>ENA-OQQW01001082-OQQW01001082.1-human-gut-metagenome-genome-assembly--contig:-NODE-1082-length-16473-cov-6.051712_pt1 | contig 16473 bp, 7 predicted proteins | sample MGYA00243234_ERZ505098 | MGnify/ENA primary metagenome ERZ505098 (study PRJEB26097, sample SAMN02712086) | human gut metagenome | biome: Gut microbiome | host: Homo sapiens | place: Denmark: Copenhagen... | reverse complement strand
TGACAGAGCGTGGTTTATCCGCTATTATAATAAATGCGTGAGTTAAGGGGTCAAGTGCGGCCAAAATGGAAGCACAACCCCCGCAAAAAACTGCGCGGAATAATCAAGAAAGGAGAAAAGAAATGCCTACTTTTAACCAGCTCGTACGCAAAGGCCGTGAGGTCCTGGTAACCAAGAGCACTGCTCCTGCCCTTCAGAAGAGCTACAACTCCCAGAAGAAGCAGTACACCACCATGAACAGCCCCCAGAAGCGTGGTGTTTGCACCGCTGTTCGTACCATGACCCCCAAGAAGCCCAACTCTGCTCTGCGTAAAGTTGCCCGTGTCCGCCTGACGAATGGTATCGAGGTCACCTCCTACATTCCTGGTATCGGCCATAACCTGCAGGAGCACAGCGTTGTCCTGATCCGTGGCGGTCGTGTTAAGGACCTGCCCGGTGTCCGTTACCACATCATCCGTGGTACTCTGGATACTCAGGGTGTTGCAAACCGTAACCAGGCTCGCAGCAAATACGGCGCAAAGCGTCCCAAGGCCGGTGCCAAGAAGTAAGGAAACATCTTTTCGCCATAAAATGGTCAGCTGACCCTTTTGTGGCATAACGGGAGTTTTCTTTAACTTTCGAGTACCGATGATATCATTAATGTGAAGGAGGGAAGAAAGATGCCCAGAAGAGGTAAAATCGCAAAGCGCGAAGTTCTGGCTGATCCTATTTACAATTCCAAGCTCGTCACCCGTCTGGTCAACAGCATCATGCTGGATGGCAAGAAGGGCGTCGCTCAGAAGATCGTTTACGAAGCTTTTGAGACTGTCAAAGAGAAGACCGGCAACGATCCTCTCGAAATGTTCGAGAAGGCCATGGAAAACATCATGCCCAGCCTCGAAGTTAAGGCCCGCCGTGTCGGTGGCTCCACCTACCAGGTTCCCCTGGAGGTCAGCCCCGCCCGCCGCGAGACCCTCGGCCTGCGCTGGCTGACTCTGTACAGCCGCAGCCGTGGTGAAAAGACCATGTCCGCTCGCCTGGCCGCCGAGATCATCGACGCTACCAACAACGTTGGCGGCGCCGTCAAGAAGCGCGAAGATACCCACAAGATGGCAGAAGCCAACAAGGCTTTCGCGCATTACCGTTATTGATCTGCTTACTGAGGAGGTTTAAGCCATGGCAACGCCGAGAGACGTATCCCTGCAAATGACCCGAAATATCGGTATCATGGCCCACATCGACGCAGGCAAGACCACCACCACCGAGCGCATTCTGTACTACACCGGTATTAACCATAAGATCGGCGAAGTTCATGACGGCGCTGCCACGATGGACTGGATGGAGCAGGAACAGGAACGTGGTATCACCATCACTTCCGCTGCAACCACCTGCTACTGGAGCCACACCGAGACCCAGCACGATCCGGCTCTGTTCAAAAAGAACCGTCATCGTATCAACATCATCGACACCCCGGGCCACGTTGACTTTACTGTTGAAGTTCAGCGTTCTCTGCGTGTTCTGGACGGTTCTGTTACCGTTCTGGCCGCAAAGGGTGGCGTTGAGCCTCAGTCTGAAACCGTTTGGCGCCAGGCTGACGAGTACAAGGTTCCCCGCATGGTTTACGTCAACAAGATGGATACCATGGGTGCTGACTTCTTCCGCTGCGTACAGATGATGCATGATCGTCTGCATGCCAACGGTGTGCCTATCCAGCTGCCTGTCGGCCAGGAAGACACTTTCCGCGGCATCATCGATCTGATCGACATGAAAGCCGATATCTACTATGATGATATGGGCAATGATGTGCGCGTTGAGGAAATTCCTGAAGACCTGAAAGAACAGGCTCAGGAATATCATGACAAGCTGATCGAAGCTGTTGCTGAGACCGACGAAGAGCTGATGATGAAGTACCTGGAAGGCGAAGAGCTGACCAAGGGAGAAATCAAGGCTGCTCTGCGTAAGGCTACTATTTCCAACGAGATCGTTCCTGTTGTCTGCGGCTCTTCTTACAAGAACCGTGGCGTTCAGAAACTGTTGGATGCAATCGTTGATTATATGCCTGCTCCGACCGACGTTGCGGCCATCAAGGGCACCAACCCGGAGACTGGCGAGGAAGAAGATCGCACTTCTTCCGATGATCAGCCGTTCTCTGCACTGGCATTCAAGATTATGACTGACCCGTATGTCGGTAAGCTGTGCTTCTTCCGCGTGTACTCTGGTACCGTTGAGGCTGGCACCACTGTTTACAACTCTGTTAAGGATCAGGACGAGCGTATCGGCCGTATCCTGCAGATGCATGCAAACAACCGTAAGGATATCGACATCTGCTACGCTGGCGATATCGCCGCTGCTGTTGGTCTGAAGAACACCACCACTGGTGATACCCTGTGCGATGAGAAGCATCCCATCATCCTCGAGTCCATGAACTTCCCCGAGCCGGTTATCCGCGTTGCCATCGAGCCCAAGACCAAGGCTGGCAGCGAGAAGATGGGTATTGCCCTGTCTAAGCTGGCTGAAGAGGACCCGACTTTCCGTACCTGGACCGATGAAGAAACCGGTCAGACCATCATCGCCGGCATGGGCGAGCTCCACCTGGAAATCATCGTGGACCGTCTGCTCCGCGAGTTTAAGGTCGAAGCTAACGTTGGCGCACCTCAGGTTGCCTACCGTGAAACCATCCGCAAGGATGCTAACCAGGAAACCAAGTACGCACGTCAGTCCGGTGGTAAGGGCCAGTATGGTCACGTTAAGATCAAGATTGAGCCCAACCCGGGTAAGGGTTATGAGTTTGTCAACGGTATTGTTGGCGGCGCTATCCCGAAGGAATACATCCCCGCTGTTGACAACGGTATCCAGGGCGCGATGAAGTCCGGCATTCTGGCTGGCTATCCCGTCGTGGATGTCAAGGTCACTCTGTGGGACGGCTCCTATCATGAAGTTGACTCCTCTGAAATGGCGTTCTCCATCGCCGGCTCCATGGCATTCAAGGATGCTATGAAGAAGGCTGATCCCGTCATTATGGAGCCCATCATGAAGGTTGACGTTGTTGTTCCTGACGAGTATATGGGCAACGTCATTGGCGACTTGAACAGCCGCCGCGGCGCGATCCAGAACCAGGAATCCACCGATGGCACTGCCCGTGTCACCGCTATGGTTCCTCTGTCCGAGATGTTCGGTTACGCTACTGACCTGCGTTCCAAGACCCAGGGCCGTGGCCAGTACTCCATGGAGCCGGCTGATTACCAGCAGGTTCCCAAGAGTGTTGCAGATAAGATCATGACCGAGCGCAATAAGGGCTGATTCTGCACAAATTCGCGCAAAATACTTGATTTTTCTTGAAAAATCTAGTATGATAGCCTTACAACAGGCTATTTTATCTGTTTGAATTAAAGGAGGATACTTCCAATGGCTGAAAAGGAAAAATTTGACCGCTCTTTGGAGCATGTCAACATCGGTACCATCGGTCACGTTGACCACGGCAAGACCACTCTGACTGCCGCTATCACCAAGGTTCTGGCTCTGAAGGGCGACGCCGATTTCATGGATTACTCCAGCATCGATAAGGCTCCTGAAGAGAAGGCTCGTGGTATCACGATCAATACCGCTCACGTTGAGTACCACACCGCGAAGCGTCACTATGCCCACGTTGACTGCCCGGGCCATGCTGACTACATCAAGAACATGATCACCGGTGCTGCTCAGATGGACGGCGCTATCCTGGTTGTTGCTGCAACCGATGGCCCGATGCCGCAGACCCGTGAGCACATCCTGCTGGCTCGTCAGGTTGGCGTGCCCAAGATCGTTGTGTTCCTGAACAAGTGCGATATGGTTGACGACGAAGAGCTGCTCGACCTGGTCGAAATGGAAGTTCGCGAACTGCTGGACAGCCAGGATTTCGACGGCGACAACACCCCGATCATCCGTGGTTCCGCTCTGAAGGCTCTGGAGAGCACTTCCAAGGATCCCGATGCTCCGGAATACAAGTGCATTTGGGAGCTGATGGACGCTGTTGACAGCTACATCCCGACCCCGGACCGTGCTGCTGATAAGCCGTTCCTGATGCCCGTTGAGGACGTTATGACCATCTCCGGCCGTGGCACCGTTGCTACCGGTCGTGTTGAGCGTGGTACTGCTCATGTCGGCGATCAGATGGAAATCGTTGGTCTGAAGGAAGAGAAGCTGACCACCACCATCACTGGTCTGGAAATGTTCCGCAAGAGCCTCGAGTTCGCTCAGGCTGGCGACAACATCGGCGCTCTGCTGCGTGGTATTGACCGTGACCAGATCGAGCGTGGCCAGGTTCTGGCTGTTCCCGGCTCTGTTCATCCCCACACCACTTTCGATGGCCATGTTTACGTCCTGAAGAAGGAAGAAGGCGGCCGTCATACCCCGTTCTTCAACAACTATCGTCCTCAGTTCTACTTCCGTACCACCGACGTTACCGGCATCATCACCCTGCCCGAAGGCACTGAGATGTGCATGCCCGGCGACAACGTTGATATGCACGTTGAGCTGATCACCCCGGTTGCCATGGAAGAAGGCATGCGTTTCGCTATCCGCGAAGGCGGCCACACTGTTGGTTCCGGCGTTGTTTCCAAGATCGAGAAGTAATTTTCGGCTTGTGATATAGCTTTCAAGGCTCCTGCTGTTAAGGCAGGGGCCTTTTTGTTGTGTACGACTTATGGGGCGGGGAGGGGGCAAAGGCCGGGTGTGGAAGACCAAGGAAGGCATCATGAAAACATCAGGAATTGTAGATAGGGGAGAGGACACCATTCGGAACTTTGAAAAAGTGGAGCAGGAGGGGGCACTCACACCGCCCTACCTTGGGAAGGTGTATTTCAGGTCGCGGTTAAGGGGCAAGGGCTAAGTTTTCGGAACGGTCAGGAACGCTCTCTACAGTACAATTTATAATGGGCAATTCTCAACCTCCAATTTTCCCTTCAAGTTTCCTCCAATCTCTGCCAAATCTCTCAACAACAAGCCAAACCGAAATGGCAAAAAATGCGCGATCACAATACCGGATGATTGGATTAAGAGATTGCAAAGAACATTATCGGGGTAAATGTTTAATCATTTGATAAAATCAGGAATAAACCATTCAAAAATGTTAATAAATACCGCCAAAGGGTCACCGCACCGCAGCGCAAATAATGTGCGAAAAACAGGTTTCAGTTGATTCAAGGACAAAAATTTACCTAGAAACCGCTCTAATTAACTATGCAAATTCTGGCAACTGTGATATAATGTATATACCTAGATGTGTAGGAATGGTTATCATTTGCAGGATCAAGGCATGCAGCCGGTACAACGTTTTGTCAGCCGCTGTGCCGGGGCCAAAAGCCCCAAAAGCAGGCCGCAGCCCGGCAGGGGATCGCCAGACCGAGGGAGCACAACCAGGCGTTTTGCAATCAACACCTGCAAAGTGCCGCACATCTGCCGTACCACTTTTCACACAAAAGGGGAAAGTAGTAACACTTAAGGGAGGATAAAACTATGAAGAAAAACCTTCAGCGTTTTGGTGCATCCGTGCTGGCAGCAGCCATGGTTGCCCAAAGCGTGGCGCTTCCCGCAGCAGCCGAAACTACCAAGATTGATTCTTCGGTAGCGCAGTCTGTTGCAGCTAGCGCAGCAAGCGCGGCCAGCGCTGTGCAGTCCCTGCCCAAGTTCACCAGCACCGCAGACCTGATCAAGCAGACAGCCCAAACGCTGGCTGCCCAGGGTGAAGTGCATGAACTGGAGCAGGACGATGCCAAGCTGGAAGCGACTGCACAGAGCAAGGCGGGCATGAGCCTTGCAGCGTTGGAAAATGCATTGGCCGATGCCATGTATGCCAACGCCGCAGCCGGCAAGATCAACACCGAAGCCTATGGCCTGAACAAGGACGAGATGGCATCGGTGATGGCTGCCACCATCAAAACGTATCATCTGTCCAGCGCCGTTACCGACCTGGGCTATGAGACGAACGCCGCAGGCGTTGTGACCGCCGTTACCTTTACCGGCAGCTCCGGCATGACCTCTGCGATGGAGTCCATGACCAACAGCGATGATGAAGTGATTGCGCAGCAGGCTGACAGCTACGCACAGGCTTACGTTGCTGAAAACTCCGATACCTTTGCTGCCAGCGCCGCTGCAGACGGCCATACCTATGGCGAGCCGAAATGGTACTGGAATGACACCAACCCGGAGGATGGCCACACCCATACCTGGAAGGAAACCCCCGACGGCTACTGGACCAAGACCGATGACGGCTGGGCTTACACCGCTGTGTATACCTGTGAAAAGGACGATGCCTACCAGAAGGTAGAAGGCACCGTAACCAAGGATACCACCGAGGCAAAGCCCGGCGCTGCCGGCAAGACCGTTTACTCTGCCAGCGTGCCCGCTGACAAGAGCCCACTTAAGAAGGAATACAAGGAACCCACCACCCGCACCGACGACATTGCCGCCCTGCCCTGCCAGAACCATGCCGTGCCCAAGGATGCAGATGGCAACTTTGTTGCTACCTTCAACTGGGAAATGAAGAAGGTCGAGGGCGAGCTGGCCGCTGACTACAGCAACGCCCAGCTGTTCTATGACAGCGAAACCGGCAAAATTTCTGCCGGCGCTCCCGTTACCATTGACTGGGAATGCACCAGCGTCACCTTCAAGTGCGCTGTCTGCGGCGAAGAAATCAAAAACCAGCCGGTAATGACCATGCCGGTCAGCGTTGTGGTAGACCAGAATGACAATTCCGTCTACATCAACGTGGGCGGCACCCCGACCCTGGATACCACCTCCGGCGGCACCGGCGTTACCCTGGTGTCCGCAATGAAGGACGGCAACTGGTACGATATGCAGAACAACCCGGTTGACGCAAGCAAGGTGAACTTCACCTATCAGAGCGGCGACAACAAGGGCAAGAACAGCCTGCTGCTGTACGACAGCCAGAAGACTGCCGTGTATGTGGACGACCAGGGCAACCAGGTCACCAATACTTACGATGTCTCGACTGCGCAGATGAACTACTACTACTTCCAGCTGTCGCAGTTCAACCAGGACGAAGCAGAGTACTTCGGCGTGGTTGCCCCGTTCTGGACCTCCAAGGGCGTTCAGAAGCAGGGCGAGGATGGCAGCATCACCGGCACCATGGGCGCAATCAAGGTATTGTGCAGCATTGATCCGAACGATAATGTCCCGCCGACCACCATGGCATTCATGCTGAACATGCTGCCGCAGGCGTTCATGTCTTACGTCATGAACTATGGCGAAGCTCTGAAAGACATCCGTGATGCAGGCTTGGCACGGGTTGCCGAGCTGGGTGACGCTGACTATGTCACCAAGCTGCTGGTCCTGCACGACTGGATCTCCCAGGTTGCAGAATTCGATATGGGCTCCATGGGCGATATCACCGGCGGCGGCAACAACGACCCCATCCAGACGACTGCTTTCGGTGCCCTGCTGGGCGGCGAGATCGGCGCTAAGGGCGTTGAGTATGGCTGCATCTGCCTGGGCTATGCAGCTGCATTTAACTACATGGTCCAGAATTTGCCTGACAACAAGAGCATCTATAAGAATGATGACGGCAGCTGGAAGACCCCCGATGAAGTAGGCGATAACGCTGTTGTTGACTTTGCCCAGATCCTGTATTACTGCGATACTTCTGATACCAGTGTTGCCGGTAATGCGTTCGGCGGCGGCATGTTCAACAACGTCCACTACTTCAACGCAGTCAAGGTCAACAAGCTGCAGGGCGACAGCAACTCTGCTACGATGACCACCGGCGAAGCCAACAAGAACTGGTACTATGTTGACGTCTGCTATGATGACGTGAACACCGAGTGCATGGCCCAGACCCGCGTTGAGAACGCAGGCGACCTGCGCCATGTCAACTTCCTGGTTTCTCCCTCCGGTCTGGAAGGCCGTTACAGCAAGTACTATGATTACATTGACTCGCTGTACGATGGCTACACCTACACCAAGAACAAGAATCCCGATGTGGATGATGACGGCAATGTTGTGTTGAACAACGGCAAGCCGCATTACTCTTACACCAAGGCGGAGAACAAGAACGAGACCCGTTACACCGATACCTGCTACGAGGATACCTGGTTCACCTCTATCTGCAGCCCCATCTACTTCGACAATAATTACTTCTATTACGTTGATACCACGACCAACCAGAACCTGTATAACAACATGCGCCGCCAGCAGGCCGAGAACGGCAACAACGGCAACTCTGGTTCCGGCAGCTCTGGTAACAACTCCCAGATGCAGCAGTTCATGAAGAAGATGCAGAACCAGGGCCCCGATACTCTGGAAGCACGTCCGCGTAATGCGAACTACTATATCCGCAAAGAGGATTCCAGCAGCAGCAGGCCCGGCGGCTTCAGCATGAGCAGCTTTACCAAGACGGATGACCCGTTTGATATCATCCTGATGTACTACAACGATCTGAAGGAAACCAGCAGCAACTTCAATGATGACGACAGCAATGCCAAGGTTCTGGCCGAAGCTGGCACCATCTATAAGATCGATACCAGTGCAAAAGATAAGCATACCAAGGTTGAAAACAACCTGAACACCGAGTGCCTGGCAGACGCTGCTGCAAAGCGGATCTACCCCGCACTGGTACACTCTACCGCACTGTATGATGGCATGCTGTACTTCAACGTCAACAACGCCATCTACCGTATGGACCCGACCACCGGCGCAGTGGAAGAAGTGAAGGAATACAACACCGTCTATGGCGGCATTAAGCTGACCAAGGATAAGGACGGCAACATGGTTCCCGATACCCACTTTCCCGGCATGAGCATGGTTATCATGGATAGCGCCCAGGATACCAGCAGTGTGAAGTATCTGAACACCTTCATGAACCATCCTCTGGCTGGCCTGACCCTGCGTGACAGCTACAGCTTTGCTACCACCACCCAGCAGGGCCAGACTGTGATCACCGGCATCAACACCACCAAGGATCAGCTGGTCGTTTCTGTCGGCACCAACCTGTCCAACACCTATAAGAGCCTGGACGAGCTGGATTCCGATGGCAAGCCGGTTGTTAAGACCGATGCCTCCGGCACTTCTTATGCAAACCGTAAGAGCTACAAGACCGAGTCCTGGAACTACAACCCGAGTTACAACCAGAACATGGGCAGCTCTGACGAGAAGAACAAGAACGAAGAGTTCATGTGGTGCGCTAACCTGGTTGAAACCATGCCGATGTCCGACATGGTCAGCGACCTGAACAGCGGCGCAACCACCGATGTTTCCGTTGAAGCATGGTGCGATACCCCCGCTTACACCCAGGCCCGCACCAACAAGTACGGCCTGACCAAGGGTGAAAAGAAGTACGCTGACGGCGCACTGCCCAAGGGCCATACCTGGGCTCTGGACGAGCTGGAAACCAAGTCCGTTGGCAACAATGTGTACCTGTGCTCTGATTGCCATACCGCAACCGAAAGCACCCCCCACACCGTTACCCTGCCCGATGCAGTTGCAGGCGTTACCCTGACCCTGGGCACCACCAGCAACACCTACATCAAGGACGATACCGTTACCCTGACCGTAGAAAAGGAAGGCACCGATATCGTTACCGTTACCGCAAAGAACGGCGATACCGATGTTGCCCTGACTGAAGTTCAGGAAGCAGCGCAGGACGAAGCCGCAGCCCAGGCTACCACCGAAAAGGCTAAGACGGTTTACACCTTCACCATGCCGAACGGCGATGTGGACATCAGCGTTACCAAAAACGCCAAGACCTATGAGGTCAAGGTGGCCGACGGCGTGACCAATGGTAAGTTGGAAATCACCGATCCCAAGGCTGACCTGAATAAGGTCACTGCGGGCACTACCATTACCGTTGTGGCTACCCCGGCAACCGGTTATACTGTGAAAGCAGGTAGCGTAAAGGCTACTTATACTGACGATAAGGGTGAAAAGCAGACTGTTACGGCAACCGCCGACACGGAGAAGGCTAACACCTACACCTTTGCAATGCCTGCTGGTAATGCAACTGTCAGCGCAGAGTTTGAAAAGGTTAAAGAGTACACAGTTAAGGTGAATCCTGTTGAAGATGAAGTCGCTACTGTTACCGTAAATCCGGACAAGGCTGCGCAGGATACCGAAATTACCGTTACTGTTGCTAACATTAAAGAGGGCTATCAGCTCAAAGAGGGCGGCCTGACTTACAGCTACAATAACGGTGAAAAGACCGAGACCGTGACGCTGACCCTGAATGAAAAGGGAGAAGCAACCTTCAAGATGCCTGCCGCTGATGTTACCGTTGATGCTAAGTTTGAAGCTATGCCGGATAAGACTTATAGCATTACTTCTGACGTGACCAACGGTGCCGCAAACCTCAGCGTAAAAACTGCAGCTATGGGTGATCCGGTTGAGGTTACCTTTACGGCAAATGGCGAAAACTATAAGCTGGAAGAAAGCTCTGTGTGTTACGAAAAGAAGGGTGATCCTTCTACCGCAAAGCCACTGACACCGAACGATGGCAAGTATAGCTTCTACATGCCGGACTATGATGTTGTTGTTAAGGCCGTATTTGCAAAGACTACTCATACCGTAACTTGCAATGTAACCAATGGTACTGCTACTGTTAACCCGACCGGTGAAATTAAAGAAGGTACGAGCGTTACTGTTACTTTTAAGCCGGATGAGGACAAGGCAAATTATGTGCTGAAAGAGAATCCGAAGCTGGATTCTGGCAACCTACACACCACTTTGAATGTAAGCGATGGCGTTGGAACATTCAATATGGACAAGAATGATGTCATTATCATGGCAGAGTTTGTGGAACCCACCACTCCCAGTGAGGGTGACAACACTAGTGATAATACCAACAACGGCGGCGAAGAAACTCAGGCTCTCGAAGCCGAGGAGCGCACCGTTCATGGTGCCGCTGAAAAGACCACCATTACCGCAATGGCTGTCTTTACCTGCACCGATAAGAACTGTGCAAGTGCACAGTTCGTGGATGCAACTGTAAAGCAGACCAGCGGCGTTACCACCGCTGCTGTCAACTTCAACGGCAAGGACTACACCGCCAAGTACGGCGAGAAGAACGGCTGGGTTGAAGAAAACGGCAAGAAGTACTGGTACGAAAACGGCGTGAAGCAGGGTACCACCGGCCGCGGCAAAGAGATCTATGATCCCGATTCCGACGCCTGGTACTGGCTGGATGCTGTCCAGGGCGGCGCAATGACCGTCAACAAGGACGTTTACCAGGAATCCGCCGCCGGCCAGTGGGCTGATAGGCCCGATGGCACCGGCAAGTGGGTCCGTTACGATGAGAACGGCCACATGGTCAAGGGCTGGCAGACGACCGATAAGGGCACCTACTACTTTGACCTGATCACCGGCGCTATGGCTAAGGGCGCAGGCGATATTGACGGTGTACCTTGCGCATTTGACGAGTACACCGGTATCGCTCTGGACGGCCAGTGGCTGACCATCAAAGGCGCTGACTTCTGGTACGAAAAGGGCGTTCGCCAGGGCCTGGATGGCCGCGGCAAGGAAATCTATGACCCGGCTTCCGACGCTTGGTACTGGCTGGATGCCGTTGACCAGGGCAAGAAAGCCACCAGCAAGGACGTCTATCAGGAATCCGAAGCTGGCCAGTGGGCTGACCGCGCCGATGGCACCGGCAAGTGGGTCCGTTACGATGCACAGGGCCACATGATCAAGGGCTGGAGCGCTGACAAGCGTTACTATTTCGACCCGATTTATGGCACCATGGCTAAGGGCGATGCAGTCATCGATGGCCGCACTTATCACTTTGATAAGAACACCGGCGTTCTGCAGTAATCCCACAGCCGAACAATGAGCTGTAACCAGCCCATTAACCTCTAAATAAAAATGCCGCAGCAGATGTGACAGTCTGCTGCGGCATTTTTGTATTTGTGGGCATGGGTTCGGTGAAATATTTGCCAGGCCAGTAGGGCGGGGGACCCCATGATTGTGGTGGCTCCCCTGGAGGGGAGCTGGACGCGAAGCGGCCTGAGGGGTGGTTCCTTGCCGCAAACCTAAAGCAATCGAATCCAACGCCTTGGAACAGTCACTGCGCCCGCAGGCACCTTGCCCTGCCACAAATCCCATCACGACCAATCGGACAAGGCCTCGGAACGGTCAAGACCGTTTCCTACAGAACAAATTATAATGGGCAGCACACCCTTAAACAATCAGTGGGGCGGGGTGACCCCACCCTGCCAAAAGCTAGAAATAGTACACGATTAAAAAATCGCAATTTACCTTACCCGCATAATAAAGGCAACACACAAAAACATGGCGAACACATCAGGCCGGTGCAAGGGCAAAACCTACTAAAAAGCTGCAACTAAATTTGGCAAATATGGCGCGCGAAGTATAATTTTTGGAGGATATCACAAGCAGAACAAACAAACTTTGTCAGTTCAAACAACAAAAAAACAACAAACTGGCATGAATGCCAAAGAATGCGGCCGCGAATTGTGAAAGATTTTAATATATTTTCTTCGTTTTCTCCTTACCTGTTATCATTTGAATTTGCAATCGAAATATGGAACTTGTATAATAGAATAAAAGAAAAGTGTAAACTAAATGGGTGAAGAGGATTTGGTGCAATGGAAGATAAAAATAGATTCAGCATTCTGCTGGAGCATTTGCTGGAAGTTGCGGAAGTCAAGAACTATACCCTGGCCAAGCGCCTGCAATACGATGTTTCCTATATCAGCAAATGGGTCAGCGGCCGCATGCTGCCTGCCAAAAAGACTGAAAAGCGCGTGATGGAGGGCATCAGTGCCTGCGTGGTGGATGAAGCCACCGATGATGGCCGTAACCTGCTGCTGCGGGAATACAGCGTTAGCATCCCCAGTGACCTGAAAGCCGCCATTTATGATAACCTGATTGCTGAATATGATTATTTGCAAGAGGAGCTGGACAGCGGCGAGGCGCGCATTGGCCCCTATACAGACTTTTGGGCCGAGCTGAACATGCTGCAATACCTGACCAAAATGGCGCACCCCGTGCTGCGCCGCGTCAGCCAGCTGGACATTGTGGCTGTGATGGACCTGATGGAAATGGCGCGCGAATACCGCCTGAAAGTTGCCAACCTGCAAAACGGCCAGCTGGTGGACCAGCGCAGCTATGATAACGTCTATTTCAAGCTGATGATCGATATCAGCCGCGAAAAATGGGACCCCATCTATGATGCCGCGCTCATTATTAACGTGCTGACCAACTTCAGCCATATTCATTTCAAGCTGTTTGGCAGCACCGCGGCTGCCGGGCGCGCGGTGTTTGTGGTCAAGGGCGATTTTGCCATTACCGGCCTGCTGGTCAGCCACAGCCGCTGCGCTGCCGTTACCGCCACCGAGGACACGCAGAACTGCGAAAGCCTGTATGATAACTTCTCCAAGCTCTGCGTGCGGGATGACCAGCTTTTCCGCGATACCAGCATGCGCCAGCTGATCAGCCAGTACGACTATATGCACACGCTGCTGGCCTCCAATCTGCGGTGGATGTTCGGCCACCTGAATGAGCTTCTGCTGCCGGATGACTTGTTTGAAGAGATCCTGACCGCCCACGAGGCCGAGCTGAAAGATTTTTTGGGTGCTACCCCTGCGGAGCTGCGTAGCGTACACAACCTTGCCAAAGGTGTGGTGGAGGAAACAAACATCCGCATCCTGATTTATGAAGCTGCGTTTTCCTCCATGGCGGTTTCCGGCGAGCTGGACTTTTTCAGTTACAAGGTCAACCTTACCCCGGATCAGCGCAGCCGGTGCATCAGCTATGTGCTGCAGCTTTGCAAGCAGCGTGAAAAACTTGAATTCCGCTTGATCAGCGGCCGCATTGTGAACGATTTCCAGTATGTGGCGGACCCCAATATGTTTCTTTCTGGAGCTGCATCGTATCTTCGGCTGGATAACAACTGCCCCATCAACCGGATTGCAATGGTCAACAACAGTGTGATGGAAGACCGCCTGAGTGAATATTTTGATCAGGTCTGGAATTTGGATGACCAAAACGTGACAAAAGAGCGCAACGCCATTGCGGAGCACATCCATCATGTCCTGCAGGGAATCCATCTGATTACCCGCGCCAAAAGTGATGAAATGGAAGAACTGCAAAAGAGCTGGATGAACAAAATCTAAAAATACAACATACATACGCATAAACATAAAGCCCTGGCTGCTGCGGCAGCTGGGGCTTTTGTTGCACCAAGGAAAATGAAATTGCAAGAAAACTCCATGCCAAAGCGTAAAAATTCATGTGAAAAAAGTGAATCATGCGGAATCAATTTCTGGAAATTTGTGCCATGGGATTCTCGTGCTTTCCGTAAACAGGAATGGTATACTATGTTCAGCACCGAAGATAATTATAGCATTATGGTTCGGCGACGCTGTGCAACGATGTGCACAGCAGGGGAAAGCGCCATAAAGGTTTGGCGTGATTTGGATAATTTAATTCCCTGCAACTATAAGGGAAAGACATTTGGAGGAAATTGCAATGAATGAAAACGCGATGTTGACTGGCAAGCCCAGCATTGACCGCCCCTGGATGAAGTTCTATCCAGATGTTCTGCGCGGTATCCAGGTTCCGGCCTGCACCGTGGAGCAGTACCTCTCCGTGCGCGCTGCAGACCCTAACGTGGTTGCCATGCACTACTATGGCGTGGATATCACCTGGGGTACCGTGTTCCGTAAGGTGGACGCCACCGCCCGCGCTCTGCAGGTGCTTGGCATCAAGCAGGGGGACCAGATCCCCGTGTTCCTGCGTTCTGTGCCGGAATTCATTTATCTGCTGCTGGCAGCCGAGCGCATCGGCGCTTCGCTGCTGTGCCGTGACAACACCCTGGAAGAAAACATTGAAGCTGTTCAGAAAGCCAATGCCAAGGTGATTTTTGTTCACGACTTCTTCTCCAAGGCCGAAATCGAAGCCTACCGTGAGCAGACCAACGTGAATACCTATGTTATCGTTCCCGCTCTGGAAAGCGGCGACCGCGCCGCTATGCCGGTTTACCTGCAGCATTCCCTGGATGCCCTGTATCCGGATGTTCCCGCCCGTGGCTCTGATACCATGATGTGGGCTGATTTCTGTAACATGGGCCAGCGTTTTCGCGGCTTTGTGCCCGCTCCTGTCAACATTGACCGCCCGCTGCTGCGCGCCTACACCAGCGGTTCCACCGGCCCTTCCAAGCAGGTCATCCATTCTGCACACAGCATCATCGGCGTGCTGGCCCAGATGAACTTTTATGGCTCTTCGGATAAATTCCGCCCCACCTGGCTGCTGACCATCCTGCCCCCGGCTCTGATCGCTGTTGTGGTTTCCATGATGCTGCTGCCCCTGGCCGGCGGTATGCTGCTCATTCTGGATCCGTTTGTGGATGTGTACGATGTTGACCTGGAAATGATGCGCTACCGCCCCAACAACTGGCCCCTGATCCCCATGTTTGTGGAGGTTATCCGCCGCAGCAAGCGTCTTCCGGCTGACTATGATATGTCCCACATGCTGGCCATCGGCGCCGGCTGCGAGGCATTCAACAACAAGCAGCTGCGCAATGTTGAGGAGTTCCTCAAGCAGCATAACTGCAACCTGCGCTTTACTGCCGGCTACGGCAGCAGCGAGGCCGGCTCCAACGCCACTCTGCCCATGGCTCCGTTCCCGGTGCGTGACGGCAACGTTGGTGTGCCGATGATCCACAGCGTCATCAGCATCTTCAAGCCCGGCACCCAGGAAGAGCTGACCTACAATACCCCCGGTGAGATCTGCATGACGGGCCCCGGCGTGATGCTGGGCTATGACCGCCCCGAAGCAACCGCCAAGGCACTGCAGGTCCACGCAGACGGCAAGACCTGGCTGCACACCGGCGATATCGGCTATATGTCCGAGGACGGTGTGCTCTACACGATGACCCGCGGCGCATCCCCGCGCTTTGGCGGCGGCGACCTGATGGTGCAGCCGCTGGAGAACATCGTGGCCGATGCCGACATCAAGGGCATCAAGGACGAGTTCTTTGTTATCGTGCCGGATGATGAGCACGAGGGCTGCTTCCTGCCGTACCTGTACGTCCAGCTCAAAGATGGCTACACCTTGGACGATGTGCGCGATAAGATCAATGCCTGCCTGCCGGAACGTTACATGCGTCCGGTGGAGATTTTCACCGTACCGGAACGCCCGTTCTTCCACTTCAAGACCAACCGTATTGGCCTGAGCAAAGAAATCATCGCCAAGCGCAACCAGCAGAAAGAGAAAGCCAAGCGCAACAGCTTTGCCGATGGCTGCATTGCCTGATGACTTTGGCGTGATAAAATCATGATAATGTAACGGCATGTGCCCACCTTATGATAGAGATAAGGGGGCACATGCCTTTTGTTTTGGGGTGGGGGAGCGGATGAAGATGAACGGTACGCGCGGTTGGGGGATAGGGGAGAAGGGCAATCGGATTCCGGTGCGGGGGAGATACTTGTGAAGTTGTAAAGGCAATACCGCATAATTCTAAGTGCCGATACGGCGAGCGAGGTGCGGCAG
>ENA-OQQW01001078-OQQW01001078.1-human-gut-metagenome-genome-assembly--contig:-NODE-1078-length-16519-cov-4.760265_pt1 | contig 16519 bp, 12 predicted proteins | sample MGYA00243234_ERZ505098 | MGnify/ENA primary metagenome ERZ505098 (study PRJEB26097, sample SAMN02712086) | human gut metagenome | biome: Gut microbiome | host: Homo sapiens | place: Denmark... | reverse complement strand
TATTCTGCCCAAATGAGAGCCTGGGCCTGTTTGCTCAGGGTGTGGAGCTCCGCTGCGGTCCGCCAGTCCCAGACAGCCACATTCACTGAGCCCATGGCCCGGGTGGGGCCATAGTTGTGTAGCACCAGGTCGTAGGCTCCCAGGATGCCGTCCACGGTGCACAGACGCTGCTTGATCTCCTGGCTGAGCTGGCTGTCCGCCCGGCGGCCCACGATGCTGCTCAAGGTGTCCAGCAGCAGCTCCAGGCCGGCCTTGAGGATAACCAGGGAGATTACACAGCCGATCCAGCCATCGATGACGTAACCGCTGGTCAAGGTGACCAGGGCGCCGACCAAGGTGCCAGCGGAAATCACCGCATCAAAGGTGGCGTCGGTCCCTGAGGCCACCAGGGCGTCGGAGCCGGTCTTTCGGCCCATTTTTTTGGTATAGGCGCCCAGCAGCAGTTTGGTGACAATGGCTACGGCGACGATCCCCACAGTCAGCAGGGAGTAGTGGGGGAGGTCTGGGGTGATGATCTTCTGTACCGAGGTCACAGCGAAATTTACCCCGGCAAACAGAATGATCCCCGCGATGAGAATCCCGGTGAGATACTCCATCCGGCCATAGCCGAAGGGGTGCTTTTTGTCCGGCGGCCGGCCCGCCAGCTTGGTGCCCAGAATGGTGATGACGGAGGACAGGGCGTCGCTGAGGTTGTTCATGGCGTCCAGGACGATGGCGATGGAGTTGGCCAGCAGGCCCACCGCCATTTTGAAGGCCACCAGACAGAGGTTGGTCCCAATGGCCACCAGGCTGGTTCGGACGATGAGCCGGTCCCGGACATGCTCTGCTTGCTTGTCCATGGCCGGGGGATTACAGGGCCTGGTCCATCTGCTTCTCGTCCACCACCTGCTTCAGGTGGGCCAGGAAGGCGGCAAAATCCATGGCGCCCAGGTCCCCCTTGGAGCGGGCACGGACGGCCACCTGGCCGGACTCGGCCTCCTTGTCGCCCACCACCAGCATATAGGGGATTTTCTCCAGCTGGGCCTCCCGGATCTTCTTGCCGATCTTCTCGTTGCGGTAGTCCACCTCCACCCGGAAGCCCTGACTCTCCAAGGCCTTGGCTGCATCGGCGCAGTAGTCGGCAGCCCGGTCGGTGACGGGCAGGAAGCGCACCTGCTCGGGTGCCATCCAGGTGGGCAGGGCGCCGGCATACTCCTCAATGAGGTAGGCCAGGGTGCGCTCATAGCAGCCCAAGGAGGTACGGTGGATGATGTACGGCAGAGCCTTCTCGCCGTTTTCGTCAATATAGTACATACCGAAGCGCTGGGCCAGGAGCATATCTATCTGGATGGTGACCAGGGTATCCTCCTTGCCGAACACATTCTTATACTGAATATCCAGCTTGGGGCCGTAGAAGGCGGCTTCGTCGATGCCGATCTCGTACTTCACGTCCAAATCGTCCAGTATCTGGCCCATGACGCGCTGGGCCTCGTCCCACTGCTCCTTGGTGCCCTCGTACTTGTTGTTGGGGTTGGCGGGGTCCCACTGGGAGAAGCGGAAGGTACATTTATCCAGCAGGCCCACGGTGCCCAGGCAGTACTTGGCCAGCTCCAGGCAGCCCTTGAACTCCTCCTCCAGCTGGTCCGGGCGCAGCACCAAATGGCCCTCGGAAATAGTGAACTGGCGGACGCGGATGAGGCCGTGCATCTCGCCGGAGTCCTCATTGCGGAACAGGGTAGAGGTCTCGCCCAGGCGCATGGGCAGATCGCGGTAGGAGCGTTGGCGGTTCAGATACACCTGATACTGGAAGGGGCAGGTCATGGGCCGCAGGGCGAAGCACTCCTTGGTCTCGTCGTGGGGGTCGCCCAGGATAAACATACCGTCCAGGTAATGATCCCAGTGGCCGGAGATCTTATAAAGCTCCCGCTTGGCCATGAGGGGGGTCTTGGTCAGCAGGTAGCCCCGCTTCTGCTCAACATCCTCCACCCAGCGCTGTAAAAGCTGAATGACCCGGGCGCCCTTGGGCAGCAGAATGGGCAGGCCCTGTCCGATATAGTCCACGGTGGTGAAGTACTCCAGATCCCGGCCCAGCTTATTGTGGTCGCGCTTGAGGGCCTCCTCCCGCTGCTTCAGATACTCGTCCAGCTCCTCCTTTTTGGGAAAAGCCACGGCGTAGATACGCTGAAGCATCTTGCGGTTGCTGTCGCCGCGCCAATAGGCGCCGCAGCACTGGGTCAGCTTGATGGCATTACCCTTGATGCGGCCGGTGGAGTCCAGATGGGGGCCTGCGCACAGGTCTACGAACTCGCCCTGCTTATAAAACGAGATGTGTGTGTCGGCGGGCAGATCGTTAATAAGCTCCACCTTGTAGGGCTCGTCCTTCTCCTGCATGAAGGCAATGGCCTCGGCCCGGGGCAGCTCAAAGCGCTCCAGCTTCAGCTTTTCCTTGCAGATCTTGCGCATCTCCGCCTCCAGGGCGTCCAGATGCTCCTGGGTAAAGTTGAAGGGGGCGTCGAAGTCGTAGTAAAAGCCGCCCTCGATGCTGGGACCAATGGCCAGCTTCACCTCCGGATACAGGCGCTTAACGGCCTGGGCCAGCACATGGGAGCAGGTGTGCCAATAGGTTTTGCGATACTCCGGGTTTTCAAAGGTATAGATGTTTTCTTCGCTCATGGGTCATATTCTCCTTTCTTGGGGTGACAAAAAGCCTCACCCCTGACAAAATTCAGGGGTGAGGTAAAAAGCTTTACTCCACGGTTCCACCCTGCTTACGGAAATACTCCGTCGCTCGTGTCCTCTGTAACGGGAGGCCCCGTTCCGCTCCTCACGGACAGCTCGGGAGTGGTACCGATCCTTCCTCACCGCAGTGCGCTTTCAGCCGGGGCGCTCCTCTCTTTGGCGGCAGGCGGGGATCTCTTCTCCGTCAATGCATTTTCTTGATTACAGCATATTATAAGCACCTTTTCCCGGCTTGTCAATGGATAAGTTGCAAATTTTTTCCCTGCAAAATTTCCTCTGCCCTGTCCACCACGGTGGCCCGGGGTGCTGCGGCCAGCAGCTTCTCCCGGCCCCGGAAGCCCCAGCTCACGCCGATATACTTCATGGTGCAGTTTTGCGCCGTCTGAATATCCACCTCGCTGTCGCCCACATAGATGGCGCTATCCCGGGGGCAGCCCAGCTCCTTCAAGGCGCAAAGCACCAGATCCGGCGCGGGCTTGGGCGGCAGATCGTCCCGCTGGCCGAAGGCCGGCACGCCGGGGAAGAACTTCTGGGCCAAGGCCTTGGTGGTGGGGTCGGGCTTATTGGAGACGATGGCCACCTGCACTCCGGATTTCCGGAGTCTGTCCAGCAGCTCCGGAATCCCCGGATAGGGGCGGGTCTTGATACAGTTGTGGGCCTGGTACCAGGCCTTATACTCTGTCAGCAGGGCCGCAAATTCCTCCTCCCCCACCGTATCCGGCAGGGCCCGGCGCATGAGCTTTCCCGCGCCGTTTCCTACAAAGGCGCGCACCTCCTCCAGCGTCCTGGCCGGGTAGCCGTGGGCCATGAGCACATGGTTCACGGAGTCCTGCATGTCCTCCAGGGTGTCCAGCAGCGTGCCGTCCATGTCAAACAGCACGGCCCGGGCCCGGGACTTTCTGTGCAGCCTCGGCAGATACAGCAGCAGGCTGCTGCCCAGTATCAGCAACACGGCCACATAGTCCAGAGGTGCCGTCCGTTCCCGGAGAACTATCGCCCCGAGGATCGTGGTGAAGACAGGGCTTAGCGCGCAAAACAGGCTGGCCCGGTCCGCACCGATATGACTCCGGGCTATGGGCTGCAGGGTGTAGCCAAAGCCGGTACACACCACCGCCAGGGCGGCGATGATACCCCACTCCCCGCCGGTCTGAGGCAGCCGGGGCGACTCAAACAGGAAGGAAGCCAGCAGTGCATACAGGCCCAGAAAGCCAATCCCCAGTATGCCCAGGACGGAGCCATCCGTCTTGTGGCTGATGTACTCAGTGGTAATGATGGCCACAGCACACAAAAAAGCCGCCAGCAATGCGATGCATTCTCCCGCCCCCAGGCGGAAGCCCCCGCCCTTTAGGGCCAGCATAGCCACACCCCCCACGGCGATAGCGGCGCACAGCAGGCCCATAGCCTTGGGCCGGATACGATGCAGAGCCGACTCCAGCAGCGGCACAAGGATAATAGCCAGATTCTCCAGCAGAGAAACCGTACTGGCGTGTGCCGTTTTGAGGGCCAGCATCTCGCAGCTCATCACCAGGAAAAAGAGGAAGCCCACCAGGGCTCCGCCCAAAATCATGCAGCGGTCCAGCCTTCCCATCATCTTTTTGCCGAGCAGGGCAAACAGCAGTATAAATGCCAGCAAAAACCGCGCCGCCAGGATATTGAAGGCGCCCATGGTGCTCAACCCCATTTTGCTGAACACAAAAGAGGTACTGCAGGCTATGATAGCCGCCGTCATCAGCACCTCTGCTTTTCTCTCAGACATTTTTATACCTCCTCGGTATCGGGTCATTTTGCCCCCGTATTATATACCGCACCGCGGCGCAAAGTAAACCCCCATATTCCTCTTTTTTATCTTTTTTTACTCCCTTTTGTGCCAAAGTTCGCATTGCAAAGGTTTGCCACCTGTGCTATACTGATGAAAAATCGCCGGGAGGTGCGGCATGGAACGGATCCTGGCCTATTTCGGCTCCTACAAGTTCATTTTCAGTGTCTGTATCGTGGCCGCAGCCCTGGTGTGCTGGCTGTTGCTGCGGCATCTGATTCACCGCTTCACGGAGAAAATCACTGCTGCCAGCGCCCTATCCGGCCGCCGCCAGACCTACCTGGCCCTGGCGCTGAACTCCGTGCGGGGACTGCTGGCGCTGCTGGCGCTGATCCTGGTCCTGCAGGTCCACGGGGTGAATGTCTCCTCCCTGATAGCAGGCCTGGGTATCATCGGCGCCATTGTGGGCCTGGCGCTGCAGGATATGCTGAAGGATGTTATCATGGGCACCAATATCCTCACCGGGGAGTATTTTGCCGTAGGGGATGTGATTAAGTACGGCGACCTCACCGGCGAGGTGGTGCAGTTTTCCCTGCGCTCCACCAAGATCCGGGAGCTGGCTACCAATAACATCGTCACCGTTTCCAACCGGAACATCTTTGAGGCCACGAGGGTCAGCAATGAGCTGTTTATCACTGTTCCCACCTCCTATGCCGACGATCCCAACATCATTGAGCCCTTTTTACAGCAGCTTGCACGGGAGATTTCCGCCCTGCCGGATGTTGAGAGCTGTGATTTTCTGGGGCTGAGTAATTTAGGGGAATACTCAGTGGATTACCTATGGGGTCTGCGGGCCAAGCCCGCCGTGCAAAGCGCTGTGCGCCGCCGGGCCCTGGGCCACATCCGCCACCGGTTTGCGGAAAATGGCTTTACCATCCCTTACCCGCAGATGGACGTACACACAGATTGAACACACAGCAAAAAGCAGGCCCGGGGCCTGCTTTTTTTGCCGATGAGATAATGCCGGGCTGCAGGATTATCTTCGTTCCGCCGCCCGGCATATATTTTATTATTTATTCCGCGGCAGCTTCCAGCATTGCCGCAGCGGCGGCCTGTCCCACCCGGCGGAAGGACTCCTCCGGCAGGAAAATCTCCATCCCCTCTCCGGTTTTCGCAAGCTCCGCCCGGCAGGCATTTACCAGGCATTCGCCGCCGGCGCCGTCCACGACCCGGCCCAAAAGCAGCACATTTTCGCACCCGAGCAATCGTCGATACCAGGGCAGGGTCTGCCCCAGCATGCACCCCAAGGCGAAAAATGCCTCCAATGCCCGGTCATCGCCGGCTTCCGCTCGATCCTGGATCCAGCGCAATCTCTGCGCCGGGGTGTCTCCCTCCGGAGCAAGGCCGCATTGGGCTGCCAAGCGGATCACGCCCTCCTGGGAGAAATACCGCTCCCCCACGCCCCGGTCCCCGGACCAAGGATCCACAGGGGCGGCAGGATGCAGGTCCACCGGTAAAAATGCCAGCTCATTGAGCCAGCCGGTAATGCGTCCGCCGCCGTCCACATAGCCCCCCGCCTGGCTGGTGCCCATGGCGATGCCCAGGAGCTTCCGCCGTCCCAGGCTCACGGCCCCGGCCAGAGCCGCCACATCGCCGTCGTTGCACACGACGCAGGGAACATCCCCGCAGACCTCCCGCACCGCCCGGCGCAGAAGCTCCCGGCCGCAGTGGTCAAGCTCCGCAGCCGGCACACTCATAAACAGGCTGGACCGGCGAATTTCGCCCTCCAACACCACCCCGGCTGTGGAGATACCCACGGCGTCCACCCCGGGCAGATGGGCCTTGGCTGCCCGCAGGGCCGCGGTGATGCCCTCATAGTGATAGCGCAGATCCCCGGCCGATTTGGGCTGCCAGACCACTTCCTCGGCATAAACGGTCTCCCCGTCCATCACCGCCGCAGCCTTGCGGTCGCTGCCGCCCAGGTCGATGCCGATGCGGCAGCCCACCGTACTGGCGGATATGGGATGCGCAGCCTCCTGCACCGCCGGCAGCGTCGGATGCAGCTCCACTCGAAAAGGCGCCCCATAGATGCCGGACATAAAATCCCGGTCAAAGGCCCTGACGCCGCCCGGGCCATAGGCCCCCTGCAGCCAGCGGAAAACCGTTTCATCCGCTGTCACCAGTGTGCAGCCACCCTGGAGCCACAGGGCTGTTTTTACCAGCAGCTGCGTATATTTTTCGTCCGCTGCCTGCTGCTCCTGCGCCCGGTGCAGCCTTAGTGAAATATGTGTGCATCCCCCGGGGCGCAGCACCGCCACCGTGGCGGTGCTGTCTGCCGTGGTCTCATGGGCCTGCACAAAGGTGCCTATGGGCCGGAAATCAATCTCCATCGGTGACGACGCCGGCCAGGTCCACGCTCTTGCCGTCCCGCCACAGGCGCTCCAGGCCGTAAAACTCCCGGGCCTCGCCGCTGAACACATGCACGGCGATGCAGCCGTAGTCCAGCAGCACCCAGGTGCCGCCCCGATAGCCCTCCCGGTGCAGGGGCTCCTCGCCGGCCTGCTCCGTGAGTACCTTTTCCACGTTGTCCACCAAGGCGTTGATCTGCGTGTTGGACGAGCCGGTACACAGCACAAAATAATCCGCCAGGGTGGTCAGGTCCGCGATCTCCAGCACCTGGATCTCCCGGCCCTTCTTCTCCGACAGTGCCCGGGCCGCCAGCAGCGCCAGTTCTCTGGGTGTTTTATTCATTCTATCGTTCCTCCGATCTCTCGTTGTATATAGCTTAGAGCCTCCTGCGTATTGGGATGCACCGGGCTGCCGTAGCCCTGCAGCTCCACGATGGAATCCGCCAGGGCCCGGCACAGGCCCCGGTCCAGGTCCTCATGCACCGCCGTGCGCAGCTCCTCCACCCCGGGAAAGCTGCGGCTGGGCTCAATATAGTCCGCCAGATAGATAATCTTCTCCAGCAGGGTCATGTCCGCCTTGCCGGTGGTGTGGTAGAAAATGGCGTTATAAATTTCGTCCGAAACGCCGAAGCGGTCCCGGGCCACCGCCGCGCCGGTCTTGGAATGGAGCAGCTTGAGATAGTTCCGCTCCATCTCGTCCAGCGGGATGGCGTAGTGTCGGCACAGGGACAGCTGCTGGGGAAGATCCAGCTTCTTGGTGCAATCATGGAGCAGGGCCGCGATCCTGGCCGCCGTCACATCCGCGCCGTATTTTTCCGCCAGGAAGGCCGCCTCCTGCTCCGTGCCCAGCACATGGGGCATACGCTTGGGCTTTAAATAGCTCAGGGCAATGGGCCGCAGCTCCTCCGGCGTCAGATGCTTCAGATCCGTCGCCGTGCCATACAGCCCCTTGCGCAGAATATACCCGTACACCGGCTCGGTGAGATACGCCCGGCCCTGTCCCCGGGCCAGCTCCTCCCGCAGCTGCGTGGAGGACACCTCGATGACCTCCGGGTTCATCACCACGGTCACCCGTGCTGAAAATGCCCTCTCCAGCTTTTTCTTCTGCCGGGCAAAGGCCGCCGCCTCGTCCGCCGCCCTGCGGCTGAACACCGCCAGGGTGGCCAGGCGGCAGATCTCCTCCGGCCGGCGCCAGCTCTCGAAGGAGAGAAACATGTCCGACCCCATGAGGAAAAACAACTCATCCGCCGGATACTGCTCCCGCAGCGCCGCCAGTGTGTCGCAGCTGTAGCTGGCCCCCTGCCGCCGCAGCTCCAGGTCCATCACCTCTGCCGGAACCGGCAGCTCCCCGGTACACAGCTGTACCATTTCCAGCCGATCCGCTGCATCGGCACTGCCCGCAGGCAGGGGCTTGTGGGGCGGGATGGCATCCGGCACCAGCAGGAGCTTGTCCAGGCAAAGCTGCTTGGCCGCCGCTGCGGCCGCCGTCAGATGCCCCCGATGGATGGGATTGAAGGTACCGCCGTAAATTCCGATCCGCATGATCACACGCTCCGGCGGGGCGCCTTTACCAGCTCGATCTTGCGCTTGGTTTTATCGTGCTGCATGCGGTACAGGACGAATTTGTTCCCGATGACCTGCACCACCTCACTGCGGGTGGCCACCTTCAGCTCCTCGGCAGCCTCCCGCGCGGTGAGCATAGAATTCTCCAGCACCTTGCCCTTAACCAGCTCCCGGGCCTCCAGGGCATCGTCCGCCTGCTTCACCAGGTTGTCGCTGATGCCGTCCTTACCTATATGAATGATGGTGTCCAGGGTAGAGGCCAGGCCCCGCAGCTGGGCACGCTGCTTGCTTGTCAGTTCCATAATCAGTTCTTCTCCAAATACTCTTTTAATTCCACCGCAAAGGCCCGCAGGGCATTGCCCCGGTGGCTGATGGCGTTCTTCTCCTCAGCTGTCAGCTGGGCAAAGGTCTTGCGCAGGCCCGGCACAAAGAATACCGGGTCATAGCCGAAGCCGCTGTCTCCCATAGGGGCGTAGGCAATGGTACCCGGGCATTCGCCCTCCGCCGTCAGCTCTGTGCCGTCGGGGAATAGGCACACCACTGAGGTGTGGAAGTGGGCCGCCCGGGTCATGGAGCCCCGCATGTTCTGCAGCAGCAGGCGGCAGCGGGCCGCGTCGTCATCCAGCCCGCCGTACCGGGCGGAGTATACCCCCGGGGCGCCGTTTAGGGCATCTACACACAGGCCGCTGTCGTCGGCGATGGCCGGCAGACCGCTGGCCTCCATGACGGCCCTGGCCTTGATGCGGGCGTTTTCCGTGAAGGTTGCGCCGTCCTCCTCCGGCTCGAGGTCCAGACCCAGATCCGATTGGAGCACCACCTCCACGCCCAGCTCACCTAAGATTTTCTGCATTTCTGCCAGCTTTCCCTTGTTGTGGGATGCCAATATGAATTTCATAATGCCGTCTCCTTTACCGCTGCAAAATCTCCCGCTGCTTTTCCATCAGCTCCCGGATGCCCTTCGCGCACAGGCGCACCAGCTCCTGCTGCTCCGAGAGGGTAAAGCTCCGGCCCTCGCCGGTGCCCTGGAGCTCAATGAGCTCTCCTTTTTCGTTCATGACGCAGTTCAGGTCCACCTGGGCCCGGCTGTCCTCGCTGTAGGGCAGATCCAGCACAGGCACCTCGTCGATGATGCCCGCACTCACTGCCGCCACCTGGTGGATAATGGGGTCCCGCATTACCTTCCCCTCCGCCAGCAGCTTGCGGCAGGCCAGGGCCAGGGCCACAAAGCCGCCGGTAACGGAGGCGGTACGGGTGCCGCCGTCCCCCTGCAAAACATCGCAATCCACGGTGATAGTCCGCTCCCCCAGAGCCTCCCTGTCCACTGCCGAGCGGAGGCTGCGGCCAATGAGCCGCTGAATTTCCGCACTGCGGCCGGAGAGCTTCAGCTTGTCAATGTCCCGGCGGGAGCGCTCCCGGTTAGCCCGGGGCAGCATGGAGTATTCCGCCGTCACCCAGCCGTGTCCTTCCGGCACATGGGGCGGCGTTTTCTCCTCCACCGAGGCGTTGCACAGCACCACCGTGTCGCCGCAGCGAATCAGGACGCTGCCCTCGGCGAATTTTATATAGTCCTTTGTCAGCTCCACGGGGCGAAGCTGGTCAAAGGCCCGTCCGTCTGCTCTGGTCATAGTCTCCCCCCCTGTTAAAACAGATCGTTTACAAATTCCTCCGGGTCAAAGGGCTTCAGATCGTCGATGCCCTCACCCACGCCTACAAATTTAACCGGCACGCCCAGCTCCCTTGCGATGGCGATAACGATACCGCCCTTGGCCGTGCCGTCCAGCTTGGTGAGCACGATGCCCGTGAGGCCCGCCGTCTCCTTAAAGCTCCGGGCCTGGATAAGCCCGTTTTGCCCGGTGGTGGCGTCCAGCACCAGCAGCGTCTCCCGGCCCGCCTCCGGCAGCTCCCGGTCAATGATCTTGCGGAGCTTGGCCAGCTCGTTCATCAGGTTCTGCTTATTGTGCAGCCGCCCGGCGGTGTCGCACAGGACCACATCTATATTCCGGGCCTTGGCCGCCTGCAATGCATCAAACAGCACCGCTCCGGGGTCGGCCCCCTCATGCTGGCGCACAATAGGCACGTCCGCCCGCTTGGCCCATATCTCCAGCTGGTCGGCGGCAGCGGCCCGGAAGGTATCCGCCGCGCAGAGCAGGACCTTCTTGCCCTCCGCCTTCAGGCGGTTGGCCAGCTTGCCGATGGAGGTGGTCTTTCCCACGCCGTTGACGCCGATGACCAGGATCACTGTGGGGCTCTTGGCGGTGTCCAGAGCAGTTTCGCCCACGGACAGCTTCTGCAGCAATATCTTCCGCAGCTCCGCCTTCACCTGCTCCGGATCCTTCATGTCGTAGCTGAACACGGCGTTGCGCAGGGAGTTCACCGACTCTGCGGCGATGTTCACCCCCACATCCGCCAGGATCAGGGATTCCTCCAGGTTATCAAAAAATTCATCGTCCAGCTTTTCCCAGTTCACATCCCCGAACCAGGCCTGCTTGAGCTTGCTGAAAATACCCATATGCTGCCTCCTGTTCCAATAATCAAAATGTATCGTTCCACTTTCGGCGAGCCAATACCCGCCGGGCCGCTCCATGCCCTTTCATAGGGGCGCCCCTCACGGTCGCCCGCCACTCAAGCAGTGGGGCGTCGAGGACGCCGCCCCCTACGAAATTCTATCGAAAAACGGCATGCAGGGGTCGGCCTCCCGGATGACCCGAGCCACACTTGCACTGCATTTTCTGCAATATGTCCGATGTGTCATTGTGCGGCCAGTGCGCACACCGGCTGCGGCCATCCGCTTTCCCTCACTTGATTTTCATTTCCTTGCTCAGCTCATTGAGGTTGGCCGTGAGCACCGTGGAGACGCCCCGCTCCTGCATAGTGATGCCGTAGAGCACGTCCGCCTCCTCCATGGTGCCGCGCCGGTGGGTGATGACGATGAACTGAGTCTTGCCGGCAATGCGCCGCATATACCTGGCGTAGCGCACCACATTGGATTCATCCAGTGCCGCCTCGATCTCATCCATCACGCAGAACGGCGTGGGATGCACCTTCAGTATGGCAAAATACAGGGCGATGGCCACAAATGCCTTCTCCCCGCCTGAGAGCAGCGACAGGGTCTTCAGCTGCTTGCCCGGGGGCTGGGCCTTGATCTCAATGCCGCAGCGGAGGATGTCGTTTTCATCCTCTAATTCCAGGGTGGCCCGACCGCCGCCGAACAGCTCCAGGAAGGTCTCCTGGAAGCTCTGCTTGAGTATCTCAAACTGGGTAGCGAAGATCTCCGTCATCTGCTTGGTGATCTCCTCGATGATACCCAGCAGCTCCTCCTTGGCCTTCTCCACGTCGTTTCGCTGGTCGGAGAGATAGGTATAGCGGGTGTTCACCCGGTCAAACTCCTCAATGGCGCCGATGTTGATGGCCCCCAGGCCCTTGATCTCCCGATTCAGCTCGCCGATGCGCCGGGTGGCCTTGGGCATGCTTTCCAGCTCGACACGCAGGGCCTGGGCATCGCTGTGGCTTAGCTCGTACCGCTCCCACAGCTTATCCAGAATTTGCTTTTCCTCCAAAGCGCTGCCGTTTAATTTGCCCTCCAGGCGAGTCACCTCTCGCTCGCAGTTGAGGAGTGTGTCATTGCAGGTGCGGCTGAGGCGGTCCGTCTGGCTGCGCCGGGTCTCCAGAGCCATCTTCTCCTCCGAGAGCTTCTGCAGTGCCTGCCGATGCTCCTCGATGCCGCTGCGCAGCTCCCGGGCCTCCTGCTGCTGCCGCTCCTCCTCGGCCCGAGCCTGGGCCATAGCCTGCTCCATTTGGGTGCGCAGACTCTCCCGGTCGGTGTGCTCGCCCTCCAGGCTCTCCCGCAATCGGGACAGATCCTCCATGCTGCGCCGGGCGCTTTCTCCCTCGGCGGAAAGCGCCGCCTGTTGGGCCTTTTTCTCCGTCAACCGGTCCGTCATTTCACCCAAGCCCTGCCGGGCAGTCTCCTGCCGGCGCTGCAGCATTTCTATTTCCTCCCGGGTCTCTTCCGCCCGGGCAGTAAAGTCCGCAATAGTCCGGCGGATAGTATCCATCCGTCCGGCGTCGTCGGTGCTGCGCTTTTGCAGGTTTTCCTTTTGGATGCGCAGGCTCTCCTGCTGCTGCTCCAGGCTCTCTATGAGCATGTCATAGTGATTTTTACGCCCCTCCAGGGTCAGCACCCGGTCATTAGCCTGGCGCTGCTGGTCCCGGGCCACCTCCAGCTCGTACTGGGCCTTCTGCAGCTCCCGGTTGGCACTCTCGGCCAGAAGGGTGGCGTCCTGAAGCTGAGATTGGATCTTTTTCAGCTTTTTGTGCAGCTGCTCCAGCTCCCCGGACCGGGACAGGATACCCGCATTGCGGCTGACGCTGCCGCCGGTCATGGAGCCGCCGGCGTTGATGACCTGGCCGTCCAGAGTGACGATGCGGAAGCGGTTGTCGTGGCGCTTGGCCATTTGTATGCCGCAATCCAGATCCTCCACCACCACGGTGGCACCCAGCAGATTCTCAATGACGCTGCCATAGCGCCCGTCACAGCGTACCAGCTCCGAGGCGATGCCCACGAAGCCGTATTCGTTTTCCAGTCCGTTTTCCCGGAGGCTCCTGCCCCGGATGGTGTCCAGCGGCAGGAAGGTAGCCCGGCCGCCGTCCCGCTGTTTTAATAGGCCGATGGCGTTTTTCCCGTCGTTTTTTGTGTCCACCACAATGTGCTGCAGAGCGCCGCCCAAGGCGATCTCAATGGCCACGCTGCAATCCTTATCGGTGTGGATGAGGTTGCCCACCGGGCCGTGGATGCCCGAGAGTGTCTGGGCCTCGGCGGCCCGCATGACGATCTTCACCGCCTTGGAAAAGCCTTCATACTCCTTCTCCATCTCGCTGAGCAGGCGGATCCGGTCGGAGATAGTCTTTTCCTGTAGGGAGAGCTGATTTTTCTGCTCTATGCTCTCCTTGGCTCGGCGCTGGCGGCCCTCCATTTTCAGGCTGTGTCCGCCGATGATGTTGGCGGCAGCCTGCTCCTCCTCCCGGGCGGACAGCAGCTCCTTTTCGTTCTGTGCGGCCTCCCGGCGGGTCTGCGTCAGCTTTTCCTCGCTCTGTGTCAGTTCCTCCGTCAGCTCCGCCGTGCGCTGGGCGATCTCGTCCGACCCGGCAGTAATAGCAGACAGCTCTGCCTGGGCCTGGGCCGCCCCGGCCACCTCCTGGGCCTCCCGGCGGCGCAGCTGCTCCAGTTGGGCCGCCGCCGCCGCTGCCGCGTCGCTACTGCCGCGCATTTCCTCGCAGAGGGCTGCTATCTCGTTTTCCAGAGTCCGGGCGGAGGCGTCTATTTCCTCCATGCGCCGGGCCATGACCTGCATCTGCTCGTGCAGGGACTCCGTGCGGCTGCGGCTCTCGCTCATCTCCCGATCCATGCGCTCGATGGTCTCGGCGTGGTGCTGAGCCGTGGTCCGAGCCACGGCGGCGGCGGATTCATGCTCGCCGATGGCGCTCTCCAGGGCCGAGATCCTTCCTCGCTTTTCTTCGGCAGCGCAGTCGTTTTCATGGAGCAGGCGGGAGCATTCCTCCGCCTGGGCATATACCCGGTCCAGCTCGTCCTGGGCCTTTTTCTGGTCGGCCTGGGCCGTCTCAAAATCCGCTTGCAGCTTCAGCCGGTCCGCCTTCAGCTTCTGCAGGTTCTCCAGCCAGACGCTGATCTCCAGGGTCCGCAGCTCATCCCGAAGCACCAGGTATTTCTTGGCCGTCTCCGCCTGCTTGCGCAGGGGCTCCACCTGCAGCTCCAGCTCTGTGATCTTATCGTTGATGCGCACCAGGTTCTCCTCTGTGCGCTGGAGCTTCCGCTCGGACTCCTCCTTGCGGTGGCGGTACTTACTGATGCCCGCCGCCTCCTCGAATACCTCCCGCCTGTCGTCGCTGCGGACGGAGAGGATCTCATCGATCTTACCCTGGCCAATGATGGAATAGCCCTCCCGGCCCATGCCGGTGTCCATGAACAGCTCATTCACGTCCTTGAGCCGCACGGATTGGCGGTTGATATAATACTCAGACTCCCCGCTGCGGTAATAGCGGCGGGTCACCGCCACCTCCGCCTCATCGCGGTTAAATATATGCTCGGTATTGTCAATGACCAGCGTCACCTGGGCAAAACCCATGGCCCGGCGCTTTTCGGTGCCGCCGAAGATTACATCCTCCATCTTGGCGCCGCGAAGCTGGCGGCTGTTTTGCTCGCCCATGACCCAGCGGATGGCATCGGATATATTGGACTTTCCGGACCCATTGGGGCCCACGATGGCGGTGATGTCCTCGCCAAAGTTTAGCACCGTTTTGTCCGGAAAGGACTTGAAGCCTTGAATTTCCAAAGCCTTTAAGTACACGCAGTTCACCTCGATTCAAAATACTGCCCTTTTCACTCGATGGCATACTTTAACTAAGTAATTGTAGCAGAAAGTGCCGCCGTTTTCAAGGCTAAAATAAATGTCCCAAGCCCAGCGTTTGTAGGACTACAACACATGCCCTCCCAAGTTCGTGAAAAAAATATCTTGCATTTCACTGTCGTATGGGGTACAATGCCTTCGGCGTATACCAAACACACGCCAAAAATATGCGCTGCATCCGGATTCGCCGGAGCGGCAGCAGGAGGTTTGAAAAGTGAATCAGAAAACAAAGAACTTGGTGGGCGCAGGTGTGTTCACCGCCATTGTGTTGGTGCTGCAATTTTTAGGCGGTACCTTCCAAATCGGAGGGCTAAACATCAATGTATCCCTGGTACCCATTGTGGTGGGCGCTGCGGTATACGGATGGAAGGTAGGCGCCTGGCTGGGCCTCATGTCCGGCGGAGTGATCCTCGTTGCCGGGCAGGCAGCGGCTTTCCTGCCTATCAATCCCTTGGGCACGATCGTAACGGTTTTGGTGAAAGGTACGCTGTGCGGCCTTATCGCCGGTCTTGTGTACACAGCCCTAAGCAAGAAGAATCAGTGGCTGGCCATTATCATGGCGGCCATTGTCTGCCCAGTAGTGAACACGGGCGTGTTTCTGCTGGGCTGCCTGGTGTTCTTCATGGACACTCTCAACGGCTGGGCTGCCGCTCTGGGCTATGAAAGTGCCGGAGCGTACATGGTTTTGGGTCTGGCGGGGGGCAACTTCTTACTGGAGATCGGCGTGAATGTGGTGCTGGCTCCGGTGATCTCCCGGCTTATCGCCATCGGTAAGAAGAAGTAAGGCGGTGGACGGAATGCTGCTGACCGTTGATATAGGCAACTCCAATATCGTTTTCGGCCTGCCGGAGGGCGATGGCCGGTCGCGCAAGCTCTACCGCCTGGGCACCGTAGCAGATCGCCCGGCGGAGGAATACTTCGCCCTGGCAGATAGCCTCTTTGCCCGGGAGAGTGTGGATTTTTCTCAGGTGGACGGGGCGGTCATCTGCTCCGTGGTGCCGGTTTTGGTGCCGGTTTTGTCCCAAGTGGTACAGCACCTGACGGGAATCGTGCCCTACGTCATTACCCCTCGCTCCAAAAGTGGCTTGACCCTGGCCATCCCGGAAGCGGATACTCTGGGAAATGATATTTTGGCAGGCGATGCCGCTGCTGCGGCAGAATATCCCCTGCCTGCCATCATCTTTGATATGGGCACTGCCACCACCGTAACGGTAGTGGATCAGGACCGGCGGTACATCGGTGGGGCTATCCTGGCCGGGGTGCGGCTGGGTATCCAGGCCCTGTTTGCAGGCACGGCGCAGCTGCCGTCGGTGCCTATCCAGGCACCGAAGCAGGCCATCTGCGGCACGGCGCTGGAATCCATCCAAAGCGGCGCTGTGTTCGGCGCCGCAGCCATGATGGACGGTCTGGCAGATCGATTTGAGGCAGAGCTGGGGCAGAAATGTACGCTCCTGGCCACCGGCGGCCTGGCGGGCTGCATTGTCCCCTACTGCCGCAAGGATTTCATCTACGACGAGAGCCTGCTGCTGCGGGGCATGGAGCGGATCTACCGGCTAAACTGCAAGCAATAGGTCCCAAAACGCATTGCCAAGTGCCCCCCAAAAACCTGGCAAATACTTTGTAATGAAATTTATTTAAGCCGACAAAGG
>ENA-OQQW01001057-OQQW01001057.1-human-gut-metagenome-genome-assembly--contig:-NODE-1057-length-16760-cov-7.059922_pt1 | contig 16760 bp, 9 predicted proteins | sample MGYA00243234_ERZ505098 | MGnify/ENA primary metagenome ERZ505098 (study PRJEB26097, sample SAMN02712086) | human gut metagenome | biome: Gut microbiome | host: Homo sapiens | place: Denmark: Copenhagen... | reverse complement strand
CACGCTTACGGGAAGTTGCCTGCTTGGATTTGGAAGCATTTGCAGAGAAACGGGAGATGAACTCCTGCAGCTCTTTGATTTTTTCTTCCTTTTTCTTGTTGGCTTCTTTCATCTGACGGACAAGAAGCTGGCTGGATTCATACCAGAAATCGTAGTTTCCGGCATACAGCTGAATTTTGCCGTAATCCATATCTGCAATGTTGGTGCAGACTTTGTTTAAGAAATAACGGTCATGGGAAACCACGATAACCGTGTTTTCAAAGTTGATCAGAAATTCTTCTAACCATGCGATGGCATCAAGATCCAGGTGGTTGGTCGGCTCATCGAGAAGAAGAATGTCCGGGTTGCCAAACAGTGCCTGCGCAAGAAGTACTTTGACTTTTGCGGCACCCGGCAGGTCTGCCATCTGTGTGTAGTGATCCTCGGTCGGAATTCCAAGACCGTTTAACAGGGTGGCAGCATCGGATTCGGCATTCCAGCCGTCCATGTCTGCAAATTCTGCTTCAAGTTCACTGGCGCGGATACCATCCTCATCGGAAAAATCTTCTTTCATGTAGATGGCATCTTTTTCTTTCATGATGTCATACAGACGTTTATTTCCCATGATAACCGTGTCGAGTACGGTATACTCATCATACTTGAAGTGGTCCTGCTGCAGGAAAGACAGACGCTGTCCCGGTGTGATGACAATGTCACCGCTGGTTGGCTCTAACTGCCCGGATAAAATTTTTAAAAAGGTAGATTTGCCGGCACCGTTTGCACCGATCAAACCGTAACAGTTCCCCTCGGTAAACTTTACGTTTACATCTTCGAAAAGGGCTTTTTTGCCTAATCTTAAAGTAATGTTATTTGCACTAATCATACGAAAACCTCATTGCTTTACTTAATATGTCTATGATAAAATCACAAATTCTATTATAAACATGACATGGGATATATTTCAAGAAGAAAAACGCTTTCTTGTTGGAAATGTATAGAAATAATGATATAATGGAGAAAGAATTGAACGAAATTGGGGCAAAGCTATGGATTATAGGGAATTTATACAGTTGGATCTGCCTGTCGCAGTTGCAATTGTCAGTTGTGGGGCAGACTGGAGAGTGGAAGAGGCAAACGCAGAGTTTACGGATGTACTTGGATACACGGAAAAGGAACTGCGGGAAACCAGACCACAAAAAATGGTATATGACGAAGATTATGCAAATCTGGTCAGTGTATTGGAAAATGTTGTCCGGACACATGACAACGGAAAAATGCAGCTTCGTATCGTACGCCCCGATGGGAAAACCCGGTGGGTGGAGATGCGGTGCAGTGTTCTGGCACATTACGATGTAAAACCATATGTGGTTTTATTTTTATGGGATATTGATGAGGAAAAAAGACGGGAAGAACATCAGAAACTGTTGAACCAGAAATATGAGCTGATGGAACAGCTGTCTTTGGAATATCCGTTTGATCTGGATGTGGAAAACTGGACGATGCTGCGCTCGTACCGGCTGATGGAACTGAGGGGACAATACGATTATTCCGAACAATATTTTCCGGTGGATGAAGAAGTTCTGACACTCTGTCCACCGGATCAGGAGCTTTTTCTGAAGGCTATGAAAGAAGCTGCCACAGAGGAAAAAACCGGAAGTATGGATACAAGGTTTAATATCCATACGGAAAATGAGACACCGAAATATCTCTGGTTTAGAACTTATTACAAGAGCATTGCAGACCATAATGGACGGATCACCCGGATTATCGGAAGAAGTTTTAATATTGATGAAGATAAGAATCTTCAGGAAGAAGTGCGGAGAGATCCGCTGACGAAACTGCTCAACAAGCTGGAAATCCAAAGGGAGACCGATGCATTTCTGGAAGGAGCAGAAGACGGAACCCATGTATTGTTTCTGATTGATATTGATAATTTTAAAGGTGTCAATGATAATTTCGGGCATACATTCGGTGATACCGTAATCGTAGATGTTGCAAATATTATCAAATCTTTTTTCCGCAACAATGATCTGACCGGAAGGGTCGGTGGGGATGAATTCCTTGTGCTGATGAAGAACACAACACTCGAGAAGGCAAAGGAACGTGCCGGAAATCTTGGAGAAGCACTCTGCAAAGTTTATACGGGGGGCTCCATTCACTACAGGATCTCGGCAAGTATTGGTCTGGCCGCCTGTAACGGTGGGGATGGAAATACATACAGTTCCCTGTTTGAAAAAGCGGATCATGCCATGTATCGTACCAAGCAGGGGGGCAAAAATGGATATGAGATTGCCGGTGCAAAAGATGTGGGAATGATCAGAAACGGAATCAAAAACATTGAGCGGCGGGAAAACATGGGCGCAGAAGACCGTGAATTCCTTGCATTTTCCATCAGTCTTATGGCACACGCCAAAAATATAGATGGGTCGCTGAATATGCTTTTAAACAGGATTACGGAAAGATACCAGCTGGATCTTGTTATGGTATTTGAGGATAACACCGAAAATGACGGAATGGTCATGACCAATTATTTTGGAAATAATTTCTCTTTTTATGGGAAAAGTGCGTTTCCAAAGAAAAGTCCTTCACTAAAGGAACTACAGCCAGGGGAGTATATGATAGTTAAAAATTCGCGGAGCAATTTTGCAACGGGGATGGGAAATTATCTTAAGTCAACGGATACATACAACGAAAAAGCTCCGTTTTCTGCTGTGGTTGGAAAATTTGAATATGTTGGGGGCTGTACAGGGGAAGTAATTTATGTGTCACTGGACGAAGAACGGCAGTGGCAGCCGGGAGAGTTGGAAATTTTTCAGGAACTGACCCGTATGATGGCTATTTTTGTGTCCCTGCGCTATCGGGTCGCGGAAAGCCGGGAACAGATCAGTTCCATCCAGAAAAAAGATCCGCTGACAGGGCTGTACAATCAGGAGGCATTCCGTGAAGCGGTGGTTGAAATTCTGGCACATTCCAAGCCGGATGAAGTATATGCCATTGAGTATATGGATATCAATAATTTTGGATATATCAATGAAAATTATGGCTATAAAGTAGGGGACAGTGTCCTTAAAATGTTTGCACAGGATATCTTTGTGCAGGAGTATTTCCGTGCAGGCTGCCGTTTGTATTCGGATTTTTTTCTACTTCTGATTGCAGATGAAAGTCAGGAAAAAATGATCGATCGTCTGCACAACAGAAATAAAAGATTTTCCAATATGCAGAATCACAGGTATCCAAACAGTGGAATGGGGGTATCGGCAGGGGTATATATTCTGGAAGACAATAAAATGGACATCGAGTTTGCGATCGAAAATGCCAATCTTGCATGGAAAAATGCAAAAAATACCGGGAAGAGGGATATTACCCTGTATAATCCTTCCCTGCGTATCCAGCGTACCGAGGAGCAAAAAATAGTCGGGGAATTTTATGAGGCATTATACCGGGATGATTTCCAGATGTATCTGCAGCCAAAGTTTATTTTAGGTGACCGGAGTGTTTACGGGGCAGAAGCACTGGCACGATGGAAACGTCCGGATGGAAAGATTCTTCCACCGGGAGTGTTTATTGATTCTCTCGAAAAAATAGGATATATCACAGAGCTTGATTTTTATATTTATGAGGAAGTGTTAAAAACTCTCGAAAAATGGGACAAGCAGCACCGGAGAAAAATTGTGATTTCAACCAATTTTTCCGGGCGTCATTTTGAGTCGGACGGAGAGGAATTTTTAAACCGTATCCAGCATGTGCTCTCAAAATACAGCGTCCGTCCGGAGTATATAGAAATTGAGGTGACGGAGGGCGTACTTGTAAAAAATGTAGCAGTCCTTGAAAAGTGTATGAACCGGCTGCACGAGATTGGATTCCGTGTGGCAATTGATGATTTCGGAACAGGATATTCTTCACTTTCCGTACTTGCAGACATGCCTGCAGACGTCATAAAAATTGACAAAAGTTTTATTAAAGGCATGACGGAACAAAAGAAAAATCTTCTTTACGAAATCGGCCGTATGGTAAAGATTTTACAGAAAGATATTATTATAGAGGGGGTGGAAACGGAGGAACAGGAGCAGTTCCTCAAAGAAGGTGGATTCACCTGCGGACAGGGATATTTATGCAATTGTCCGGTTCCGATTGGCGACTTTGAAAAGATGTATTTGTAAAAAAACAAGAAATGCTGTCGCTATCGCTTGATTTTTGGGTGCATTCATCCTATATTATTTAGTTAGAAGACATTCTGATTCAATGTTTTTTATGTTTGAACTTTAATTAAAAATAGGAGGACTAATTCATGAAACGTTCAATGAAAACCATGGATGGAAACCATGCAGCAGCACACGCTTCTTATGCGTTTACTGATGTTGCAGCAATCTATCCTATTACTCCTTCATCTGTTATGGCTGAGGCTACAGATGAGTGGGCAACCGCTGGTCGTAAGAACATTTTCGGACAGACCGTTCAGGTTACAGAAATGCAGTCTGAGGCTGGTGCAGCCGGTACTGTACACGGATCTCTTGCAGCTGGTGCATTAACAACTACTTACACAGCATCCCAGGGTCTGTTACTTATGATCCCGAACCTGTACAAAGTAGCTGGTGAGAGACTTCCGGGCGTATTCAACGTATCCGCTCGTTGTGTTGCTACACATGCACTGAACATCTTCGGTGATCACTCTGATGTATATGCTTGCCGTCAGACAGGTGTTGCAATGCTTTGTGAGTCATCCGTACAGGAAGTTATGGACTTAACTCCGGTTGCTCATTGCGCAGCAATCAAGGGAAGAATTCCATTCATCAACTTCTTCGATGGATTCCGTACATCTCACGAAATTCAGAAGATCGAGACATGGGATTATGAAGATCTGAAAGATATGGTAGATATGGATGCAGTTGATGCTTTCCGTAAGAATGCATTAAATCCAAATCATCCGGTAGAAATGGGATCTGCACAGAACCCTGACATCTTCTTCCAGTCAAGAGAAGCTTGCAACTCTACATACGACGAGCTGCCTGCAATCGTACAGGAATATATGGACAAGGTAAATGCCAAGATCGGCACAGACTACAAGCTGTTCAACTACTACGGAGCTGCTGATGCTGACCGTGTCATCATTGCTATGGGTTCTGTATGTGAGACCATCGATGAGACCATCGATTACTTAATGGCAAAGGGCGAGAAGGTCGGTGTTGTTAAGGTTCGTCTTTACAGACCATTCGTAAAGGAAGCTTTAATCGAGGCTATTCCGGATACTGTTAAGAGAATTGCAGTATTAGACAGAACAAAAGAGCCAGGTTCTCTTGGTGAGCCATTATACTTAGATGTAGTTGCTGCATTAAAGGGATCTAAGTTCGATCAGGTTACAATTACAAGCGGACGTTACGGATTAGGATCTAAGGATACTACTCCTGGACAGATCATCGCTGTATACAACAACACAGAGAAGCCAAGATTTACAATCGGTATTACTGATGATGTTACAAATCTTTCTCTTGAAGTTAAGGAGAATCCTGTTACTACACCAGAAGGAACAACAAACTGTAAGTTCTGGGGTCTTGGTGCAGATGGTACAGTAGGTGCCAACAAGAACTCCATCAAGATCATTGGTGACAACACAGATATGTACGCTCAGGCATACTTTGATTATGACTCCAAGAAGTCCGGTGGTGTTACAATTTCCCACTTACGTTTTGGACATTCTCCAATCCGTTCCACATACCTGATCTCTCAGGCAAACTTCGTAGCATGTCACTGTACAGCATACATCTACAAGTACAACATGGTTCAGGATCTGGTACCGGGCGGTACATTCCTGTTCAATACACAGTGGACAGTTGATGAACTGGATGAGAAGTTACCGGGTCAGGTAAAGAGATACATCGCAGAGAACAACATCAACTTCTACATCATCGACGGTGTAAAGATCGGTAAAGAGATCGGTCTTGGAAACCGTATCAACACTGTACTTCAGTCAGCATTCTTCTCTCTGACAAAGCTGATTCCGGAAGAGGAAGTTATCAAGCTTATGAAGGACGCAGCTACAAGATCTTATGCTAAGAAGGGTGACGATGTCGTTAAGATGAACCACGACGCAATCGATGCCGGTGCTACAGCATACGTTAAGGTAGATGTTCCAGAGAGCTGGAAGAACTGCACAGATGATGATTACTCTGTAGAAGTTAAGGGAGACAACAAGGAAGTTGTTGACTTCGTTAAGGATATTCAGCAGAAAGTCAACGGACAGCAGGGTAACACAATTCCTGTATCTGTTGTTAAGAAATACGAGACAGGCTGGACTCCATCCGGTACAGCAGCATACGAGAAGCGTGGTGTTGCAACAGACGTTCCTGTATGGGATGCTACCAAGTGTATCGAGTGTAACCAGTGTTCTTATGTATGTCCTCATGCAGCAATCCGTCCAGTCGCTATGACAGAGGCTGAGGCAGCTAAGGCTCCGGAAGGAATGCAGATGAAGGATCTCAACCAGATGCCAGGTTACAAGTTCGCAATCGTTGTTTCCGCATTCGACTGTACAGGATGTGGTTCTTGTGTAAACGTATGTCCTGATAAGGTACAGGCTATCACAATGACCGGATTCGAGGCACATGAGGATGAGCAGAAGTACTTCGATTACGCAGTATCTCTTGAGGATAAGGAAGATGTTATCGAGAAATTCAAACTTAACTCTGTTAAGGGATCTCAGTTCCGTCAGCCATTACTTGAGTTCTCCGGAGCTTGTGGTGGATGTGGTGAGACACCTTACGCTAAGTTAATTACCCAGTTATTCGGTGACAGAATGTACATTGCAAATGCAACTGGATGTTCTTCTATCTGGGCAAACTCTTCACCTTCTACACCTTATACAACAAACAAGAAGGGTCATGGTCCTGCATGGTCTAACTCACTGTTCGAAGATGCAGCAGAGTTTGGTTATGGTATGTTACTTGCTCAGAGAGCAATCCGTGACAGATTAAAGAACGAGCTGGATGAGATCGCAGCTAACACAGATAAGGCTGATGTTAAGGATGCCATCAAGGAGTGGAATGATACATTTGCTTCCGGTATCGAGAACGGACCAGCTACAGAGAAGTTAGTAGCAGCATTAGAGGCTTGCGGATGCGATGCTTCCAAGAATGTATTAAAAGAGAAAGATTTCCTCGCTAAGAAGTCTCAGTGGATCTTCGGTGGTGATGGATGGGCATACGACATCGGATTCGGTGGTGTAGACCATGTATTAGCATCCGGTAAGGATATCAACGTAATGGTATTCGATACTGAGGTTTACTCAAATACAGGTGGACAGTCTTCTAAGTCTACTCCTACAGGTGCGATCGCACAGTTCGCTGCCGGTGGTAAAGAGACAAAGAAGAAGGATCTTGCCGGTATCGCAATGAGCTATGGTTATGTATATGTAGCACACATCTCTATGGGTGCTGATATGAATCAGTGTGTTAAGGCTCTTGCAGAGGCAGAGGCTTATCCGGGACCATCACTGATCATTGCTTACGCTCCATGTATCAACCATGGTATCAAGAAGGGTATGAGCAAGGCTCAGACCGAGGAGAAGTTAGCTGTTGAGTCCGGATACTGGTTCAACTTCCGTTACAACCCAACACTTGCTGCAGAAGGCAAAGATGCATTCTCATTAGACAGCAAGGAGCCTACAGGCGATTATCAGGCATTCTTAAAGGGTGAGAACCGTTATGCATCTCTTGCTAAGTTCAACCCAGAGAGAGCTGCTGAGTTATTTGCAAAGGCTGAGAAGAACTCTAAGGATGAGTATGACCACTTAAAGAAGTTAGTAACTCTTTACGCTGGTAAATAATTGATCCGGAAACAGAGGAATACAGATAAACCGCAGGGACGAATGTCCCTGCGGTTTTTAATTTCAGGCATAAAAAAATCTATGCCGTACATACTATCTCCAGAAACCATTTCTGCAAAAATGCATATGGTAAAAGGGGAGGAAGAGGCATGTTGGAAAATAGTTATCCGATCCGCACGGATCTGGCACTCGAATCACAGGAGCGGCTGCAGGAAGACCAGGCAGATATGCGCGGCATCCGTGTTCTGGAAGAACGGCGGGAAAATGGAGTGATTGTCAGTACCGTGATGATCGAGACCGAGAATGCATCCGTTGCGATGGGAAGGCCAAAGGGGACGTACATTACGATCGAGGCGCCGGAGATGATCGAGGAAGATGCCGGATACCACAGGGATATTTCTTTGGAGCTGGCAAAGATCATGCGGAATCTTCTGCCGGGAAAAGAGATTGAAAAAAATTTAAAAAAGGGGCTGGAAGTCGCGGCACTGGTTGTCGGACTGGGCAACCGGGAAGTGACGCCCGATGCGCTGGGACCGAGAGTGGTGGATAATTTATTTATCACCCGCCACATTCTGAATGAATTCGGAAAGTACGCATTCCAGAGAGAAGATGTGGGAAAAGTCAGCGGAATCGTGCCGGGGGTTATGGCGCAGACCGGTATGGAATGTGTGGAGATCTTAAAGGGTGTGGTAAAAGAGACGAAACCGGATTTTCTGATCACGGTCGATGCGCTGGCGGCAAGAAGCATCCGGCGGCTGGGACGGACGATCCAGCTGACGGATACGGGAATCACGCCGGGAAGCGGAATCGGCAATCACCGCAATGCCATCAACCGCAAAAGTGTGGGCGTTCCCGTGATTTCTCTCGGTGTGCCGACGGTCGTGGATGCGGCAACGATTGTCTCGGATGCCATGACGGAATTTATTTCCGCATTATCGCTTTCGGATCTGCAGAAGCTGGATGAGAGGGAGCGGCAGGAACTGGCAAGGGAACTGCTCTCGCCACAGCTGAATGGTCTTTTTGTCACACCGAAAAACATTGATGACTCGATCAAAAATTTAAGTTTTCTGATTTCGGAGGGACTCAATATTGCGCTTCTGGGAGATAAAGAGGAATAGGGACAAAAGAAAAGGCATATAATTCTCTCAAGGTGGTGATAGGGTGAGGAGACGATTGCTTCTTTTTCTGGTGACGATAGATTTTGTGCTGGTCTGCGCTTTTGCGTATTGCTGGGGTGGCGGACTGGTGAAGTTTCTGGGGCAGAATCTGTCCCTGAAATTTTATAACGGAGTGCTTAATCTTTATGTGCCGGGGGTACTGGGGGCACAGGAGGAAGGAATTCCGAATATATACCGGGATGTGACGGCTTCCATGTATCCGGCAATTGCACAAAACGAGCAGCGGCTGTGGTATGAATCACAGGAGGAAAACCTGGCGTATTATGAGAATCAGGCAGCAGAGGAAAACGAACAGGCAAAGCAGATCATTGCGGAAAATGAAAAGGCGGTAACGGAACAGCCAGTGCAGCAGGAAAGTCAGAATGTGGACGAGACTCCGACACAAAAAGAGTCCAAAAAGCCGGAGAAAAAAACAGAAACTTCCGGGAAAAAAGTTTCTGTCAACCGCAAAAAACTGCAGGATTTTGATTATCTGAGACAGACCTTTTATCAGGTTGATAATACAACGACCATCGGGAAAAATCAGCTGGACGTGGATAAGCTGATGAAACCGGATCTAAGGATTGACCAGTCGGTGGACGGTCCGCAGATTTTAATTTATCATACCCATTCCCAGGAACGGTATGCCGATTCAAAAGATGAAAAAACGGGTGTTGTCGGAGTGGGAGATTATCTGACGGAATTGTTGGAAGAGGAAGGATTTCAAGTCATGCATCATAAAGGAGAATACGATGTGGGCGACCGGGATCATGCATATTCCAAGGCAGCCCCGTCGATTCAGAAAATCATAAATGATAATCCATCGATTCAGGTAGTGATCGATTTACATAGAGACGGCGTGGGAGAAAACACGCGTCTGGTGACAACGCAAAACGGAAAAAAGATGGCAAAGATCATGTTTTTTAACGGACTGAGCAGAACAACGGCTTCCGGGGATATTCCGTATTTAAAAAATCCGTATATTTCCGATAATCTGGCGTTTTCGTTTCAGATGCAGCTTGCCGCTGCGGAATATTATCCGGATTTTACAAGGCGAATTTATCTAAAAGGGTACCGCTTTAATATGCATTTCTGCCCCAAGAGTATGCTGGTGGAAGTGGGCGCACAGACGAATACGTTTGAGGAAGCAAAAAATGCGATGGAACCACTTGCAGATCTGTTTGCAAAAGTGTTGAAATAACGGCTGTAAATGTTACAATGTACTTATATGAGGAGGGCATTTTTATGGTTGATTATACAGAAGGCTCAGGCAGACAGTATCACACAGGCGTGGGACCGCAGGACATAGGTAATTATGTGATCCTGCCGGGAGATCCCAAACGATGTGCAAAGATTGCGGAATTTTTAACGGATGCAAAGCAGGTGGCAGATAACCGGGAATTTACGACTTACACCGGAACGTTAGATGGCGTCAGAGTGAGTGTGACTTCCACCGGAATCGGCGGACCGTCGGCTGCAATTGCCATCGAGGAGCTTTCCAAATGCGGTGCACACACGTTTTTGCGTGTAGGCACCTGCGGCGGAATGCAGGAAAATATACTTGGCGGAGATCTGGTGATTGCAAATGGAGCGATCCGGATGGAGGGGACAAGCCGCGAGTATGCACCGGTCGAATATCCGGCTGTCCCGGATTTTACAGTGACTACTGCACTGGTACAGGCAGCAAAAAAACGCGGGATACGTCATCATGTCGGCGTTGTACAGAGCAAGGATTCCTTTTTCGGACAGCATGAGCCGCAGATTATGCCGGTAAGTTATGAGCTCACGCAGAAATGGCAGGCATGGCTTAGGATGGGATGTCTGGCATCGGAGATGGAATCGGCGGCGCTTTTTATTGCCGGAAGTTTTTTGCATGTGCGTGTGGGCGCCTGCTTTCTTGTCCTTGCCAATCAGGAGCGGGAAAAAAGGGGGCTGCCGAACGTGCAGGTGCATGATACAACGCAGGCAATCGCTACAACTGTGGATGCCATCCGGCTGCTGATACAGGAGGATAAAGATGCAGACAGATTATAAAGAACTGATCCGGAGTGCGTTTCAGGCGAGAAGGCGGGCGTATACACCGTATTCCCGTTTTCAGGTGGGTGCGGCTCTTCTGGCCAAAAACGGAACTGTGTATCAGGGATGCAATATAGAAAATGCTTCCTATCCTGCAACAAACTGTGCCGAACGTACGGCATTTTACAAGGCGGTCAGTGAGGGTGTGCGGGAATTTCAGGCGATTGCAATCGTTGGTGGAAGTGTTTTGTACCCAAAAACGGCAGAGGAAAACCAATGTACGGATCTTTGCAGTCCGTGTGGAATCTGCAGACAGGTGATGCGGGAATTCTGTCCGGGGGATTTTGAGATTGTACTTGCAAGGTCCCAGGAGGACTATGAAGTACACACGCTGGAGGAACTGCTGCCTCTTAGTTTTGGACCGGAAAATCTTAAGAAACAGGGAGGGGAGTAAATCATGGACAGACGATTGAAACGTGTTTTTGTAATAGTACTCGATTCGATGGGAATGGGAGCGATGGCAGATGCCGCACGCTTCGGAGATGAAGGTGCCGATACATTAGGGCATATTTCACAGACCGTGGAACATTTTTATATTCCAAATCTGGCATCTTTAGGGCTGGCAAACCTGAAATCCTTAAAACAGGTACAGCCGCAGGAACATCCACTTGGATATTATGCGGCACTGAATGAAAAAAGCAACGGAAAAGACACCATGACTGGACACTGGGAGATGATGGGGATTGAAACAAAAAAGCCTTTCATCACCTTTACGGAACATGGATTTCCGCCGGAGCTGATCGCAGAACTGGAAAAAAGATGCGGCAGAAAAATTATAGGAAACCGGGCGGAAAGCGGAACAAAGATTTTAGAGGAACTCGGCGAGCAGGAAATCAGGGAAGGAAAGCTGATCGTGTACACATCGGCAGATTCGGTTCTGCAGATCTGCGGGAACGAGGAGACGATGGGATTAGAGACCCTGTATCATTACTGTGAGATTGCCAGGGAACTGACGATGCGTGATGAGTGGAGGGTGGGACGCGTGATCGCCCGCCCGTATGTGGGAAAGAAAAAAGGCGAGTTTGTCAGAACCAGTAACCGCAGGGATTATGCGTTGAAACCGACCGGACCAACGGTGTTAAATGCGCTTCAGGAAGCCGGATATGACGTGCTGGCAGTCGGAAAGATCCATGATATTTTTGACGGATACGGAATTACAAAAAGTCTGCATTCGACCAGCAGTGTCCATGGGATGGACCAGACCATTGCGCTGGCCCAATCCGATTTCTGCGGTTTGTGCTTTACCAATCTGGTCGATTTTGATGCCCTGTGGGGACACCGGAGAAATCCGATCGGATACGGAGAGGAAATCGAGAGGTTTGACAAAAAACTTGGAGAACTTCTGCCACTGCTTAAAAAAGAGGATCTGCTGATGATCACGGCGGACCATGGAAACGATCCAACGTATAAGGGCACGGATCACACAAGAGAGCAGGTGCCGCTGCTTTTGTATTCGCCATCCGATCAGGGAAGCGGGTCGCTCCCGACACAGGATACATTTGCGGTGATCGGGGCGACCATTGCGGATAATTTTGGAGTGCAGATGCCGGCAAATACGATCGGCACATCACTTCTTCCGTTGTTATAGTTTGCAGAAGAGAGGGAAAAGCCGATGATGAATCGATTTATTGCACACAATATGCCAAAAATAGAGCTGCACTGTCATCTGGACGGTTCGATGAGCCTGCCCCTGATCCAGAAACTGATGCAGCAGGAGGGGAAAGAGCCGCTGGGGCTGGAAGAACTGCGGGAAAAACTGGTGGCACCGATGGACTGCAGTTCACTGGCAGAGTATCTGGAGAAGTTTGAACTGCCGCTTGGCTGCCTGCAGACGAAGGAGGGACTTTCGGCAGCAGCACAGGATCTGGCACTTTCTGCAGCAAAAGAACAGGTCAAGTATCTGGAAGTGCGTTTTGCACCTGCATTTTCCATGGAGCAGGGGCTTTCGGTCCGGGAAATCTTAGAGAGCGTCCGAGATGGCCTGAAAAAAGCAGAAGAAAAAGCGGACATCCTGACCGGAATGATTGTCTGCACCATGCGCAATCTGGAAACCGAAAAAAATATTGCCATGTTAAAAGAAGCGCGGGAATTTCTCGGAAACGGTGTTGTTGCCTGTGATCTGGCAGGGGATGAAAAGGCGTACCCGACAGCAGCGTTTGCGGACGTATTTGCCACTGCAAAAAAATATGGCATGCCATATACCATCCATGCAGGAGAATGTGGAAGCAGGGAAGAAATCCGTACGGCCATTGAACTGGGAACATCGCGGATCGGTCACGGAATTGCCATGAGCGGGGACGAGGAATTAAAGAAGGAAGTTGCAGAGAAAAAGATCGGAGTGGAACTGTGTCCGACGAGTAATCTGCAGACAAAGGCGGTCACGGATTTTACAGACTATCCGTTCCGGGAATTTTACGATGCCGGAATTTTGCTTTCCATCAATACGGACAACCGTACCGTCAGCGATACCAGCTGTACGGATGAATATATGCGTCTGGCAGAAGCCGGGATGTTTCAAGAGCCGATGTGTGAGAAAATTTATATGGCTTCGCTGCATTCGGCATTTGCGGACGATGATACCAAACAGGTATTATGGAAAAAGTGGATGTCAATGTTTGATTTATAGACCTGTTTTCGGTATAATGTAACATTGCGTAGGTTCTATCAGCATCTGATGGACCGTACTTATCAAACGATAAATTATAGTAGAAAGAAAAAGAGGAATAAGATGTCAATCGATCAGAGCAAAATTCGTAATTTTTGTATTATTGCCCATATTGATCACGGTAAGTCTACACTTGCGGATCGAATCATAGAAAAAACAGGAACGCTGACCAGCCGTGAGATGCAGGCACAGGTTCTCGATAATATGGATCTGGAGCGTGAGAGGGGAATCACGATCAAATCCCAGGCAGTGCGCATCATTTATCAGGCAAAGGATGGAGAGGAATATATTTTTAACCTGATTGATACGCCGGGACACGTGGATTTTAATTATGAAGTATCCCGGAGTCTTGCAGCGTGTGATGGTGCCATCCTGGTTGTGGATGCCGCACAGGGGGTGGAAGCCCAGACACTTGCCAATGTCTATCTGGCACTGGATCATGATCTGGATGTACTTCCGGTTATTAATAAGATAGATCTGCCGAGTGCACGCCCGGAAGAGGTCGCACAGGAAATCGAGGATGTGATTGGTATTGAGGCAATGGATGCCCCGCGTATTTCTGCAAAGACTGGACTGAATATTGAGGAAGTGCTTGAACAGATCGTGACAAAGATTCCGGCACCTGCCGGAGATCCGAAGGCACCGCTTAAGGCGTTGATCTTCGATGCGCTGTATGATTCCTATAAGGGGGTAATTGTTTTCTGCAGGATCAAGGAAGGTACCGTCAAAGTGGGAACCAAAATCAAAATGATGGCCACAGGAGCCGAGGATCTGGTGACAGAAGTGGGATATTTCGGTGCCGGGCAGTTTATTCCGTGTGACGAGCTTTCCGCAGGTATGGTTGGATATATCGCGGCGAGCATTAAAAATGTGCGCGATACACGTGTCGGAGACACTGTGACAGAGCTCGACCGCCCGTGTGCAGAACCGCTTCCGGGATATAAAAAGGTCAATCCGATGGTGTACTGCGGATTATATCCGGCAGACTCTGCCAAGTATCCGGATCTGCGGGATGCGCTTGAAAAACTGCAGGTCAATGATGCATCGTTACAGTATGAACCGGAGACATCCCTTGCCCTGGGATTTGGATTCCGCTGCGGATTTCTGGGATTACTGCATCTTGAGATTATTCAGGAGCGTTTAGAGCGTGAGTTTAATCTGGATCTTGTGACTACGGCACCCGGTGTTATTTATAAGGTGCACAAGACCAACGGAGAAGTGTTTGACCTGACCAATCCGTCCAATCTGCCGGACCCTTCGGAGATTGAATATATGGAGGAACCGTTTGTATCGGCAGAGATCATGGTAACCAGCGAGTATGTCGGGGCAATTATGAAGCTTTGTCAGGAACGCCGCGGTATTTATATCAGCATGGATTATATTGAAGCAACCCGTGCCGTGATCAAATATGATATGCCACTGAATGAGATTATTTATGATTTCTTTGATGCATTAAAGTCGCGGTCCCGCGGATATGCCTCTTTTGATTATGAAATGAAAGGATATGTCCGTTCCGACCTTGTCAAACTGGATATTCTTATTAATAAGGAGATGGTGGACGCCTTATCCTTTATTGTATTCAAAGACAGTGCATACGACAGAGGCCGTAAAATGTGTGAGCGTCTGAAAGAAGAGATTCCGAGACATCTGTTTGAAATCCCGATTCAGGCAGCCGTAAACGGAAAAGTCATCGCTCGTGAAACGGTTAAGGCCATGCGCAAGGATGTCCTGGCAAAATGTTACGGCGGTGATATTTCCCGTAAGAAAAAGCTTCTGGAGAAACAGAAGGAAGGAAAGAAGAGAATGCGTCAGGTCGGCAGCGTAGAAGTGCCGCAGGAGGCATTCATGAGTGTATTGAAACTGGATGAAGACTGATTCTATGAATGAAAAGAAACTGGAATTATATATTCATATCCCTTTTTGCGTGAAAAAGTGTGATTACTGTGATTTCCTGTCCTTTCCGGCAGACAGCAATACACAGATCAGATATGTGCATGCCCTGCTGCAGGAAATCCGTTATTACGGAAATCTGTTTGGGGATTATCATGTCCCGACAATTTATATCGGAGGGGGCACGCCGAGCTGGCTGGAGGAAAATCTGATTTACACCGTGCTGCAGCAGGTTGCTTCGAGTTTTCATGTGGAGGCGGATGCGGAGATCAGCATCGAGTGCAATCCGGGAACGGTGACGGCAAAGAAACTGAATGTCTATCAGAGTGCGGGGATCAACCGCCTCTCGATCGGACTGCAGTCAACAAACAATGAGGAGCTGAAAGCACTTGGAAGAATTCACACGTATGATCAGTTTTTAAAAACGTATGAGCTGGCGAGAAATGCAGGGTTTGAAAATATCAATATTGATCTGATGAGCGGTCTGCCTTACCAGACGCTGGACAAATTTTTAGAATCCCTGCAGACGGTGATCCGCCTGAAACCGGAACATATTTCGGCATATTCCCTGATCATAGAAAAGGGGACACCGTTTTATGAACGGTATAAGTTTGACGCAGTGAAGCAGGAAGCCGGACTTCATACAGAGATTCTTCCGGACGAGGATGAGGTATACCGCATTTATAAGGCCACGCAGGATGTATTGAAACAGGCAGGATACCGGCAGTATGAAATCTCCAATTTTGCCCAGCCAGGGTATGCCTGCAGACATAACATCGGCTACTGGACCAGAGAAAATTATCTGGGGCTGGGGCTGGGGGCATCTTCCCTGGTGGAAAATGTCCGGTATACCAACACCCGGCAGCTGTATGAGTATGGAGAATTTTGTGACCACCTGCAGGAGAAGTCTCCGGCAGAGTTTTTAAAAGACGGGGAGCATGCCGTACCGGAGGATCTCTGGATTGGCAGCTGTGTACAGGAACAGGCACAGATTCTGACAAGAAAAGAGCAGATGGAGGAATTTATGTTTCTGGGGCTGCGGATGAATGAGGGAGTAACCAGAGCAGCGTTTGAGCAAAGCTTTGGGGTACCGATTGAGGCCGTGTATCTGGAAACACTTCGCAAGCTGAAAGAACAGGGACTTTTGCAGATGGTTGCTGGCAGGATTGCACTG
>ENA-OQQW01001055-OQQW01001055.1-human-gut-metagenome-genome-assembly--contig:-NODE-1055-length-16766-cov-4.793968_pt1 | contig 16766 bp, 9 predicted proteins | sample MGYA00243234_ERZ505098 | MGnify/ENA primary metagenome ERZ505098 (study PRJEB26097, sample SAMN02712086) | human gut metagenome | biome: Gut microbiome | host: Homo sapiens | place: Denmark: Copenhagen... | reverse complement strand
AAGAATTTCAGCCGTGTCGGCGGCTCCCTCGAGCAGAATTTCCGGGGTATAACCGGGATCTATTTCGACGCTGGTGTCGGCCGGGCGGATAATCAGGGGGATCGGCGCTTCGAAATCTTCGTCTGCTATCTGTGATAATATGAAATCGGCGATGATCTGCGGCGGTATTTGAGATGGCTCCTCCCCGGCACTCTCAGATGGAGTTTCGGCAGGCGGAGGACTGCTTTCTTCTGTTTGTAGTGGAATATCATCTGGATCTTGGGTCACCTCCTCGGGCGTGGCTGCAGCAACGGGCAGCTGTTCGTCTGTTTTGAGTTCTTCTTTCTCCGGAGACGATTGCCCGGGCTCCGTTTGTTCCTGCTTTTCTGTGTTTGACTTTCCGGCATCTGGCATTACGGTAGGCTCCTCTTTTTCTGGTGCTTTTGTTTCCGAGGTTTGATTTTCTGACTCTTTTTCGGTTGACGGAGATTCCTGCTTCGTTTCTTCCATATCAGGCTTTTCCGGTTCCGGATCTTCTGGCATCAAATTTTCCGTTCCGGATTTTTCTGAACCTGTATCTTCATAATCTGGTTTTTCTGTGTCCATTTCTCCAAAATCCGTTCTCTCCGAATCTGACTCTTCTGTCTCTGATTCTTTTGTATCTGTTTCTTCACATCCTTCCTCTGATTCCGATTCCCCGGAACCCATATCTCCTGCCTCCGGTAATTCTTCTGGCTTCCCCGATTCTGAATCTTCCGAAATTTCTTCCTCCTCTTCTTCCCACCTTTCCGCTGGTTCTTTCTCCGGATCCGGAATTACCGTCGGGGGAAGCATTTTTTCTTCTCCTTCTGTCTCTTTCTTTCCGGTCTCTGCCGGATCTGTTTTCTCTTCCGGCGGTTCTGGTTCCTGCTCTGGTTTCTCTTCTATAGGCGGTTCTTCTTCTGACTTTTCGTCCGGCAGCAGTTCCTCCGGTCCGGCTTTCCCGTCCGCATCTGTCACATCACTGTTCTCGATGATTTCAGCTTCTAATTCCACGCTTTCCACCGCACTTGCGGCCTCGCCTGTCGTCTGCTGTGTCTCCGCGTGGACTTCGATTCCCTGGACTGCCAGGAATCCTGTCATCATTGCGCATATGGTCTTTTTTCTCATCCTGCTTCCTCCCATCTTTTTCTGATCTGCTGATAAAAAATGTCCTCCTCCATTCCCAGAATTTCTGCTGCCTCGTTGAGGTACTGTTCTGCTTTTTCCTGCATGTCGAACTGAAGTGCCAGCTCTGCAGCCCTGAGCAGATTTTTCCGCCGGTTTCCATCCTGTCTGCTGCACAGAAGCCGTTCGTAATAGAGAAAGCTCTCCTGGCACCAGTCCTGTTCTCTTTCCCCATCCCCGGATTTTCCGCCAAGATAGCACGCATCCGCCAGTCTCTGCCAGATAACCGCCTCCCACTGCCCCTCCATATTCTCGCCTGCGGCCTTTTCCAGCACTTCGATTCCTTTCCGCATGGCATCTGTGTCATTTTCACGCGCCAGTTCTTCGGAAAAACTGAAATACATTCCTGCAACAGCAAGATATCTGCGGCAGCGTTTTTCTTTTTCCGGCTCCTGCTGCGTGTCATCATAAAATTCAGCCAGCAATGGCTCCATCTGCATTTTTTCCCTTGCCGCATCATCCGCCAGACAGTATTCCACAAGTTCCTGCTCCACACGCCCCGCCTGACTGAGATGGTCTGCCTTTAAGAACGCTTCCCGCGCTTTCTGGTAGTTCGGCAGACTGCCTTCTTCCACCGGATTTCCGCAGAACCAGAGATCTCCCTGCTCCTCCCATTCGTCTGCCGCCGGAAACTGCCCCCATGGCATCCTGCTGGCAACTGCAGCCGCTCCTCCTGTCAGAAAAGCAAAAACTGCAAAGATCCGCAGAGTCTTCCTGCCTTTTCGCTTTCTTTCCAGCCGCCGCAGTGCCTTTTTGACTTCTCCGGCAGACGCATACCGCTCCTCCGGCTTTTTCTGCATACACTTTTCCATCACCCGCCAGAGTCCTCTTTTCTGCCGCTTTTTCGCATGCTTCGCCATTGCCGCAAGCAGTGCGCCGAGTGCATAAAGATCGGAACGGGCGTCACACTTCCCGTCATACTGCTCCGGCGCTGCATAACCGCGGGTTCCATAACGGACTTCCACACCCGTTTCTTCTGTTCCGGCTGCACCGAAATCCACAAGGTATATTTCACCACGCTCTGTTATCATCACGTTGTCCGGCTTCAGATCCCGGTAGAAAACCGGCGGGTTCTGTGCATGGAGATAACAGAGAATCCCGCTCAGGGCAATTCCCGTTTTCAGAATTTCCCGGCTGGAAAACCGTTCTCCCTTACGCATACGCTGTCCGATAGATTTTCCGTTTACAGCTTCCATCACCAGAAAGCTTTTTGTCCCACTTTCCAGAAGTTCCACCGCACAGGGAATCCCGGGATATGAAAACTTCTGTAAAAGAAACGCTTCCCGGCGCAGTTTTTCCCTGCCACATATACTTACCTTGACTGCATACCGCTTTCCGGATCCAGTTTTCTCTGCAAGATAAACGACAGACGTTGCCCCTCTTCCGAGCACTGACAGCAGGCGATACTTCCCTCCCGGAAATTCTACTTTTCCAATGATCCCGCCTCCTCTTTTTACGTCAAAGTGTTTGTCAGTCCGATATTCTGTTTTTGTACATGGATATAAATTGAGCCGAATGGCTCTTCGATAGAGTAATATAGAATCGATTTTTCAGGACGAATGTCCAAGCGGATGAAAAATCGTGATGTAAGTATAACACAACAGCCGCCGTTTCTGCAAGAACTACAGAAGCCGACGGCTGCCAAAAAAATCGCCTGTTTTTTATCTATTTTTTCCCTCTTGACGAATCTTACATCCGTTCCGGTGCCGAGAATCCCAGCAGGTCGATGCAGGTCTCAAGTACCTCGCGGACAAGATCCAGCAGTGCCAGGTAAGATGCTTTTCTTGCCTCATCCTGCTCACTTAAGATCTTGGTCTCGTGGTAGAAGTGGTTGAACTCGTTTGCAAGCTCGTAGATATAAGCACAGATCTTATGCGGTGCTTTCTCCTCGAATGCGTTCTCCACAACGCCGTTGAAACGGGATACGGAAAGCATCAGAGCTTTCTCGCTGTCGCTCTTCGGTGCCAGAAGTGCGCCTTTCTTCAGTTCATTTCCCTCTTCTTTATATTTTCCAAGGATGGATTTTGTACGAACGATCGTGTACAGGATGTACGGACCGGTGTTTCCCTCGAAGGAAGTAAATCTCTCAACATCGAATACATAATCTTTCGATGCCTGGTTGGACAGGTCACCGTATTTAATAGCAGACAGTCCGACAATCTGTGCCGTTCCTCTTGCATCCGTATCTTTTACGCTGCGGTTCTCCACGATCTTCTGATACATCTCATCGTTGATCTCGCCGATCAGACGCTCCAGACGCATAACGCCGCCCTCACGGGTCTTGAACGGTTTTCCGTCTTTTCCGTTCATGGTACCAAAGCCGATAAAGGAAAGAACGGTATCATCATTCACCAGTTTTGCTTTTCTTGCACAACGGAAACACTGTACGAAGTGAAGCTCCTGACGTTTGTCTGCCAGATAGCAGATCTCGTCCGGCTTGTACAGTTTCATACGCTGGATGATGGTTGCCAGGTCTGTCGTATCATACAGAGCTGCTCCATCGGATTTTAAGATCATGCACGGCGGGATCTCTTTTGTGTCTGTCTCTTCTTTGACATCAACAACGAGTGCGCCCTGGTCATAATGTGCATAACCATTGTCTTTCAGGTAATCTACCATGTCCGGAATGTACTCCTGTGCATCGGACTCACCCATCCACAGATCGAAATGAACGTCGAGGTTTCCATAGTTCTTTTTCAGATCGGCAACAGAAACGTTCATAATGTGTTTCCAGATCGCACGATATCCTCTTCTGCCCTGCTGCAGCTCTCTCGTTGCCTCGAGTGCACGTTTCTTATAGTCCTCGTCCTCTTTCGATTTGCCGCTTGCGCAAGGATAAATCTCCTCGAGCTCGCTGATCGTAAACGGTGCTTCCTCCGGGTACTCTCCCGTAAAGGACTCATCAAAATAAACAAGCTCCGGATGGCGCTCCTGCAGCTCGGTGATGATCAGTCCCATCTGCAGACCCCAGTCTCCAAGATGAACGTCACCGATCATGTTGTGCCCCATGAAGCGTCCCATACGCTTGATGCTCTCGCCGATGATCGCGGAACGGAGATGGCCGACGTGAAGCGGTTTTGCCACGTTTGCTCCGCCGTAATCTACGATGATGGTTTTCGGATTTTTTGCTTTTTCTACAGAAAGATCTTCATCGTTCTGCATTTTGGAAAGATAATCTGCCAGAAATTCCGGGTTGATTTTCAGGTTGATGAATCCCGGTTTTACGGCTTCAATTTCACCGATCACGCTGTGATCGGTCACTTTTTCTACAACTGCTTCAGCCAGCTGGATCGGTGCTTTGTGGTATGCTTTTGCAGCTGCCATTGCGCCGTTGCACTGGTATTCGCACAGATCCGGGCGGTTGGAAACGGAAACCCTTGCATAGGACGGGTCCATCTCCGCAGCGGTAAAGGCTTTTACCAGCTCTTCCTGGATAAGATCGATCAGTTTTTTCATAATGTTTCCCTCATTTTCTTCTTTACTGCAGAATCATCTGTTCTGCGTTTTGTTTCCGCGCGCTGCGCCGGGCTTCTTCCTCTTCTTTAATGCCGCTTTTCTGATAACAGTACTGGATGATATCTCTTCTTCGGATGATGCCGATGAAGACTCCCTCGTCATCCACAACTGGAACGAAATTCTGCCGCATGGACATCTCGATCAGGTCCTCGATGTTGCTGTTGATGTTGACGGACTCATAATTCCACCGTTTCGGAACCTGCCAGAGCGGGATATCCTCTGCTTCATGGTAATTCAGCAGATACCGTTCTTTTATGATGCGGAGCAGATCTCCTTCCGTCAGTGTTCCCACGTAGCAGCCCTTTTTGTTCAGTACCGGAACCGCCGTGTATTTATGATATTCGATCTTCTCGATGGCCTGCCGAAGTGAGCAGTCGTCATACAGATAAGCCGTTTCACTTTTCGGTGTGATAAAAAACAAAATATTCATTCGCGTATACTCCTTTTCGTTGGTCATACTCTTGTTTGATTATACCATAAACGAATGTGAAATGTCTTTGAATCTTTCTTATATTTTCATAAACATACCGAATCTGAAACTCGAATGCCTCTTTGCTGCGCCGCAAATTGCGCTTATTTTCCAGTATAACCGACTTTCTGCAAAAAGTAAAGATCTTAAGTTTCATCCGCACACGCCGCACAAAAAATCCGCACTGATCCAGCACCTACGCTGTACCCGCACGGATTTTTCAACTCTTTTTTGTTCTATTCTCTTCGCAGCGCATCGATCGGATTCAGGTTCGCTGCTTTTACCGACGGCAGCAGTCCGAATACGATACCGATCACCATGGAGAAGACCACGGAGAAAATGATCGCCGGAATACTGATCGCCACAGGCGTCTGCGATACCCTCGAAATCACCTGTGCCATGATAATGCCGCCCAGCACGCCGAGCAGTCCGCCGATGCTGGTGAGCACCGCCGCCTCGGTCAGGAACTGGAACAGAATTCTGCGTTTTCTTGCTCCGATCGCCTTTTTCAGGCCGATCTCGCTTGTACGTTCCGTTACAGATACCAGCATAATATTCATAACACCGATACCGCCGACCAGAAGCGAAATGCTCGCGATCCAGATCAGCTGCTGGTTCGTGCTCTGGCCTAACTCCTGCAGACTCTTTGCTTTCTCCAGCAGATCCTCTGCCTGATAGGAAAGAGAATCAGTTGTATTGGTCACGGATTCGTTCATGATATCCGCTGTTGTCTTTCCCACCGTGCTCATATCCTCGGTCGTTTTTGCCATCACAACGGCATTTTCCGGTTCATCATACTGGAATACGATCGGCCAGCAGACATCCGGCATCAGCACCAGCGGATAAGATTCCTGATTGTACGTATAGTAGTCATCTCTGGAATTGATGACCGGCTGGAACGAATCGGCTTTTTTGATCACGCCGATCACCGTGAACGGCTCTCCCATGATCTCGATCGTTTTGCCGACCGGCGACTCATCCGGGAAGAGTGTCAGCACTGCGGTATCGTCGAGGAGGACAACTTTGTGGGTCTTCGAGAAATCGCTCTCCACAAAGCCGCGTCCCTGATAAATCTGATATCCGCACGTCGACAGATAATTTTCATCCACGCCAAGCGCCTTCGCACTGTCCAGTGTTGTGTTTCCTTTTGCGATGCCGCTCACATACGTTCTTTCGGTGTAAAACGATGCATTTTCCACCTGATCCTGCTCGCGGATCCGCTTTTTCTGATCATCGGACAGTTTCGACACGCCGCTTGGCAGTCCGTTGTCCATCCAGTAATCGCCGTCGCCCTGCTTTAAGCTGACGGTCACGTTGTTGTTTCCGGCTCCGATCAGGTTCTGTTTGATCTGCTCATTCGTTCCCTTGATCGTGGAGACAATTGAGATGATCGATGCAATTCCGATGATAATACCCAGCATCGTCAGGAAGGAACGCATTTTGTGTGACCAGATTCCCTGAAAGGAAAGTCTTACATTTTCTAACATAATGCGCCTCCTTAACTGTTGTAATAATCCGATGAACTGGATTCCTTCGTGTCTGCGCCTTCCACCACGGTTTTGCCGTACGGAAATGCAATGTAATCCTCTTCGGAAAGACCGCTCTTCACTTCGTAATAACTGCCCCACAGAAGTTTTCCGGTTACCACATTCTGTTTCTTTAATTTATCATTTTCATCCCGGATATAAACGAATTTCTGTCCGTTTTCCTCGCGGATGAATTCTTTGCTGACGTACAGGCCGTTGCCGTTTTCTACATCGTTTCCGACAGTGATTGCAATCTCGATCCAGTCACCGTTTTCAAAACCTTCTCCGCCTTCCGGGATAACGGCTGTGAACGGATAGAAGGAGGCTGGTGTCTCGCTGTACGACATGTAGCTTGTTGTCGGGTACGGAGAAATCTCGGTTACGGTTGCCGCTGCAAAAGCACCCGAAGACCAAGAAGTCACGTTGAGTTCATCGCCGACTTTTACCTGATCGAGATACGTCTCGCTTAAGTAGCCGCGCACGTACAGACCTTCGTTTCCACTGACCTGGATAAAGGCGCTTCCGTCGTTGGACGGGTTTTCTGCATTTCCAACCTTCTTTACCACACCGCTGATCGTCGCTTTTACGGTCTGGGAATCCAGGGATTTCTGCGTATTTTTGACTTTGAGTTCCTCTTCCTTCTGATCCAGCTTCAGATTACGGATCTGGCTTTCTTTTTCGCTGATGGCTTTTTTCAACTCATCTTTTGTGTAGGTCATCTGGGTATCATCACCGGAAGAAGTATTGTTATTTGCGCTGCTTCCTGTGGATGATGTAAAGAGGGACTGTACCGATGCTTTTTCACCGTAGAATACGGTTTTTGCTGTCGTCTGCACTGCTTCCGGCGCATCTTCGCTCTGCGGTTCCGCTTCCGGTTCTGCCGGGGCTTCGGTCGGCGTCGGCGTTTCCGTCGGAACTGGGGTCTCGCTCGGCACCGGAGTTTCTGTTGGAACCGGCTCTGTGGTCGGAATCGGTGTTGTACTTGGTTCCGGGCTGACGGTCGGCTCTGGAGTTACACTCGGTCCCGGCGTAACTCTCGGGGTCGGAGTTACACTTGGTGTCGGGGTAATCGTTCCTTCTTTTACCGCCACATTTGCAGTGCTGACTGCCATGGAAGTACCCTTGTCATTTTTCGCTGTCACTTCTACTGTATAGATTCCGGCATCCTCTTTTGTGATGTTTTCTTTTGTGTAAGTATCCTTAAAATCTCCGTCGATTGTCTTTCCGTTGTGTTTCCAGACGTATGTGTAAGTGACATCCGTTTCGGTGTTTTCCGTGGAATCGTCTGCCTCACTGCTTCCATTTCCGGCTTCACCCGGCTGTGTCACATCGTCCTCGGACGGACTCTCGGTTCTATCATCCGTTTTATCGTCGGCTTTCTCATCCGGATTCTCTTCGGTATCTTTCTTCTCATTGATTCCGATTTTCAGCTTCAGCTCGCCGCCCTCTGTCACTTCTGTGTTGGCAAGAGGCGTAGTAATTTTTATTTCCGGTGCATCCGCAGATTCGGATTCTTTCAGACTCAGGACTGCTTCATACGAAGTCTCGTATGCTTTCGCAATCTTCGTTCCATCCTGCTCCCACACGGTTTCCAGCGCCTCTGCGGCTTTGTTTTCCTCATGAATCTCCAGGCGAAACCAGTATCCTTCGCTGTCCTCTTCTTTTTTCGTTCCCTTTTCATCCGCGTATCCTGCCATCTGATTCAGGAATCCGCCTGTCAGGACTGTTCCCGGTGCGCAGAGATAGGTGTATGGGGCTTCCTGCGTTCCTTCTCCTTTGTATGGTTTGGAACCAAATACAAGCTTATTCGTACTGCTGTACAGAACAGCATCCTCGTACGTCGGCTCCGGTTCTGGGGTCGGAATCGGTTCGTCCGGGAAGTCCGGATCGATGGGTTCATCTGGAAAATCCGGGAAATCCGGCTCCACCGGATCCAGCGGCGTATCCGATACCGGTTTTGTCTTTTTCAGCTTTTCCAGTTCTTTTTCACTCTGCTGGATTTTCAGCTTTGTCTGTGCAAGCTGTAACTGCTGCGTTTCCAGATCCAGCTCGATCATGCTGGTATCGTATGTCATCAGCGTGTCTCCGGCATTTACCACATCGCCCTCTTTGACGAGAACCTGGGAAATGGTCTGGCTGTCGGAAAGATAGATGTTCTGGGAAGCCGTCGAGGTGATCTGGCCTTCCATGTTCATGCTGTCTCCCCAGTAACCACTCGTAAAGTCACTGACCGGATACACTTTTACGGTCGTCTTCTGCGCCTGGCGGATGCCGTAATAACCGCCGACACTGACACCGCCCACGGCAACTGCGGTCACAACTGCAATCGCGGCTTTCTTTGCTGCTTTTCCTTTTTTCATGTTTCGGCCACCTCCTTCGATTTCATCATTCCGTCGCGGATCTCCACGGTGCGCTGTGCCATCGATGCGATCTCCGCGTCATGTGTAATCATCAAGATGCTGACGCCCTCGTCGTTCAGGCTCTGGAACAGCTCCATGACCTGCTCGCCGGAATGGGAGTCGAGCGCTCCGGTCGGCTCATCAGCCAGCAGAATTTTCGGATGGTTGACAATCGCTCTTGCAATCGCCACACGCTGTTTCTGTCCGCCGGAGAGCTGGGTCGGTTTGAAACTCATACGGTCGCCGAGCCCCACCCGCTCGAGGGCAATCGCTGCCCGCTCTCTTCTCTCTTTTTTCGGCACGCCCGCGTACGTCAACGGCAGGCATACATTTTCCATTGCGCTCTGTCTTGCAAGGAGTTGGAAGTTCTGGAATACAAAGCCGATTTTCTGCAGGCGGATGTCCGACATCTGATTGTCACTGCATTTGCTGATATCCTGTCCGTCGAGGATCAGCCGTCCGCTCGTCGCCTGGTCGAGACAGCCGACAATATTCATCAGTGTTGTTTTTCCGGAACCGGAAGGACCCATGATCGCAACGTACTCGCCTTCTTCCATGGAGAAGTTGATGTTTTTCAGAACCGGAACCGGGATTTTGCCCTGCATATATTCTTTACAGATATTCTCTAATTCCAGAATCACGGCTGCACCTCCCCGTCATCTGCTGATCCGGCTTCCTGTGTTTCTGCCGGTTCTGCCTCACCATTGTCGGCGCCGCCGATCACGTTCGTTGTATCTTCCTCACCGCTGTACTCTGCGCCGTCCATGGTATTGTCGACCATGCCGTTTTCATCCTGCGTCATACCATCGTCGACCATTCCATCGTCGTTGTCAAGCATACCGTCATCCTCCATTCCGTCATCCTCGCCGCCGGCCGGATTGCTCTGTCCCAGCGAACCATCGGTACTAACAACGGTCTTCATGCCCTCTTCCAGTCCATCCTCCGGGAAGGTGATGGCATCCTCCTCTTTGAGACCATCAGTGATCTGATATTCCATCATATTTTCATCGTGTGTTCCCAGCGTTACGCTTCGTTTTTCCAGTTTGCCGTTTCCATCATCGGCCCAAACGTAAGGGTTGCTGTCGACATCGTTGATAAAGTAATCGGACAGCCAGATTCCTGTTTTGACTTCCTGCTGGCCGATATCCGGCTCTACGTAAACGTGCTGGCCGAGCATCAGGCCGTTCGTTCCGTCGAGCTGCACATAAAACGGATAGTTGCTTGACTGCGTCATACTGTCTCCTGAACTGCTGTAAACGTTATTGCTTCCTGTCCGTGCATTTTCCCGATCAATCTTTGTCACGGTTCCAGTCCAGGTCTGATTCTCATCTACACGAGAATGCACGATCACCTGGCTTCCTTCGGTAATCGAACCGTCGCTCATATTCTGTTCATTGATCTGGCCTTTTACACGGAAATCTCCCGTTGCAAGAACGGTCAGGAAGGAATTGTCGGAGTTGTCACCGGAGTAAGCGCCGGCGCTGCTGTCATCGTTGTTGATTGATTTTACAACACCTGCGATTTCGCTGATCACGGTCGCATTGGTGATGTTATTGTTTAATTTATCAATCTCCGCCTGTTTTGATTTTCCTTCATATTCTTTTTTCTTTAAATCCAGCTCCGCTTCCTGAATTTCCAGTGTGATGCTTGCCTGCTGGTCTTTTGATGCCTGCTTTTTGTCTTTGTAAAGCTGGTCGATATTGGTATTCATACTTGAAAGTTCATTGTTTATGCGTTCCAGATCCAGCTGCGCCTGCTCGAGGTCACTCTGGAATTTCTCGGTATCGTAGGAGAACAGCGGTGTTCCGACCTGAACCTCCTGACCGACTTCCACATAAACTTCCTTTACCGTTTTCTCGCTGTTTTTCTCTACCTTCCAGGTATTTTCCGACTCCACAACACCGGCATAGCGGTTTTCCATTCCATTTCCGGTTCCCAGATTGGTCAGGGCTTTTACAGTATTGACATAGACGACGTTATCGTCCTCTTTTGTACTGTTTCCAAGGAAATGCCATGTCACTCCCCCTCCGGCTGCCGCCAGCACTGCGACTGCACACACAATCGCGATTACTTTTTTCTTCATACGCTTCCTCCCACTTTTCTATTTTTGCAAAGAATTTTTCAGTTTTCCCAAGTTAGCTCTATCGTATCACATTTTGTTTTTTGTTTTCTTACTTTTTCCTTACTCTTTTTTAAGTAAATACTGGATTTTTTCTGAAAATAGAATTTTGACTTTTCGCATAGCTCTGAAGAGCCCCATCTCGATTCCGCTGCGCTGCATCTCAATGTTGCTTCTCGCCATATGAAATTCCAAGAAAAACTGCTCATTCATGCAAGCATGATTCGCATTTTTTCTTAAAATTTCGCATAGCTCTGAAGAGTTAGCAAAAAAAAGAACAGACAACTCCGCACCTTCACGGAATTGTCTGTTCTGTAAATTTATCTAAGCTTTACTCTTCTGTTGTCTCTTCTTCTGCCTGCGGCTCAACCTCAAGACCAAGCTCTTCCAGCTGTGCTGCGTCAACCGGTGACGGAGCCTCGGTCATCAGACAGGAAGCATCTTTTACTTTCGGGAATGCGATGACGTCGCGGATGCTGTCCTCTTTTGCCATCAGCATAACGAGACGGTCCAGTCCGTAAGCCAGTCCGGCGTGAGGCGGAACTCCGTATTTGAATGCATCCAGAAGGAATCCGAAACGCTCATGTGCCTGTGCTTTTGTGAAGCCAAGCATCTCAAACATCTTCTCCTGCACATCGTTCTGGTGGATACGAACACTTCCTCCGCCGATCTCGGTACCGTTCAGGACGATATCGTAAGCTTTTGCACGAACTGCGCCCGGATCGGTGTCCAGAAGCGGCAGATCCTCGTCCATCGGCATGGTGAACGGGTGATGCATTGCGGTGAAACGGTTCTCCTCATCGGACCACTCCAGAAGCGGGAACTCGGTAATCCATACGAAACGGTACTCGTTCTTGTCGAGCAGTCCCATCTGCTCTGCCAGTTCCAGACGAAGTGCGCCAAGAACGTTCCAAACAATCTTGTTGCGGTCTGCTGCGAAGAGAAGAAGGTCTCCAGCCTGTCCGTCCATGGCTTTGATGAGGGCTTCCATCTGCTCCTCTGTCATAAATTTGGAGAAGGAAGATTTCCAGCTTCCATCCTCATGGATTGCAATGTATGCAAGACCTTTTGCACCGTAACCTTTCGCAAACTCAACGAGCTTGTCGATTTTCTTTCTCGGCATTGCGCCCTGTCCCTTTGCGTTAATACCGCGGACAGAACCGCCGTTTTCAAGTGCGCCCTTAAATACAACGAACTCGGTATCTTTTACGGTCTCGGAAACATCAACCAGCTCCATACCGAAACGCAGGTCCGGTTTGTCGGAACCGAAACGGTTCATAGCCTCTTTCCAGGTCATTCTCTGGATCGGGAGCTGTACCTCAACGCCGAGCACCTCTTTGAACAGGTGTGCCAGCAGTCTCTCATTGACATCGATAACATCATCTACATCAACGAAAGCAAGCTCCATATCGATCTGGGTGAACTCCGGCTGACGGTCGGCACGCAGGTCCTCGTCACGGAAACATTTTACGATCTGGATATAACGGTCATAGCCGGAGCACATCAGAAGCTGTTTGAACAGCTGCGGAGACTGCGGCAGTGCGTAGAAGCTGCCTGGATGAACACGGCTCGGTACCAGGTAATCTCTGGCGCCTTCCGGTGTGGATTTCGTCAGCATCGGGGTTTCGATCTCAAGGAAGCCTTCTTTGGACATGAACTCACGGGTGAGCATTGCCACTTTGCTTCTCATGATCAGGTTTCTCTGGATGTCCGGGCGGCGCAGATCCAGGTAACGGTATTTCAGACGGAGCTCTTCTCTCGTCTTGGAATCCTCCTCGATCGGGAACGGCGGGGTTTCTGCCTCGGAAAGAATGCGTAAGGACTCAGCCTTTACTTCGAGCTCTCCTGTTGCCAGATTTTCATTGACAGCACCGGAGCGGGCCATAACTTCACCTTCTACGGCGATGACGAACTCGCTGCGCAGTTTTGCTGCTTTCTCAAAACCTTCCTCACTGATCGGGCCGTTCTCAAAGATAATCTGCATAATACCGCTTCTGTCACGCAGATCGACGAAAATAATTCCGCCTTTATTACGGCTCTTCTGTACCCAGCCCATCAGGGTTACTTTTTTTCCGATATCTGCTTTTGTGACTTCCGCACAGCGGCAGGTTCTCTTCAGGCCTTTCATGGATTCAGCCATTTTCTTGTTCCTCCTATTTGGAACTGCGGACACAAAGAATCTGCATCCGCAGCACATCGTTTTTTCATGCGATTACTATTATTGGATATTCCTTACATTTTGTCAACAAAAAATTCTTCGATCTCAGTGTAGCCCTCGCTGGCAAGCTGCTCTTTCTGGAATTTCTTGTTCTTCTTCATCACGGCGATGTTGATGGCCGTGCCTTCACTTCTCTCTTTTGTCGCCTGCTGAATGATCTTCTGCATTCCCTCTGCCGGCATGTTTTTCTCGATCAGGTACGCTTTTTTCTTCTGTGCGCCCGGGATCTGGTAATCTCTCTCAAGCAGAAGCATAACGATACGCTCAAATCCGATGGAGAATCCGCATGCGCAGGTCTGGTTTCCGGTGAATTTTCCGATCATTTCATCGTAGCGTCCGCCGCCTCCGACAGATCCGCCGTACTCATCCATAGCGATCTCGAAGATCGGTCCGGTGTAGTAGGACATTCCGCGCACCAGAGTCGGATCGAAAGCGATCTTGAATTCTGCGGTCTTCACGGCATTGACACTGTCGATGATGGTCTTCAGGCCGTCTGCGTACTCTTTGTCAAGGAATCCCTCGAGTTTCTCACGGCAGTACTCTACGCCTGCGGTATCCGGGGTGATCTCCTCGAACATTTTCAGGTATTTCTCTACGGACTCTTTTGCAAAGCCGGCTTCCTCGAGCTCTTTGGCAACGCCCTCAAAACCGATTTTATCCATCTTATCGAGGATAATAAATACGGTGTCATAGGACTCCTCCGGGAATCCGCTGTAGGCTGCCATTGCTTTTAAGATGCGGCGGTCATTGATACGGATCGTAAAGTTCTTGAAGTCCAGTTTTCCAAGCAGTGTGGTGGTAGCAAGGATCAGCTCAATCTCTGCGAGGTTGGTCGGCTCGCCGAGGATATCGATATCGCACTGCATGAACTGGCGGTATCTTCCTCTCTGCGGACGGTCTGCACGCCATACATTTCCCATCTGAAGTGCTTTGAACGGGGACGGAAGCTCGTTTGCGTTGTTGGAATAGTAACGGCAGAGCGGAACGGTCAGGTCATAACGCAGGCCGCTGTCTACGAGATCGTTTTCTTTCTCAGCGTTCTCGAGTTTCAGCTTCTCTCCTCTTTTTAAGATCTTGAAAATCAGTTTCTCATTCTCGCCGCCCTGTTTGCTGTTCAGGTTTTCGATGTGCTCCACGCATGGGGTCTCCATGGAGGTAAAGCCGAAGGTTCCGTAAGTTTCCTTGATCAGACGGATCACGTAGTCACGGATTGCCATTTCTTTCGGTAAAATATCTTTCATTCCGGTAACCGGTTTCTTCTTTAATGCCATTTTCTGTTTTCTCCTTTATGATTTCCCGGATCAATTCATCAACATCAGAAAGCTCGATCGCTTTCCGGCTGCCGCTGTGGATCACTCTCTGAAATGCCAGGAACATTTTCAGATCGAAATTTTTGACTTCTTCTGTCATAAGCTCCATCGCCTGTTCCCGCGTAAACGCACTCCGGTACGGGCGGTCGGAGGTCAGCGCGCAGTACACATCACAGATGCGTAAGATACGCGCCCCAAACGGAATCTTTTCTCCCGCCAGATTGGCCGGATACCCGGTTCCGTCATAATTTTCATGGTGATACAGAATACTCTCCAGCACAAAATCGGAGTAGCCGCGTCCCTGCAGGAGTTCATAGCCCAGTGTGGAATGGGTCCGCACAAAGCGCATCTCCTCGACAACGAGCGTATCCTGTTCTTCTACGTAATTCTCCAGTACAATCTTTCCGATATCGTGGAGAACGCCCGCTTTTGCAAGCTCATAGCAGATTTCTTTCTCATACCCCAGTTCCCGCGCAAGATCGTAAGCTAAATTACTCACTTCCATGCCATGGATGAGCTGCTCGGTCAGGGTATAGCGCAGCATGTGAAGCTGCTGACTGGAATTTTCTTTCATTTTGGCAGATACTTCTCCATTCCGATACGCTTTCTCTCGATCATTTCATCGATACGCTCCACGTAGTTTTTCAGATCCTTCACGTTCTCCACCCGCTCAATGCGCTCTCCGTGTTCAAACACGAATTTCGTGGACGCTCCGGCTCCCGCGGCCAGAATGGACTGTTTTTCCTCCATAATGAGGATGTTGTAGATGCCTGCTTTTCCTTCGCGGGAGTAGCCGACATTCTCAAAGTTACCCGCCATATTTTTCTGGCGGTACATGTAATACGGTCCCATCTCCATGCGGTGTGCGCTGTCCATCGTCATTTTCATGATCTCGGCAGAGTTTTCAAACGAAATCTCCTGATATTTGTCTTTGAACAGGTTGAGTCTCGTTGCACGCTTTAACGCAAGGGAATGGACGGTCAGGGAATCCGGATTCAGCGCTTCCACTTTTTCCAACGTATGCGCCACTTTTTCCTTGTCCTCGCCCGGCAGACCGACGATCAGATCCATGTTGATGTTGTCAAATCCAAGGGAACGCGCCATGCGGAACTTCTCCTCGATCTCCTCCACGGTATGGTGGCGTCCGATCAGATCCAGCGTTTCCTGGTTCATGGTCTGTGGATTGATCGAAATACGGGTGACCGGGAATTTGCGGATGGCTTTTAAGACCTCCTCATTGATCGTATCCGGCCGTCCTGCCTCCACGGTGAACTCCTGCACCTGCTCCATCGGGAAGAGCTCTGTCACTTTCGTGAGCAGGCGCTCCATCTGTGCCGCATTCAGCGTGGTCGGCGTACCGCCTCCGATGTAGATCGTATCAAGGGTGTAATCCTTCATGTTCTCACTGATAAAGATCAGTTCTTTGATCAGTGCATCGAGATACGGATCTACCATATGCTCCCAGCGGCTTAACACATGGGAGCCGAAGGAACAGTACAGGCAGATGCTCGGACAGAACGGGATGCCGATGTACAGGCTGTAACCGTGTTCGTAGTCGATCGTCTTTAAAATGTCCTTTTCCCGGTTGGCAATCGTGATCGCAAGTGCCGTCTTTTCCGGGCTGGTGTAGTAAGTTTCGCGCATGTATTTCGCAATCTCTACATTTTTTTTACCCTCTTCAAGCATCTTCATCGGAATTTTCGTCGGACGGATGCCGGTGAGATCGCCCCATGGAAGTTCTTTGCCGCTCACTTCGGAAAGCGTGCGGTATACCATCCGTTTCAGGACATTTTTCGTTTCATGGCGGTCTTTTTCATATTCCACCGCCTCACACTGCGAAGCGAGCGTCTCATGTTTCTCGTCTGCAATCGAAAAACAGATCTGATCCGCCTCGTATGTGATCGTATCATAATATGCAAATTCCCCGTCCAGCGCCCCATCCTCTTCGTACCATGAGGTAATCTCACAGCCCGGATAGAATGCCTTGATCAGGGAATACACATCGTATTCAAAATCTTTTCTGT
>ENA-OQQW01001043-OQQW01001043.1-human-gut-metagenome-genome-assembly--contig:-NODE-1043-length-16842-cov-4.499732_pt1 | contig 16842 bp, 21 predicted proteins | sample MGYA00243234_ERZ505098 | MGnify/ENA primary metagenome ERZ505098 (study PRJEB26097, sample SAMN02712086) | human gut metagenome | biome: Gut microbiome | host: Homo sapiens | place: Denmark... | reverse complement strand
TCGTCGGGCTCATAACCCGGAGGTCGGAGGTTCAAGTCCTCCCTCCGCAACCATCAAAACAGCCGTTTTCGATAAGAAAACGGCTGTTTTTCTAACTTTTTGGACGATTTTCATTTTGGCCTCGCCCGAATAATTCAACTTTAATTCAACTCGGCCTCAAAATTCAAGCCTTTTTCAAAAATACATCGGCCAAAATATCAGCGTTTCTTTGATCGGCGGCTTCCATCACATGGGCGTAGATATTGGCTGTTGTGCTGACCTGTGCGTGCCCTAACCGCTTGGAGATGGACACACTGTCCACGCCGTTGAAGTATAGCATAGATGCCATTGTGTGGCGGAATGCGTGGGGGTTGATGTGCGGCAGACCGTGCCGCTTGCTGAACTTGCTCATCCAGTCCGTCACACTGTCCGGGTGCATGGGGCTTCCGTTATCCTGCGCAAACAGATAGCCACGGTCTTGATAGTATTCCCCCATCCGAAGCCGTTCGGCGTTCTGCCACGCTTGATACTTTTTGAGAAGCTGTATCGTTTCGGTAGGCAGCGACACCCAGCGGTCAGAGGTGGCGGTTTTCGGTGTATCCTCATAAATGCCTACATCCGGCGAATAAAGGATGTTGTTGCAAATGTGGACACGGTTTCCCGAGAAATCAACCGCAGACCATTTCAAACCCAAAATTTCACCGCGCCGTGCGCCGGTGATAAGAAATAGGTGCGTGAGCATTTTCCACTTCATCGGCTCTGTTTCAAGAGCGTCACGAATTGCGGCTACCTGTTCAGGCTGGAAGTAGTTAACCTCCTTCTTGCCGACTTTCGGCAGTGTGGCTTTTACAGCAACATTAAAAGGCACAAGTCCTTCTTTTACTGCTTGGTCTAATACGGTAGAAATCAAGCGGTGATGCTCAAAAATAGTCTTTGAGGACAGCGAATGCTGCTCTTCCTGTAAAGTGAACACCTTATCGAATGTCATTTTAAGAACCTCTGCAATCCCCTTTGCGGCGTCCTGGCTGACAGCCTTACCCTTAGCGGCGTCATATACCGCCCGGAGTGATATATTGCCCTGTTCGGCAACTTTTGTACGAGTGAGGGAGTGTTCTTTTAGGACTGCTGCAATGTCAATCTTTGGCATTGCACGGCTATTCCCTTTTCCGGCACCGGGCTTAGAGAGTGCTGTATAAAAACTGTTTAGATGGTCAGCTCGCAGATCCTTTAGCTTGATATGTCCAATGGCGGGATAGATGCGCCCGGTCAACTCCTTGTAGCGGACGACGGTAGAATGCTTTATGCCCCGCTGCTCCTTTAGACCGATCACATAATTGCAATATTCCTCAAATTTCAAACGGCTGTCGGAGGTCACACCCTCCCGACATTCCTTTTCAAAGGTCGCGGCGAAAGCCTCGGCCTTTTTTCGCGCGCTTTTTTCCGTCCATGTGGGAGAAACCTCAAAGGTGGCCGTCCACGGCTTTAGCTGCTTGCCGTCGGCACCACGGCCACGGTGAACACGGATGGAGTAAGAAATCAGCCTGCCGGACTTGTCCCGGCGCTCCTGGATGTTAGCCATTGTCGACAGCCTCCTCTACTATCTCGTCGATGACACTATTGAATGCCTTGCTGAGCCGAAACTTCAGCGTATCAATGTACCCTTTTGCGGGGAGAACGACATATTTCCCATTTGTGCGTTTTGGCACCTCATGGCTGATCTTTTCTACATAATCCCACTGCTGGAATTCTTCACTGAAGGATATCGGAGAAACATCCTCTTTGGATTTTCTTACAACGGATTTAAGCCCGGCAATATCTCGCAAAACAAAAGAGAATTCATCTGCAGTTACAAGGCTACTTAGGGCATCTAATAGCTGCTCGGATAGAACTGCCCCTCCCGGTTTCTGTTGGTGTATTCTGCAAATCCAATCAGCCGCACGCTCAGACAGCCCGGTTTCTGCGCAAACATCAGCAGTAACTCGTCTGTGTTCGTCATAGTCTCCCAATAAATATCCTATATCACAGTTGAACAGCTCCGCCATCAGCGCAAGGGAGTCCACATCGGGCAAACGATCACCATCTTCCCACGCCGCAAGTGTTTTGTGGGATTTTTCCGACTTGTATATTTTGGGGAGAAGCTCTTTCCTGCTTAAGCCAAGTTTCTCGCGCTCTGCTTTAATTCTGGCACCTATAGTTTTCTTTCTTTCATCAAAATTCGTCACGGGTCAGAAAACCCTCCTTCCATTAAAAATGAAAAAAATACGGGATGATATGGGGATTTACAGCCCATATCCACAAGATTATAATAAGGGCACAGGGTACGAAAGTCAACATTTTTTGTGGAAAGGAGGTAAATTTTATGCCGAGCTTCAAAACTATCCGCCAGACTGCCGCAACAGGCATCTTGTCGGAACACAGGCTTCGCCTTATGGTTGCGGAGGGGACTTGCCCAGGGATTCAAACGGGAAATCGATTCCTAATCAACGTGGATGCACTGGCGGAAATGCTGGACAGTATGAGCCGGAAGAATCAGGAGGTAAGCGCGCAGTGAGCAAACGCAAAGAATCTCGCCTCACGGTTGAAATGGCCGGGGGCAGGAGCAGATAATGGCACGCCGAAGAATGTTTTCGCTCGATGTGATCGATACCGATTCTTTCCTCGACCTCCCAGCCAGCTCTCAAAGTTTATATTTTCACCTCGGGATGAGGGCGGACGATGATGGTTTTGTTTCCTCACCCAAGCGGATCACGGCGATGGTCTGCGCATCGAGCGACGACTTGAAACTGCTGGTTGCGAAAGGATTTGTCATTCCGTTTGAATCGGGCGTGTGTGTGATCCGTGACTGGAGGTCGAATAACTACATTCAGCGGGACAGATACACCCCGACAATTTATGCAGAGGAAAAGAAATCTTTGTCTGTTGATGCGGCGGGGCGGTACAACCTTACGGATACACCATGTATACAATCTGTGTCCATTTCGGATACACAGGTAAGGAAAGAGTTAGGTAAGGTAAGGGAAGAGTTAGGGAAGAGTAAGGCGGACAAGCCGCCACGCGCTGCGCGTTTCACCCCGCCCACGCTGGCAGAGGTTCAGACTTATGTGGCTGAACGCCATTCACCCGTCGATCCGCAGGGATTCATCGACTTTTATGAGGCCAAAGGGTGGATGGTCGGCAAGAGCCTTATGAAAGACTGGAAAGCGGCTTGCCGAAACGCAGAGCACTGGGAGCGATGGACGCGCGGGAAACGACAGGCAGACAAGCCATTTGTCTATAACTATGGATCGACGGAGGGGAGTCTATAAATGTTTTCATCAACCATTGACGCACTGACCATCAAAGCATCGGAAATTTCCTCTCCACAGGAAATCGACTATATCCAAGATGGCATTTTGTATTGCGGGCACTGCCGCACACCTAAGCAGTGCCGGTTGAGCTTTAACGGCACGGATGTGAAAATTTTTCCTTGCCTCTGCGCCTGCAAAGACCGACGATTCCAAGCGGAACGGGAGGCACAGCGGGAGCAGGAGCAGCGGATGCGGATCGACAGCCTCCGAGCGGATGGCATTCGGGACAACGCTCTTGCCGGGTGTCGGTTTGAAAACGCCGAGGAAACCCCGGAAATCATCAAATGCCGACGATACGCGGAAAAGTGGCAGACTGCCAAAGAAAACAATGTGGGGCTGCTTCTGTGGGGTGGCACGGGCAACGGGAAAACTTTTACAGCTGCGTGTATCGCAAACTATTTGATCGACCGAGGCATACCTGCCCTGATTACCAGCTTTCCCCGTATTCTCGGTGCAGATTTCGAGGAACGCAGGAAAAATTTGGAAATCATCCGGCAGTATCCCCTGCTTGTGGTGGACGATTTCGGGACGGAGAGAGCGACTGCTTTTGCCCTGGAAACGGTGTATGCCGTGGTGGATGAGCGGTACAAGAGCAAACGGCCGCTTATCGTTACCACCAATCTTTCTTTGGACGAGCTACGCCGACCGCAGAGCATAGCTCAGCAGCGCATATATGAGCGCGTCCTGGAAATGTGTACACCGATTGCTTTTCGCGGAGAAAGCCGCAGGCAAGCCATTGCAAAACGGCGTAACGACTTCGTGAAGGAACTGCTTCTGTGAAATGGGGGGCAAATGCTAACCAACGAAGAGATCGCAACGCGCATTCGAGACGGGCAAAAGGATCTGATGCCGCTGCTGTGGGAGCGGGTGGAGCGGTTTGCCAGGCAGCAGGTAAAACGCTCCGTGTATGGAAAACAACTGGAAGATGATCTATTCCAGAGCGCATACATAGCCCTTGCGTCCGCCGTGGAGCGGTTCGATGAGAGCAAGGCCGCATTTCTGACATGGTATGCCTATTACCTCCGCACGGCCTTTGCGGAAGCCGCCGGCTGCCGACGGGGTAATGATCCCATGCGGGGCGCATTGTCACTGGATACACCCTTGCCCGGCACGGAGGAATTTACCCTTGCCGACACCATTGCTGACCCATCCGATCCCATAGCAGTCACAGAAAATGAAATCTGGCACGAGGAGCTTCACGCCGCCATGCAGGAAGCGTTGGATGCTCTGCCCGATGACCTTCGGGAAGTGATCCGACAGAGGTACTACAATACCCGCACCGTTGCGAGAATCGCAGCCGCCACCGGTCACACCCCGGCAGAGGTGAACACGATGGAGCGCAGGGCGATCCGCCAGATACGGCAGGAGCGGAGGTTGAGGGCCTTTGCGTATTCGGACGCAGATATTTATTCCGCCGGACTGCGCGGAGTGGGAGTTCGGGCTTTCGTGTCCAACCATACCAGCTGCACGGAGAACGCCGTTCTAAGGATGGAAAGCGGGCAGCTATAAAGAATTTGTTCCTCAACGAATTGCCGAATGTCAGAAAAAGCAACGACAGAAAGGGGGCGTTTCGGACATGAAACGAATACGCGACGAGACAATCATTGAGGCTCTGCTCACATCTGCGACAGCACGGAGCGCAGCGGCCAAGCTGGGAATCAATGAGCAGACAATATACCGTCGAAAACGCGAGACGGAATTTATACGGAAATATGAGGAGACCCGCAGAGAGCGCACGGAGATGGCGAGAAATGCGCTGCAATCGACTGCACACGCCGCTGTGGAAACATTGGCGCAAATCATGAGAGACAAAAACGCGCCTGCACAGACGAGGGTAAACGCATCGGCAGAAATCCTGCGGCAAAATGTGAAGTATACGGAAATGAGCGACATTTTGGAAAAAATCGAAAGATTGGAGGCGCTGATAGGTGAACAACAGCATTAAAGCTCGTCTTGCTGCTTTACAGGCTATTGCAGCCCAGAAGCAAAACGGCGTAGCGATCATGTCGCTGCTGCCGGATGGCACATGGGCAGCCTGTAGAGGCAGCGGAGCAGTAACGAAAGTGTTCGATACAGAACAGGCAGCGCGGGCATATCTGACCGACTGCGATACCGTTATCGTTATCGACCTATAATCAAAACGAAAGGAATTTTTTGAACATGGAAGCAAACATTGAAACCCGTGAAAGCACCCGCGAGAAAGCCCGTGCCGCTTTGGGGCTTGACCTGAGCAGCGCCCTTGACCTTGTGAGCCGTAGCGACTATGACAGCGAGGAGGCATATCTGGACGCGGCTACAAAGGCCGAGCTGGAACGCAGCAATCCCGAATACCGATCTATCCGCAGCCGCCTGAAAGCTGAACTGCGGCAGCGCACGGAGCAGGAGGAGCGCAAAGCGCAAGGCGAGGCATACAAGGCGATTCGTGCTAGTGTGAGCCTCGACAGCGTAGATCAGAAGAACATCGACACGGAGGCCGCCGACCTCGCCCGCCGCGACCTCGCAGCCGGACGCATTTCTGCTTCCACGCTGGGCGCAACGATTGAGCAGTACGCCCGTGATCTGAGCGAGAAGAAAAAGGACAGCAAGGCAGCAAATCAGCTTTTCAACGCTATGCTGCGCGGACAGAGGTGAGAAGATGAGGGAAACAACAATCCATTGGATGAATGATGAAAAATGCGCCGATGTTTCCACCTGCGATCCACGGCTGATTGCACAGATCGAGGGCAACGGCGGCAAGCCGATTGCGCAATACCGGGATGGAAGCCGGGAATACCGGATTCCCGTTGAGCTTGTCCAAATCACAAAATAAAAAGCACGGGGCTGTTTTGACAGCTCCGGCAGAAAATACAAAAAGGAGAATTTTTCCATGCGAGAGCTTACATTTGATACCGGCGTACAGAAATACACCGTCAACGGCGTGGAGGATGTGTTCCGCATCAATCCCACGGACACGGAGTTTATCGGCCGCCTGTCCGACGCGTTTGACACGCTGAACGGAATGTGGAAAAACCGCGGCGACACCGTGGGAGAGGATATGAAAAGCGATGACCTGAAGCAGATCGTCGGCGGTATGCGCAGGATGGACGGGAAAACCCGACAGACCATCGATGAGCTGCTGGGTGAGGGCGTTTCCGAGCAGGTTTTCGGGAGTGTCAGCACTTATGCCCTGGTGGATGGATTTCCCGTGTGGGCAAACTTCCTGCTTTCTTTGATGGAGGACTGTGACAAAGCTTACCAGCGGGAGCGTACGCTTTCCAATCCCCGGTTGGAGAAGTACCTGAAAAAATACAGGAGAACGCTATGAGGTGGTAAGCTATGCAGCTACAAACTAACACGGACGGAGCGGTTGTAATTTCCGTAAAGTGTGACACAAAAGATGCCGGCAAAGAGCTGGAAAGACTGCAAAAGAAGCTTAAAAAAGCGGAGGATGCCTATTCCGACAAAACATCCCGGCGGGACGCGGCAAAAGCCGCGCTGGACAGCAAGCGGCAGGAGCTGGCAGAAACGGAGCGCACGATGCAGCGGCTTCGGGACGAGACAAAGAGCCTCGAAAGCTCGCTGAACCCATATACATCCGCGGAAAATCTTGGCCCGGAGGAGTTCATCCGGCGCAGTGAGGTGCTGTCGCAGTGCAAGGCACAGATCGCGGAAATGGAGGAGCTGCAGAAAAAGCAGAGCAAAGAGGCGGAAACCCTGGATAAAAAATATAGGGATATTGAGCAATCCACGAAGAAAGCCGCCGAAAACCTTGCGCAGGTGAAAAAGGAGGCGGGCGCCGCTGTTTCAAAGCTACGCGGGGCAAGCGTTTTGGAGAAAGCGTCCGGTTATGCCCAAAAGCTGGGCGCAAGCATAAAGAACATCGCAAAGCGTGCCCTTGTGTTCTCGGTGATTGCGGCAGCTTTCCGAAAGCTGAAGGATCTGATGAGTGCGGCTGTGAAGCAGAACGACGAAGCGTCGGCGGCCTTTGGGCGGCTGCGCGGTGCGCTGCTCACCCTCGCCCAGCCCGTTATCGAGGTCATCCTCCCGGTATTTACGGCACTTGCAAATATTATTGCGAAGATCATCAATGTGGTGGCAAGGCTCATTTCTGCGCTTTTCGGCAAGTCCTTTTCCCAGATGAGCAAAAACGCGGCGGGGCTGTATGAGCAGTCGGAGGCCATCGATTCCGTCGGGAAGTCCGCGAAGAACGCAAACAAATATCTTGCCCCGTTTGACGAGCTGACGGTTATGAGCGGCGCGGACAGCGCGGACAGCGCGGGCGGCGGAGGTTCGATTACTCCGAGCTTTGACGGCATGGAAAGTGCTTCGCCGCTGCTGGATGTGTTGTCGGGCAAGCTGCAAACCATCGGCACCATTGTGGGGGATATATTTACAGATGTGAAGGGACTGTTTGAAAAGCTCCTGTCGGGCGATTTGGGCGGCGTTCTGGAGCAGGTGGTGAAGATCGACGGCCACATCCGGGAGCTTATCTCCGAGATGGTGCTTTTCGTGGGCGAAGCGGTAGGCGGCATCATCGATTGGGTGATTGAGAAATTCAATCTTGCCGGAACACCTATCGGGGATGCTCTAACGGCGATCAAGGGCATGGTCATGGACGCGGCAACATTCATTTCCGCGCTGCTCATGGGAGATTTCGAGCAGCTAAGCGAGTCCCTGTCCTCGTTCCTGGCAAATGCGCAGAATCTGCTCTTTTCGCTGATTGACGGGGCGAAGGGGATCATCGACAAGTTTATGACATGGCTGGACGAAAAAACCGGCGGCAAGTTCCACGGGATCATTGAGTTTATCAAAACAGAATTTAGCTGGCTCTTCAGCTTTGTGAGGGATTTAGCCGGAGCAGCCTTTGCGACCCTTAAAGAGATTTTGGGCGGGATCATCGATTTTATCGCAGGCGTTTTTACAGGCGATTGGGAACGGGCATGGAACGGCATCAAGCGAGTGTTTACCGGCATTGCGACAGCCATCGCCGGGGTTTTCGCCAGTGTGCTGAATGTCATCATCCGCGCCATAAATTGGATCATTGCCCAAATCAACAAAATCGACATATCGGTTCCCGATTGGGTGCCGTTCATAGGCGGGAAAGGGATCAATCCCAACATTAAGCCGCTGAAGGAGTTCCAGATTCCCCGCCTTGCGCGAGGTGCAGTCCTCCCCGCAAACCGCGAGTTTTTGGCGGTGCTGGGCGATCAGAAGCATGGCACGAACATCGAAGCTCCCGCAGATTTGATCCGGCAAATCGTCCGGGAGGAAGTCGGAAAAACTTCCGGCGGTGACACTCATGTAACAATCGTGCTTGACAGCGTGGACGGAAAGAAGCTGTTCGACACTATCGTGAGGGAGAATAACTCTGTAATTCGCGCAACGGGCGCAAGCCCGCTGAAGGTATAAGGGGAGGAGGTGAGAATATGGCCAGCTTGTTCGATATTATGAAGCAGCGTGTGGATGATGTTGTGGGTAAGGTGATCGATTTAACGGCATCCGCCGTAGAGGACACAGAGGAAAGCAACACTGCGGAGGACGCAGAGTGACCCACCGAAAAAGGCTCACAGGGCGATCCTGTGAGCCTTTTGCTTGCAGATAATATTTCTTGCTTTTCGTGCCATTGAGAATCACCCTTAGCGCATTTATAATTTGACTTTATCGATTCGTATGGTATAATGGAATCCGTGGAAACCCACCGTCTCCAGTCGAGCTTTTACTCCTTTCGTAGACGGTTCACGGTTAAAAGGACGGTTGCCTTCCATCCCGCGAGCGCGGAGTGGAGGCGTGTGTATAGCCCTCGCGGGAAATTTTTCTCGGGGAGGTGATACAAGAGTGCTTCAAGAAGTTTTTTGGATTGTGTCCATATTTTGGGTTCTCATTCAAGCGTGGGACAAGTTCCATAACGGAAAGAAGTGAGCCGTCTGCCGCTAACAGATGGCTCACTGAGCTTTGGGGTTAAACCCCATCTTCAGTTGTAGGTATCAACCTGTGGCAACCGTCTGGGTTTCCACATTTCTATTATAAATCATTTTATGTTCTTTAGTCAATACAAATCGCGATACAGAATGGCAAAAAGTTGCCCTAAAATGCACTATATTTTGATTTGAGCAAATGACTAATGCGAGTACAGCTTATTTTCATTGAATTATAAGTCCACGCATACTTCGCGCTATGTAAAAACAGATCCTCTCATTTTATCACTGTCAACATAAGGAAGTTGTATACTTCTGTGCAACAGACAAGAAAATAATATTATGCAATTTGCGCCTTGTCAAGTCCCGGATTTCTCCGGGGCTTTTTCTTTTGCACAGATTCGTGCAGCCGATACCGCTGGTTTTGGCAGCATCTCACCGGCAAGAATCCGCTGCTCAGTTTTGAGCGTTCGGCTCCCTTGCGCTGGCTTTCAGCGCAAACGCCACCTTGTCCCGCTGGTCTTGGTTCGTGACTGCACGGGACACAAAGGCGGGAATATCCTCTCCAGCCCTCTGTGCCGCCTCCTGGGCGATTTTGAGCGTATCGGGGGCAAGGATAGCGTTCGAGCCTCCGTGCGCTTCTGCGACGTTCTGTGGTTTTTTTCCGCTTATCCTCTGCTCCGTTGCGCCGATAATATACTGATTCATGCTTTCACCAGCAGCGGCAGCAGCGGCCTTTACTGTGTCCTTCATGCCCTTTGGCATTGCGATAGATACACGGTCAAGGTTTGCAGCGTCCCATTTCAGGTTTGCTTTCTTTCTCGATTCTGATACAGCCATGATCTCGGTCTCCTTTCTGCAATCTGGACGGTAACGAAAAGTTGCGCTCTTTTCCACTATCCGCATTATAGCACAAACGCGCAACACTTATCAAGTACAATCATGCACAAATATTACACTTAATAATTATATATTCTGTCAATAGGCAATGTACTTATTAAGTGTTATTATATACTCACAGCAAGGGACAAACGAAAACAGTTCAGACACCGGCGCATGGTGGACGGGAGTACCGCAAGGGAAAGCAAGAACACCTATAAGAGCAGGATCGGATGTGGAAGTAGCAGACAGACGGTCAGACGCCACAAAGCCCCCTGCCGCCGGAGTTCCCCGCAAATTAAGGAGGTAAAGATAATGAGTAGCAACGAAATGGACAGCAAGATCAAGGAGCTTCGGGAGCTGCGCCGCATGGCGAAGGAGCTGGCGACAGAGATCGACAGCATCCAGGACACCATCAAGCGGCACATGGATGCAGAGGGCGTGGACACCATCAGCGGCACTGACTGGCGCGTGACCTACAAGGCGGTGACTTCCGCCCGCCTCGACACCGCTGCACTAAAAAAGGCTCTGCCCGAGCTGGCCAAGCAGTTCACCAAGACCACTACCGCCCGCCGGTTCTGCGTAGCATGATGGGGACGATCATAGCCATTGCCGGAGCGATCCAGCTCACCAGCTGGTTTGTGGCTCTGATTGAAGCGGTAGAAAAGCCCTCTGCGCCACCGCCGTCCAAAGCAAGGCACAGAGAGCCGTAACCACCAACCACCACAGGGAGGCCGGTAAAATCATTATATCGGCCTCCCGCCGAAATTGCAAGGAGATTATTATGAGCAAAGATATTATTGTTCCCGCACAGGGCGTTTACTATCTGGAGCAGATAGAATTCCAGGTATGTGCAGCAGAGAGCTTGCTTGATACCGTTATGGAGCCGATGATTCACTGCACGACCTGCAAGGGCTTACTGGAGGAGTATGCAAAAGAAACTGGCGGCGATTTAGACAAAGCCGCACGGGAGTGGATGGAAGAAAACATCGATGTCTTATACGCCGCAATCAGAGCTGCCGATCAGCTTCTCCGCGACGCACTGGATACAATGGATAATATCCCTCAAAAGGAGGTTTGCAACAATGCTTGATATGATTAAATCCGCAGAGCAGCGTATGACCATTGAATTGGGCATGGATTGTATTATGCCGGGAATTGAGATAGCGACCGGCATTTTGTATGACGCATGGGAAGAATTTTTCGGAAATGATCCGCAGCAGAGCATTTCAGCCATAGAGGCCGAGCATTTAGGCCGCATTATATATGCTGCCTGCGACATGGTGTCCAACGCCATCCGAGAGTATCATTTAATGCTGGGTCACTATGAACTGGACACCGTAAAGCGATTCATGGATAATGCAGAGCATATCGCCAAAACCATAGCAGCGCGGAAAGCGATTGAAACCGCCCGGACAGAAAAACGCTTCGATGACATTGAAAAAGTACGGAAACTTGAAAACGAAGCTGCGATTCAACTTCTGACGGGCAGCAGCTCCGGCCATGACTGAAGCCGCCTTTGAAATACCCGTCGCCGCCGATAAAAGCAGCACAGAGCCGAAAACTCAGAAATCTCAAAAGCCCACCCGCTCCGCCGCGTGTCCCTATAGTCCGAGTTGCTTTACCTGTCCGCTGCCGGATTGCAGAATGTCATTGAGTGCCTGCGTTCGTGTGAACAATCTGAACTAAACGCACTTTGGAACAAAAAGCCTATAATTATTATAAGGCTCTTTGAGGTGGTCAATTTCGTGGCAGCCACACGCCGATGGTATTGACAGGGGAAACCCGAGAGATGCAGGGGAGCGCCACGCCTGCCAAAGAGCCGAAGCCGGGGAGAAATCCCCAGCGTTCTTTTTCGGACCGTAGATGTTTGCTATTAAACTGATAACAAACCTCAAAATACTTTGCTATGTAGGGACCCTCTTTGAAACATCATTATTGCTATATCGACAAAAGTCTCATTTTATGGTATAATATATTGCAACCATAACATAGCAAGGGAGATTTTATTGGCATGGGCGAAAAAAAGGAACTTAAGAGCCCCAGCGAACTGGTTGAAATACTTAAAGGGAAGGGCATAACTTTTTCTCAAAGTGTGGATGAGCGGGCCGCCATTAACTACCTCAAGAAAAACAATAACTACTATAAGCTTACCGCATATCGCAAGAATTTTTCAAAAGACGAAAATGGGAAATATGTAAATTTGGACTTTGCATATTTAGTAGACCTTGCCATAATCGATATGCTTTTCCGAAGACTAATTCTAGGAATGGCTCTTGATATAGAGCATTTTGAAAAGGTAAAGCTTCTAAATGCTATGAAAAACAGAAACGACGACGGATATAGTATACTCCGTAGCTATTTTGTAAGTCTGGAGACTGGCGGCCCCGCAAATGACAAAGAACGTAGTAAACTTCTTGGAGAAATCGAAAATAACCGAAGTAGCATCTATTGTAGGGATATGTTATCTCACATTCCATCCGGTCAGGAGTACCCTGTTTGGGTTTTCCTTGAAGTGATTACATTTGGTCGCTTTTTATCGTTTTTGAAATTCTGCGCTGATTATTTTGATGATGAAAACCTTAAGGATGATTATTATATGATGAAAAAGGTCAAGTCGCTTCGAAATGCCGCTGGACATAGTAACTGCATTCTTAATGATTTAGTTTTGCGTAATCGTGAGGACACCGTTGACATAAACGACAGGGTTGTTAAGCGTTTTTGCAGGATTGTTCCAGGTGCCGAGTATGAAAATGACCACAAGGGACCCAATGAAATACAAAACGACCGCTTAAAGGAAGTGGTCACATTGTTTTCTATGCATTCGAAAATTCTACCAGCGCCTACAATGAAGTCGCATTGGCGTGAGGAGTTTGAAACTTTTCTCGAAAGAGCCCTTAAACATTATGAGGAGTATTACAAGTCGAATCTCCCCATTTCCAATACATTCCAACTTATCTTGAAAATGGTTCAAGGTTGGTATTGACATTTTTGCTAGATTCGCATATAATGTTTGCACAAGGATAAAAACGTTGAATCGTTTTTGGGGCACCGCTTGCGGTGCTTTTTTTCTGCCCAAAAATTTACGGCGCATTTTACCCTGTAGTCTTATGCCGCAACAGAACCTATATAGGAAACCGACTGGGATTAAAAAGCGCATCCATAATACGCACTAAATTGCCGAGAAAGAGAACGATTTGAGTTCAACAAAAATTCAACTCCATTACGAAAAGTTCAATTATTTTACTCAACGATACATAACGATGGTTTTGAAAAATCAAGAAATTTCAATACTTTGCGGCACATTACAAAACGATGTAAAACGCACGAATTTGAACTCATAACCCGGAGGTCGGAGGTTCAAGTCCTCCCTCCGCAACCATATCGAGCGGATGTAACTGATTTCAGTTACATCCGCTTTTTTTGCCTAAATGTATTGACAAGGGTATCGTTTGCGAGTATGCTGTAGTGATTTAGCAGGAAAAGCTGAATGGGCGGCATGGGATTATTTTTAGGAGGTAATGAAAATGTATCACTTTGAGTATGTTTCCAAAAAAGAAGCCGCGCCATACAAGTCCCAGCTTATTGAACTTCTCAACAGAGTACAGGATTATGTCAGAGATGAGTTTACTTTTCAGTTTACATTTATCGGTAGTTCAAGTCGTAATATGATTACCTATGATCCCACGACTAATGTTGGTTTTGATTTCGATGTCAACATTGCTGTGAATGACGATAATGAAGATTACTTACCGGAGGACATAAGAACAATTCTGCATAAAGCCTTCTCGCACTTTATGAGAGATTACGCTTATACCAAATGTGAGCAATCCACACGGGTAATTTCAATGAAAGCCGTTGATCCTCGGCATTCGCGAATTACACACAGTTGTGATTTTGCGGTTGTCTACGAAGGACAAGACGGTCAGCAATACATTCGCTTCAACAAAGTACGTAATTACTTTTCGTGGGAATTTCAAACACAACCATATAAAGAACTCGAGTCCAGAGCCGATTACTTAAAAACTAACGGCCATTGGGATGAGGTGTTGGAAGTATATCTTGAAAAGAAAAACTCCAACGATAATCCTGACAAGCATTCCCGCTCTCTTTATGCTGAGACTATCAATGAATGTTTCAGCCGGTATTGTAATCACAAATGAATCTTATGTCTGGAGCGGGTTTACGCCTGCTCCGTTTCTTCTTCCTCAAAAGAATCATCGCACGCGCCGTATCCCTCCTGGAACAGCTCCTTCAGACTGTCCGACGGCTCGCAGGAAATATATTCTATTTTGCTAAGTTGAATTGTATCGCAATCGCGAGGTGTGCAGTTTTGATTGGACACTTCTCCAAGCTTATTTAATAAATTTCGAATGATCTTTTGATTGCTTGGCGTGGCAATATTCCACACAAATTTCAAGGTACATTTAATAACCCGGTTCAACAGATTATCAAATTCACTTGTCCAAGATGTATTGTAGTCCTGCACTTTTGCGGAGAAAAGGAGTGAATTCATGCTTTACAGCAGGGGCGGATTCGGATATAATAGAAAGGCTAAGGAAAATTATCAAAGGAGAAATTGACCATGGCTGTCATTGAATACGATGCTTATAAACAAAAGCTGCTGGCCCTGGAGCCCACGCTGAAGGAGCTGGAGCAGGCACTGAATATTGAGCCCGCCCGAAAGGAACTGGCTGAGCTGCAGATCGAGACAGAGCAGGAGGGCTTTTGGAACGATGTGGAGCGCAGCCAGCGGATCGCCCAAAAGATCAAGCGTCTGGAGAATAAGATCAAAAAGTACGATCACCTGGTCACGGATTGGGAGGACACTCTGACCCTGTGCGAAATGGCCCAGGAGGAGGACGATGCCAGCCAACTGGACGAGGTGGCCTCCGGCTATGAGACCCTGGAAAAAGAGGTCGGCGACCGGCGCCTGGCGGCCCTGCTCACCGGGGAATACGACGCCAACAACGCCATCCTCACCTTTCACGCCGGGGCCGGCGGCACTGAGGCCCAGGATTGGACGGAGATGCTCTACCGCATGTACACCCGCTGGGCCGAGCGGCATGGCTTTACCTATCAGCTGCTGGACTATGAGGACGGCGATGAGGCGGGCATCAAGTCCGCATCCATCCTCATTGAGGGGGATAACGCCTATGGTTACCTCAAGAGTGAGAACGGCGTACACCGCCTGGTGCGGGTGAGTCCCTTTGATGCCAATGCCCGGCGGCAGACCAGCTTCTCAGCCCTGGAGGTCATGCCTGAGATCGAGGATGACGGTGAGATCGAGATCCGCCCCGAGGAGATCGAGATGCAGGTGTTCCGCTCCAGCGGCGCCGGCGGCCAGCACATCAATAAAACCTCCTCAGCTGTGCGGCTTATCCACATCCCCACCGGGGTGGTGGTTTCCTGCCAGACCGAGCGCAGCCAGTTCCAAAACCGGGATAACTGTATGAAGATGCTCCGTGCCAAGCTGGCGGAAATGAAGGCCCAGCAGCACGCGGAGAAGATCTCCGACATCAAGGGCGTACAGATGAAGATCGAGTGGGGCAGCCAGATCCGCTCCTACGTGTTCATGCCCTACACCTTGGTGAAGGATACCCGCACGGGCTTTGAGACAGGCAACATTCAAAACGTGATGGACGGCGACATTGACGGGTTCATCAATGCCTATCTCACCGCCTCCGCCAATGGGACGCTGAAAAAGTAAAGAATAGGCGCGGGATAGCCCGCTGTGGCTCTAAACCCCCGCCGCTGACAATCCGGGGCGGCCCTGTTCCCGGAGAAGCTCCCCGTGGCGGTGAAAAAACCGGACAAGCATCCTGAAAAATAAAAATGGCAGACAGCACGCAAACGCTGTCTGCCATTTCGCTATGTCGTTTCGGTCTGTGTCAGCATCCGCACGGCATACTTTAAAAACATTTTCACCGCCGGGGAGGCGTCCACCCGGGAGTGCAGGGCTGCGCCCATGGTGATTTGGGCGGGCGGGGATAGGGGAAGTTTCACAACATTACAGATATGCCCCTCGGTGATAAGCTGGTTCATGATGCTGATGCCCAGGCCCTGCTCCACCATGGACATTGCAGAAAAGTTCTCCATAGTGGTAAAGCGGATCTTGGGCACGATGCCGTAGTGTCGAAACAGGGCCTCTACGTCGTCATCACAGCCCAGGGCAGGCATGATGAAATCGTCCTTCTCGCAATCCTTCAGCGGATAAGCGGATGCATCCGCCAGAGGATGGCCCTGCGGCAGCAGGGCCAGCATAGGATCCTCCGCCAGGGGGATCCACTCATAGGGCATGCCCTCCTGGTAGCTGAAAAAACCGATGTCCGCCGTGCGGTCGTCCAGCCACCCGGATACCTCCTGCCAGATGCCCTCCATGAGCCGGATAGACACGTGGGGGTAGTCTTGCTGAAAGACCCGGATCACCGCCGGCAGCCAGTGGGTGGCAATGCTGGAGTAGGCGGCGATGGTCACGCTGCCGATGAGCAGGCCGTTGATCTCTGTGGCCAGCTCAAAAAGGCGGTCCTCCTGGCGCAGAAATTCCCGCACCGTGGGCAGCAGCAACTGGCCGTTTTCCGTCAGGCTCACGCCCTTGGTGCTGCGGCGAAATACGGAGAAGCCCAGCTCATTTTCAAAGGCGGTCACCAGCTGGTTCACTCCCGATGGGGTATAGCGCAGCACCTCCGCCGCCCGGGAAAAGCTTCCCGTCTCTGCCGCCGCCAGTACCGCCCGGCACCGGG
>ENA-OQQW01001041-OQQW01001041.1-human-gut-metagenome-genome-assembly--contig:-NODE-1041-length-16875-cov-8.734007_pt1 | contig 16875 bp, 18 predicted proteins | sample MGYA00243234_ERZ505098 | MGnify/ENA primary metagenome ERZ505098 (study PRJEB26097, sample SAMN02712086) | human gut metagenome | biome: Gut microbiome | host: Homo sapiens | place: Denmark... | reverse complement strand
CCGCTAATTTCCTGCGTTTCCGCAGCAAATTGCTACTTTCTCGGTGTAGTGCGGGGCACTAAGGTATACATCGAATTGCATGCAAGCATGCATCGATGATACCTTTTGCCCCTTTAATCATGTGATTGAATTGTAAGAAATGTGTAAACAAAACAAAAAATATATAAAATATCAGACAATTTAAAATAAAAATAAAAATTATCAAAAAATATATTGACAAATAGGCAAAATTGGTGTAATCTTAAATCAACAAAAAGAGATACGAAAGGAACAAAATAAAACACAGGAGGTACAGTCCAATGGGGATTACATAATTTAAGTCAAAGTACTATAAGGATGATTGAACGGAATATTTAAATCTGTAGGGCGAGCCGAAGAGCAGTAATCGCACAGATATATTAGCAAATAAATAATATCGTTGAAAAAGTTCTTGTAGATTAAAAGTGAAAGATAGAATCTCTCATAAGAGTTTACATAGATAATGTAACCAAAAGGAGTGATTTTATGAAGAAGGGTAGAGGTCCATAGCTAAGCTAAAAGAATAAGAATCCTGTCATAAACAGAATCAGATTTATAGCAAAGCAATATGGAAATGCCAAAATAAATTCATATAGCGAAAGCGGAGCTTGGAGGTTATACAGTGAAGCTTACGGAACCAATGCTTTAGGAGCCACTTGATGTAAAATGTAGATCAGGTGGCTCCTATTTTTGACATTTGCGAATGCATGTGAGGTTTAATAGTTAGATAGAATGACAACGTAAGCCTTTAAGGCTGGGCTATAATTTGATAAAAGCAGGAACGCGGTTTTCAAATACTGTATAGTACATAAACCCGGCATCCTTGAGGATATTTGAAACCTTGTCAAAATCGTACGCGACATGCTCCGGCTTGTGGGCATCTGCTCCGACTGTGATTATTTCCCCACCAAGCTCATGATAGCGCTTTAACACCGCCTCGGTCGGATTTGGGTGGCCAAGCCCGTATTTAAAGCCGGCGGTATTGAGCTCGATGCCTTTTCCCTGTGAGATAATCTCTTTTAAAATAGCATCAATTATGTCGGCATACTTTTCATATGAATAGTATTTATTTTTGTCAGGACCGTATCTGACCACGTAGTCGATGTGACCGTACACATCAAAATCCGCTCCGCTGTGCAGATTGTCAAGTATCGATTCAAAGTATTCGGTGTAGGCTTCGTGCTCTGTCTTACCTTTGTAAAATGCAGGGTAGTATGGGTCAATGCCGTTTACTACATGGCTTGAGCCAATCACGAGGTCAAACGGATATTTTTTGGTGACCTCATTATTTTTGTCTGTAATATGAGGCTGTAAACCGATTTCAATGCCCCAGTGGATATTTACCGGGCAGTCCTTTTCTTTAAGAACAATTGCAAGTCTTTTGATGCGCTTTTCATATGCTGCTATATCAAGGTCGAAAAGCCCGGGCTCCTCTTTATAGTCATAGTCCAGATGGTCTGTAAAGCAGATGCCGTCCAGCCCTTTGTTGATTGCTGATTTTATCATCAATACCGGGTCGGCATCGCTGTCACCCGAAAACATGCAGTGCATGTGCTGATCCCACATATAAATACCTCCGTAAAACCGATGTATTGTTGTTAAAAAACTTTATAAGTTACATGATTTATAATTGTCTGCTGCTGGCTGCCGGAAAGTGCGAACTACAGCAATTAATTAAGTGTAGCCGAGATTATAATAAAGTGCAATATCTAAAAAGAAAAATTGTGAAGAATGATAAAAAATGTGTGTAAATGAAAATATTTAGTGAAAATTTTAACAAACGCAAATAAAGTACTTGAACCTTTGAGAATTATTCGCTATAATAAAAGCATCTTAGGGCATGTCCCTAAAAATACTTTTTACAATTCTAGGAGGAATTAAAATGGCAGTAAGAGTAGCAATCAACGGATTTGGTCGTATCGGACGTCTTGCTTTCAGACAGATGTTTGGAGCTGAGGGATACGAGGTAGTAGCTATCAACGACTTAACAAGCCCAAAAATGTTAGCACACTTATTAAAGTATGATTCATCACAGGGTAAATACGAGCATGCAGATGAGGTTTCTGCAAGCGATGATTCTATCACAGTTTGTGGTAAGGAAATCAAAATTTACGCATTCCCAGATGCAAACAATTGCCCATGGGGAGAGTTAAAGGTTGACGTTGTACTTGAGTGCTCTGGATTCTATACATCAAAAGAGAAGGCTCAGGCTCATATCAATGCTGGAGCTCGTAAGGTAGTTATCTCTGCACCAGCAGGAAATGACCTTCCTACAATCGTTTACAATACAAACCATGAGACACTTAAGGCTTCTGATACAATCATCTCAGCAGCTTCTTGTACAACAAACTGCTTAGCTCCAATGGCAGATGCACTTAACAAGTATGCTCCAATCCAGTCTGGTATCATGGTAACAATCCATGCTTACACAGGAGATCAGATGACTCTTGACGGACCACAGAGAAAAGGTGACTTAAGAAGATCTCGTGCAGCAGCAGTTAACATCGTACCTAACTCTACAGGTGCTGCTAAAGCAATCGGACTTGTTATTCCAGAATTAAACGGAAAATTAATCGGATCTGCTCAGCGTGTTCCAACTCCTACAGGATCTACAACAATCTTAACAGCAGTTGTTGAAGGAAATGTAACAGTTGATGAAGTAAACGCAGCTATGAAAGCAGCTCAGACAGAATCTTTCGGATATAACACAGACGAAATCGTATCTAGCGATATCGTAGGAATGAGATATGGTTCTTTATTCGATGCTACACAGACAATGGTTCTTCCATTAGATAATGGAACAACAGAGGTTCAGGTTGTATCTTGGTATGACAACGAAAACTCTTACACAAGCCAGATGGTAAGAACAATCAAATACTTTGCTGAATTAGCTTAATTTGATATTGGAATGAGGACAGGCCTGTAATTATACAGTGTAATAAGACTCAGATAAGGGGTCCGGTCTTTTGGACCGGGCCCCTATTTTTAATCAAGGATTGAGAAACCCTGATCAATTAAGATATGCCTTATGGCATACAATCTTAGGAGGAAAAACGAAACATGTTAAACAAAAAATCTGTAGATGACATTAATGTAGCAGGAAAGAAAGTCTTAGTACGTTGCGATTTCAACGTGCCTTTAAAAGACGGACAGATTACAGATGAAAATCGTCTGGTAGCAGCACTTCCAACAATCAAGAAACTGATTTCTGACGGTGGAAAAGTAATCCTTTGCTCTCACTTAGGAAAACCTAAAGGAGAACCAAAACCAGAATTATCTTTAGCACCAGTAGCAGTACGCTTAAGCGAACTGTTAGGACAGGAAGTTAAATTTGCAGCAGATGACAATGTTGTCGGAGATAATGCAAAAGCAGCAGTAGCTGCTATGAAAGATGGAGAAGTAGTACTTCTTCAGAATACTCGTTACAGAGCAGAAGAAACTAAAAATGGTGAAGCATTCAGCAAAGATCTTGCAAGCCTTTGTGATGTATTTGTAAACGATGCGTTTGGTACAGCTCATAGAGCACACTGCTCAAACGTTGGTGTAACAGAATATGTTGACACAGCCGTTGTAGGATATTTAATGCAGAAAGAGATCGATTTCTTAGGAAATGCGGTTAATAATCCAGAAAGACCTATGGTAGCCATCTTAGGTGGAGCGAAAGTTGCTGACAAATTAAAAGTAATTGATAACTTACTTGAAAAATGTGATACACTGATCATCGGTGGAGGAATGGCTTATACATTCTTAAAAGCACAGGGATTAGAAGTTGGTAAATCTTTAGTAGACGATGAAAAAATCGACTATTGTAAAGAAATGATGGCAAAAGCAGAGAAATTAGGAAAGAATTTATATCTTCCAATCGATACAACAGTAGCAGACGGATTCCCAAATCCTATCGATGCTGAGATCGAAGTATCTGTTGTAGCAGCTGATGCAATTCCAGCTGATAAAGAAGGACTTGATATTGGACCAGCTACATGTGAGAAATTCGCAGAAGCAGTTAAAACTGCTAAAACAGTTGTATGGAATGGACCAATGGGTGTATTTGAAAATCCTATCCTTGCCAAAGGAACAATTGCCGTTGCTCAGGCTTTAGCTGATACAGATGCAACAACAATCATCGGTGGAGGAGACTCTGCAGCAGCTGTTAACCAGTTAGGATTTGCAGACAAGATGACACACATCTCTACAGGTGGTGGAGCTTCTCTTGAATTCTTAGAAGGAAAAGACCTTCCAGGTGTAGTAGCAGCCAACGACAAATAATCATTGCACTTAAATATTTAATATTTAATACACTTTATAAACAAAATGTCAAGAAAGAAGGATATTAGTCTTATGCGTAAAACAATCGTAGCAGGAAACTGGAAAATGAACAAAACTCCTAGCGAGGCAAAAGCATTAATCGAAGAATTAAAACCATTAGTAGCAAGTGAAACTTCTGATGTAGTATTCTGTGTACCAGCAATCGATATTCCAGCAGCAATTGAAGCTGCAGCAGGAAGCAATATTGCAATCGGTGCTGAGAATATGTACTTTGAAGAAAGTGGAGCTTATACAGGAGAAATCGCTCCTAACATGTTAACAGATCTTGGAGTAAAATATGTTATTCTTGGACATTCTGAAAGAAGAGAATACTTTGCTGAAACAGATGAAACTGTTAACAAGAAAGTATTAAAAGCTTTTGAACATGGAATTACACCAATCGTTTGCTGTGGTGAAACTCTTGCTCAGAGAGAACAGGGAGTTACAATCGACTTCGTTCGCCAGCAGATCAAGATCGCATTCCAGGGAGTAAGTGCTGACCAGGCTAAGACTGCAGTTATCGCTTATGAGCCAATCTGGGCTATTGGAACAGGTAAAGTTGCAACTACAGAACAGGCTCAGGAAGTTTGCGCAGCAATCCGTGCATGTATCGCAGAAGTATATGATGAAGCTACAGCAGAAGCAATCCGCATTCAGTATGGTGGATCTGTATCTGCAGCCAGCGCACCAGAATTATTTGCACAGCCAGATATCGACGGTGGATTAGTTGGTGGAGCATCATTAAAACCAGACTTTGGTAAAATCGTAAACTATAAATAAATTTGATTAATTAAATGATGGGTCCCTCGGATATTGAATATCCGGGGGATTTTTTCTTTTTTATATAATGGTAGAATTCGTTAAAAGATTAAAGAAATAAAAGACTAGAAGCAAGCAATAAATCGGTTTATAATAAGATCAAGCACAAAAAAGATTCCGAGAGTAGATGAAAAGGGGGCATATGATATGGAGAAATACAAAAGAATTTTTGTCATTGTCTTAGATTCCTTAGGGATCGGAGAAATGCCAGATGCAGCCAGATTTGGAGATCATGATGTAGATACCTTTGGGCATATTTGTGATACCGTGGGAACGTTAAATATTCCAAATCTAAAAAAACTTGGACTGTTAAATTTACATCCAACAAAAGAAATGGAAGACGAAGGACATCCAATCGCCTACTATACCAGATTAAAAGAAAGCAGTAACGGAAAAGACACCATGACAGGACACTGGGAGATGATGGGACTTAAGATCGAGAAATCATTTCTTACCTTTACAGACACAGGTTTTCCACCAGAATTGATCCATGAATTAGAAGAAAGATGTGGAAAGAAAGTCATTGGCAATAAATGTGCCAGTGGAACGCAGATTTTGGATGAATTAGGTGAAGAAGAGATCAAAAATGGTTCAATGATCGTATATACATCTGCTGATTCTGTGATGCAGATCTGTGGAAATGAAGAAACTTTTGATCTTAAGAATCTTTATCGCTGTTGCGAGATCGCAAGAGAGCTTACGATGAAAAATGAATGGAAAGTTGGAAGAATCATTGCAAGACCATATGTGGGAAAGAAAAAAGGCGAATTTGTAAGAACAAGCAATCGAAGGGATTATGCTTTAAAACCATTTTCAAGAACTGCTTTAAATGCATTAAAAGATGAAGGATTTGACGTAATTTCAGTAGGAAAGATCAATGATATTTTCTGTGGAGAAGGAATCACAAAAGCATATCATTCTGAAAGCTCTGTGCATGGAATGCAGCAGACCGTGGATGTATGCAAAGAAGATTTTCATGGACTTTGTTTTACCAATCTGGTAGACTTTGATACACTCTGGGGACATCGAAGAAATCCAGTCGGCTATGCAAAAGAGATCGAGAAATTTGATGTTGGTTTAGGAAATCTGTTAGAAGTTTTAAAAGAAGATGATTTATTGATCATCACCGCAGATCATGGAAATGATCCAACTTATACAGGAACAGACCATACAAGAGAATACACACCATTTATCGCATATTCAAAGTCTATGAAAGAAAATGGAAGGCTAGAAGATCAAGATACATTTGCAGTGATCGGAGCTACAATCGCAGATAATTTTGGTGTCACGATGCCAGAAGGAACGATTGGAATATCTTTATTAAGTCAATTAAAATAGTACAACTGGAATAAAAACACCACAGAAGGAAATAAAGATCTCCTGTGGTGTTTTGTTTACAATTTGGTATGTATATTATTCATCTAAAATCGAATCCATAAAAGAAATAATACCAGCTTCCACCTCATCTTTGATTTCATCATAATTATGAATCTCATGGCGGTAACCAGAATAAACACGAGTTTTTACTGTATGTCCAGTATCTACAAGCCAGTTGGTAACTTCATAAATACCTTTTCCATATTCACCAACAGGATCCTGATCTCCACCGATATTATAAATCGGAAGATCAGAAGGAATCTTGCCAGCCCATTCGGTACCAGTGATCGCTTTCATCATCTGAACAAAATAAAGCAGAGATTGATTTGTAGTTGGCCGGGTAAATGCATCAAATGGATCTTCTGCATGATCTCGCTGAACATAAGGATCAGAACAGATCCATTCATTGCCTATGGAAATATTACCACAACGTTCACACATCCAGCCCATTAGATCAGCAGTAAAGGAAGGGTCAGATTCTTTCCCTTTTCCTTCAGCTACAGCAGCCAATAAGGCAGATTCAGCTTCTGTAGCACCACGGAAATGACCAGCTGTACCACAGATTGTGATTCCTGCAAGTTCTTCTCCATATTTTGCAGCAAAATCTCTCGTAATAAAAGATCCCATGCTGTGTCCAAACATAAAATAAGGAAGATCAGGATACATTTTGCTGACGATTTCTTTTAACTTATGTTCATCTTCCATCATCGTATGGAAACCAGCATCACCCCAATCACCCCAGGTATCGTTATACATTGCAGTTTTTCCATGTCCAACATGGTCATCTGCAGCGACGATATACCCTGCATCCATAAATTTTACGATCATATGGAAATAACGACGGGAATGTTCACCAAAGCCATGGATCACCTGTACAATTCCTTTTGGTTTGCAGGCAGGTACATAAACCCAACCTTGCACCTCATCACGGTCATTAAAGGAATGAAAACTAACTTCATGAAGCATACTAAGCACCTCCAAATCTGTAAAAACTAATATGCAAGCAAAGAAAAGACGAATCAACATATTAGTTATATAAAATTGTATCTGAATATATTATACTCCAGATTAAAATGTACGTCCATAAATACAATCATATAATAGTTGAATTTCAAGAAGAAAATCGTTATAATATTAACGGACATAAAATAAGATTAATTTTTGGGAAATGAAGGAGAAAATAATGAGTAAAAAACCAACAGTCCTGATGATTTTAGATGGATATGGATTAAATGAAAACAAAGAAGCCAATGCAGTAGCAGAAGCAAAGACTCCTGTAATGGATAAATTAATGAAAGAATACCCATTCGTAAAAGGAAATGCATCTGGAATGGCAGTAGGACTTCCAGAAGGTCAGATGGGTAACTCTGAAGTAGGGCATATGAATATGGGTGCAGGACGCATCGTATATCAGGAATTAACAAGAATCACAAAAGAGATCCAGGATGGAGATTTCTTTAAGAACGAAGCAATGTTAGAAGCAATTGAAAACTGCAAGAAGAATGGTTCTGCATTACATTGTTTTGGATTATTATCAGATGGTGGAGTACACAGCCACAATACACATTTATATGGCGTTCTTGAAATGGCTAAGAGAAATGGTCTAGAGAACGTATATGTTCATTTATTCTTAGATGGACGTGACACAGCTCCAACATCAGGAAAAGGATTCATCGAAGAATTATTAGCGAAGATGGATGAGATCGGAGTAGGTAAAGTGGCATCTATCTCTGGACGTTACTATGCAATGGATCGTGACAATCGTTGGGATCGTGTACAGAAAGCATACAATGCGATCGTTATGGGACAGGGAAATGCAGCTGACAGTGCGATCGATGCAATTGATGCTTCTTACAAAGAAGATGTTACAGACGAATTTGTGGTACCAACAGTTATTGTTGAAAATGGTGAACCAGTTGCAACATTAAAAGAAAACGATTCCGTTATTTTCTATAACTTCAGACCAGACCGTGCAAGAGAGATCACACGTTCTATTTGTGATGATAAATTCGACAGTTTTGATCGTCCAAACGGATACTTCAAGACAACATTTGTATGCTTCACAGAATATGATGTGACAATCCCTAACAAATTAGTGGCATTCCACAAAGTAGAGATCAAGAATACATTTGGAGAATTCCTTGCACAGCACGGATTAAAACAGTTACGTTTAGCAGAAACAGAGAAATACGCTCATGTAACATTCTTCTTTAACGGTGGAGTCGAAGAACCAAACGAAGGAGAAGACAGAATCTTAGTAAAATCTCCAGCAGTAGCAACATATGATCTTCAGCCAGAGATGAGTGCTCCAGAAGTTGGTGCAAAACTTGTAGAAGCGATCAAATCTGACAAATATGACGTGATCATCATGAACTTCGCAAACAGCGACATGGTAGGTCATACAGGAATCGAAGAAGCAGCGATCAAAGCGGTAGAAGCAGTTGACAAATGCGTTGGAGATGCAGTAGAAGCAATCAAAGAAGTAAATGGACAGATGTTTATCTGTGCTGACCACGGAAATGCAGAGCAGTTAAAAGACTATGAAACAGGAGCTCCATTTACAGCACATACAACAAATCCAGTACCATTTATCCTTGTAAATGCTGAAGAAGGATTAAAATTAAGAGAAGGTGGATGCTTAGCTGATATCGTACCTACATTAATTGAGTTAATGGGAATGGAACAGCCAGCAGAAATGACAGGAAAATCCCTGATCGTAAAATAAGATCTTAAAAAGACATCTTGAAAGAATCAAGAAAACAAGATATAATAAGAACAACGGCAAAGGCGCTTATGCAGTATAGCATAAGTGCCTTTTTTCTTAAGGAGGTATCCGATATGGATGTATACGAAAAATTAGAAGAATTACAGGAAAAAGCACTGCATGATGACACAATACGAAAGACATTATTAAAAACAAGGGAAGAAAAAGAACCGATTCTTGCCTTTTGCAAGCAATGTCAGGAACTAGGATATGAGATTTATCCGATGGAACTGATCAATGCTGGAGAAGAATTTTACGCAACAATGAGAAGAAGTACGAATGGTGGAGGAGAGAACTCGCCTAAATTAAGTGGTGAAGATGATATGTACGAATTGTTTATGACAGCGATCAAATAAGTGCATTGATAAGAATGCTTTGACATTCATGCAAGTAATATTTTCTTAAGAGAGATTCCGCAGGTAAGGATCAATGAACTATGCGAAGATACGTTGCTTCCTTATGCGAAACGATTAAATATTGACTATGTGTGGGTACATGGAGCTGCTACTGTGTTAGAAGCAACTTTTGCACATTCATTAAATATGATCGGAATTCCAGTGCTTGTCGTGGAGATGGGCGTTGGAATGCGCATGACAAAAGAGTACTGCAAACAATTAGTGGATGGTATTTTTGTAGAGATGAAAGATCTTGGAATGTGGCAAGGAGAAGTTATTACACCGAAAGATCCGTTGATCTCCACGGATGGAGAAGTCCACTATCTGAATGCGGGATATGCAGGAATCTTTCTTCCAACGGTAGAACATTGGACAAATGTTAAAAAGGGAGATAAGATCGGAGAAATTCTAGATCCATTGGAGGGCGTTGTGAAAGAAGAATTATATTCAGAATGTGATGGAATATTATTTACACTAAGAGAATATCCGGTTGTAAGTGAAGGATCACTGATTGGACGTATTCTGGAAAGGCAGGCGTGAGAATGGAAAAAGTTTTACTCTATCAGATGGATTCTCTTTACAGGGATTCGTTTAAAATTTATGGATATCATTTTGGAGGAAATGAAAAAACAGTCTGTATTGTCGGTGCGATCCGTGGAAATGAAATTCAACAATTATATATGTGTTCCAATCTGATCAAAACGTTAAAATTATTGGAAGAAAGAAGATGCCTTGATGAGAATCTTGGAATTATGATCGTTCCTTCTGTTAATCCATATTCACTCAATACAAGTACAAGGTTCTGGGCAACGGATAATACAGATATCAATCGAATGTTTCCAAAAAGTAAAAGATTATACTTATGGAATCCATTTTACAAGCTTTTATCTGGAAGGAAATTTCACTCCGCATGTCAGAATCATGAAAACAGGATATGAGAATGTAGAAGTGGCAAAAGAATTTGCAATGCCATATATTATGTTAAGAAATCCAAAATCTTATGATACGACAACTCTGAATTATGAATGGCAGGTATGGGGAACACAGGCATTTTCGATTTATACACCGGGAACAGATCAGGTTGATGTAAAACAGGCACGTTACGGAATTGATGCAGTGATCCGATTTCTTGCATATCATGGACTGATCCATATGAAGGTGAATGGGGGATACCGTTCAAGGATCGTAGAAGAAAATGAACTTGTAACAGTAAGAACAAAGACTTCAGGAATTCTTGTCTTGAAAGTAAAATGTGGACATCATTTAAGTGTAGGAGATGAGATCGCAGAGATCATAGATACTTATGAAGGAGATGTGATCGAAGTGATCAAGTCGCCATGCGAGGGATGTTTGTTTTATCATGGATCCAATCCATTGATCTACTCGAATACTGCAATTGCAAAGATCATAAAGGATCCAGATTTTATTTAAATGAATCTTGACGTATAAAATAAACTCTGTTAAAATGCCACTTAGTGATAAAGTAAAATATGATAGGGCATTGCGTATGCAATGCTACGGTTTGGACATCCATAATCCATTTTAAGTAAGGATTATGGATGTTTTTTTGCCTATAAAATAAGATTTGGAAAGGAGTTTTTATGGAAAACTATTTATTTGAAAAAATGTCAGTTCCAAAGGCATATATGAAACTTGCACTGCCAGTGGTATTAAGTATGATCGTATCATTAGTATATAACATGGTAGATACCTATTTTATCGCCCTGACAGGAGTGCAGGAACTGGTCGCCGGAGTGTCACTCGTAGCACCGATGTTTACCTTAATGATCGCATTTGGAGATATCTTCGGACTTGGAGGAAGTTCCGCGATTTCAAGATTGTTAGGAGAGAAGAAAGATAACGAGGCAAAGAAAACATGCGCATTCTGTATCTGGATATCTTTGGTATTTGGACTATGTATCAGTGCAATCCTATTATTATTCCGTACACAGATTCTCGGATTATTAGGAGTTGGCAAAGATACATACCAGTATGCCAATGCCTACTACACATGGATTGCGATTGGTGCAGTATCTATCATTTTCAGCATGGTGCCAAGCAATATCCTAAGAACCGAAGGATTAGCAGTCCAGTCAATGGCAGGATCAATTATTGGTTCCATTGTAAATATCATCTTTGACCCAATCTTTATCTTTGGATTAAACCAGGGGGCAGCAGGAGCCGCCATGGCAACAGTTCTTGGAAATATCATTGCAGATATTTATTATGTATATGCGGTGATGAAGAAATCAAAGAGACTGACATGTTCTCCATCCCATATGAAGGTCACAGGAAGAAGGATCAGAGATATCTTAATGATCGGAATTCCAGCATCGATCACAAATATCATGCAGACCTTTATGATGGTCATGACCAATAATTTTTTACTTACATATGGAACAGATAAAGTCGCAGCGATGGGAATCGCATTAAAGGTTAATATGATCACAGCCTTAGTACTCGTAGGATTTGCCTTCGGAGGACAGCCGCTGGTCGGATACAACTACGGGGCTAAAAATGAAAAAAGATTAAAAAATATCCTGAAATTTGCATATTTATTTGAAATGGGATTAGGACTATTATTTACGATTCTCATGTGTATTTTCGCACCACAGATCATCAAAGTATTTATGGATAAACCAGATATCATAACAAATGGAGCCATGATGTTAAGATTCCAGCAGATCGGAATGACCTTTATGTCCGTGAGCCTGATCTCAACCTGCGTATGTCAGGCCGTTGGAAATGCAGGAGGAGCTTTTGTTTTATCCATTAGCAGACAGGGTGTGATCTATGTATTAGCACTTTTTATCATGTCAAATGTGTTTGGATATACAGGAGTTTTGGTATCACAGGCGTGTTCAGACGTGGTTACAGCATTGATCGCAGCAGTTATTATGCTTAAGATCATGAAAAAACTTACAAATAAAAATGAATAAATATACGTTGCAAGAAGAGATCAAAAAAGCTGACAGTTTTACCATGTCAGTTTTTTTACAATTCTAAGAAACTTTTTCAAAGCTTCACTTGGCTCATTTGCATACATTAATCCATAAGGCAGAGTCAGATCTGTATCCAGAGGAATCGTAACAATATGTTGATTATCAAGATCATGCATAGAAATTTGTTTGTGATCACAAAGAGGGTGGTTCTTAGGAATGGCACAACAAATTGGTGTCCTGTCAAGTTCAAGAAACTGACAAAGTCTCTTCCAGTCAGCAGGCCTATAAATACCTTCAAACAGATTATATTTGCTTCCAAGAACGGAAAATGTTTCTCCTCTTTGCTGGTAGTCCGTCATTGGGAGAATTTCTATTTTTAAATCTGGATATTGCCCAATTTGGAAGCAACACAAAAACGATCATAAAAGATGAAAACAGCATGGTCATGATGATTTCCGATGAAACTGGAGAAGGTAAGATGACAGTTCATCAGATTCTGCCAGGTATCATGATCTGTTTTACCGATATGCATATGGAACAATGTATGTCCGAGTTTGAATTAAACAGCGGACAGAAAGTTCTATGCATCGACCAATGCAGAGAAGGACGCATCGAGATGAAAACCAGCCGGGAATCTTCAGTATTATGCGGGAAAATGAACTGCGGGTCGATGACCGCAAGCATCATAAAGGCATGGCATATTATCCATTAAGACATTATCATGGCGTAAGCATTTTCCTAGAAGTTCATGCAGCACAAAAATCTTTAGATGAGATGTTTCATGGTTTTTCCATTGATCTCAAGCCATATTACGACAAAACACAGATGGAAAAGATCCGTGCGATCCATGAGCAGATTACATCAAATTTACAAGTGAGAGTCACAATCGAAGAATTGTCAAAACAATACGATATGCCAGCAACAAGCATGAAAAAATGTTTTCGTGAAATTTATGGAGATTCCATTTATTCTTACCAGAAGAGATAACGTATGAATGTTGCAGCCAATCTGTTAATGGAAGATTCCAAAGTAGAGATTCAAGAAATTGCATTGAAAATGGGATACGAAAATCCAGGAAAATTTTCATCCGCATTTAAAAGCGTGATGGGCGTGACACCAGCCAAATATAGAAAGCATTAAAAAGATCAGCAAATCGGTCATTATTTTTCCAGAAGTTTTTTAATATAGTATCTGGTTTGATTTTATTTAATTTAGCCATAGCCGCAGCTCACTTTATCGAACGTACGTTTGTCATGTGAGGTAAGTATAACATAAATAAAGAGAAAATAAAATATATTGACAAAAAATATAAATAAAATATAATAATATAAACTTTATAAAATAAAGGAACTTTAAAAACAAAAGGAGATAGAGAAGATGGACAATAAAACATACGAAGAAGATTTTAAAATGATTCGATCAGCAATCGATGGAGCAAAGAATCCAATGAATCAATTAGGTGGATTTTTTAAAAGCTATGCAATTATTAATATGATAACCGTTGTGTTGTATTTAATCGTCAGTTTATATCAAGGATTCGTGAGGGAAATGTATATTGGGAGAATGATATGTTTTGTTTATTTGGCGTATTATATTTTCCGAATGTACAAAGAGGAAAAAAGCAATACTAATCATTATTATCAGGCGATGCTTTATATTTATGGAAGCGTTGTAGTTGTGATCCCAGTCATTTTATGGATTGCAGGAATTATCGGATCATTTACATTAAATAATGAAGCTTCTCAGGCAGGAAAAATGTTAGAAATGTTGATGAATTTACAGGTGTTTTCAGCAATTATCTTATTAAGTGTATCATTTTTAATCGTCAGTTTTGTACGTGATAACAAAATATATGCTGTATGTGCGATAGGTAATTTAGTCGTTTACCTGATTGCGTTTGCGATAGATCAGGAATTATCAATTGGAAATATCGTGATACACTATCAAGATTTGTATTATTATGTTATGCTTATTATTGGCTATATGATATTAGCAAAATGTATAAGAAAAGAATGATTATAAATGAAAGAGGATATGTTACAGGGTGAAAGAATATCAAATACAGGAAGCATTTTGTTCAAAACTCAGACTACTGATCATCAGTCATCTGATCACAAAAAAATTGCTTTTTACAGAACTAAAGAAATTAACAAATGCATCGGACGGTAATCTTAGTATACAGCTGAAGAAATTAGAAAGCTGGGAATATGTTAAATCTGAAAAGAAACTAATGAATGGGAAAGCGGTAACACAATATGAAATCACAGAGATGGGAATTCAACAGTTTGAAGAATATGTTGATTTTTTGGAATCTGTGATTAAGGGTAAAGGTATCTAATATCAGAAGCATAAAAGTGTATTTGAATTAAAAATAAAAATCCGCTATACTTAAGACAAAGTATAGCGGATTTTGAACATTTCGTGGAGGTTTATATGGTAAATACTTTAAAACTGCCAGTAGGAATCGATAGTTTTGAAAAAATCAGAAAGAATCGGTTTTATTATATTGATAAGACAAAGCTTATAGAACAGTTGGTGGAAACAGGTGGCGAGGTTACTCTTTTTACACGTCCACGTCGTTTTGGTAAGACCTTGAATATGAGTATGTTACGCTCTTTTTTTGAAATAGATGCAGACGAATCATTGTTTGATGGATTATATATTACAAAAAATAAAGAACTTTGTGAAGAGTATATGGGAAAATATCCGGTTATTTTCCTTTCATTAAAAAGTGTGGATGGATTAACTTTTGAGGATGCCAAGTATCGCATGACAGAGTTGATAGGTCTAGAAGCAGAGCGGTTTGGATTTTTGGAAGATAGTGAACATCTGTCAGAAAATGAGAAAAAACGATACAAAGCTATTATTTCATTAAATAATGGTATGAATACAATGAATGAAAAAATGCTGATATCAAGCCTTCAGGTTTTGTCGCAATTATTGTACAAGCATTTTGGAAAAAAGGTGATCATTTTGATTGATGAGTATGATGTCCCTTTGGATAAGGCTTTTCAGAATGGCTTTTACAGAGAGATGGTGTCATTGATCAGAGGTCTTTTCGGAATGGCGTTGAAGACCAATGATAGTTTACAGTTTGCGGTTTTGACAGGTTGTATGCGGATTTCTAAGGAAAGCATCTTTACAGGTCTTAATAATTTTGAGGTTTTATCAATCTTGAATGATCAGTATGATGAGAGTTTTGGATTTACAGATGCTGAGGTCAAAAAAATATTGAATGATTACAATCTTAAAGATCATTATTTAGAAGTCAAAGAGTGGTATGACGGTTATCATTTTGGAAACATTGATATATATTGTCCATGGGATGTAATTCAATATTGTAAAAGCTTATATTTAGATGTTTCTGCTAAGCCACAGGATTTCTGGTCCAACTCAAGTGGTAATGCTATCGTTCGTAGATTTATAGACAAGGCTGATATATCGACTAGAAACGAGATAGAACGTTTAATAGCAGGAGAGAGTATTGAAAAGGATGTTGTATCAGAACTCACTTATGATGAGATTGATAAAAGCATTGAAAATTTATGGAGTGTGCTTTTTACGACAGGATATCTGACACATAAAGGTTGTACAGAAAGTGGAAAATACCGTCTGGTAATTCCGAATAAAGAGGTTAGAAATCTTTTCGTAAAAAAAATCAGAGATTGGTTTTCTGATGTATCAAGAAATGATGGAAAAACATTGGAAGAGTTTTGCAGTGCATTTGTAGATAAAGATTCCGAAAAGATAGAACAGATTTTTGGAGACTATCTCTGGAATACCATCAGTATACGTGATACAGCAGTTGCAAAAGAAAAGAAGGAAAATTTTTATCATGGTATTTTGCTTGGACTTCTAGGATATAAATCAAACTGGCTGATCAAGTCAAATGCAGAATCAGGAATTGGTTACAGTGATATATTAGTGGAGGTTCCGACCAATAGAACAGGAATTGTGATTGAAATAAAGTATGCAGAGGACGGAGATCTGGATGCAGCATGTGAAAAGGCATTAAAACAGATTGAAGAGAAAGATTATGTGGCAAAACTAAAACAGGATGGTATGAAAAATTTTATCAAATATGGAATTGCTTGTTTTAAGAAAATATGCAAAGTTGTAGTTGAATAGTAAATTGTAGTTTGAAGACAGAAATTATTGGTGGAATATTATAAAAAGAGATCATGTGCCTGCAACCCACTCGCGTTCGGACTCCCACGTAGCTGTACTAAGCTCCTGAATGGTCTAACGACCATCC
>ENA-OQQW01001039-OQQW01001039.1-human-gut-metagenome-genome-assembly--contig:-NODE-1039-length-16896-cov-3.406389_pt1 | contig 16896 bp, 8 predicted proteins | sample MGYA00243234_ERZ505098 | MGnify/ENA primary metagenome ERZ505098 (study PRJEB26097, sample SAMN02712086) | human gut metagenome | biome: Gut microbiome | host: Homo sapiens | place: Denmark: Copenhagen... | reverse complement strand
CCTACTCCGCTGTTGCGGGCTTTCAAAGAAGTACATTCCATGGTAATATGTATGGTCCCGACTCCGGAGTTCTGAATGTCAACCTTTTTACCTTTAAACTCCACGGTTTGCTTGCTTACGCCACTGCTTTTGCAAGATTAAAATAAAAATGCAACCATCCGAAAGATGATTGCATTTTCCTGTGATTCCGTTGGGACTCGAACCCAAGACCCACGCCTTAGAAGGGCGTTGCTCTAATCCAACTGAGCTACGGAACCGACCTTAAATCGGGTGCAAAGATAGAGGTTTATTTTCATTTCTGCAAGCCGGATGCGTGATTTTTTTAACTTTTCTACCGTCTGCAAAGCAGCTTATAGTCGCAGTAGGCACAAATTTTAGGTACGGAAGTCTGCCGGAAGGGAATTTCCGGATTGAACAATTCCTCCAACACACCTTGTAGCATCTTTTGGAAATCCTCTTTGAAACGGCTGAAATCCGTCACCCGTTCACGGTTGAACACGATGGTCGGGTCATAATCTTCAGCATTGGATTTGTGTACGAAGAACAGGGCCGGGGATACGGGACGCTTTTGTTCGCCTGTCATGACCCAGGCATACAGGAATATCTGGAAGATGTATGAGGGACGGTGCTCGGCGGGTTGTACCAGTTGTTCCATCGAAACGGCTTTTTCCGGTGTACCGCCCGTTTTGTAATCCACGATACGCAAGGTTTCCACTTCCTGCCCCGTGGTTTCGTCCGGCATCCTGACCGTGTCCATGCGGTCTATTTTTCCCCCGATGTCGATGGACAGAGGGTGTCCGTCCGATATGATGTCCACACTTCGGTGGTGTTCCTGTTCCATTTCCTCCAATACGAATTGTTCCATGCGGCTGTCGTGGGCGAGCAGTTGGCGCAGGTAACTGGCCATGACCTTGCGTGCTACAAGCAGTTGCCCGTTGTAGAACACCGTGTCTTCACGTCCTTCAAAGAAGTTTTTCAGGAATGAGGTTTCTATATAAGGAAGTAAAGTTGTTTCCCCACCCTCCAGCAGTCGCTCGATGTCCTGACGACGGATGACGGGGTTACGTTCGGTCAGTTTCCGGTAGACGAGTTCCGCCGCCTCATGGAAGATGGTGCCGAACAGTGCGTTGTCCAAACCGTTTTGCGGGTCTTTGGGTTGCCGTATGCGTGCCACCTGTTGGTAATAAAATTTGAGCGGACAGTCGATGTAAGCGTTGAGTGCCGAAGGGGAGAGGGGGCGCGAACCGGGTTGGCCGCTGCCATAGTTACGGCGCAGGATGTTCATGACTTCCGGTGTCTTGGCTGCTTCCATGCCGTTGTCGGCCGGTACGGCCTGGCCGGATTGCAGGATTTTCAGTTCTACGGGAAAATCCGTTTCGGCCAACAGTTGGCGCAGGAAGCGTGACATCTCGTTTTTGTTCAGTCCGTCGGTAGCGATGTTGTACATGAATGTGATACGTTCCGTACGCTGCACAAGACGGTAAAAATAGAACGCGTATACGGCTATTTTATGTTGTATGGTGGTCAGTCCGAACACTTCCCGCAGGTGGTAGGGAATGAACGAAGTGTCGTTCACGGCTTTGGGCAACATCCCTTCGTTGACGGAGAGCATCAGGATATGCCTGAAATTCAGGTTACGCGTCTCCAATACGCCCATGACCTGCAAGCCTACAGCCGGTTCGCCGTGGAAGGGAATGGTGGTCGTGCCCAGCACGGTGCGCAGCAAGCGGCGCAGGGTGGAGGGCTGTACGTCGAGCGTACGGTCTTCCGTCAGGCGGATGAAGCGGCTAATGACCTGATGGGCACGATAAAGCGCTTCGTGGTACAACTGGCTGTACACGTCGTCTTTCCGGTCTTTTTGTTGTCCGAATGCTGCAGCCAAGCCTTCGAGCAAGGAGCGGATATAGACCAATAAGGCGTGGTTTTCCGCATGCGGACAGAAGATATCCTGTTCCTCCAACAAGGCGGCGTAGGGATGGCTGCGTACGATTTTTTCCTGTTCCGCCCGGAAACAGCGGCGGTCACGGTCGTAACCATCGGTCTGCAAGGAGAGCAAAGCGTTGATGAAACTGTACACCGGCGTGTCGGTCATGGGGAATCCCATGGTGATGTTGGTGCGTTTCACAGGATGCGGCGATGTGGCATCGGGCAGCGAATGGAGCACCGGTTGGAGCAAGGATTCGTTGCAAAGTACGATGGCCGTGTCCTGTTCCGGTTCCGTGAGGGCCGAGTCCAGCCATTGGGGAATATAGCGTGCCTGCGCATTCTCCGAAGTCGTGGCGATGAACTCGATGCGCGGCGGGTTCTTGAAGTTGTCGAAGCATGTTTCTTCCAAGGCGTTGGGGAACTCTTTCAGGTTCTGGCGGATGAAGGTCCCGGCCTCGAAACGGCTTTTCTCGCCGACGTACATCACGTCATAGTCCCAGTAAAAAAGGGCTTGTCCGCGTTCCTGCAAGTAACTGAACAGTCGTTTTTCCACATCGTTGAGCACGTTGAAGCCCACAAAGACATACGTCATGTCCGTAGGGATGCGGTCGGCGCGTTCGGCAAGATGCTCCGCCACGTCCTTATACAACGCCCCTTCGTACAGCATTCCTTTTTCTTTCAGCCGTGCGTTGAACGTGGCATAGATGTCGTCCATCCGGTTCCACAGGGCGAGGAACTTCTCTTTCAGCCGGCTGTTGCCTTCGATGGAAAAGTCCTCGAAAAAATGTTTCAGGGCCTCTTCTTGGCGGGGTGTCAGGAAGTCGCTGTGGTCCAGTTCTTTGATGGATTGTATGTTGCTGAACAGTTTATGAGGATCGGCCAGATGCTTGTCGATGTCGTCGAAGTCGGACAACATGATTTCGCCCCAACCGTAAAAGCGGTCGAGCGATTCCGGGTCGGGTACGAGCGCGGCATAGACACGGTGGAGCTCGCACACCGAGAGTACGTCGTCGCAACGGGTGAAGTCCGACAAAGAATCGAACAGTTCGCTGATGGTACGGTAACGCGGTGCCCATACCGGCCGTCCGGACACGGCAGCCAGTTGCTGGTTCATGAAAAGTCCGGCGCGTTTGTTGGGGAATACCACCGTAACGTCGCGCAGGTTGGTGCCGAAACGGTGTATGAGGTCTTGGGCGATAAGTCGGATGAATGTTTCCATAAAAAACAGGCGGATTAGACTTGAACTTCTTCAAGCCGGTTGTTAAGAATGTACCACAGGTAACCTTTCACGCGGCGGTCCGGTTCCATTAGGCGGAGCTGCTTCATATAACCTCCCACCTGGTCGCGGTATTCGTCGTGCGGACGACCGAATTTGAAGTCCACCACAGTGATTTCGTCTTTGCCGAACATGACCCGGTCGGGGCGGTAAGTGCCGTATTTTCCCGTTTCTTCATAGTATTCCTGCGTCAGGATGGGGCACTCATTGTAAAGCTGCATTGTACCGTCGAACCAACGGGCCACTTCGGGCAAGGCAAATGCTTTTTCCACCTGCTGCTTGAGTGCATCCATTTCGGGTTGTGTACCGATCAGGCCTTCGGTTTCCAAGGTGCGGAGTGCCTTTTCCACGTCGTCGCGGGTATAGATCGTAGAGAATATTTTGTGCATGAGGATACCCATGCGCCTTTTGTCGTTGCGGGAATGCCGGGGCTTGTCCGTATTCGAAAAAGCGTCTAAGAATTCTTCTGCGCGGTTGGATTGGCAGAAGTCGATACGGGCTTCGTAGGAGTGCATGACGACCGGTACCGGACGGTAATCGGTTTCCATGCGGTTGTCGGAGGTTTTGCGGCCGGAAGAATAGGATGTGACTGGTTTGCCGTAAGTAAAGAGCGATGTTTCTCCGTTTTCCCCGTCCGTCTCTTCAACGCCGTCCAACGCGCGCGGCAAGGCGTGGTAAAGCAGGTCGCCCGTCGTGCTGCGTTCATCCATGGTGTAGCGCGTACGGCACCAGGCCAACAGGTTCTTCTCCGCACGGGTGAAGGTCACGTAGAGCGTGTTGAGCGCGTCTACCCGGCGTTGCAGGTGCTCCTCCTCATATTCCCGGCTGAATACGGAGTCGCGCATGGCGGCCTCGATGGTGATGGGGATGACCGGCAGACTGTCGTAGGGCGGTTCGTGCGTTTCGCACCACAGCAGGTCGTTGCGGCGGTTGAAGCCCCGCGTGTCTTGTTCGATGTTCCAGTCGCAATAAGGGACGAATACCGTGTGGAACTGCAATCCCTTGGACTGGTGTACGGTGAAAATCCGGATGCCGTCCACTTCCCCGGATGGGATAGAAGCACCGGAGAGCGTTTCGTCCCAATAGGTCAGGAAAGAACGGAGGTCGGAAGGGTTGTCTTGCAGGTAGGCGGTCACCTGGTCGAAATAAGCGAACAGGTAGGCGTCTTCGTCGGGAATACGTCCCAGGTCGAATATTTTATAAAGCTCCTCCTGAAGTTCATAGAGCGGAAGGGTTTTCAGTTCCTCCATGCGGTTCAAATACGTTTCGGGCAGGAACGTTTCGAGGGAACGGGAAGCCAACAGGTTGGCGTCGGCTTCTGTCGACTTTCCGCTGTGCAGGGCCAAAAAGGCCAATGACACACGGTCTTCCGTGTCCGCCATGTAACGCATGGCAGCGATGAGCAGGTTCACGCTCAATGAACTGGACAAGAGGAAAGCCTCGTCCGATACCAGTTTGACCCGGTCGCCGAAACGTTCGGCAAAATGACGGATGATGGGGTCGGCATGCCGACGGTAACGCAGCAGGATGGCCATCTCCCCATAGGGCAGTCCGGCTTCGTGCAGGGTACGGACCTGTTCGCAAAGTTCGTCCAGCATCCGGGTTTCCCAGTCGTCTTCTTTGTCTTTTTCGTCGAAGAAGCGGATTTGCACGTATCCGTCGTTTCCTTTGTCCGGACGGCATTGTTGGGCCACGTCGCCGTAAGCCTCCGCCATTCGGATGGGAGCGTCCGGCGTGAGCCGGTCCAGTTCTTCGGCGGCAGCCGTGAACAGGGCGTTGTTGAACGCGATGATGCGGCGTTCGCTCCGGTAGTTGATGGCAAGGTTCCTTATGTCGGGGCGGTGTACGGCCATTTCCTTCTCTATGTTTTTCAGGATGGTCCAGTCTCCGTTCCGCCAACGGTAGATGCTTTGTTTCACGTCGCCCACGATCAGGTTGCCAAAGCCGGAAGCCATGCTCTCCAACAGCAGGATTTTAAAGTTCTTCCACTGCATGGTGGAAGTGTCTTGGAACTCGTCTATCATCACATGATGGAAAAACGCGCCCATTTTTTCGAAAATGAACGGAGCGTCGTTTTCTTCTATCAGTTCGTGGAGCAGGATGGGGGTCTTGGCCAACAGGAAACGGTTGTTCTCGTGGTTCAAGGCCGTGACCTCCTCGTCGATGACGCCTAACAGCCGCAAAGGGTTGAGGTGTTTCAGTGCCAGCGACGCACTGGTGTGGCGTACGAGTTGTTCGGTCTGGAAGCCGCGCAGTTCCGCCAACAGTTCGCTGAAGTGGGCGGCGGCTTCAACCAAGGCCGCCACGGAGCGGTCGGCCTTGCGGAGCATTTTTTCCGCATTTTCTGTATAACCTTGGAGCGTGCTGCCGAACTCGGCCCTGATGTTGCCGTCTTCGATGCGCCGGAGGTAGGTGTCTATCGTGCCGCCCCGGCTGAATTGGTCGAAGCCGAGTCCCCACGCTTCCATTTCGGCACGGAAGTTGGCTGCCGCGCTCTGCACGACGTCCAAAGAGGCGTGCAACTCGTAGTTGAGCGCGGTGCGGAGTTCGCCGATGCGTTTGTTCTCGCGCAGCACTTCGCGCATTTCGTGTTCCCGGGCCAAATAAGCCTCTTTGAAAATCCATGCGGCGAAGCTTTTCACCTCACGGGCGATGTCCCACCGCTCGTTGTTCGAGATGCGGTCGTCCACATATTCCAGAATCCAGTTCAGGATGGTGGGAGTAAGGTGAAGGCGTTCCATGATGTGGTCTACAGCCGCATGGAGCACTTCCTTGTCGTTGAGGTCCACTTTGAGATTGGCCGTGAGACTCAGTTCGTGTGCTAGGTTTTTCAGCACCGACTGGAAGAAAGAGTCGATGGTTTCCACCCGGAAACGGTTATAGTCGTGCAGGATATGGCATAGGGCCGAGCCGGCACGGCTGCGAATCTCTTCCTCCGGCAACTCGATGCCGTCCGCCCGGAGTTCTTTTTGGAGGGATTCCAGATAATTGGCAGAGGACGGAAGCCCTTTCCAAATGCCGTAAAGTTGCTGGAGGATACGGTCTTTCATTTCGGCCGTAGCCTTATTGGTGAAAGTGACGGCCAGAATGTGGCTGTAGACATGGCGGCTTTCCTGTTCGATCAGCGTCTTGATGTACTGTATGGCCAGGGTGAACGTCTTGCCCGAGCCTGCCGATGCCTTGTAAACAGTCAGACTGGATTTCATGTCGTTCAGGGATTCATGTTCTGGTAAAGATAGCGTTTGATGCTCTTCTTGGCGGTCTTTTCAAACTCTTCGTTTTGCAGCACCACCTTGGTGATTTGCGAATAGGGCGGCAGCTCCTTGTTCAGTTCCTGGCGTGAGATGTCGATCTGCCGCCACAGGGCATGGTCGTCCAACCCGTCTTTCAGGCTTTCGCCCAAATCAGGGTAGACAAGAGCCACCAGTTTCTCATTGCACATGATAACCAATGATTCGTTGACGTAAGGAAGGTTGTTCAACCGCGATTCTATTTCTTCCGGATAAATGTTTTGTCCGCTTGCGCTGAGCAGCATGTTCTTGCAGCGTCCTTTGATGTACACGTCGCCTTCCGGGTTGATGACGGCCATGTCTCCCGTGTGCAGCCAACCGTCGGCGTCGAATATTTGTTCCGTGGCTTCCTGGTTTTTATAGTAGCCCAGCATGGTGTTGCGTCCGCGGCATACCAGTTCGCCGGGAATCCGTGCCGGGTCGGAACTCAGCACTTTCAGTTCCATGCCTTCGGCCGCCCTTCCGCACGACATATAAGCCGTTTCGTACCACGGGCTGTGGCAGATGATGGGGCCGCATTCCGTCATGCCGTAGGCGATGGAATAAGGGAAATTGATGGAACGCACGAACGCTTCCACCTCGGCGTTGAACGGTGCGCCGCCGATGATGACTTCCTTGATGTTCCCCCCGAAAAGGCGCAGGCTTTCCGTGCGTGCCTTTTCCTTGATCTTTTCGCTGATGATGGGGATGTGCAGAAGCAGCTTGCCCAATTTGCTGTCGATTTTCGGAAGGACTTCTTTCTTGAATATCTTTTCGATGACCAATGGCACGCAAGACATGATGCGGGGATGAAACTCTGCCACGGTGGTCATGATGACCTTGGGCGAAGGCATGCGCGTGAGGAAATACAGGTGGGCGCCGAAACATACGCCATAGAGGAAGTCGTAGACCAAACCGAACACGTGTCCCATGGGCAGCATGGATACGATATTGTCGCCGGGCGCGATGCCGATGGTACGGTTGCAGAACAACACGTTGGACACGAGGCTGCGGTAGGGAAGCATGACCCTTTTGGAGAATCCCGTAGTGCCCGAAGTATAATTGATGACGGCGAGCTGTTCCGGTGAGCTTTCGGGCGTGAAATGTACATGTTCGCGAAGGAACATCATGGGAAAACGCTGTCCGAACAGGGCGTTGAGATGTTCGCGGGCGAAAGAAAGTTTTTCGGAGCGGCTGTTCACGAGCGTGAAGTCCTTCACGCAAATGATGCCTTGCAAGGCAGGCATGCGGTTCTCGTTCAGGTTTTCCCACACCTGGTCGCCCACGAACAACAGGCGTGCTTCGCTGTGGTTGACGATGTGGTGCACATTATCCGGCTTGAACTCGTGCAGGATGGGCACGATGACGGCGCCGTAGGTAATGGTGGCCAGAAACGCCACGCACCAGTTTCCGCTGTTGCGTCCGCACAAGGCGATTTTGTCGCCGGGCCGGATATCGGCCGCTTCGAAGAGCAGGTGCATTTTGGCTATTTTACGCGCCACGTCCTTGTATTGCAAGCTCTCTCCGTTGAAATCCGTGAACGCTTTCCGGTCCCAGTTCTTTTTTATGCTGTTTTCGATAAGTTCTATCAGTTTGTCTTCCATATCGTTTGGACGTATATCTTGGTATCGGAGACAAAAGTACAAAAAACAAGGCATATCCGTTTCTTTGTGGGAGACGATTTTGAATTTCGGGCGTAAGTTTTTCTGTAATTTTAAGAGTCTTTCCTCTCCTGTAAGTTTCGCAAATCATCCTTCATGTTTCAGTGAATATCATAAATTGTTCAAAACGAAAAGGTTACAACCTGAAGGATGTTTCATTCATCTTTCAGCCATGTTTCAATCCGCTCCAATGAGGGCTGAAAAAACGTTTGGGGTATGAAATATTTTTTTCTCAGCCGAACGATTTTCCAATCTCAGCCGAACGATTTTCCAATCTCAGCCGAATGATTTTTCAATCTCAGCCAAACGATTTTTCGTTCTGCGCCGAATGAAATGACGTGTGGCTGAAGGATGCCTGAAACATCCTTCAGTTTATAACGGTCATATTATGAGTGACTTATCGTATTGCCTGAAGGATGAAAGATGTTTTTGCAAAATCCCTTGTGTGTAGGGGATGGGATAATTATGACTTTTGCCGGATATTCCAATTAAAATCCGTAATTTTGTCCGTTGAATTATAAAAACGGCGAAAGAAAATGATGGAATTAAGTAAAGGCCAAGAGGTGGCGGCTTTGTTTGATTTGGACGGAGTGGTGTTCGACACCGAGTCTCAGTATTCACTCTTTTGGGGTATGAAAGGGAAGACGTACCATCCCGAAGTGGAGCATTTTGAGAACGTGATAAAGGGACAGACGCTTGTGCAGATTTTCGACCGATGGTTTGCCGGATGCGATGACGTGCAGCGCAAGATAGCCGACGAGTTGGAGGACTTTGAACGGAACATGGCCTACGACTATGTGCCCGGAGTGGAAGATTTCCTTCGCGACCTGCGGCGGGCCGGTATCCGTACGGCTGTCGTAACCAGTTCGAACGATGATAAGATGCAGAACGTGTACCGGGCGCATCCGGATTTCAAGTCATATTTCGACCGTATCCTGACGGCGGAATTTTTCTCCCGTTCCAAACCGGAACCGGACTGTTATCTGTTGGGAGCCGAAGTGTTCGGTCTTCCGGTGACGCGCTGCGTCGTGTTTGAAGATTCTTTCAACGGACTGAAGGCCGGGCGGGCGGCAGGAATGAAGGTGGTCGGTCTTTCCACGACGAATGCGCCGGAGCAGATTCAGGATTTGTGCGACAGGGTGATTCCGGATTTTCGGGACTTCGATGTGGAAAAACTGCTTGAAATGCTCGCCTGAACGGATAATAATGATTAATTTTGCGGCCGATTTTATTAAAAAACAGTATTATGGCAGGATATTTAGTGGAGGATACGCGTAAAGTGACGACGCATCGTCTGATTGAAATGAAACAGCAAGGAAAGAAAATAGCCATGCTGACTTCATACGACTATACGATGGCTCGTATTGTAGACGGTGCCGGAGTGGATGTGATTCTGATTGGCGATTCTGCGTCGAACGTGATGGCGGGCAATACGACCACGCTTCCGATTACATTGAATCAGATGATATACCATGCGACTTCGGTGATGCACGGTGTGGAACGGGCATTGGTCGTATGCGACATGCCTTTCGGTTCTTATCAGGTCAATCCCACGGAAGGAGTGACCAATGCCATCCGTATTATGAAGGAAAGCGGCTGCGACGCTCTGAAACTGGAAGGCGGGGCGGAAATTATCGATACGGTGAAGGCTATATTGGCGGCCGGTATTCCCGTTATGGGGCATTTGGGGCTGACACCGCAGAGTATCAATAAGTTCGGTACATACGCCGTGCGTGCCAAAGACGAGGCCGAGGCGGAGAAACTGGTGGCCGATGCGCATTTACTGGAAGAAGCCGGCTGTTTTGCCATCGTATTGGAAAAGATACCGGCTGCATTGGCCGGTCGGGTAGCCTCTGAATTACATATCCCCATCATCGGTATCGGGGCGGGTTCGCAAGTAGATGGACAGGTCTTGGTGGTCAACGACATGTTGGGGATGAATAAGGGTTTTTCTCCGAAATTCCTCCGACGTTATGCCGATTTGCATACGGTGATGACAGATGCCATCGGGCAATATGTGAGCGACGTAAAAGCCCGGACGTTTCCGGATGAAAACGAGCAGTATTAAGGCGTGGCACAAACCAGTATCGGGCATAAGACCTTGTGGCATGCTGATTTCCTGAAAATCATCTTAGCCAACTTTTGTGTATGCACTTCTTTATATATGTTTTTGCCTGTCGCTCCTGTGTGTATGGGACGAATACCGGGGGAAGACGTGGGAGGAATGTGTGTATCCGTGTTGCTCTTTTGGGTGGGCGTATGTTTACCTGCACCTTTCTGCAATTACTGGTTGGATGCTTACCGGCGGAAAAATGTGGCCTTGTGGGCATTAGCCGTCATCGTATGCGCTACGGGGGCGTTTCTTTTCGATGGTCCGCAGTGGGGGAAGTGGCTGGCGAGGATGATGCAGGGGGCTTCATATAGTGTGTTCCAAATCGCTTTGGGGAGTACTTTGTTGCTGGATTTGTCCGATACGAAAAAGCGGACGGAAGCCGCACATGTCTACTATTGGTTCACTCGTTTGGCTTTGGTTTTCGGTCCCTTGTCGGGTATTGTCGTACCGATGCATTACGGTGTACGCCTTTTTGCCGGAGTATCCGTGGCTTTTCTGCTTTGCGCCGGCCTGTTGGTTATGATGATGCGTGTTCCTTTCAGGGCTCCTTTGGAACCGTCGTGGTGTACATTCGACCGTTTTTGGCTGCCTCGGGGATTCCGGCTCTTTATTCCTCTGACAGGAGTGACCTTTTCCGCCGGATTGATGTTGGGGCAATACCGGGATGCCGGATTTTACTTGTTTTTGGCTGTCGGTTTTTGGTTGGCCTTATGGGGGCATCATCTGTTTTTTAAGGAAAAGTTGCAAACGGAGTTTGCAGTAGGATTCGTTGCTCTCGTGACAAGTGCGTCGTTATGGGGATTGGGGGGCGATATGGAAGGGATGAAATGGTGTATCGCCTTATGCCTGGGAAGCGGCCTCGGTTTTGTGACCAGCCGGTATTTGCTTTCTTATATTCGTATCTGCGAGCATTGCGAGAGAGGAACGGCACAGACTTCTTATCTTTTAGGATGGGATGCCGGACTTTTGGCCGGGTATTCCGTAGCTTTCGGGTTAGGAACGGAAGTCGGACAAACGATATATACTTATATAATAGGGGCTATATTCGTAGGAACGGGAATGTTTCATTTGTTTTTGGTCAGGCCGTGGTATATGCGAAGCAAACGGAAATAGTGTGAAAAGAACTGTGCTAATTTTCTTTAATACGTGGAGAAAACAGATTTGTGTCAGCTCAGAAATATGTTTTTAAACATGTTTTCGATATTAGTTTAGATTTTATTATGTGTTTTTACAGAAATGTCATATCTTTGATACCCAAAAGGGGGAGCTTTGTGCACCCGCTTTAAAAAATATTGAATAATTAACCTAATGGAATGTAAAGTAGGCTATATTAGAGGACACGGATTCAGCGCTTTAGAGGAGTTAGGACTCCCGAAAAGAAAGTGGCAAAAATGTTGTGTGGGCACACTGCTGGTCAACTCTCGGCCGAGAGCCGATGACGGGAGGGACGTGGTGTATCAAAACGATATTTATATATTGAGTGAATAATAAATCTATTAAAATATTAACCTAATGGAAATATGAAAGGCAGTAACATTAAAAGTAAAATGGGTCGTTTTACCTATTCTGCATGTGCGCTGTTCTTTGCCGGTGGTTTGTTAGTCTCTTGTGAGGACGAGCTTTTGACCGGAATGCCTTCGTGGTTGGGTAGCAGCATCTACGAAGAGTTGGAGAAGCGTGGGAATTATAAAACGATGTTGGAACTTATCAATGACAAGGATGTTTCGACCGCGGATGCAAACGGCGAGACAGAGTATGCCAGAACCTTACGTTTGACGGGTAGTAAGACGTTGTTCGTTGCGAATGACGACGCTTTCACCCGATTCTTTCAGAACAATGTGTGGGGAGCCAAGTCTTATAGCGATTTGACGCCTTCGCAGAAAAAGTTATTGTTTAATTCTTCGATGATAAACAGTGCTTATCTGATAGAGTTGATGTCGAGCACGCCTGGCAATAATCCGGCACCCGGGACTGTGATACGCCGCTCTTCTTCGTTGAACCTGTATGATACGATTCCGCAGTTGCGCGCTTCGGACATGCCGGACAACGAATATTGGCTGTATTACCGTTCTAAATATTCGGATGCGGCAACGGGAGGAATGACGGTGTTTCGGGACAATACGACAGCACCGATGGTGCATTTCCTTTCCGCTTATATGTCGAATAAGTCGATTACGAACGACGATTTGAAGTTTTTGACCAATGGAGCTTGCGACAACACTTCGGAGTCGTATATCAACGGGCAACGTTTGGTGGAAAGGGATATTACGTGTCAGAACGGTTACATTCAGGTTTTGGAAAACGTTATGAATCCTTTGACCAATATGGCTGAGGCTATTCATAACGACGGAGAGCTTTCGACATTCAGCAAGATGTTGGATCGTTTTGCCGTACCGGTATATAACGAAGGATTGTCGAATACGGTCGGGGTGGACTCTGCGTTCGTATGGCGTTATTTGAATAACGGTTTCGATTTGGGAACCGAGGGAGGCAAAAATGCATTGTTGACCTATAAGAATGTGGATTACGATCCAGCGAATGTCTTGTCTTACGATCCGGGATGGAACCAGTATCAGAACGGTTCGTCCAATACGCCTATGAGTGAAGACATGGCAGTCATTGTGGCTCCTACGGATGCTGCTTTCGAGCGTTACTTCCAGTCTGGTGGCGGTGCCGCTTTGATTGACCGCTATAAATATATAGACAGTATCCCGAACCATATTATCGTGAATATGCTGGACAACTTCATGAAGTATTCTTTGGTGGCTACTGTGCCCAGCAAGTTCAGTTCGGTGATGAACACGGCCCAATTGGAGATGGGACTTTCTGTGGGCGAACCGGGCGGACAGACGGGTATCGGTTCTTGCCTTATGGCCAACAATGGTGTGGTATACAAGTCTAACGAAGTTTATAATATTCCGGAATACCAATCTGTGGCTTTCCCCGCATCTTTGAATGACAACGACCGTAACACCAAGACCGATATCATGCGTTATATCATCAATGAATTGGACTATCAGGCTTATCTGAATTCCATGGAAAGCATGTTCTTGTTCATTCTTCCTACCGATGAAGCTTTGAAAAACTATGTGGATCCGGTAGATTATCACAAGAACCAGCCTACCATTACGGAGTTTTATTATGATTATAGTCCTTCACTGACCGGTAGCCGTATCAAATGTAAACGTTATAATGCAACGAAGAATGCAGACGGTACGTTGACACGCGGTACAGAAATCACAAACCCTTGGAAAAACGGTAGTACAGAATCTGATTACGTAACGAACCGTCTGAAAGATATTCTGGAGAATTCCATCATCGTACAGGATAAGTCTGCCACTACTTCAACGGGTAAGAGCGTATGGGTCACAAAGGGCGGTTGTCCGGTCATACTCGAAGGTACGGGTGCAAACATCCGTATTACTACTCCTTATCGTAAAGAACTTGCCGACCAGAATAGTAGCAATAGCCCTTATGAACTGAAAGTTCGTGAGGTGGAAGGTTATTATAACATGGGGCAGAATCCTGACGGTAATGGTGAAACCTTTATCGTAGATATGGAACCGGTGATGTCTGCTTCAAAATCCGTTTCTACTTTATTAAAGGAGTTGGCAACAAAGGATAATCGTTATAGTGAGTTCTCTAATATGGTGGAGAATAGTACGTTAGTGTCTCAATTCTATAACATTACTACAAGCGGGTCTTCTTCTACGGGTACTGCCAAGACCATTTCCAATGGTTTGACCCTCTCGGTCATGGAGAACTATAATTATACAGTCTATGCTCCGCCTACAGCCGAGATAGAGAAAATGTATGAGAATAACTTGCTTCCGGATTGGAGAGATGTGATTGAGTTGGAAGACAAGCTGGATGAAATCGAGAACAGCAATCCGGAAGAGGCTGCTCGATTGGAGGTTCAGATAGATAGCATGAATACATTGATTAACAACTTTATACGTTATCATATCCAGAACAGTGCGGTTTATCAGACAGCTCCTGCCTCATCGGGTACTTACGAAACTTCTTACATGGGAGGAAGCCGTTTTGCCACGCTTACCGTATCGAACAGCGGTCAGGCCGGTTCGGGAAGTATAGTCATCACTTGCAATGATGCCAATAAAATGGAAATTGAAGGGGAAGTTCCCCGTAAGGTTTTGGATGGCAATTACTTTGCACGTGAATATCGCTTCCGTTCCGGTACAAGTTCACAAGATTCAGGTACCCCTCCTGCATGTACGGATATTGAATCGGCAACTCGTATCTTCAACTCTTCTACAGCAGTCGTACATCTGATAGACAAGCCATTGCTCTATACAAAAGAGTTGTCTGATGCCTACAATGAGATTTCAGGTAATTAACCTTAATGATAAAGACAATGAAACAATTAAAATATTATTTCTTAATTTGCTGCCTGGTCGTTGTCTCGGTAGTGAATGCTCAGGGAATAACGAGTGTGAGTGGAACGATTTCCGACTCTTTCGGGCCTGTTGTGGGGGCTGCTATTGTTGAAATGGACGCTTCTAACCGTAACATATCTGCCACAGTGACAGACTTTAACGGTAATTTCACCTTGAAAATCAAGAATCCTAAAAACCGTTTGAAGATTAGCTATGTGGGTATGAAGACCCAGATTCTTCCTATTAATAAAAAGGTGTACCATGTGACCTTGGAGGACGCCATGGTATTGAAGCAGGTGGAAGTAAAAGCAAAGAAACGTGTGGAATCATCCGGTTTGGCCATTCCGGAGCGCGAGGTCTCTTTCGCTTCACAGACTATTAATGCCAAGGAATTTGAAGGCTTGGGTCTTACTTCCGTAGATGAAGCTTTGCAAGGACGTATCGCAGGTTTGGACATCGTGATGAATTCCGGTAACTTGGGTGCCGGTACGACGATGCGTTTGCGTGGTGCGTCTACAATCAGTACGTTGACGAGTTCCGAACCTTTGATTGTGGTGAACGGTGACGTTTGGAATGTGGATCAGAGTAACTTTGATGTACAAAATGCCAATGATGAACAGTTCGCGCAATTATTGAATATCAACCCGGAAGATATCGAGAGTATCAGCGTTTTAAAAGATGCTGCTGCTACGGCGATCTGGGGTTCTCAAGGTGCGAATGGTGTGATTGAAATCAAAACAAAGCGTGGTAAACGTGGAAAACCGAGATTGACTTATTCTCTTCGTTTGACAGGCACCTACCAGCCGGATGGAGTGGATTTGTTGACGGGAGATCAATATACGATGTTGATGAAGGAAGCGTATTTCAATCCTCGTTTGAGTGATGCGGCCGCTGATATTCCTGAATTCAATTACATTACGGATAAGCGTGTGTTCTCTGAATGGCAGATGTTCAACAACAACACGGATTGGGTGAAAGAAGTGAAACAAGTCGGTTTGCGCCAGAATCATTTCGTTTCCATTACCGGTGGTGGTGAAAAGGCAACTTTCCGTATATCCGGTGGTTATGACCATGAAACCGGTTCTATCATCGAACAGAAGTTGGATCGTTTTACGACCCGTATGATGTTGGACTATTATGTAAGTGATCGTATTAAGATTATCAGTGACTTTGCTTTGACTTATACGGACAACCAGAGAAATTCCGATGATTTGTTGGCTATTGCTTATAAGAAGATGCCGAACTTGGCTATTTTCGAAGAGGATGAGCAGGGTAATTCTTTGGGACGTTATTACGAGATGTTGAAGGCTAAAGATGCATTGGAAGATCAACGCAATCTTGTGAACCCGATTGCGAGTGCCAAGTATGCCAAGAACTCTTATACGACGTACGCCATCGACCCGAAGTTGGAATTGCAGTATGACTTCTTGGGTATTGATGATACCAAACACCGTTTGACTTATAACGGAAAGGTGATTATGAATGTGTTCAATGCATACGAAGATACCTATTATCCGCGTGAATTGTCTACGGATAACTGGAATGCCAGTGGAGTGAGCAGGGCTACAAGCTTTAGTTCCAAGAGTTTGGCGTTTACCACTACGCATACGTTGACCTTTGTTCCTCATTTCTTGAATGAAGACCATTCATTTATGACGATGGGACGTTTCCAATTGGTTTCAGGTACGTCAAGTGACCAGAAAACCGAAGTAGCAGGTTTGCCGAACGGTGTGGAAGCTCCGAGTGCCGGTGGTATTACTCCGGGTATGTCCAGCAACTTCAACCGTTGGAGAAGTCTTTACTACACGTTCTCAGCTCACTATGCTTTCAAGGAAAGATATATTTTTGACGTATCTGCCCGTGTAGACGGTACGACCAAGTTCGGTCCGGGTAAGCGTTGGGGTGTTTTCCCTGCTGTTTCAGGCCGTTGGAATGTGGTGGACGAGCCGTGGATGGAAGGTACGCGTAAATGGTTGTCTATGCTTTCTATCCGTCCGGGATGGGGTATGACCGGTAATCAGCCTAATAAAGATTATTTGTATGTCAATCAGTATAGTGCTGCCAGCAATTATTTCGGCGCTACCGGTATGGCTCCGAATAACTTGAAATTGAACACTTTGCAGTGGGAAATGAAATATACTTGGAATGTCGGTTTCGACTTGGGCTTTTGGGATGACCGTATCAAGGCTGATATCAACTTGTATACGCAGACCACAAAAGACATGTTGATGGAAAATGTGAGAATATCCAGTAT
>ENA-OQQW01001032-OQQW01001032.1-human-gut-metagenome-genome-assembly--contig:-NODE-1032-length-16967-cov-5.224338_pt1 | contig 16967 bp, 14 predicted proteins | sample MGYA00243234_ERZ505098 | MGnify/ENA primary metagenome ERZ505098 (study PRJEB26097, sample SAMN02712086) | human gut metagenome | biome: Gut microbiome | host: Homo sapiens | place: Denmark... | reverse complement strand
TATACTTTCCCTCAAACTCAGAGCCTCTGGATAACAGGTCGATCTTTACTTTTCTGGCGCAAAGGGCTTCTGCCAGGGCAAAAAGGCTCACACGTCTTCCCGGAAGGCTGGCTTTTTTTGTCACATCCGCAAGGAGCAGAAGCGCCAGTGTGTATTTCATTTCCGGACTGGAAAATACATCCGGAAGATAGATCTTTTCAAATTCGTAGGCATCTCTTCGGTAACGCATCATATAAAGCAATCCGGAAACATGGTCCGGATGAAAATGTGTCAGAAGCAGATTTTTTTTGCGGATAGTGGTAAGATCTGAGATGATCACATCAAAAACCTCTCTCCGTGGCCGCCCTTCGATCTTGCTGTTGGCTGCCCCGAAATCCACAAGCAGGCTGCTTTTTCTGTCACGGATACAGAAACAGTCTCCGAACCCCACATTGTACATTCGTATTCTCATTTATTTTTCCTCTGGTTTCTTATTCAGCTGACCTTCGTTTCTGCAGCTGACTCTTCTTTTTTCTTCTGTTACTGTCTTCATTTCTCAGAACCAGATCTGCATATCATACCAGGTTGCTCCGCCATGACAGGAATCTGCCACACCCAGCTTCTTCAGTCCGTGGCTCTCATAGAATGGGATCATATGCTCCTTGCAGGTAAGGATCAGAGCTTTTTTTCCGCGCTCTTTCGCAAGCTCCTTGAAATATTCCACAAGCTCTCCGGCGATCCCCTGATGACGGTATTCCGGGATCACATTCAGTCCGAATACCGTCTGGATTTCCCCGTCCTTTCTGTGAAGCGTGATATCATGATAAAATTCATCCGGGAGTACTGGTTTATCTGTGGTTCCTCCGTTGATAAAGCCTACGATCTGCTCATCCTTTACTGCTACAACGAAATTCTCCGGGAATGCTCCCATACGTTTCACAACTTCCTCATGACTTGCTGCCTCCGCAGGTGGAAAACAGATTGCCTCGATCTCTGCCAGACGGTCCGCCTCACCGGGATCTGCCAGTCTGATCTGTAAATTTTCTGCCATTTTTTGTGTTCTCCTCTATATTTATTCCGTTTTCATCCGGTTTCGATTCTTTTTTAATTATATCGGGTGAGGGAAAATGCGTCAACGTGTAACCTGCAAAAAAGCCCTCAGTATTCACACTACTGAGGGCTTCGTTCTTTTGTTTTTATCTGTCATTATCACAGCACTGACCGGATCAGCTGCTCCGTATACTCTGTCTTCGGATGCTCAATGATCTCTTCCGGTGTCCCTTCCTCTTCCACATGTCCGTCATGCATCACGATCACCCGGTCGCAGAACAGCTGGACAAGGGCCAGGTCATGGCAGATAAAAAGAAAGGACAGCTGGTTTTCTTTTTTTAACTTCTGAAGCAGCTCCATGATCTGTTTCTGCACAGTCACATCCAGGGCGCTGGTTGCTTCATCACAGATCAGCACTCTGGGTTCCACAGCCAGGGCTCTGGCAATAGCCGCTCTCTGGCACTCCCCTCCGCTGACCTGATGGGGATACCGATCTGCATATTCCGGAGTCAGTCCGCAGGTAAGCAGAAGCTTTTCCACACGGTTCCTGGTTTCCTTCTTACTTATCCCCATATTCCGGAGACTTTCCCCGATTCCGTCCCCAAGAGTGCATCTGGGGTCAAAGGATTCTGCCGGTGTCTGAAAAATCATCTGCATTTCCCGGTAGATTTCCCGGAGATTTTTTCCCCTTGCATGTGTGATATCCTTTTCCATGAGAAAAATTTCTCCGGCGGTGGGTTCTGTCAGATGTGTGATCATCTTCGCCACAGTGCTTTTTCCTGAGCCGGATTCACCTACGATTCCTAATACTTCCCCCGTTTTCAGAGAAAAGCTTACGTCTTCTACAGCCGTGAAGGATTTTTTACCGGTGGTGAAGCTTTTTTTCAAATGATGCACTTCCAGAATGTTTTTGTTTTCTGCCATCATCTGCCTCCATTTCCGGTGCCTGTACGTTTCAGACGAGGTACCGAACTCATAAGCTCTTTTGTATAGGGATCCTCCGAAGCTGTCAGAACCTGAGCTGTTTTTCCGTATTCCCTCACCTTTCCGTTTTTCAGTACCAGAACCTTATCTGCCATTTTTTCCACCACACCGATGTTGTGTGTGACAACGATCATGGCTGTTCCGTATTCCTCACGCATCAGCAGCATTTCCTCAACTACCTGTTTCTGTATGGTTACATCCAGGGCACTGGTAGGCTCATCTGCCAGAAGAAGCGACGGATTCTGCAGCATGGAAATACAGATTCCCACACGCTGATTCATGCCGCCGGACAATTCAAAGGGATAGCTTTGCAAAACACGTTCCCCATCCTTGAGGCCAATCTTAGCCATCATCCGGACGGCGCGCTCCGCACACTCTTTACGACTGATCCTTTCATGCTCCCGCATACTCTCATAAATCTGATCGCCCACGGTGCGGATGGGACAAAGGGCTGCTCCTGAATCCTGAAAGACCATGGCGATCTCAGGGCCCAGAAGTCTGCGTAATTCTTTTTCCGGCATATCCACCACATTTTTTCCCTTGTACCAGATATCCCCTTCTGTCACCATGCCTTCATTTCCCAGAAGTCCCATGATTGCCTTGATAATGGTACTTTTTCCGCTTCCGGATTCGCCTACCACACCCAGGATCTCTCCTTTATTCAGTTCCAGATCCACATCATGTACAACCGGTTCTCCGTTGTAGCAGATCGTCACATGCTCAAGCTTCAACAATGATCCCATCTTATTTCACTTCCAGATCTGCCGTGATCTCGTAATAATCACATGGATGTGCAGTCAGCCCTGACACATTTGACTTTGACACAAGTCCCATGTTCAGATGAGAAACAAAGAAATACGCATCATCATCCAGAATGGTCTGCTGTGCTTCCACAGCAAGCTTGCCTCTCTCATCTGTATCAAAGGTCTCATGCAGCTTCGCTACGATATCATCAAGATCCGAATTGCTGTATTTGCCATAATTTTTGGCAGCATCAGATACAACTGTACTTGTGAAGAAATATTCCGGATCACCGGTAGGTGCAGTTGTAAGCGAGCTTACATATACATCAAATTCTCCATTCTTTGCATACGTCGCATGGTCTGCTGTATTGTTGACATCGACCTCAATTCCGATGTCCTTTAAAGTGGACTGTGCATATTCTGCAAGCTTAGGCTGTTCCAGACGGGTTGGATAGGTCAGCCATGTGATGGACAGCTTCTTTCCGTCCTTATCTGCATAGCCATCTCCATCCGTATCTGTCCATCCGGATTCTTCCAGAAGCTTTTTCGCCTCTTCCGGATCATAGGACGGTGCCTTTACTGCATCGTTTCCATAGGAAAAGCTGCTTGGGAAGGCTCCCACTGCCGGAACACCTCGTCCTTCCATGATCACACTGCAGAAGCCGTCCTTATCGATTCCCATCTCAATGGCTTTTCTCACATTCTGATCCTGCATCAGTTCAGACTTCATATTAAACTGTCCGAAGAAACATCGGCTTGTTGCTACAGAGCTGATCTGATAGTCCGGATTTCCGTCAAAAAGCGCATAGTTGTCATACTGAAGTCCATAGGTTCCCTGTATATCGCCTGTCTGTAATGCTGCAGTCAGGGCACTTCCGTCTGAGAAGGATTTTACGATAACATTGTCTACCTTTACATCTCCGCCCCAGTAATCCTCATTTTTTACCAGCTTGATCTCTGTTGGGGATACCTCTGTTGCAACATAAGGGCCTGTTCCTGCCACATTTGCAGAGCCGCCCTCTCCCTGTACGCCATAATCCATATCAATGATAGCACCATATGGATCACCGAGATAATTGATCAGTGCCGGACATGGTTCGGAAGTATGGATCGTTACTGTCATTCCATCTGCTTCGATCTTATCGATCTTCATATCGTAAGGTGCACGGTCATGGTTTGCGATCAGATCCTCCAGGCATTCCTTTACCGCTTCTCCGTCCATGGTTCTTCCGCTGGAAAATTTCACACCATCACGAAGGGTGATCTTTACTGTATTATCGTCTGTAAATTCATAGTCTGTAGCAAGCCATGGCTCTACCTCCATGTTGTCATTGTACTTAAACAGTGTTTCTCCTACGCCATAACGAAGACAGCTCCATCCGGAATAATTGTCGTGAGGGTTTAATCCTGCATCTCCCATTTCTTCACTATATCCGGTAGTTCCGTAAACAAAGGTAGTTCCTTCACTCTTTTCTTTGCTTTTTGCTGCTGCCGAAACGCCTGTCATGCTCATGACCATTGCCGCTGCAAGCACTGCTGCCAGAATCTTTTTCTTCATAATCTCCGCTCTCACTTTCTCTGTTATGTTTATTTATAAGTGCCTGTTATCCTCTTCTCCTGTTTCGTTCCTTCGGATCCATATAATCCCGGATCGTATCTCCCAGAAGATTAAAGATCATTACTGTAATAAAAATCGCCATTCCCGGCGCAAGTACCATCCATGGTGAAATCTGCAGCATACTTCTTCCATCGTTGATCATACTTCCCCATTCTGCCATTGGAGGCTTTACCCCAAGCCCGAGAAAGGAAAGTCCTGCCAGCTCCATCATCATGGTTCCGATATCAAGAACTGACGTAACAAGGATGGGGCCTGCGATATTGAGAAGGATATGTTTGAGCAGAAGCTTTCCTGTACTGCTTCCGGAAAGCTTCGCCGCCATAAGATATGCAGAGTCCTTCTGAGTCAGAGTAAGCCCTCTGGCAAGTCTCGCAAACTTCGGCCAGCTGATCACTGCCAGGGCAATGATCGCATTCTGGATACCGCCTCCCAGAACACCTGCTACTGCCAGAGCAAATACCAGTCCCGGAAAAGCCAGGAACAGATCGGAGATACGCATCAGAACAGTATCGGCTTTGCCGCCCTTCCAGCCACAGAAAATACCAATAGCCGTTCCCGCCACCGTGATCACCGCAACCAGGAGCAGCGTTGCATAAATACTGGTCGTACTTCCTATAATCACACGGGAAAGCATATCTCTTCCATAACGGTCTGTCCCGAGCAGATGCTCCGGTCCCGGCGGTTTCTGGGCAAGTGCCAGATCCTGGGCATAAGGATCATAAGGGCAGAGATATTTTGCAAATGCCGCTACAAACAGAAGCAATGCTGTAAGCACAAGAAAAAAGACAAGCTTTGCTTTTGTATGATTTTTCCGGATTTTCTGCTTCCGGACTGTAATATTATTTTTTCCACTCATGCTCTGTCACCTCCAAGTCGTACTCTCGGATCCAGATAGTGGTAAATAATATCTGTCACCAGATTTACCAGAACATAAATAACCGCCATCCAGGCCACATAAGCCTGGATGATCGGATAGTCACGCATGGTGATCGCATCTACCGCCAGTTTTCCGACACCATCCCACATAAAGATATTTTCCACAATGGCAGTTCCTCCCAGAAGATTGCCGATGGACAGAGCCAGCAGTGTGATGATCGTCAGCATGGAAGCCTTCATTACACTCTTCCAGATGATCACACGACTGCGGATCCCTCTTGCCCGGGCTCCGGTCACATAATCCTTATTCAGTTCTTCCAGAACCGTGGCACGCACCTGTCTGGTATATTTTGCAGCCATGGAGATCGCCAGTGTCAGTGTCGGCAGAATAATACTCTGTCCGAGATCTGTATTTGTGACTACCGGTAAAACGCCCAGCCTGATGGACAGAAAATACATCAGGACCATGGCAGCAAAAAAATTCGGCATGGAATTGCCGATAAAGCTTAAAAATCTTATCAGATAATCTACCCATTTGTTGTGCTTTACTGCTGACAGGATTCCCAACGGGATCGCAAGAACAATTGTAAGAAGGATCGATGACAGAGTCAGCATCATCGTTGCCGGAAGCTTTGAAATAAAGGTTTCATAGACATCTCTGTGAGACACATAGCTCTCTCCCATATCTCCGGTTACCATTCCCGCAAACCAGGCAGCATATTGTACAAGGAATGGTTTATCAAGGCCATATTCTGCCTTCGCCTTATCAATGACCTCCTGGGATACTGCAAAGCCTGCATTTTCATACATATAAGTTACTGCATCTCCGCCGGCAAGCCGCATCATGGCATAAGAAAGAAATGTGATCCCGATCAGGACCGGGATCAGCTGCAGCAACCGTTTTATTATATATTTTCCCATATTTTCCTCTCCGCACTTTGTTTCTCAGTATTTCGAATAACAAAAGTTTAACAACACGGCTGTTCTGCCACAACCCCGGCGGGGGGATTTTTCATATTCCATTTTGTCATGCATATGTATTCCATTATGCTCTTATATTCTCACACAGTGACATGCGGATAATTCTTTCCAGCCCTCTCCAAGAGACTGTGGCTCTTCATACTCGATCAGCCTTCGTTTTCTCTCTTCCAGCGGATCCGGGATATGGATCGCAGAAAGCAGGGACTGTGTATAAGGATGCTGCGGATTTTCAAAAAGCTCTTTTGTAGGTGCCATTTCTACCAGCTTTCCGTTTTTCATCACACCGGTTGTATCACTTAAAAAACGTACCATGGACAGATCATGGGCAATAAAAAGAAACGAAAATCTTTTTTCCTGCTGAAGCTTTTTAAAAAGCATGACGATCTGTGCCTGGATAGAAATGTCCAACGATGCGATTGGTTCATCTGCAATGATAAGACGTGGTTCCATGAGAAGGCTTCTTCCTATGGCAACTCTCTGTCTCTGTCCGCCGGAAAGCTCTCCCGGCTTTTTCGAAAGAATGCTTTCATCCAGTCCTGTCTCCTTCAGGATTTCCCGAAGCCTGTTCTCCAACATTTCTCTGTCACGGATCCTACGGCTGATCTTTACAGGCTCCAGCATGATCTGCCGTATGCTCATTCGGGGATTCAGTGCAGCGCCCGAATCCTGAAAGATCATCTGGATCTCCGTCTGCATTTTCTTCCGCATTCCGAAAGGATCCTTTTTATCCGGCACTCTTGCTCCCTGATAAAAGATCTCCCCGTCTGTAGGCCGGTAGATTCCTGCAAGCGTTCTGGCTGTCGTGGATTTTCCGCAGCCGGTCTCTCCCACCAGTGCCATGATCTCACCTTCCCGGATACTGAAGGAAACATCATCCACTGCATGGATCGTATAATCGGAACGGATACGGAAATGCTGCTTCAGATTTCTGGCTTCGATCAGTACAGGCGCCTGTTTCTGTTCTGTTTTCTGTAAAAATGGCGCTTCCTTTTTATCCGGTTTCTGTTTATGGCAGCTGTTTTTCTGTAATCTGTCCTTCAAAATGGAGGGTTTTTCTATTTTCGGAGCTCTTTCATCCAGAAGCCATGTGGCTGCATAATGCGTATCACTGACTTTAAACATCGGAGGAGTCTGTTCATAATCGATTGCCAGCGCCTGGGGATTTCGAACGGCAAACGCATCTCCCGGCGGAGGATTCAAAAGAGAGGGCGGCATTCCGGGGATCGGATTCAGCTCCCCTTTTTCACCTGCAAATACAGGCAGAGAAGACAGAAGTCCCCAGGTATAAGGATGCCGGGGATCATAATAAACCTCTTCTGCTGTCCCGATCTCAATGATCTTTCCTGCATACATAACTGCAACTCTGTCTGCGATCCTTGCAACAGCTCCCAGATCATGAGATATGAACACAATACTGATCCCTGTTTTTTCTCTCAGCTCAAGAAGCAAATCCAGAATCTTTGCTTCCACGGTTGCATCCAGTGCTGTAGTCGCCTCATCGGCAAATAATATTTCCGGATCACAGGCCAGTGCAATAGCCAGCACACAACGCTGACGCATTCCTCCGGAAAAAAAATGAGGCTGCAGTCCATAGCGCTGTTCTGCATCCGGAATCCCTACCAGCTTCAGCATTTCCACAGCTCTTTTTTTCGCCTCATCCCTGGATACTTTCTGATTTTTGATAATAGCCTCTGTGATCTGTTTGCCAACCGGGATCGTCGGATTCAGCGTCAGCATAGGGTCCTGGAACACCATACTTACCTTACTTCCGCACAGCTTTTCCATTTTTTTTCTTTTATAGGCTGTGATATTCTCTCCGCAGAGACTGATCTCTCCGCTTTTTACATGTGCATTCGGTGGCAGAAGCTTCATCACGCTACGGCACATAACGGTTTTTCCACATCCGGACTCACCTACGATACAAAGTATCTCTCCTTTTTTTACCGTGAGATCAACATTCCGGACGGCCTGTACCTCGCCGTCCGGTGTGTCAAAGCTTACCGAATAGTTTTTTAATTCCAAAACGGTTTCCTGCATGATCTTTTCCTTATTTTGTAATGGTCCAGTCTTCAATATTCCACATAACACCTACGGAATGATGCCCCAGAACACGTGTGGTATCCAGTCCGTCAAGTCCGGAAACGCCTACATAATCTCCCTGAAGATAAGCAACCAGAAGGATTCCAGGTGCCTCGGCGTATGCCTTTTCGAATTCACTATATGCTTCTTTTCTGGCTTCCTCAGTCTCACCGTGACGGCCTTCCTCAAGATATTTATCCACATCTGCATTGGAATAATGCATGTTGTTTCCACTTGCATCGGTTACAAAGTTTACATATGCCATATCCGGGTCAAACTGTGTTGCATAGCCGGCAAGAAATCCATTGTATCCTGCATCCCAGTCAAATTTGGTAACAAGCTTTACTTCCATTTCCACACCAGCCTGCTTCAGCATATCAGACATGACATTGGCAATATCCACACGCTCTTCTTCGTAATCACGTACCTGGATGGTAAAGTGGAATTTCTGTCCGTTTCTCTCATAGATCCCATCATCACCTTTTTTCCATCCCAGCTCTTCCATCTTCTTTGCAAAGGTATCCAGATCATAGGAGTAGATATTGGCTTCCTTATCTGTTCCGAGAGGGTTTCTCTGGATCGGGCTGTATGCCGGCTCTCCCTGTCCTGCAAGAACACCTGCAATAATGGAATCCTTATCCAGCGCATAATTCAGAACGCCGATAGAATCTCCGTTTTCCTTCCAGAAATCTGTGCTCATATCCATGGCTGCTCCACGGTAATCTGCTGTGGTGAACTCCCAGTAATTATATCCGTCCTTATCCTTGAACTGAGAAGCGTAGTTGGAATTCAGCCATGCAAGATCCGCCTCACCGGACTGGAGCATGGTTGCCTTTGTAGTCTCATCCGATACTGTACGATATACAACGGTTTCAATATTCGGAACCTTTCCGTAATAATCTTCATTTCGTTTCAGTGTGATCATTCCACCGGTAGCATCCCAGTCTTCAAATTTATAACGGCCTGTTCCCACCGGATTCTGGTTAAAGGATGTGGTATTCACGTCCTCTCCTTCCAGAAGATGCTCAGGAAGGATTCCCATGGTAAAGTAATCCAGCATGGCAGCATCATACTGATCCAGTGTAAAGATCACCGTCTGATCATCCGGTGCCTCAATGCTTGTAATGTCCTGATAGTTGCTGGTGATACTGGCTCCCAGGGTTTCATCCTCTGTAAGCTCCTTATAGGTGTATACAACATCCTCTGCATTGAAATCTTCTCCATCATGCCACTTAACCCCCTCTCGAAGCTTAAAAGTATAGGTATTGGTATCCCTGTCAAAGGTATAGCTCTCTGCAAGATCCTCTACCGGCTTTCCATTGGCATCATATTTCATCAGTCCTGAAAAAATAAGATCCGGAAGTTCATCATGGTTATTCAGAAGGGGATTGATCGTACTTTCTGACTCACCCGCATATACCAGGGTTTTGTTTTCTTCTGCTGCAGCTACGGTTACCGCACTGCCTGCCGATGCTCCTGTGCATGCTGCGGTCACTGCTGCCAGTGTTATCGCCGCATATTTTCTTCCATAGTTGATTCCTGTTCTCTTTTTCATTTTGTTTTCCTCATCTTTCCTTATTTTCAAACCGGTTATCCACACTTCGGAATGTTTTATCACGGTTTGCGTCCAAATATTTTTTTCTGACTGCATCAGAGATTGCTGTAATGGTTATTTACCTCACTTCTCACAAAGCTTCCCATACTGGTAATGCACATTAAAGTAATGACCAGAAAAACTCCTGGGATCACGATCACCCACCAGGTATTCATGATCAGTGCTTTATTTGCCAGCGAGAGCATACTTCCCCAGGAGACTACATCAGCCGGAAGCCCGAGGCCAAGAAAGCTTAATGTAGATTCCATGGTAATACAGCTGCTTATCGAAGAGATCACCACAAACATGATCGCCGAAACAAAATTCGGGATCAGATGGTGATACATCACATATCCAAAACTTCCTCCGCAGAGTCTTGCATACATCACATAATCACTGTTCCTTATCTGCCGCACTTCACTTCTTACAATACGTGCCAGTGCAAACCACCCGGTAATACCGATGATCACAGATATGCTGATCACATCATTGGCCTGAAGGACCGCAGACAGGATCAGGATCAGCAGAAGGGTCGGAATACTTCCGCACATTTCCGTAAACCGCATCAGAACTGAATCCACCTTTGGACCTGCTGTTCCGCTGATGCATCCGTAGGTAACACCGATCACAGTAATGATCGCAGCTCCCAGAAGCCCGATCACCAGAGAAACCCGTCCGCCATACCAGATCAGTGAATAAATATCTCTTCCAAGCGAATCCGTTCCAAAGATAAATTCCTTTCCCGGCGGTGTATTCAGATTCTGGAGATAAAAACCTGAGGGATCATGATTTGCCACAACATTTGCAAATACACAGCCCAAAACGATCAGAAAAAGCAGGAACATGGAAAATACCGGTTTCCCCTTCAGCTTTTCCTGAAATGTTTTTTTTCGTTTTTCAGATTCATGCTGCTTCCACCCTGCACCAACTACCTGAAAAAGCTCAGCTTCTGAAAGCTTCCGGTCAGCTACCATACCCTCACCTCCGAATCCTTCATTCTTGGATCGATCTCTTCATTGACAGTCTGTGCAACAAAGCTGCTTAAAAATACGATGAATCCCGTGATCAGCACATCGATCATCAGCAGGTTATAATCATGATATTTCGCAGATTCCACTGCAAGATTTCCAATTCCCGCATAATTGAAAACAGCTTCCACAGTTACAGTCCCACCAGTTACATGGGGTACCGAAACTGCCATGATACTCACGATCGTCGGCATTACATTTCGAAGACAATGCTTCCACAGGATCATTCTTTTGGAAAGTCCCTTGGATCTGGCAAGAAGTACATAATCCTTCCGCACCTCATCCAGAAATTTGTTACGTATCATATATGCGTAATACCAGAGATGGCTGAAGATCATTACTACCAGCGGAAGGATCATATGCTTCATACGATTGCCGATACTATCTGCCATTCCTACATCATAGGCACCGCTGCTTGGGAACCATCCAAGATTTACACTGAAGATCAGGATCAGTACCACACCAAGCCAGAAAGCCGGCACATAATAGGCTGCTGTTCCGATCTTGCAGATCAGCCGGTCGATCCACTGATCCTCATGGAGTGTACAGAATATGGCGATCAGAACTGCCAGTATAAAGATCACAATATAAGCAATTCCTCCCAGCATCAGAGTATTTCCGATCAGCGGTTTGATCACATTCATAACCGGCTGCCTGTATTTCAGCGACAATCCGAAATCACCATGGACTACATTGGTAAACCACCTTACATACTGTACCCCGATCCCCTGATCCAATCCTAGTCTCGTTCTGGCCGCAGCCACCTCATCGCTGGTCATCATTTCCAGGGAATCTCCGTAAAAGGACTGCAGGGGATCTCCCGGTGCCAGTCTCGCCAGCCAGAACACCACCACAGACAGCAGAAACATAACCACTGCAAGCAGAAGGATCCGTTTCAGGATCCGGATGACCAGTTTATTTTCTTTGTTCATAATTTTCCTTTCCCACTTCCCTTTACTTACATGTAAGACAGTAAGGCAGACATTCGCATTCCGCTCTGCTGCATGCTCATGAACACAAATCGTGGAACGATTTGTGTTCATATTTCAAAAGCAGTTATGGCATCCAAAGCCATAACTGCTTTTGAAAGGGTCGTGTTATTATTCGACAAAACATTTGTATGCACAAATAGGAGTGCGCGGAGGTTATGTGCATCACAGTGTTTTTATATTCAGCACGCGGAGTGTGCTGCTGATATTATTTTATCATTTAACAGCTTTCGGACAACCCCGGTACGGGGATATTGGGCAGTCGGGTTTGGCATGGATGTGTATTCCATATAAAAAACGGGACTTTTCTGCATCCGGAACCTGTGTCCCGTGCAGAAAAATCCCGCCTGGTCTTTTGCTTTATTCTTTTATCACTTCCCGGAAATCTGAAGTCTTTCCTTCACGAATCCCAGAAAATCCTTTCCCTGTTCACTGAGCTCTTCACCTCTCCGGCAGATGCACCCGTAAACAAGTTTCTGTCCTTCTCCCGGAAATGTATATTTCACGGAGGAATATCCCGGATCACGGCCGGAAAGATCCGCACCACTGATATTACACAACTCTCCGGACCCAAGAAGACGTTCCACGATATAATCACTGTTTGTTACGACTACAGTCTCTGCCTCCACTGCGGAATGACCGTTTTCCTCTACAAGGTTCCGGTAATTATCCGGGGAAAATTCATCGGGAAATCTCTGGATCAGCCTGAGCTGGGACATATTAAAATCTCCCTCATCTGCTTTCCCTTTCCCGGTATAAATATTTACCTCGGTTTCCGTCAGCAGCTCAAATTCCAGGTAATTCCGGGAAAGAAAATACTGGAACGCCGCCAGCTGATTCTGCATCACATAGGCGAATCCCATATCATCCTGTCTGCCTTTCACACGTTTTATGATCTCATGGGTATCTGCTGCGTAAACCTGATAATGAAGATCATCGCACTTATGTGCTTCATAATACGTTACGAAGATATCCGCAAACCAGGAGCTGGGATGAAAGCATACACACAGGCTGCTTTTTGCAAGTGGCTGTGCCTGCATTTCCAGTTCATCTATATTTTCCAGGATCCTCTGCACATGGATATATGCACGCTCTCCTTCCGGTGTCAGCTCTATGCCCTTTGCATGACGGACAAACAGCTGGGTACGCATATCATCTTCCATGGAACGGATTACCTTGCTTACATTTGACTGCGTGGTAAAAAGCAGCTCTGCAGCCTGGCTGAAGGAGCCTGTTTTGGCACAGGCCGCAAAATACTGGATCTGTTTTATATTGAGCATGATCCTACCTCGGTTTCTTCGCAAAGATCAAAAACATCGGGGTCGGATTATAAAACTCGTCTTTTTCTGTATAAATACGTTTGCTGATACCAAGATCAAAGAAAAATTCTTCCACACCTATACGGCTCAGCGTTTCCAGATCCCATGCCGGACGCAGAAAAGAACTGATGGGCAGCTGCCGCTTGATATCCTCGCATTCCTGCATCAGCTCATCCTGGATCTGATGATGGGCATGATTCTCCGGAAGATCCGCAGTGTCCGCAAAGTCTGCTGCTCCGTAGTTTGCATCCAGATTTATCATCACTCCGCCCGGTTTCAGTACGCGGAACCATTCCTGATAAGCATGCTCCGCGTCCGGAAGTGTCCAGGTAAGGTTTCGTGATACGATCACGTCAAATTCCTCATCCGGAAAATCCGGAGCTTCTGCATCCATCACCATAAACCGGCAGTCTGCTTTTTCTTCCTCCGCCAGCTCCTTTGCATGAGTGATCATATCCGGCGTCAGATCGATCCCGGTTACCTGATGGCCTTCCTTTGCAAGAAGAATGGTAAAAAATCCGGTTCCGCAGCCTACATCCAGGATCCGGAGATTCTTTTTCTCAGGCAGATACTTCTTAAGCTCAGCCATCCAGCGGCCTGCAAGTGCACTGTGAAGCTCTGCTCTTCTCTGTTCCAGAAAGCTGTCGCTGCGCCTGGTCCAGTACTGGGCGATCCTTGTTTTACGCTCATCTTTTTCTCTTACGATATTTCCGTAGGTGATCACAGGGCCGCCTTCCACAACCTGAAGGCTTGATACCTGATAAAGGATCACACCATCCATGTCTGCACGACAGATTTCCTGTACATTTCCCTCATAATCACGGATCTCTCCAAGATACTCATCCTGATGAACGATATCGCCTGGTTTCTTCACCGGGTACCAGAGACCGTTGACACTGGCGCACTGATAACGCACATCATCCATTTTCAGCGGATAGTACGTACTGTGGGAACGGATTCCGTTATAGGCTCCGATGCTGCAGAGGATATTTCTTACATCTCTTCGCATGGAATCCACTTCCTCCCGTTCCCAGGTTCCCATACAGCCGCGTTCCAGAAGGACCGCCGGAATGTGGAAGGTACTTGCCGCATAATTGTAGGCGCCGCCTGTGCTTACATTTGACTGTACCATATATGGGACATCAACCTGCTCTGCCATCTTTCGGGAGGCTTCCACGATCTCCGGCTTTGCCACGCCTGCAAAATATACATACGGAGTCAGTTCCTCATAATCGTCACCGCCGTGAAGATCGATATAATAATCCGCCTTCCGGATCAGGGATTCTGTGATAGCTGCCGCCAGACGTTCCATTTTTGTTCCGTCCTTTTTGCCCGGGAAAACACGGTTCAGATTTTTTCCGTCCTCCCAGCTGATACTGCCTGCACGCTTCTCAAAGTCTTTCCGGTTCAGCACCTTTACCAGAACCAGCTGGCCCTTTACCTTTTCCGGCTTCAGCCGCTTCGACAGCTCGATCAGAGTCTGGATTCCCACATACTCTCCTGCATGAAGACCTGCTGTGACGAGAACGGTTTTTCCCGGATCTTTTCCACGGATGATGGTTGCCGGAAGGACAAATTCTCCATCTCCGAGCTCAAGAAAGCCTTCTGTTTTTTCTCCTGCCGCAACCGGAAGATTCAGGAAATGATCCGGCTTTACACCAGTTACCATAAACATTGGTGTGGACTGATAATTTAATCTCTCCTCCTCACTCCAGACCGTTTTCCATATTTCTGTGTCTGTGCGGATTCCAAGAAGTCCTGCTTCCCGGAGAGTTTTTACATCCCACTGGGGACGACTGATCTTTGACAGCGGTACCTGGAGGGCGATCCGCTCCATGCGCTCAATATCCGTACAGAGATAGTGATCATCCAGGCTGTTGTTTTCCACATTTTTCCGGTCGTTTTCGTAGGCCTTACGCTGCTCTTCCTCATAAAGATAACCGTACCAGTTGGCATCAAAATTCAGAAGTCTTCCTCCTACCTTCAGTACACGGACCCACTCTCTATAAGCAACATCAGGATGCTCCAGATTCCAGGTAAGATTTCGGGAAATGACCACGTCAAAGGTATTATCCTCAAAATCCAGCTTCTGTGCATCCATCCTCAAAAAGCGGATATTCCGGCAAAGGTCTCCTGCATTTTCCTTTGCCTTTTCCAGCATTCCTTCCGTATAATCCACTGCATCTACATGATATCCGGCTTCTGCCAGGATCACAGGAAAAAATCCGGGGCCTGTTCCGATATCCAGGATACGGATCTCTTCCTTGGGTTTGTCCGGAAACTGACTGGTCAGCACCTTAAGCCATGCGTTTTTCTGCGTTCCTGCAAGCTCTTTATGATTCACTTCGGAGTACCCTTCTGTACGGGTGCTCCAGTAAGATTCGATTTCATCGAGAAGTTTTTCCACGTTGATTCCTCCGCACTTTTCTATTCACGTGAGGGAGATCAGGTCCCTCACAGGTCACGTTTAATGTACCAAATTGTCAGGGTATTAACAAGCCCCTGGGGGGGATTCCCAAAATTGCTCTGCTGATAAAATCCCCAAATGCCACACACTGCTTCTGTACTCCTGTCCACCTTGTAATTCTCCGAATGCTGTGGTATCATCCTGGCTGTAGTAATTCAGTAATATAACCGAAATTGAAAGGATGGTTCATATACAAATGACAACACAGGAACTGGCCTATGAAGTTATCAGCCGTTTAAAAAAGGAATATCCGGATGCAGACTGTACACTGGATTATGATGATGCCTGGAAGCTTCTTGTAAGTGTCCGTCTGGCAGCTCAGTGCACCGATGCCCGGGTCAATGTAGTTGTTCAAGATCTCTATGCAAAATACCCGGATGTGGCAGCCCTGGCAGCCGCAGAGCCGGAAGCGATCGAAGCCATTGTACGTCCCTGCGGCCTTGGAAAAAGCAAAGCCCGGGACATCAGCGCCTGTATGCGCATTCTCCACGAACAGTATCACGACAAGGTGCCGGAAGACTTTAACGCGCTTCTGAAACTTCCCGGTGTGGGCCGAAAAAGCGCAAACCTAATCATGGGTGACGTATTCGGCAAGCCCGCCATTGTAACAGATACTCACTGTATCCGCCTTTCCAACCGCATCGGCCTTGTCCATGACATGAAGGATCCAAAAAAGGTGGAAATGGCTCTCTGGAAGATCATCCCTCCGGAAGAAGGCAATGATCTCTGCCACCGTCTTGTCAATCATGGAAGAGAAGTCTGTACAGCGCGGACAAAGCCTTACTGTGACCGCTGCTGTCTCAATGATATCTGCGAAAAAAATGGGATCTGAATGTATGCAGTTCAATAAACCTTCAGACCCCGGAAAGGAAAAACATAATGAATTTCAAAAAACTGGAAAATAATCTCCTGGATATGATTCAGGAACAACAGGTAAAGATCGGATACATGAGCGGAGTTACCCGTTTTTATTATCCGCTGCAGTCTCTGAACCGCCTTCTTGGCACAGAGCTTACGGAAGAAGAAATGCAGCATGCTATGGAAGAATTCTCAGATCATGCCTGTGACCGTCTTGGAAAAGTAACGGCTTCTTCCAAAAACGGGCGTTTCTGCATCACCCTGCCGCCTCAGGCCTCGGACTACGTTCACGAAAACCGGAAGCCGAGTGAATTTCTGGTACGCTTTATAGGCACGGTTGCCCGTCATGGCTGTACTCTGGATGAAGTGATGGACGTTTTTCATGCTTATTCCGACCATGTA
>ENA-OQQW01001018-OQQW01001018.1-human-gut-metagenome-genome-assembly--contig:-NODE-1018-length-17143-cov-16.822449_pt1 | contig 17143 bp, 19 predicted proteins | sample MGYA00243234_ERZ505098 | MGnify/ENA primary metagenome ERZ505098 (study PRJEB26097, sample SAMN02712086) | human gut metagenome | biome: Gut microbiome | host: Homo sapiens | place: Denmark... | reverse complement strand
GAGTAAACACCAATTATTTCCGCAAAAAAGTATGTTACAGCGAAATGTAAGAGAAGGAGAGGAGAATTTGTATGAGTATTCATAAAGATAATGCCACTGGAAAGTGGCGAGTGGTTTATCGGTATACCGACTGGACAGGGAAAACGAAACAGACTTCAAAACGAGGATTTCCTACGAAGCGAGAAGCGCAGATGTGGGAACACGAACAAATGTTAAAGCATGATGCAAAACTGGATATGACTTTCGCAAGTTTTTATGAAATCTATGTAGAAGATAAAAAGGAACGAATCCGGGATAACACATGGGGAACTAAGAATAATATTGCCAGAACAAAAATTCTTCCATACTTTGGGGAGAGAAAGATTGCAGAAATTGAACCAAAAGATGTGATTGCATGGCAGAATCATTTGCTTGCATTTAAGAGAGCGAATGGAAAAGGGTATTCTGCTTCATATCTGCGGAAAATCCACAGCCAGTTAAGTGCCATTTTCAATCATGCAGTTAATTTTTATCATTTGCCTTCTAATCCGGCACAGAAAGCTGGAAATATAGCAATAGAGGAATATAAGGAAATGTTGTTCTGGACGAAAGAAGAGTATTTGAAATTTGCAGATGTGATGATGGATAAACCAGTTTCTTACTACGCTTTTGAAATGCTTTACTGGTGTGGTATCCGTGAAGGAGAGTTGCTTGCCCTGACACCAGCGGATTTTGACTTTACAACGCATACACTGCGAATTAACAAATCATATCAAAGATTAAACCGGGAAGATGTGATTACCCCACCAAAGACATTTAAAAGTAACAGATTTATCAAGATGCCACAATTTATATGTGATGAGATGCAGGATTATATGGGAATGCTTTACGGTCTGAAGGAAGACGAAAGAATTTTCACAATTTCCAAATCTTATCTGCATCATGAAATGAACAGAGGATCAAAAGTGTCTGGGGTGAAGCGAATCCGTGTGCATGATTTGAGACATTCCCATGTATCGTTACTGATCAATATGGGATTTACGGTATTGGCAATCGCAGATCGAATGGGACATGAGAGCATTGATATCACTTATCGATATGCACATCTGTTTCCAAGTGAGCAGACACAAATGGCAGAACAACTGGATATTGAAAGGATGGAAAAATTAAATGGAGAAAAATCTGGACAGTAAAGGAAGATGGAGAAACAAAATCGTAGCATTCCGGGTATCACCGGAAGAGGCAGAGCAGATTGATGTATGTGTCCGGTTGTCAGGACTTAGCAAGCAGGACTATATCACAAAACGATTAACTGATCGGGAAATTGTGGTACAGGGAAATCCAAGAGTGTATAAAGCATTGCGAAATCAGATGGCAGAGATTTATGAAGAATTGAAACATCTGGAAAAATGCAGTGAGGAAAACGAAGAGTTGCTGAGTACCCTGAGATTGGTCGCAGAGACATTGTATGGATTGAAAGGGGATAATGAATGACAGTAAAAGAAAAAATGACTGCTCCGATTGCATCTGTTGGCGCAGATGTGGAACAGCCATTACAAAATTTTAAAACCAACCAAAGTATAGCAGATTTGCCCGGTAAGGGCAATCTGCAAGCCACAAATAATGCGGAAAATACAGCAAAATCAGCAAATAAAAAGAATCCAGATGATCTGGAAACAGTTTCCATGATGGAATTATACGATACCGCATATCCACCAAAATTGCCGATTATAGATGGACTTCTGTATAACGGAACTTACCTGTTTGTTGGTTCGCCGAAAATTGGAAAATCATTCTTTATGGCACAGATCGGGTATCACATCAGTAAAGGACTTCCATTGTGGGGATTTTCAGTTAGACAGGGAACGGTTCTGTATCTGGCATTGGAAGATGATTATGCAAGGTTGCAAAAGCGGTTATCACAGATGTTTGGAATGGAAGGCAGTGAGAATTTTTATTTCGCTACAAAATCAAAATCGCTCAATGACGGACTGGAAAGGCAGCTTGTAACATTTGTGACGGAGCATAAAGACGCAAGACTGATTATCATTGATACTCTTCAAAAAGTGCGTGAGGTTGGTGGAGATAAATTCAGTTATGCCAGTGATTATGAGATTGTAACGAAGCTGAAAGCATTCAGTGATAAATATGGTATCTGTTTTCTGGTTGTGCATCATACAAGAAAAATGGAATCTTCAGATAGTTTTGATATGATTTCTGGCACGAATGGATTGCTTGGAGCTGCGGATGGAGCATTCGTCATGCAGAAAGAAAAACGGACAGATAATAAGGCAGTTCTGGAAGTGGCAGGGCGTGACCAGCAGGATCAGAAACTGTGGTTGAACTTTAATCGGGAGAGATGTGTCTGGGAACTTACCAAGACAGAAACAGAACTTTGGAAAGAACCAGAAGATCCAGTGTTGGAAAAAATCAAAGAACTTGTAACAGAAACTACGCCAGAGTGGGCAGGAACAGCAACAGAGCTTGTGGAAGTATTGCAGATGGAAATGCAGCCGAACGCATTATCACGAAAATTAAATGTCAGCCTGGAACGATTGATTCTGGAATATGGAATCCAGTATAAAGCGGAACGAGGACATGATGGAAGAAAGATCAGATTAGCCTTTGTTGGAAAACAAGCGTGACGATATGTGACGGTTGTGACGGTATTTTATATAGCGTGTCGGTAGTGAAAATATCGTCACTATCGTCACGACCGTCACGGAAAGGAGAAACATGGAAAGAAAATTACAGGTGCAGATACCAAAAGATTTATTACTGGCATTGTTCCAGTATCATCTTGTCAGGAATGAGGAATATTTGCCGGAGATAGAAAAAGCATTGATGGAAAAATTAGACAGTATGGTAAAACGTCAGTTATATACAACATTCAAAACAGCATCAACCGAGGAAGAACGGGAAAAGGCAAGACAAGAGTATTTGGATAAGTGTGGAATGCATGAGAACTTTCGTTGGTAAAGATTTTGCCTGATTACCTAATAACAGGAGCGTGGCACGCACCTGTAGATAGCAAACAAGGAGAAAGCCGGTAAGGGGCAGTCGGGAGTTGGCTGGCGAAGTAAGGAGATTTTCAAAAGGGAGCCCTGATTCAGGGCGTCCTTGCAGGAACGATAAATGAAGGGAGAATAATCAAATGAGAGAAGGAAGATTAGGTTACAACAGTTATAACAAGAGATATGGCTTATTATCATCAGACTTATGGATTGATCCAGGATTTCACTGCGGAGAATGTCTGGAGGTTCTGATTGATGATCAGTGGGTAAAGACACGAATGGAAATGAATCTGGCGAGAGAATGGTATTTGGCGGGAACACCGTATTGCGGAGATCTGGAGTATGTACGGGCAAGGATACCGGAATAAAGCAGACAGATAGAGAAATAGCCGATTGGTTGTTAGTGATAAAAATAAGCCCGGATACGGGCTGAAAAAAGAGGGCAGATACGCCCAAAATAAAAAGCTAAAGCTAAACTATAGCAGACGCGTGAAGTATCTCACAAAGCCCTCGGCGTTTGAGAGCGAAATACACCCATCGCACAAACTTTGTTTATGCTCTGCGTATTTCGCCCTTGCAGGGGGCTATTATAGCCGGAAACGGCAGTAAGTTCGTAAACGGATGCCAATGCATCCACTCACAAATAATATGGCAGAACTTATTTTGCCGAAGACAAGGAGGGAGTGCCTATCGGAAGAAATTCATTTATTCAAATGACAAAACTAAGCAATGTAAAAGGCAGAATCACTTATATATCCAGTCATGCAAAACAGGAAAATCTTTATGCAGTTTATGAAACCACAGAACGGAAATTCTGGCGGGAACTTGCAAAATGTAATCAGGACGAATTTGTAAAAAGCGGGACAGAAGGGAAATGCATTGAGGCAAGAGAATTGATCATTGCTTTGCCAGAGAGCTTTACAGAATTCCAGCCAGACAGATTGTTGCAACTTTTTACAAATCATTTTAAACAGAATTATGGAACAGAGTGTATTGCTGCTTTGCATCACAATAAAAGAAAGACCAATTATCACATTCATTTGATATTTGCAGAACGGAAACTACTGGATGAACCAATCATTAAGACTGCCAGTAGAAATATGTTTTATGATGAAAATGGAAAACATGTTCGAACCAAGAAAGAAATATTGGGAGAAGATGGCGAGATCCGAGAAGGCTGTAGTATTGTGAAGAAAGGAGAAGTCTATGAGAAGAAGTTGTTTACTGCGAAAGATGAACGCTTCAAGAGTAATTCGTTTCTGGATGAGGTAAAGCATTCTTATACAGATTTAATCAATATTTATGTGCAGGACGAGAGTCAGAAGTTGCAGGTGTTTGAGCGTGGCAGTGTGTATCTTGCAACAAAGAAAATCGGCAAAAATAATCCAAAAGCACAGGAAATAGAAGCGGATAACCAAAAACGCCAGGAATGGAACAGAGCTGTTGATATGGCATTGATTAGTGGAGTGCCGGAACCGAAGATAATGGAAGTGAAGCGGAAAGAAATCACGGAGCCGATCAGGGAATCAATTGCCCGGCGTGGAAACAGACCACGATTATTTTCCAGAATTGTAACAGTGGCTGTTGAGGCATTGGAGTTTTTGATAGCAAGTGTGCTGTTTGAGAAACCCAGGGAAGTGCCAAACCAGACAGAGCAAACGGAAACTGAACACCCAGAGAATGTTGCTGAAAATAGAATGGCAGCAGTCAAGACAACAAAAGAAGAAAAGGCAGAACCGGAACAACCTAAAATGACGAGGCTTGCATCAAAATATCCGAAACTATTTAAGGTGAATAAAGAACTGGAAGATCAAAACGGTGCAATTCAACAGAAACAAAAACAGCTTTCTGCAAAGAAGAAAGAACTGTCAGAAGTCACGGGATGGTTTAAAGGAAGAAAGAAAAGAGAATTGCAGAAAGAAATTGATGAACTGAAAAGCCAGATCAGAGATATGAAAGATTACCTTCCGAGGATTGTGCAGAAGATCGGTTATAGAAGTGTACAGGATTTTTTTAAAGATTTTAAGGCTTCTCAAACTGAGTATAGTCAGTATCGAATTGCAATAGAAAAATGGAAGAAAGAAACTGGCAAAGAGCCAGTAGCACATGGTATTAGGGCGAAGCTGGCAGAAAAGAAACAAGAAATACAGAATGAACAGAAAAATAAACAGTATATCCGGAGTCAGAACAAAGATCGGGGAGCAAGATAGGAGGACAATCATGGAGAAACACATTATGGGAGAAAATGGAATCAGTTATACTTTAGGAGAGGACGGTCTGTATTATCCAGACCTGTACCTCCCAGAAGAGACAGAGTATCCGATTGGAAAGTATGGAATGTTGAGAAAAACTTACTTGAAAGATCATCGGAAAGGATTATATCTGGAATTGGTGCTTGCCGGGAAGTTGAATGAGCATTTGCATCAGACTGACGAGGAGTGTAATCAGATGATGGACAGATTGGTGGAGCAGATGAAAGAAGTGCATGGAGTGACGGAAGAACTGAAGATGCAGGATCAGATGGCATGGGTTGGGAAAATGAATAATATCCGGGCTTGTGCGGAGGAGATTGTAATAATAAATGTTATTTATGTTTAGATAAAAAACAAAATTGAAAGACGTCCGTTGGGGATTTTTTTGAAGAAACTGTTAGTAGGAACCCTGCACATTGATGAAAGAGTTTATGATGCCGAATTATTGTTTATCTAAATAAAATCATTATAAAATAATATATAAAAATCATTACAAAAATAATGAATTTATGATATACTTATTAAGAAAAATTGTAAAGGGAGGTGTGGTTTGATGTCACGAAAGAAAAATGTTATTCCAGATTATGAATCGGTTACTCCTTTTTTAAAAGGTCAAGCTTCAAAAATTTTTAAAGAGGTGGTTGATCAAGATAAGGTTCTTATTGTACAAAAACAAAACAAACCACAAAATGTAATTATATCTTATGCACGATATTTAGAGCTAAAAAAGAATGGAGCGGATATATGATGAAGTTGAATGATTTGTTTAAAAATACGTCTTATGAGGACACGTTATTTTCAGAAGAAGCTATTTTGGCTGTTGAATCGGCTGTTTTTATGAAAAATGTAAAAAATGTTGATATGCCATATATTAAATGCTTAATTCGAGATAAAGAAATAAAACTTACCCCAGAAGAGGCGATACGACAATTATATATTTACAAACTTATACATGAATACGATTACCCAATTAGTAGAATTCAATTAGAAACACCTATTCACTTTGGAAGAGAAGTAAAGCGTGCTGATATAACTATTATGGATAAAGATCGTCCATTAGTGCCGTATATCATTGTAGAACTAAAAAAACCTAAATTAACAGATGGAAAGGAACAACTTAAATCGTACTGTAATGCAACCGGTGCACCAATTGGTGTTTGGACAAATGGGGAACAAGTGTCATGTTACAATCGCAAGGACCCCAATTTTTTTGAAATGATTAGTGATATTCCTAAAGCTTCGCAGAAATTATCAGATATTTTGAATGAAAAATATACCTATGATGATTTACGAAGTAGAGATAAAATTAGTAAAGAAAAGCGTTCGCTTAGAAATTTAATAAAGGAAATGGAAGATGAAGTACTTGCAAGTGCAGGAGTAGATTCTTTTGAAGAAATATTTAAACTTATTTTTGCTAAGTTATACGATGAACTTATCTGTGCAAATGACAAAACAGTTTTTTTGCAATTCCGCAATAGTGGAGATACAGATTTTGAATTAAAAGAAAAAATACAGAAATTGTTTGATGATGCTAAAAAGAAATGGGAGGGAGTTTTTCCTGAGGAAAGCAAAATTTTGCTCTCTCCATCACATTTAGCTGTTTGTGTTTCAACATTGCAAGACATTAAATTGTTTAATAATAATCTTGATGTTGTTGACGATGCATTTGAATATTTGATGAGCAAGGCTCAAAAAGGTGAAAAAGGTCAATATTTTACCCCACGATATGTTATAGATATGTGTGTAAAGATGATGAATCCAACAATTCATGATAAAATTATTGATACAGCGTGCGGAAGCTCAGGTTTTACAGTACATAGTATCTTTAAGGTATGGAAGGAAATTAGATTGTCAAAGGGATTAGAGCCGGGAGAAGACTTTACTGCATCGGAACGAACGGAAGATGAAAGAAACTATGTTAGAGATAATGTTTTTGCTATTGATTTTGATGAAAAAACAGTGCGAGTAGCTCGAACTCTTAATTTAATTGCGGGGGATGGTCAGACAAATGTGTTGCATTTGAATACACTTGATTATTCTAGATGGAATGAAGTGATCAAGCAAGAAGAATGGAATGATACATACAATGGTGGTTTTAAAAAATTAAAGAAATTGCAGCCAAAGGGAAGTAATGATTTTAGTAAATTCAATTTTGATATTGTTATGGCAAACCCACCATTTGCAGGTGATATTAAAGAGCAAACGATTTTATCCCATTATGAGTTGGCAAAAAATAGTAAAGGAAAATGGCAGAAAAAAGTTGGAAGGGATATTTTGTTTATTGAGCGAAATTTAAATTTCCTGAGACCAGGAGGGAGAATGGCGGTTGTTCTTCCTCAAGGACGTTTTAATAATGCAAGTGATAAATATATTCGAGATTATATTGCAGAACGCTGTAGAATATTAGCTGTTGTAGGATTGGATGGTAATGTTTTTAAACCTCATACAGCAACCAAAACTTCTGTATTATTTGTTCAAAAATGGGATGATAAATTATGTCCTAAAAAGGAAGATTACCCTATTTTTTTTGCAACAATGCAAAAGCCAAGCAAGGATAATTCAGGAGAAAAAATTTATGTTAAAGATGAAAACGGAGAGATTGTATTAGATAGTCATAATCATTTTATTGTAGACCATGATCTTTATAATCATGATGGAATGACGCAAGATGGAATTGCAGAGGCATTTATTGAATTTGCGAAAAAAGAAGGGTTAAGTTTTTTTCAATGAGCCCATCTGTTGAACCATTCAACGAAAATAAATATAAAATTCTAATGGATGGGCTAGAGTGTAGTGAAATTTTAAAATCAGATTTAGAAGCAGGAGAGCGAATTGATGCAGAATATTATCAAAAAAAATATTTGCAGTATCAAAAATTAATAGAAAAGCAAAGCAATAATCAATTAAGTCAGATATGCGATTTTATGAGTGGACCTTTTGGATCGGCATATGATACAGGAACATATGTGAAAACATCAGATTACCGATATGTTCGTGGACAGGATGTGAAACCATTTGTGCTACAGGATGATTCTCCAAGATACATGGCAAAAGAGGATTATATAAGGCTTAATAAGTATGCTCTTTCGACAAATGATATTTTGATTTCTGTGGTGGGAACCTTAGGAAACGCATGTATTGTTCAGAAAGAAGAGATACCTGCAATATTTAGTTGCAAGAGCACTGTAATAAAGGCTAAAAGAGTTGATCCATTTTATCTTTTAAGCTATTTGAATTCGAAATATGGAAAGACATTATTACTTAGAAAAGAAAGAGGGGCGATTCAAAAAGGGCTTAATCTTGAAGATCTTAGAACATTAAAAGTTCCATTATTTTCAAAAGAATTCTATAAAATTGTGGAAGTGTGTATAAAGAAAGCTTTTGAGAATATTAAACTGGCTAAAAAGAATTATGCAGATGCAGAGAATGAGCTTGAAAAAATTATACATATTTCATCGTCAAATAAAAAATATAACCATACAATAAAAAACTTTAAGGAAAGTGTTGGAAAATATGGACGGCTTGATGCAGAGTTTTATCAGCCTAAATATGATCAATTATTTAGTGAGTTGGAAAATTTTTATACAAAACCACTTGGCGGAAAAAAAGGAATTGTGACAATAAAAAAGTCTATTGAACCAGGTAGCAGTGAATATCTAGATAAAGGTATTCCATTTATTCGTGTAAGTGATATGAACAAATTTGGAATTTCTGAACCTAGAGTATATTTATCTAAAGAGAATATCTACAATTTATCAGAGCTGTATCCTAAAAAGGACACAATTCTTTTTTCAAAGGATGGTAGTGTGGGAATTGCATATAAAATGGAAAAAGACGATAACATTGTTACATCAGGTGCTTTATTACATTTAAATGTAATAAATACTTTAGAGGTACTTCCAGATTATTTAACATTGGTATTAAATTCTTCAATTGTGCAAATGCAAGCAGAAAGAGATACGAATGGTGCGATAATCCAACATTGGAAGCCATCGGATATTGAGAAGGTAGTGATTCCAATCATAGATATGGAACAGCAAGAGAAAATTGCAATTAAAATAAAGGAATCTTTTTCGCTAAGAAAAAAATCTAATGAATTATTAGATTGGGCAAAACGTGCTGTTGAAATAGCTATCGAACAAAATGAGGGGGTAGCATTACAATGGTTAAAAGAGAAAGGAATTGAAGAATAATGCCAAGTTATCAAGAGTGGGTACGAAAAATAGATATTAATATTGATTATTATTCGGCTTTTATTAAGTCTTGGATTGCGTTCAATTCATGGTATCGAAGTGAGTATACGGAACGGACTGATCGAGGAATTATAGAAAAACTTAAAACGGAAAACAATCGTTTTAAAGGGTATATAGAAACAATGCTTGATGAAAACAATAATTCTGACGAAGCAATAATTTTTAAAAAAAATTTGAAAGACTTACAAGCGGCATTGGTCAATGCCGCTATTGTAACTCAAGAAAGGGATGGCATAAATCAACAAATATCATTGAATAATCCGGTGCCCGTGTCCCTGCTGTCCGGTGACAGGAAACCGCAAATCCGTTTTTTAGGAAACCACCATTCCGGTAGTGGAAACCTTTATTATAAATCCTTTAGAATGTAATCATGCACCAGCTGGTGTAAATTCATTCAAAGGAGGTCATGACCATGACCAAGTATCGAGAGATTCTCAGGCTAAAAAGTCTGGGACTCAGTCAGCAGAGCATTGCCGACAGCTGCAATGTCTCCAAGAAAACGGTTAATCGCGTTTTGAAGCGTGCAAGGGAATTAAATATTTCCTGGCCGCTTGATAAAAGCGATACCGATGCCGTTCTTGCAGAAATGTTTTTTCCTTCTACAAAGCAAGTCAGATCCAATAAACGGATGCCTGACTACGATTATGTCCACAAAGAATTACTCCGTAACGGAGTCAGTAAGAAACTCTTGTGGACAGAATACATGGAGGATTGTCATGCAAATGGCGAAGAACCACTTATGTATTCCCAGTTCTGCTATCACATCCAGCAGGATGAGCAGAAACGACGTGCTACCATGCATATCAACCGGAAACCTGGTGAGCAGGTTGAGGTCGATTGGGCAGGAGATCCTGCAACAATCATTGATCCGGATACCGGTGAGATCACCAAAGCCTATATATTTGTCGGCGTGATGACTTATAGTCAGTACGCATATGTAGAAGCATTTCTGGATATGAAGCAGAAATCATGGATTAATGCCCATGTTCATATGTACGAATATTTTGGTGGTGTTGCCAGAATTCTCGTACCGGATAACTGTAAAACAGCAGTTGTCCACAATGGTGGCTTTAAAGACCAGCAGGTCAATGAAACTTATCAGGAAATGGCCGAATACTACGGCACCGCTATTATCCCGGCGCGTGTCAGGGCTCCAAAAGATAAGCCGAATGCTGAGGGGACAGTAGGAAATATTTCTACTTGGATCACAGCAGCTCTTCGGAATGAACAGTTCTTCTCCCTTGCCGAATTGAATCTGGCAATCAGAGATAAGCTGGAACTGTTCAACCAAAGGCTCTTTCAGAAGAAAGAGGGTAGTCGGCGAAGCTTATTTCTTGGGGAAGAAAAACCATTGCTGGCACCATTACCTGCTACCCGTTTTGAACTGAGTGACTGGAAAGCAGCCACTGTCCAGTTCAATTATCACATATCTGTGGACGGAATGCTATACTCCGTTCCGTACGAATACATTAAAAAGAAAGTTGATATAAGGGTAACAGACACCACGATTGAAATTTTCTACAACCATAACCGCATTGCTTCTCATCGTCGTCTAAAAGGACGCCCTGGGCAGTACAGCACCATTACTGAGCATATGCCGGCAGACCACCAGAAGTATCTGGAATGGAACGGTGACCGCTTCCGTAAATGGGCTGAGCGGATTGGCATAAATACGTACACTGCAGTCAATGCAATATTGACCTCCAAAAGTGTGGAACAACAAACCTACCGAAGCTGTATGGGGCTTCTTAAGCTTGCTGAGAAGTACTCAGATGCGTTACTGGAAGCTGCCTGTAAAAAGGCATTATCCTATACAGCATCACCCAGTTACAAGAGTATTAAAAACCTACTTGTAACCGATTCAGAAAAGCTGGCATCGGAAGCAATCGATACCAAGACCACACATAAAGCACATGGCATCACACGAGGTGCCGATTACTATCGGAGGTAAACACATATGACCAATCAGAGTACAATGGATAAGTTAATAGAAATGCGCCTTACCACAATGGCAGATGCATTCCGCAATCAACTCAATGACCCAAAATTCAAGGAGGTTCCCTTTGAGGATCAATTCGGTATGCTGGTGGATATCGAATACAGCAGTCGCAAAAACAACCGTCTCAAAAGACTGATCAAGAATGCCGGTTTCGATCAGCCGGAAGCGAATATCATGGATATCAACTATACTTCCGGACGCAAGCTAAACAAGGAACTAATTCGCAGACTTGCTACCTGCGAATATATATCTGAACATCGGAATCTTTTTATTACCGGTGCTACAGGCTGCGGTAAAACTTACATGGCCTGTGCCTTTGGCATGGAAGCCTGTAAGCAGTATTACAATACCAAATATATCCGTCTGCCTGATCTGCTTATTGATCTGGAGGTGGCACGGACAGATGGCAACTACAAAAAGGTGATGGCTAAGTATGCCAATCCCGTTGTCTTGATTTTGGACGAATGGCTTCTATTGAAACCAACGGAATCTGAACAAAGAGATATCTTCGAACTACTCCATCGGAGACGCAAGAAATCTTCAACGATTTTTTGCTCCCAGTATGAGTTCGAGGAATGGTACGACCAACTGGGTGGTGATGATAGTCCTCTGGCAGATGCAATCATTGACCGCATTGCTCATGACAGTTATCGTATCAACATTACAAGCATTGATGCCGAACATGATATCTCGATGCGAGAGGTTTATGGCTTGGACAAAACATTACGTGAGTAAACTCGCATAAGCGGTTCCCGCTAGCCCGGACAGACGGTTTCCCGTCTGCCGGACTTGCGGTGTTACCGCACAAGAATATTCATATCATTTTCAGAGATAGCAATAAATAATCCTAAAAGAGTTGCAGAGGGAGATTATAGAGTGACCCACTATAAGGTTCAAAGAACAAATGAAAAAATATCAACACTTGTTCATAAGAAAAACGACCCAACAACGATATATTTTCAGTTCGAACAAAAGAAGTATGATGAAACAGAATTAGACGTACATGCAGATTTTTTGAGGTTAGGAATAGAACAACAGGGACAATGTAAAGCATTCTATAAAGAAATATGTCCATATGTAATAGAAAGTGTGTTGACAAGGGACAAAGATAATAAAGTAGAATTTATTGCTGAACGTTCGCAGGTAAGTCGAGGGATTATTGAAGTACTATATTTGCTGCGTTGTTCATTAATGCATGGAGAGGTGTTCCCTGACAATAATGCAATGGAAGTGTATAAATATGCTTATAGTATATTAGCAGCAATTCTTAAAAAAATGTTTTGAGTTAATGCTAAATTGATGATCAATATTTAGAAATCTAAATGAAATTAGAATAATGTATTAAAAAGACATTGACACCATATACGACACCACATATAATATACGTAGGAGGTATAAGAAATGTCAAAATGGGATAAACTGATAACACGTATATGCAATTTATCGAAAGACCTCCGGTTTGATGAGTTACGGAAGGTATTGGAAAGCTATGGATACGAAATGAATGCACCAAGAAGTGGAAGCAGTCATTACACTTTCAGAAAACAAGGGTGTATGCCAATTACAATACCAAAGCACGAACCAATCAAGAAAGTATATGTAGAAATGGTAAGGCAGATTGTAGAAAGCGAGGCGAAGAATGATGAAGACGCTGAATGATTATATGGCAATGTCCTATCGTATGGAAATTGTGGAAGACAAAGATGAAGGCGGATTTGTAGTTTCTTATCCGGATTTGCCTGGATGCATTACTTGTGGTGAGACAGTGGAGGGTGCGGTAGCAAATGCACTGGATGCAAAAAAAGCATGGATTGAAGCTGCATTAGAAGACGGTGTAGAGATTCATGAACCAGACAGTCTGGAAGATTATTCCGGACAGTTTAAATTGAGAATTCCACGAAGCCTACACAGATCACTGGCAGAGCATTCTCAGAGAGAGGGAATCAGCATGAATCAATACTGTGTGTATCTACTTTCCAGAAATGATGCGGTGTTTTCAAAATAAATATTGTCAAGTTTATTTACAGCATTTATAATGCTTTGGCAACAAATTGGCAACAGAAAATCAGCGAGCCAAAATAATATATGTAACAGAAATAAAATAACGGCAAAAAAGACATAAAACTTAAACAAATATATTTAAGAATATCTTTGGATTTGCCGAGCTGGAATAGTACAAGAGTACATGGATTATTTTATATGGCAGGTGGTCTATAGGATTGCCTGTCATATAAGTATTTATCATATTTGGACTTTATGTTGTTGCCAATGAAAATCAGAAGAGGAATTGTTAAATTATGGAGAATTCTATTGAAAACATTAGAAGAAGTAAGCAAACAATTTCTGAAATCGTAATTACAACTGTGATTATTTCTATAGGAATAAATTTTGTAGTGTTAGGGATAAGTAAGGAGTTAGATTTTAATAATAATTTGATGCTAATTATAATAGGTAGTATCTTGATTATATTATCTTTACTCATTATTTCTTTTCAGAAATTTAAACAATCGAATAGAAATGTGATAATAGAGGCAGCATTGGAGTATGATAATACAAATAGAGAAATACTAGATATTGATGGTTATGCATTTTCATATGATGTATGCAAATACTTAAATGCGGCGTTGTCAGAAGATAAAAATATAGAAGCAATGTGGATGAAGGATAGACTTGCAATGACTCATATTTTTAATGAAGTCGAATCAGATAAAACTTTTATCGGTGTTTCGCGTTCAGGTGCGTTGTTAAATCAACTTTTAGAATACATAGTTTTGGAGAAATTGTCCACATTAACAACAGATTATTTTAATAACCCAAAATACAATAAAGATAAGATAACAAGAATACAAAGAGAAGAAATTAATGATTTTGTTGCTTCTAATATTTTTGTGAATTTATTTTCAAAGCAGCCATATGAAAGGGCAGCGTTTGATAATAAAGATTTCGAAAGAGATGTTGTATATAGTATTGGTAAAAATGGTGCAATATATGATAAATTCGAACTTTATGTACCAGTGAAATGTCGGTTTGTTAAAGAAAAATCTAATACTATTACTTTGAAGCACCCGTATTTTAAACTTAAAATCACACCAACTTTTACCGGATTTGGAACGGTTTTGCCACGTGATTTCGAGAAGAGATATATGCAAATAGAGAATCTTTCAAATATTTCGTGTTATAAAATAATGATTGGAATAGATTTGAAGTTTTCACCACTTGCTTTTTTTATGAACAAAGAGCAATATTATGGTTGGATAGATAAATTTGCAAATGAGTTGATAAATTATGCATCAATTGATAAATTTTTTGAGAAAATAAGATGGGATGTGGTTAGAACTTTTATGAAGTGTAATAAGTAACGTATTGGCAACATTTTGGCAACAGAAAATCAGTAAGCCAGAATAATTGATGTATTTGAAGTAAAAACAGGGGTGTATTTGCACAAAACTTAAATAAATACAGTTAAGAACAGCAAAGGACACGCCGAGTTTGAATAATTTACATGTTAAAGGGCAATATAGTTTATCGTCTTTAGGGGAAAAAACTGTATCGTCAACAATAAAATAAAAAGTATCAGAGACCATAAGATGAGTCCAAGTATTCCTCATCTTACGGTCTCTTTTATTTTTATTTCATAGTAGCCGAAAACCTTGTAGAATCAATGTTTTATGAATTTTGAGAAAGAATTTAAGCAAGAGCAGCATATATTGCTTTTGATTGTTTGAGGGCAGTCACCTTTATCTATAAGAGGATAGAAGAGTTTGCCTCCTGAGGGAATAAAGGGGAGTGCCCTTGGACATTACAAGAGCTCGCAAAGCTTAGTAAAATGGGCATTCGCGAGCTTTTTTTTGTCTTGTGGTACTATTTTGGTACTAAAGTGAGCTGTGCAGGAATAGTTTCATTTACGCCTGAGGCCATATTATTTTCCACTCCAAATATTCATTTGGAGAATGCCGGCAGAGTACAGCAGGAATCAAAAGAATATCAGCAGTGACAAGTGGGAAAGAGAAATGCCCATGAAAGAGATAATTCTCAGGGATGCCAAGATGTGTGCATATGCTGCCGGGAATGTGGAGCATTTTAAATATCTGATGAAAAGACTTGGATATGTATTCAAGAAAGATGCGTGGATGGAAGTGCAGGCACCGGGATTTCGGTATTATCATAAGCTTGCAAAGATGGACGAGATGTTTTCAGAGGAGACGTTAAGGCATCATGTGGATATGCCTTGGATGGCAAAGCCTTACTTTTATTCGTCGGATATCAGGGGATTGCACAGGGCTAAGCTGTCATCATTCCAGAAGAAGTTTTATGCAAAGCTATACAGATTAAGGATTGTAGAGCAGAAGCGTTTTGCAGTTGGTGGAGCAAAGTATACAGAGGATTTGAAGCGGTTTCATCAGTTACAGGACGAATATCTGCAGATTGTAAATAATGACATCAAAAGTGTTGTGGATCTTGTGGATTTTATAGGTGAGCAGGAAAAAAATCCAGCAGATTGAGGACAGACAGAAGGAGATATACAGAGAAAGCTCTAGCCGGAAACGCAGTATAAAGAATGAAGAGCAGTATCGTGAGTATCAGATATGGCATGTGGGAGTGCAGGAAGAACTGGACGAGCTGAAGCAGGAGAAAAAGGATATTAAGAGACAGATACAGCTTGCTGATGGCATTATAAAAGAAGATTTGTATACGGCTTATTATGCAGTGTCTGAGAAAGAAGAGATTGTTGCAGACAGGGAGATTGAGATACCAGGGATGGAAGATGAAGCTGTGTTTGAGAAAGATGTGGCTGCTGAGCCGTGGACGAATGTTGAGGTGATGAATCCTAACAATAATCAGAATGAAATAAGCAGACTGAAAGAGCAATCTGATAGTGCGAGAAAACAACAGACTGATTTAGATGGCATAGGAATACCAGAGATTCATAATTCGTCTGATGTGAATGTGGCAGGAGTGGGCGAAAGTATAACTGATGTAACAGATAAAAATGAATTTGTGGAAATTAGAGAAAATGAACCTGTGGATAAAGCTGGCTGGATTGTTAGGAGAATATCAGAGCTTGGTGGTTATGAGAATGTCAGTGATTCTGTTAAGGCTGATATATTCGGATTTGATATTGCTGATATCAGTGGAAGCATAAGGTTGTTCTCGGATGTAATGAAAAGGCTGGGGATAAAACTGGATGGAGATGGGCTTTATGAGGAGTTCCAGAAGATTTATAATGAGAGTGTCGATAGAGATGCTGGTAAAGATAAAGCAGAAGATAAGATGTGGAATAGGGGCAGAGGAAGGTGATTCCTCTGCTCAATATAAAATTAAGAATGGATGTATAATTGAACACTAAATATATATTAAATACCAATAAATCATATTTAAACAGTGAAATATCAGTTGAGGGAAATGGCTGTTCGTGATATAATTACTTTGTTATTTTATACATTTTAGAATCGGAGGGAGAATATGTCTGAGACTAATGAAAAATGGTCTAATTTAGAAGAAACCGCAGAATATCTAGGTGTAACGAAAGATACCATAAGAAGTTGGATAAAAAAAACAGATATTCCTGCTCATAAGATAGGCAGACTTTGGAAATTCAAATTTTCAGAAGTGGATGAGTGGGTAAAAAGTGGAAAAAGCGCATTA
>ENA-OQQW01000992-OQQW01000992.1-human-gut-metagenome-genome-assembly--contig:-NODE-992-length-17412-cov-3.223714_pt1 | contig 17412 bp, 8 predicted proteins | sample MGYA00243234_ERZ505098 | MGnify/ENA primary metagenome ERZ505098 (study PRJEB26097, sample SAMN02712086) | human gut metagenome | biome: Gut microbiome | host: Homo sapiens | place: Denmark: Copenhagen... | reverse complement strand
ATGCTAGGCAACTCAGGTAAAAGAAAACATATCAGCCATATCAATGAGGCTGTTGCCTCAGGTATAAAGGCTCGTGTCGCTTTAGTGATGGAAGACTGGCAGACCGCTTTGGATGCCGCGAATGCCGCAATAAGCAAAAGCGGGTGTAGTATCGGCACTGGAACTGCGGTAACCGGTGGAATGAATGATGCTACTGCCAATAATGTGATGTGGGCGGCCGAAATCATAGCCGACCAGTCCGGAATGTATGCAGGTTTCTTTACACACATGGATGCGGATCAAGGGAAATATGGAGCTAGTGCTCGAAAACAGATAAACAAACTGCTTTATGCAAAGCTAGGCACAAATGATGTCCGCAAAAAATGGTGGAATCCACAAGACGAGAATAATGAAAAGAATGGTTACCAACAAGAAAAATTCAAGTTTAAAGATTATGCGAAATGGACAGGTGACTATATTTTTATGCGTATTGAGGAAATGTTCTTAACCGCAGCAGAAGCATCTTGTCGTTTAAATGATGACAAAGGCGCACGACTGATGTTGAACAGTTTAATGCAAAAACGTGATGAGGATTACACTTGCAAAAAAACAGGAACGGCATTAGGTAAGCTCACCTCGGATGAAACCGGTTCTTTACTTGAAGAAATTATAATTCAACGCCGTATTGAACTTTGGGGAGAATTTGGACGTATCTATGATATACGTCGTCTGAAACAAGGGTTCAGACGTACTGCAGACATGGGCTGGCCATCCAGTGCTTTAATTGCTGGTACAGATACGGAAGATCCTGAGTCGTATGCATGGGTATTAACTATTCCTCAAACGGAATTTGATGGTAATCCGAACATGGATCCTAGCAAAGATCAGAATCCGATAGGTGATCATAAATAGTATTAATCTGTAAGCAAGTAAATTATGAAAGTAAATAAATATATAATCGGCATGTTTGTTGCCACTGCAACTCTTTTTGTTTCGTGCAACACCGACAATGAAGGAGATATATACAATGGCACAACAATGGGGGTGACATTCGCCACAGGTACACAATCGGTTTCCTTTCCTTCCACAGGATATGAGGGTTTTGATGTGGAAGTCTTACGCGCGAAATCTTCGGAAGCTACTACAATTAATTTATCAGCAACATTAGTTGTCGGTGATAAAGAGCAGGAACTCCCTGCCTCCATTACCGTACCTTCCTCGGTTTCATTCGCAGCAGGGGAATTTAAGACCAATATTCATGTTACAGTTGGAGATATAACTCCTGGACAGAATTATAAAGTCAAGATATCTTTGCCGGAGGAAATGGTTACGATAGACCAGACTTCGGATAAAGTCATAACTGTTTATAGGGATTATACTTTTTCTTCATTAGGAACTGGAACATTTAAATCTGCGGCTATGGCAGAGGAAGGGGAAGATTTTACAACTTGGGAAGTAGAAGTTCAAAAAGCAGACCAGATATCATGGTATAAAGCTATGAACTTATATGAAAAAGGATATAACATTGTCTTCAAAGTTAATGAAGCCAATGAGGTCACTGTAGAATCTCAGCCGGCATGGAAGCACGCATCCTATGGAGAAGTTTTTGTTTCAGGAAAAGGTGCTTTGGAAGACGGAGTTATTACTGTGAAGCTGTCGCATGATGTACCCAATGTTGGTGGTTTTGGTGAATTTAAAGAAATACTTTACCTACCTGCTAAATAATTTAGATTTAAGATATGAGGAAAAGATGAAGCTTTCTCCTTAATTATCCAATAGATTATTACCCAAGTATACAAAATTAATGTATACTTGGGTAAATCTATATAGTAAATCGGTCTTTGGAAATTATCGATAAACATCTGTTAACTCAAATTCGATTACTATATAAATGTGCCTGTAAAGACATATATGTTAAATATTTAGTTACATATTTGGAAGGAACACAACAAACCACCATCAATCCTTATGAACTGATTGTAATTCCTGACGGGAAGTCAAATTCTGATTACACACGGAATCTTCCATCAGTTTTTTAATGTTCTTCCCAGCCAAAACTCAAAAAAACGATCATAGACCGGATATAGCATATTATGCCGTCAAACAGTTGATATATTTCAGATATAACATTTTTATTAATGTACTTCCCGCTTTTCTGGAAATGGTGTGTAACAAATTTTGTATATTCTTTCAGTCTGATAGATTGTTGATCCAAAATCATAGTACTTTGATAAAAAGCCGGAAGACTTATAAAAATTTCTCCCGTCATATGACATTGTGAACCTAAATATATAAAATGGGCATTGTACAATGTTATATATCGATGTTCAAAATGGCTTTAACGTTCTTTCTCGAATCGGATCTTGAGCAATAACTTGAAATTAGTCAATCGCCACTAGGCAGATTTTGTCTGCTTTTCCTAGATAGCTAAGTATTTCGTCCAAAGTAACAGACGTTTTTTGCTCTCTCCCATTTCTAAATTCCAATTTGGATCTCCTCTTTCATTATTTCATGCATTTTTTTCAAAAAGATTATAATCTTATTACAATACAATTATCATAATGAGATTTATCGCAATTAGACTTTTTTATCGTATAAAGTAATTCTGAGGTAGAACAAAAGTAGAAAAAAGGTTATCATAACTTTGTTTAAAGTAATTCCCGCAGAGTTAATAAATAGAATCGACAAATTTTAATCTTTTGATTATAAACACTTTATATATTTTGTTAGTTCCGCAAAGACTTTGGTAGTTTCCTTTATCGGAATGGCTAGTCAAGAAGTGCCAGTTAAAGCAAACTTGAATATTGTATTAAAGTCTGATACAGAACAGCTTGAAGAGGTAATGGTGGTGGCTTATGGTACGGCGAAAAAATCTGCATTTACAGGTTCGGCTGCCACTATAAAAAATGAAAAAATAGCGACGAGACAAACTTCAAATGTGACAAATGCTTTGGCGGGTCAAGTAGCCGGAGTACAAACTACAAGTAATAATGGCCAGCCGGGTAAAGATGCTGAAGTGCGTATTCGTGGTATTGGATCTATATCGGCTAGTAACAAGCCTTTGTATGTGGTAGATGGAGTTCCGTATGATGGTGAAATTTCTGCTATCAGTACTTCTGATATAGAATCAATGACAGTGTTGAAAGATGCTGCTTCTAATGCTCTGTATGGTGCACGTGGTGCTAATGGTGTAATCTTGATTACTACCAAGCGTGGTAAGAGTGGGGAAGCCCGTGTTACTTTTGACGCTAAATGGGGTGTGAATAAACGTGGAGTACCTAATTATGAAACAATTACGGATCCGGCTACATTCTATGAATTAAACTATTCTTCTATTTATAATGCCGATTTGAAAGGATATGCGGCAGCCGGAGATTTGGCTAAAGCTAATGCGTACGCTAATCAAGAGATGCTTTCTTCTACATATTTGGGATATCAAGTGTATTCCATTCCTCAAGGACAGCAACTGATCGGTATGAATGGCAAATTGAATCCTAATGCGACATTAGGTTATTCTGATGGTACATATTATTATACTCCGGATAATTGGTCGGATGAAATTTTTGAAAATAACCTGCGTCAAGAGTATAATTTAAGTATCAGCGGTGCGACTGAAAAAATGAATTATTATATGTCGGCCGGCTATTTGGATGATAAGGGAATTGTTCCTAACTCTGGTTTCCAACGTTATTCTGCACGTTTGAAAGCTGACTATCAAGTGAAGCCTTGGCTGAAGATGGGAGGAAATGTATCATTTACTCATTATGATAGCCGTGAACAGGATACTGAGGGTGGTACATCAAATGCAAACATCTTTTATGCATCAAATATTATGGGAGCCATTTATCCTATGTATGTTCGTGATGCACAGGGCAATATTATGGTAGATAATCGAGGTTTCCTTCGTTATGATTATGGAAAGCCAGGACAAGATTCAAATGGTAGCCGTAATACGATTCCTAATGCAAATCCGTTGGCAAGTTATATGCTGGATAAAATGAAATATTCGGGTGATGTGGTTAGTGGAAAATGGTCTGCTGATATTGATATTTGGAATGGAATCAAGGCAAAAGTGAATATAGGTGTTGATGTAAATAATGTGCGTGCTACAGAGATGGTTAACCCCTTCTACGGACAGTATTCTGAAACTAGCGGAGTCGGAGGTTTGATCAGTGTAGCTAGTGAGCGTACATTTAGTGTAAATCAGCAGTATTTGTTGACATACAACAAAACATTTAATGATGTTCATAATGTGGATATTTTGGCCGGACATGAAAGTTATGACTATAAATATCAATATTTGTACGGACAACGTGAGAAATTGTATGATCCGAATGTTCCTGAATTAGGCAATGGTATTATGAACCAGAGCAATAATTCATATTCTCGTAATTATGCAACAGAAGGATGGCTGTTCCGTGCGCAATATGACTATGATGGACGGTATTTTGTTTCAGCTTCTTTCCGTCGTGATGCTTCTTCTTGTTTTCACCCGGATAATCGTTGGGGTAACTTCTGGTCTGTAGGAGCTGGATGGTTATTAAGCAAAGAGAAATTCTTGGAAAACCAGTCTTGGATTGATATGTTGAAATTTAAAATCAGCTATGGTTTGCAAGGTAATGATAACTTGATGTTCCAAGGTGGTTTGTACCGTAACTACTATCCGTATCAAGACCAGTATACATTGGCAAACAGTAATGGTGATTTTTCAACTTCTCTATATTATAAAGGTAATAAGGAAATTACTTGGGAAACTTCACACAGCTTTAATACTGGATTTGATTTTGCTTTTTGGGGTGGTAAGTTAGGTGGTTCTGTTGAGTACTTCTCACGTAAAACAACCGATATGCTTTATTTCAAACCGGTAGCAGCTTCAATGGGTTATTCCCGTTTCCCCGAGAATGTGGGTTCAATGGTAAACCGTGGGGTTGAATTGGACTTGTATTCCAATATAATTGAAAACAAGAATTTTTCTTGGAATGTAAACTTTAATCTTACACATTTTAAGAATAAAGTCTTGGAATTATCTCCAGAACTGAATGGACAATTGATTGACGGTGCCCGGATTTATCGTGAAGATGAGTCTATGTACCAGCTTTATTTACCTAAATATGTAGGTGTGGATTCTGAAACAGGAGAGAGCCTGTGGGCGCTGGTGACTCCGGATGAGAATGGTAATACAGTTACGAAATCTTATTCTGTCGCTTCTGAAAACAGATTCGCATCAGGTGATATTCTACCTAAAGTTTATGGTGGTTTTGGAACAAGTGTCACAGCCTATGGCTTTGATCTCTCTGTTTCGTTTGCATATCAGCTTGGTGGACGTATTCTGGACTATACTTATCAAGGATTAATGGATGTGGCAGCCACGGGTAGTGCTTTGCATAAAGATATGTTAAAAGCATGGACTCCTGAAAATAAAAATACGGATGTTCCTCGTATGAATATTAATGACCAATATACGAACAGATTAACAGATCGTTTCTTGACTAGTTCGGATTATTTAAGCTTGCAGAATATTACATTGGGTTATACTTTGCCGAAGAGTCTGACACGTAAAATGCAGATTGACGGTGTCCGTGTATTCTTTGTTGCAGATAATGTGGCTTTGCTGACAGCTCGCAAAGGGTTGGACCCACGTCAAGGTTATGTGGCTGCTGACAATGTATATTCACCTATCCGCACAATTTCCGGAGGTATATCTTTAAATTTCTAATTTAGCAACCCATTTTTAAGAATATGAAATTGTCAAATAAATATATAGCATTTGCAGGTGTCGCTTTATTAATGGCATCTTGCGATTTGGATAAATTTCCTGAAGGAGATTACATATCTGAAGAACAGAAAGAAGATATAATCAATGGCAGACCCAATTTGATAACTGCTGAAGTGAACGCCATGGCAGCCAAATTAAATACTTTTGGTACGATTTCAGATGATGCCACTACTTATCATAATGACTATGGTATTCCTGCGGTATCTATGATATTGGAATCAGGAGGGCAGGACTTGGTTGCATTGGTTAATGGATATAACTGGTTTAGAACATCTCAAAATTATAGCGACAGGGTATACGATAGTTCAAGCGATGAATTGATTTGGAAAACGTTCTATAATCACTTGAAAGCTGCAAACAATGTGCTGAAATTGATAGCGGCAGATACGGAAGATTCTTCTTTGAAGGTTTATCGTGGCCAAGCTTTAGCTGCTCGTGCTTATGACTATCTGAACTTGGTTCAAATTTATCAGTTTACTTATGCAGGTCATGAAAATAGTCTGGCAGTACCTATTGTTACAGAAACAATGACTGATGAAGATATGCAGAATAATCCGCGTGCAACTGTACAGCAGGTGTATGACCAGATTATGAGTGACCTGAATACGGCTGCTGATTTATTGACCGGGTATGATAATGGCTCAAACAAAGATCAGATTGACGAGGCGGTAGTTTACGGATTGCGTGCTCGTGCCAATCTGTTAATGCAAAAATGGGCGGATGCAGCTAAAGATGCAGAACGTGCCATTGCTGGCGGTACACCTCAGACTTTAGCCCAGGTATCTACTCCTACCTTTAATTCAGCATCGGCAAGTTCATGGTTATGGGGAGTGATGATTACGCCTGATAATGATGTTGTCCAGACAGGTATTATCAACTGGCCTTCGCACTTGTGCTCTTTTACCGGGAACGGTTATACTTCAGGAGTGCCTGATGGATATAGAAAGGTGAATTCTGCATTATATGATTTAATACCCGAAACAGATATCCGTAAACAATGGTTCTTGTCTCCGGATAATAAATCTTCATTGATTGATAATGAGCAGATTGAGGGTACTTCCATCGTTGAATATTTTGGTTTGACTCCGTATGTAAATACAAAGTTCGGAGCTTATCAAAGTATATTTGGTAACACAACCAATGCGTCAGACTGGCCTTTGATGCGTGTTGAAGAAATGTATCTGATAAAGGCTGAGGCAGAAGCCATGGGTGGTAATCTGAGTGGCGGAAAGAGTACATTGGAAAATTTTGTACGGACATATCGGGATCCTTCTTTTACAAGTAAAGCTAATTCAGCACAGGATTTTCAGGATGAGGTTTGGTTGCAGCGTCGTATGGAACTTTGGGGAGAAGGTTTCTCACTGTTCGATATCCTACGCTTGAAAAAGCCGGTGGTTCGTAAGAATACGAATTATGACCCGTCTGTACAATATAATTCAGCAGCAGAAGCGCAGATCCTGATCTATCGGATTCCGCAATGTGAAATGGAAACCAATTCCGGAATCAGTGACACTGATAACAATCCGGCTGCTCCACAACCACAACTATAGGGAATAACTGTAATAAAAAAGAGGATGACGTTCAACGTTCATCCTCTTTTTTTGTTATATTTGTCGCGAACTTATTTAGATTGATAGATAAATGAAAGAATTTGTAATTTCTGAAGCACAGGTTGAAACTGCCATCTTAGTTGGTTTGATTACTCAGACACAAGATGAGCGTAAGACCAAGGAGTATTTGGATGAGTTGGAGTTCTTGGCCGAAACGGCCGGAGCAACAGTGGTGAAAAGGTTTACTCAGAAACTGCCTGCTGCCAATTCCGTGACTTATGTCGGTAAAGGAAAGCTGGAAGAAATCAAGGAATATATTCATCAGGAAGAGGAAAATGAGCGTGAAGTCGGAATGGTGATTTTTGATGATGAACTTTCTGCCAAGCAGATACGTAATATAGAAGCTGAACTGAAAGTGAAGATTTTGGACCGTACTTCGCTGATTCTGGATATTTTTGCCATGCGGGCTCAAACTGCAAATGCTAAAACACAAGTGGAGTTGGCTCAATATAAGTATATGCTGCCTCGTCTGCAACGTTTGTGGACTCACTTGGAGCGTCAGGGAGGTGGATCCGGTGCCGGTGGAGGTAAAGGCTCTGTGGGATTACGTGGGCCGGGTGAAACTCAGTTGGAAATGGACCGTCGTATCATTTTGAATCGTATGTCATTGTTGAAAGAACGGTTGGCTGAAATTGATAAACAGAAGTCCACTCAACGTAAAAACCGTGGGCGTATGATACGTGTAGCTTTGGTAGGGTATACCAATGTGGGAAAATCTACTTTAATGAATTTGCTTTCAAAAAGCGAGGTCTTTGCTGAAAATAAACTTTTTGCAACATTGGACACCACAGTACGCAAAGTGATTATTGAGAATCTGCCATTTCTGCTTACAGATACCGTAGGATTTATCCGTAAATTACCAACGGATTTGGTTGATTCCTTTAAATCAACTTTGGACGAAGTGCGTGAAGCAGATCTGCTGATTCATGTGGTGGATATTTCTCATCCGGATTTTGAGGAACAAATTTCTGTGGTTGATAAAACGATTGCTGACTTGGGGGCAGGTGGAAAGCCTACCATGATTGTTTTTAACAAGGTAGATGCTTATACCTATGTAGAGAAAGCAGAGGATGATTTGACTCCTAAAACCAGGGAAAATATTACATTGGAAGAACTGATGAAGACATGGATGGCAAAATTGAATGATAATTGTATCTTCATTTCTGCCAGAGAGAAAATAAATATGGATGAATTGAAGACTATTATATATAATAAGGTGCGCGAGCTACACGTACAGAAGTATCCTTATAACGATTTTCTTTATCAAACCTATGATGAAGAATAAATACATATAGAAGATGAAAACTTATCGTTCACTTACACAAGAAGAAATACAACAATTAAAAGAGAGATCATGCACTGCGGTTGATTGGGATGAAATTGAAGTAGTAGAGAACTTTAAGACGGACTATATTTATCATACCCGTTTTTCCGGAAAGGTCAGATTGGGGGTCTTTGAAGATGAGTTTACGTTGGCAGGTGGCATGCGTAAACATTCCGGATTGTATCATGCGACCTTGCATAATGTAACGGTGGGCGATAATTGTTGTATTGAGAATATAAAGAACTATATAGCCAACTATATCATTGGGGATTATGCATTTATAGAGAATGTAGATATCATTCTGGTAGATGGCCGGAGCAAGTTTGGGAATGGCGTTGAAGTAGCTGTATTGAATGAAACGGGTGGACGTGAAGTGCCTATTCATGATCGTCTGTCAGCGCATCAGGCCTATATTCTGGCATTGTACCGTCATCGTCCTGAATTGATTTGCCGGATGAAAGCCATTATTGACCGGTATGCTGAAGAGAATGCTTCGGATACAGGTACTATTGGCCACCATGTTACCATTGTTGATGCGGGATATATAAAGAATGTACGAATAGGTGATTATTGTAAGATAGAAGGGGCGGGACGATTGAAAAACGGTAGCTTGAACAGTAATGAGCAAGCGCCTATTCATATCGGCTATGGAGTGGTATGCGATGATTTTATTATATCAAGCGGCTCCAATGTGGAAGATGGAACTATGTTGACCCGTTGCTTTATCAGCCAGGCATGTCATTTGGGACATAACTATTCTGCATCTGATTCTTTGTTTTTCAGTAATTGTCAAGAAGAGAACGGTGAGGCATGTGCCATTTTTGCCGGACCCTTTACGGTGACTCATCATAAGTCTACTTTGCTGATTGCCGGAATGTTCTCTTTTATGAATGCGGGTTCCGGCTCTAATCAAAGCAACCATATGTATAAGTTAGGTCCGATTCATCAGGGAGCTATGGAGCGTGGGGCGAAGACTACTTCCGATTCTTATATTTTATGGCCCGCACGTGTAGGTGCATTTTCTTTGGTTATGGGGCGTCATGTGAATCATGCCGATACTTCTAATCTGCCTTTTTCTTATCTGATAGAGCAGCAAAATACCACTTATCTGGTGCCAGGGGTGAATTTGCGGAGTGTAGGTACGATTCGGGATGCTCAAAAGTGGCCTAAACGTGACAAACGTAAAGATCCGAACCGTTTGGATCAGATTAATTATAACCTGTTGAGTCCCTATACTATTCAGAAAATGATGAAAGGGCGTAGTATTCTGAAAGAATTACGTAAAGTATCCGGAGAAACTTCAGAAACTTACTCTTACCAAAGTGCGAAAATTAAGAATTCTTCTTTAAATAATGGCATTCGTTTTTATGAAACGGCTATTCATAAATTTTTGGGTAATTCATTAATCAAGCGTTTGGAGGAGGTTCGTTTTAGCAGTGATGAGGAAATCCGTGCCCGGTTGATTCCTGATACAGAGATAGGGACAGGAGAATGGGTGGATATTTCCGGATTGATCGCTCCTAAAAGTGAAATAGAGAAGTTGATGGCAGATATAGAATCTGGAATCCTGACTAATGTGGATCAGATTCATGACCGTTTTGTTGAGATGCATCGTAATTATTATACATACGAGTGGACATGGGCGTATGGGAAGATGCTTGAGTTTTATAATCTGCGTTCCGATGAAATAACGGCAAAGGATGTTATTGCTATCGTGAAGAAGTGGCAGGAGGCTGTTGTCGGATTGGATAAAATGGTCTATGCCGATGCGAAAAAGGAATTTTCTTTGTCTGCTATGACGGGGTTCGGTGCAGATGGATCACGTGAAGAAATGGAGCAGGATTTTGAACAGGTGCGTGGGGTATTTGAAAGTAATCCGTTTGTGACAGCGGTATTGCAGCATATTAAAGCGAAAACAGCGTTGGGTAACGAGTTGATAGAACGGATTGCTTCTATATGATATTTTTGATGAGAGTATCCAGACTAAGATGAACCTTCGGAAAAGTTACAGATGGTAGTTATATATAAAAGAGCCGTATGAACGCTGGAGTAGTTATACGGCTCTTGCTATTGGATGACATTTGAGCTTGTTGGGATACTTCCTTTTTATTTTTTTACCACAGGTAGTATAACTCTGCTTGCAGCTCCTTGCTGATGATAAATTTTGATCTTTTGTTTCATCACAAAATCTTCTACCGTACAATGATAGGTATCAATAAACCTTTGTGGATTGCGGTCAATAATGGGGAACCAGGAACTTTGAATTTGAATCATCAGTCTGTGTCCCGGCAGGAATGTGTGTGCCACATCATACAGTGTGTAATTAACCGGAGTTATTTCTTCCGGTTTGAAAGGCAGGGGATTGTCGAATCCCTTACGGAAGCGTCCTCTGAATAATTCGCCACGAATCATCAGCTGGTACCCACTCATTGGGTAGTCACTCTTTAAATAACTGCGTGCAGTTTTGGAATATTCAAATTTTTCAGGATATACATCAATTACTTTCACCATAAAATCAGCGTCAGTACTACTGATGGCAGTCATTAATTCCACTTCTATAGGACCGACCAATGTTAATGTATCACATAGCGGCTCCGTCATGAAAGTAATGACATCGGGACGTGAAGTAGCAAAGCGTTGGTCATCTACCATGAATTCTTTTGTCCGGTAAGTGGTAGGGTTTGCCGTATAGGGTACCGGACGTGACATATCTGAAATATATTCTGAATAAGACTCTTGTTCTGCCGGTGCTTGTGTGGATACTGATCCGTTTTTATGTATATAATAAGGTGTACCGGCAGTCTTTTGTACAGGCCATTCGTTGTATGTTTTCCATTCGTTTTCACCTGTATGGAATATATTTACTTTATGCTTGGGCTTTTCTCCCTTTCCTTCCAGGAAATATCGGAAAAAAGGATATTCTATTTTGTCCATGTAATAAGCCGAAGTGCTTTTACCGAAATACAGATTACCGAAACCTTGGAATCCGCGTACTGTCCATGCTCCATGCCACCAAGGACCGAATGTCAGATATAAATCTGTGTCCGGTGATTGCTCTTTGATGGCTTTATAAAGATTCCAGGCTCCGTAACAGTCTTCGGAGTCATACAGTCCACCTACCACCAATATGGCGGGCTTCAAGTTATAACAGGAGGTGCGTGCATCGCGCTCTTTCCAGAAATCATCGAAATCAGGATGGTTTTTGATATCATTCCACAATGTCTGTGTGGTATCACGTACCAGGTCGTCTACATTCTTAAAGGTACCGAGTGCCAGAAAATCTGTGTAAACATCATTCTTTACAATTTGGTTCATCACTCCTTTTCCCATGTGGCGTCCTTCCAGTCTGGGAAGGAAATTAGTGGTTTGCAGCAAGGTGAAGGCTCCGTTGTGATGACGGTCATCTCCACGGAACCAGTCGGTGACGGGAGCTTGCGGAGAAACAGCTTTCAAAGCCGGATGATTGGAGGAGGCTGTCATAGTGGCATAGAAACCATCATAACTGATTCCCCATGTTCCTACATTTCCGTTATTATATGTGTTGTGAATCAACCATTCTATGGTATCGTATGTGTCCGTAGCTTCGTCTATATTCTTTTTATCTTTCTTACCCTTTTTGTTTTTGTTGAGAGGGCGTACTTGGATAAATATTCCTTCACTCTTATGTCGTCCACGTACATCTTGGAAGACGATAATATATCGGTGCTCTATATAGTTTTTCAGATTAGTTCTGAAATGACGGTCAAATCCTTCTCCGTATGGGGAACAAGAGTAAGGGCTGCGGTGCATCAGGATAGGATGCTGCCTGCTGTTGTCTTTCGGTTCATAGACAGCGGTGTAAAGCTTGATTCCGTCACGCATGGGAATCATGACTTCCCGTTTTGTGTAGATTTCCTTCAGTTTGAGTTCGATACTGTCCGGTTGGTTTTTTGCTTGGGTTTGTGTCCATCCTCGAGGGATGAGAAAGCATAACAGTAATGAAGTAATAAATAAGAATTTGCCTAATCTTTTCATGTATAATGTGATGTTATTTTAATGAGTTGGCAAAGGTAAGGACATTCCTTGAAAGTTTTCACGCTAATTAAGGAAAAATTTCGATAATAGTTACTACCTTTGTCACACTAATAACTTTTAACTAAAATAAGTATCAATATGGCAACACCTCCGTTCCATTATCAGCACATGTTCCCGTTGGGACCTGATAAAACCGAGTATTATTTGCTGACTAAAGATTATGTGTCAGTAAGTGAGTTTGAAGGAAAACCTATCTTGAAGATTGAAAAAGAAGGTCTGACTGCTATGGCTAACGCTGCTTTCCGTGATGTTTCTTTCTTGCTTCGCCGTTCACACAATGAACAGGTTGCTAAGATTCTGAGTGATCCCGAAGCCAGTGATAACGATAAGTATGTAGCATTGACTTTCTTGCGTAATGCGGAAGTTTCAGCTAAAGGCAAATTACCTCTTTGTCAAGATACGGGTACTGCTATTATCCATGGTGAGAAAGGTCAGCAGGTATGGACCGGCTATTGTGATGAAGAAGCCCTTTCCTTGGGAGTTTATAAGACTTATACGGAAGAAAATCTTCGTTATTCTCAGAATGCTCCTTTGACTATGTACGATGAGGTGAACACCAAATGTAACCTGCCTGCACAAATTGATTTGGAAGCTACTGAAGGTATGGAATACAAGTTCCTTTGTGTGACTAAAGGTGGTGGTTCGGCGAACAAGACCTATTTATATCAGGAAACGAAAGCTGTATTGAATCCGGCTACATTGGTTCCTTTCCTTGTTGAAAAAATGAAGACTTTGGGTACGGCTGCTTGTCCTCCTTATCATATTGCATTTGTAATCGGTGGTACATCGGCAGAGAAGAACTTGCTGACTGTTAAGCTAGCTTCTACTCACTATTATGACGAGTTGCCTACTACCGGTAATGAATACGGGCGTGCTTTCCGCGATGTGGAACTGGAAAAACAAGTATTGGAAGAAGCTTATAAGATTGGCTTGGGTGCACAGTTTGGTGGTAAGTATATGGCTCACGATGTCCGCATCATCCGCTTGCCTCGTCACGGTGCTTCTTGTCCTATCGGTCTGGGCGTTTCCTGTTCTGCTGACCGTAATATAAAATGTAAGATCAATAAAGATGGTATCTGGATTGAAAAGATGGATGATAAACCGGGTGAGCTGATTCCGGCAGAACTCCGTGAAGCCGGTGAAGGCGATGTGGTTAAGATTGATTTGAACCAACCGATGGCGGATATCCTGAAAGAATTGACCAAGTATCCGGTAGCTACCCGTCTGTCATTGAACGGAACCATTATTGTAGGTCGCGATATCGCTCATGCTAAATTGAAAGAGCGTTTGGATCGTGGCGAAGATTTGCCGCAGTATATCAAAGATCATCCTATCTATTATGCCGGTCCGGCAAAGACTCCGGAAGGTATGGCTTGTGGTTCTATGGGCCCCACTACAGCAGGACGTATGGACCCGTATGTGGATTTGTTCCAGTCACATGGCGGTAGCATGATAATGTTGGCAAAAGGTAATCGTAGCCAGCAGGTAACGGATGCTTGTAAGAAGTATGGCGGTTTCTATCTGGGCTCTATTGGTGGTCCGGCTGCTATCCTTGCTCAGAATAATATCAAGAGCATTGAGTGTGTGGAATATCCGGAATTGGGTATGGAAGCTATCTGGAAAATTGAAGTGGAAGATTTTCCGGCATTCATTTTGGTGGACGATAAAGGTAATGACTTCTTCAAGCAGTTGAAGCCGCGTTGCCTTGGAAATTGTAAATAATTAAATAATTCCGTAATAATACTAATACAGCCTTCCTCCCTTTAAAGGCGAGGGGGCTGTTCTGTTTTTTATTTAATTGGTGTTATCCGTTACCTTAATAATATGATGAAAAAACTACGATTGTTGTTTGTGCTGTTATGGATGACAAGCAACTTATTTTCTTCTCCTGTTACAGGATTATTAGAGCGCATCGACAAAGGAGCTTCCTCCAAATTTATTATTGAACGTCAGAAATCGGAAACCGATTTTTTTGAACTCGATCAGAAAGGTGATAAAGTAATTATCCGGGGTAATGACTATGTAAATATTGCTACCGGATTGAATTGGTATTTGAAATATTATGCAGGCATACATCTTTCTTGGAATGGAATGACTGCAAAACTGCCTGCTGTTTTGCCTCCTGTGACTAAAAAGGAACGGCATGAAACGGATCTGCCCTATCGTTATGATCTGAATTATTGTACTTTCTCTTATTCCATGGCTTTTTGGGACTGGGAGCGTTGGGAAAAGGAGATAGATTGGATGGCGCTTCACGGTATCAATCTTTCCCTGGCATTGACAGGGACTGAGTCGGTTTGGAGAAATGTACTTCTAAAACTGGGATATACTAAGGATGAAATTAATGAATTTGTAGCCGGACCGGGTTTTACAGCTTGGTGGTTGATGAATAATCTGGAAGGGTGGGGAGGACCTAATCCTGAAAGTTGGTATACCCGTCAGGAAAAACTTCAGAAGAAGATTGTAAAAAGAATGCGTGAATATGGCATCGAACCTGTGTTGCCGGGATATTGTGGCATGGTTCCTCATAATGCAAAGGAGAAATTAGGATTGAATGTTGCTGATCCCGGATTTTGGTGCAGCTATCATCGTCCTGCCTTTTTACAGCCGGAGGATGAACGCTTTGAAGAAATCTCTGCTTTGTATTATAGAGAACTGACAAAACTGTATGGAAAAACTGGTTTTTACGCTATTGATCCGTTTCATGAAGGGGGAAGTACTCAAGGAGTAAATTTGGATGCAGCCGGTAAAGCCATCATGAAAGCCATGAAAAAAACAAATCCGGATGCTGTGTGGGTGGCTCAGGCATGGCAGGACAATCCTCGTACTCCGATGATAGAGCATCTGGAAGCAGGAGACCTGTTAGTCTTGGACTTGCATAGCGAATGCCGTCCGCAATGGGGAGACCCGGCGTCAGAGTGGTGTCGCAAAGGAGGATACGGGCAGCATGGGTGGGTGTACTGCATGTTGTTGAATTTTGGTGGTAACATTGGGCTTCATGGTAAAATGGATGCGCTGATTGATGGCTTTTATGACGCGAAAGCAGATGTTCATGCCGGAAGGACATTGCGTGGAGTAGGGATGACTCCGGAAGGTATTGAGAACAATCCGGTTATGTATGAGCTGGTGATGGAATTGCCATGGCGTGAACATCGGTTTACTCGTGATGAGTGGTTGAAAGGATACGTATATGCTCGTTATGGGGTAGAGGATGAGGCTTTGCAACAAGTTTGGGATTTATTGGGTAACGGTATTTATAATAGTCCCAAGGAGAAAATACAACAGGGAACGCATGAGTCTGTATTCTGCGCTCGTCCGGGGTTGGATGTATATCAGGTATCCAGTTGGTCGGAGATGAAAGAATACTATAATCCGCAGGATGTGATAGAGGCTGCCCGACTGATGGTTTCTGTGGCTGATAAATATCAGGGTAATAATAATTTTGAGTTCGATTTGGTGGATGTGCTCCGGCAGGCATTGGCAGAAAAGGGGCGTTTGATGCAAAAAGTGGTAACGGCTGCGTTCCGGGCAGGAGACAAGCAAGTATTTGAGTTGGCTTCACAGCATTTTCTGCATCTTATTCTATTGCAAGACCAGTTGCTGGGTACCCGGAAAGAATTCAAGGTTGGAACTTGGATTGAAGCGGCACGTTCAGCAGGACAGACCCAGGAAGAAAAAGCATTATACGAATGGAATGCACGTGTTCAGATTACTACATGGGGAAATCGTGTAGCGGCAGATCAAGGCGGACTTCGTGATTATGCTCATAAAGAATGGAATGGCATTTTGAAAGATTTCTATTTTATGAGATGGAAGGCTTATTTTGATTATTTAGCTTGTGTCCTGGATGGAAAGCAACCGGAGGAACTTGATTTTTATACCTTGGAAGAAGCATGGACTAAAGAAACAGGATTCTATTCCTCAATTCCTGAAGGAAATACTGTGGTAGTAGCTAAAAACATTTTTGAAGAAGTTTTTTAAATGTTCTTTCTACTATGGATAACTTAAGACTTTCATAGGTTATAAGGCTTGATTATGGGTTCAGAACCGATGGGTATGAAACTATGATAACTTTATTCACGGTAGGGGGTGGATTGAATTTACCCCCTTACGGTGAATGAAAGTTATGGAAACAGATAGCGTGTGGAAAATGCTTACTTCTTCTTCTCGGATGTCTGTTTCCAGATACGTACCATATAGAATGCGCAATGTGTGAACGCAAAGACGAACGAAATAGCGAGCAATGTCTTGTCTTCTTCCCAGCCTACTGTCTGTTGATGCCACAATCCTGTAATAACTGAAAGTACAGACAGGGCGATTCCTGTCATATTCAATATGGTGAGTCCTTTGCGTCGTTTTACGTTATGCTCCAGCTTGCTGTGTTTTACTCCATAGCAGGCATAAACATCCAGACCTATCAGCATCCATAATACCAATCGGATCCAAGTGTCAGCCGGAAGAAACAACATCATACAAAGGCAGGTAAGGATGCCCAGAATCGGTACCGTGGGAACAAAAGGAGTTTTAAAGGCACGATGTACGTCAGGCATACTTTTACGCACGATCAATACTGCCGCGCAAACCAATGTGAAGGCGAATAAGGTACCTATACTGGTCATTTCTCCGGCTAAGATCGGAAGAGCACACGT
>ENA-OQQW01000979-OQQW01000979.1-human-gut-metagenome-genome-assembly--contig:-NODE-979-length-17545-cov-8.793654_pt1 | contig 17545 bp, 12 predicted proteins | sample MGYA00243234_ERZ505098 | MGnify/ENA primary metagenome ERZ505098 (study PRJEB26097, sample SAMN02712086) | human gut metagenome | biome: Gut microbiome | host: Homo sapiens | place: Denmark: Copenhagen... | reverse complement strand
CAGACTTCGTCTGCAAAGATGTCGTGGGCAAGGGTGTTCCCCCTTGACCTCCTTTGATACCTCAATCATAAAAACAGACTGTCCCATCAGCAGACAATCTTTTTTTATTCTCTCGGTATATCGCCCATCGGCAAAGACCAATACCACAGAAAACCTTTCTTCGTTGAGATAACTCCTGCGTTTTTCTTTGCCTTTTTGATGGTCGATTTCTTGAACCCTGCGGCTTCAAGTTTTTCTTCACAATCCGAAGAAAGCATTTCTCCGCCCTGCAACATTTCAACGAGAAATGATTTTGCTTTCATCTCTTTTTCATTCGGTCTGCCCATTTGTGGCGAAAGAGATAAAAACGCTTCTTCGGCTGTCATCTCCATTTCGGAAATGAAGTCCACGCCTTTCTCGGCAACCTCAAAAAGAATTGCCGAACCTGTCGGGGCAAGATTTGATTTCACCTGCACCAAATATCTTTCCGCAGGTGCTTCCTTGTTCGGTGTGCGTGTGATTGCAAGAATGCTTCTTGCAGCACCCGCAATATCAATCGAGCCATTGGTGCGGTAGAGTGGATTATTATCTTTCATCTTGTTCATATGAGCAATAATGACAATCGCACAACCCGTATCTTTTGCAACTGCTATCAGATGGTTAAACTCTGCTCGTGTTTCGTTAGCATTGTTCATAGAACAGTTCTCTCCGATATAGGAACTCAACGGGTCAAGGATTAGAAGTTTGGCATTGTACATTTCAATCGCTTCACGAATACGGTTATCCCCGAAAGACAAGGTCTTTTCATCTTCCTTGATGAAGATTAGGTTTTCTCCGTTCCCGTCGGCAGAATTGAAACGGGGTACTACGGTATCATCTGCATCATCTTCCGTTGTCTGATAGATGATAGCCATAGGCTCGTTTTCTTCCGTTTCGGTAAATGGTAGAGGTTTACCCTTTGAGAGCAGGGCGGCGATGGAAAGCATTAACTTGCTTTTTCCATCGCCCGGATCTCCCTGCAACAGCGTAACCTTGCCAAACGGAATATACGGATACCACAGCCATTTAACTTCTCTCGGCTCGATTTCACTTGCCTTGATGATTTCAAGAGGTACGCTGAAATTCGTTTCGTTTTCATTCTGTTTCATCATTTCTTGTTCTCCTTTTCTCTGAAAATATAAAAAACCACAGATTGATACTGAAACCTTGTTTGTGTTGCTTTTCGGAGCGTAAATCAAGGAAAATCCTCGTTCTAAGCCTTTCAAAAAATAGCATAAGGTGTTTGTACTAACCTGTGGTTATGTATGAAATTGTAGGTTTTGGGTAACAAAAAACACCGTATTTCTACGGTGCTTTTTGCTTCAATACTTGTCTTTTAATTTCAGACAAACTGGAAGTTATCTGCATAAATTTTCAGGTCGATGTCCTATTCCATGTTCGTAATTAGTTAATTGTCTTCGGAGAAAATCCGCCATAATTTCATCGCCTATGTTTATCCATGCCTCTATCTGTATTTCCATTAAAGCCTTCGTAACTCTCATCGGAAGTTCGTCTAAATTGCTAATAGCCAACCACGGAAAGGCTCGATATTTTTGAGTATCACCAATTATAAACAAATAACCTATCAACTGTTCTTTTCTGAAAACAAAATAGAATTGCGGCATCTCTCCAGCGATGGATTTGTCCATAATCTTTTTCATCGTCTTTTCTTTTCCATATGCAGGATAAAAGCCTATGCTTTTTAAATCTCTCAAAGATTTTTCTTTTTGTTCTTCTGACATATCCAAATAATTAAGGATTTGTTCCTCCATACCACTTACCTCCGCAAATCACGATTTTCTCAATTCTCCAAACTTGAAGTTTCCATTTATTTCTTTTTGCGGTATTTGGGTTCAATACCTACTACATACGCTACCATAGCCGCAATACTAATAAGCATTGCACCCAATATAGGTATAATAATCAAACCCGAATTCTGCCCATCTAATAAAGGCAATCCAATTAACGTAAACAAAACACCATACACGCACCACAATATGCCCAAAGCACGATTATAGCCTTTCACATCTTCTATGGGCGCTACCTCAGCATTTGCCCAAAAACCGAAAGGTTTTGCTTTCTTGGAATTAAAATCATAAATGCCCATTACAATAAATAATACGCCGATTATTACCCAAATAACAAATGCTATTAATCTTCCTTCCATAATATGTATCCTTTCTTTGTAGTTCTGTAAATTCCGATTTGTCTCTCTAATGAGTGAGAATATTATACCACATTTTTGTGATTTTTTCAACTTGCCCACTTCGACTGCACTCCCGACTTAATAACTTCTTGAACACTTGCCGAAAAAGAAAAACTGCCATCACTTGACAGCAGTTCTCTTTCGGGTAGTATTCTGTTATGAATACACAATATCGTTTAATACGATTTCATCAACGCAGGAACGAATGTTATTCATCAATCCTATCCATCTCATCATATCCACAGCCTTTAATTGCTCGGTAACACCTTGTTTTCTTGCCATTTCCTTTATGAGATATTCAGCCATATCACAAGCCGAAGTGTCAATCTCGGCAAGATGTTCATATAACTTTCCGCTTGTCAGCAGAGTGTAATATAAAACTCGCTTGTGTTCTTTCAAATATTGCTCTCGCATTCTTCCGTACTTTGAGAGCAAAGGCTTTTCTTCTGCGATTAGGCAGGGGTAGTAATAATCCCCGATAAGTTCATATCGGATACCCGTTCTTTCATCTGTGATAAATCTTTGCATTGCGACTTCTCCTTTTCTCTTTTATGGTGATAAAACTCCAAGGTTTTCTTATTGTGATTTACCCTTTGACATTCTTCGGAGCAGAATTTCTGTTGGCTGTGTGTTGGCCAATAGGAATTGCCACACACAGCACATTCACGCTGACGGTAATAATGGTTTCCTCGTTCTACTTCTCGGTCTGCTTTCTTTTCGTCTTGCCTTTCTTGATAGCAGCAGTCCTTTGAACAGAAAATCTGTCGGTTACTTGTTGGGATAAACTCTTTGTTACAATGAGGACAAACCTTTGTCTTGACGATTTCACCACCGTTTTCTGCGATTTTTTGTGCCTTTCGCTTTTCTCGGTAGGCTTTTTCACGCTTACGCTGTCTTGCCAAGCGTTGTTGTTCTTCCTGCTCTTTCTGTGCTTCTATCTCGGCAAGTTCTTCTTTGGTATAGGCAATATCCACTTGACCGACATAGTTAAAATAAATATCGACCTTTTGTGTTCGTGCTTTTCCCACACCCTCTGCTTCATAGACCACTATCTTATCAACAAGTTCATTGAACATTGTATCGGAGATTTCCGTAGGATTTTTGCACTTACGTATCAGCGAAATGAAATGCTTAATATCAACGGAACTTACTTTTTCTTCGGCAAGCTCTGTTTTCATCGTTTCCATTTTCGTTTCCAACTCTGCCTGCTCGTCATCATACTGTTTCATCAGTTGCTTATACTGTCTTTCGGGCAGTAATCCCGATATGAGATTTTCATACAAGCCACGAACAAGTGTAGAAAGTTCATCATAGCGTTTTTGACAGCGTTGCAGTTCCGATTGATTGTGTTTCGGCTTTTCCTCCTGCTTTTCATTCCATAGCGATTGCAGTTCCAAAGCAAAGGCTTTTTCATCATTCAGAACAAACCTTGAAAAGCGTTTGACAGACGATAGTATCAAGGCTTCAACATTGTCGGCACTAATTGAATGAGCGGTACAACCGTTCACTCGGCTTGCATATCCACCGCAACGATAAGAATACTGCACAGAACCGTCTTTTTTACTGTAATGTGTCTGCAAAGTCATTCTTCTTCCGCAATCGGCACAGTATAAATATCCGCTCAAACGGTGTGTATGTGTTCCCCAAGCCGAAGCACGATTTGCTCTGCTTCTGCGTTTCTGAACGCTGTCCCAAAGTTCCTGCGATATGATAGGTTCGTGTGTATTCGGAAATACATACTGTTCTTCTTCGTCTGTGCTTTTTCTCTTGTGAAGTTTGAAATTTGTGCTTACAGACTTACGCAAAACGGTGTGTCCGAGATATTCCTGCCTGTCTAAAATATTTCTTATCGTTGACATTGCCCAAAGATAAGGGTTTGTGAACTTGTTGCCGTTGTACTGTTCGGGGTGGTGTTCCTTTGCATAAGCCGCAGGAATTAAAATCTTTTCTTCGGTGAGTAATTCTGCTATCGCTCGTGGACTTTTACCATTGTTAGCAAGAGTAAAGATACGCTTTACCACTTCCGAAGCCACAGGGTCAACTACAAGCGTTTGCTTGTCGGACGGTAATCTGTTGTAACCATAGGGAATAGAACCGCTACAACGCTTTCCGTCTTTCATACGGGCATCGAATATAGCCTTGATTTTATTGCTCGTGTCTTTGGCATACCATTCATTCATAATATTCAAAAACGGAGCAAAATCATTATCCGAAGCATTGTTACTGTCAATGCTGTTGTTGATTGCAAGAAAACGGACATTTTTCTGTGGAAACAGAACTTCCGTATAAAACCCTACTTGCAGATAATTTCGCCCTAATCGGCTCATATCCTTAACAATCAAGGTTTCTACATTTCCTGCTTCAACTTCTTTTATCAGAGATTGAAAGCCGGGGCGATTGAAATTCACACCTGAAAATCCATCATCAGTAAAATGACGGATATTCTCAAAACCGTTTTTTCGGGCGTAATCTTCCAAGTATTTCTTTTGATTGGTTATCGAATTTGACTCGCCCGTAAGGTCATCATCTCTCGACAAACGCTCGTAAAGTGCCGTAATTCTTGAAGTCCTTGACATTCTTTTTACCTCCTTCCTTATGTATTTTTTCAATTTAGGACAGTTAAATTCATCGTCCTATAAAAGTATAGCCCTCCGGGGACAACTCAATGGCGGTGACGGTTTCCCCGTAGTTCGCCGCCCATGCGTCAAAGTGCTGCAAGCCCTGTTCCTCCAGCGCCGACATCTGCAAGTAACGCTGGATGGTGTAAAGCTCCACCATGCTGTTGGAAATGGGGGTGCCGGTGGCAAAGACAATGCCGCGCCCTCCGGTGATCTCGTCGAGGTAGCGGCACTTCATAAAGAGGTCTGAGCTTTTCTGCGCCTCAGTCTGGGCGATGCCTCCCACATTCCGCATTTTCGTGTACAAAAAAAGGTTCTTAAAATAGTGCGACTCGTCAATGAAGATGCGGTCAACGCCCAATTCCTCAAAGGTGACCACATCGTCCTTGCGGCTCTGGTCATTCAGCTTGTCGATCTTGGCTTGCAGGCCCTTCTTGGTTTTCTCCATCTGTTTGATGGTGAAATTCTCTGCTTTTTCTCGCTTGGCTTCGGAAATGCCCATCATGATTTCGTCGATCTGCTGTTCCAGAATGGCCCGCTGGCGCTCTACGCTCATGGGGATCTTCTCAAACTGCGAATGCCCGATAATAATGGCATCGTAGTCGCCGGTGGCGATCCGTCCACAGAATTTCTTGCGGTTCTTGGATTCAAAATCCTTGCGGGTAGCGACAAGGATGTTCGCTGCCGGATAGAGCTGCAAAAACTCAGTGGCCCACTGCTCTGTCAGGTGGTTTGGAACCACAAAAAGAGATTTCTGACACAGGCCCAGCCGCTTTGACTCCATCGCCGCCGCGACCATTTCAAATGTCTTGCCCGCGCCCACCACATGGGCAAGCAAGGTGTTTCCACCGTACAAAATGTGCGCGATGGCGTTGACCTGGTGCTTGCGGAGTGTGATCTCCGGGTTCATGCCTGAAAAGCTGATGTGACTGCCATCATACTCACGGGGACGGTTGCTGTTGAACAGAATATTATAGGTCTTACAGATGGCTTCGCGCCGGTCCGGGTCTTTCCAGATCCACTCAGCAAAAGCGTCTTTAATGAGCTCCTGCTTGCTCTGGGCGATGGCCGTCTCTTTCTTGTTCAGAACGGCAATTCTGCGCCCTTCCTCATCGTATTGGTAATCAAAAATGCGGACATCCTTCAGGTTAAGTGTCGTTTCGATAATCTCATAGGCGTTGATGCGCTGTGTGCCGTAGGTACTGATGGCCTTCACGTTGCCGCGATCCTTGCTTTTACCTTCGATACGCCATTCACCGGTGATGCCGGAATAGTGGACCTCCATGCCCCATTGCGCGCTGCGGGGTGTCCCCAGCGTTTCAAAGATGAACCGGCGGACATATTCGGTGTCCAGCCATGTAGCGCCCAGCCGGACGGAGATCTCGCTGGCGGTGAGGTCTACCGGCTGCACCTGTGCCAGAGCATCAGCATTGATCTGATACTGCGGGTTCTGTTCCGCCTTGCCTTGGGCAACCGCCAATTTCTGACGCACATTGCCGGAGAGGTATTCATCTGCGGGCAGGTATTTCTCATGCCCATCGTTCTCGCCGGTGTAAGCGGGGTTTAGGAACACCACGCCGGTCAGTTCAGAAAACAGCGTCTCCTCGTCCTTGCCGGTGAGCCTGCCCATATAGTCCATATCCACATGGGCCTTTTCGCCAATGGACAGCGCCAGCGCCTCCACCGCTGTATCTACCTTTTCGGCGGGTTTGTGACTGCGGATGGTGCGCTTGGTGAACAGGTCCGCCTTTCTTTTCAGGTTCCGGTCCTCGTCCAGAATTTCCAGTGAACACAGCAGGAAATAGGAGCTGTCCTGATCGAAGGCGATGGCGTTGCCGCGGGAATTGATGAGTCCGTATTTCCGGGTGAAGGCATCGTAGAGGGTATTCAGCTTTGCTTGCTGCGCCTTGATTTCTTCATCGGGATAGTCCTCGGTCTGATACTCCAGCAGCGTCCGCACACAGTCCCGCAGCTCGATCATGCCGCGGATTCTGTTCTCTGCCGTCTTGGATACCTCCACCGGGTTCATGCGGCTGTTTTCACGGTAGTAGATCTGCCCGTCCACCAGCGTATAGGAAAAGTTGCGGACGGCAGGATCGGCTTCGATGGAATGATCCTCGCCCTCCAGCTCCTCCTCCCGGTCATAGGCGGTGATCTCGCCGTGGATATTTTGAACGGCCTCCGCCAGCAGCGCTTCCAACGGCTGCTCCGGGTACGGCTCACAGGTGGGCGTGGGGCCGAACGGCCCGGACACCATCTTCATCTCGCCCAGCACCATGTCGGGGTGGTCGATGAAGTAGCTGTTCATCTGGATGCCGTCCTCGTTGGTGGCAAGGTGTACCCATTCGGGTTCTATATCCACCATGCGCTCACGCTTTTGCAAAAACAGAATGTCTGAAACCACCTCGGTGCCCGCTGCGGCCTTGAACGCATTGTTGGGCAGCCGGATGGCCCCCAGCAGCTCCGAGCGCTGCGCGATGTATTTTCGTGCGCTGGCAGTGCGCTTGTCCATGGTGTAGCTGGAGGTCACAACGGCGATGACGCCGCCCGGTCTGACCTGATCCAACATTTTGGCCACGAAATACTCATGGATGGGGAAATTCAGCCGGTCATAGCGCTTGTCCGGCACATGGAACTGGCCGAAGGGAACATTTCCGATGGCAACATCAAAAAAATTATCCGGGAAGGCGGTTTTCTCATAGCCCTGCACCGCAATACTGCTTTTCTGATAAAGCTGGCGGGCGATGCGGCCAGAGAGATCGTCCAGCTCCACGCCATAGAGCTTGCTGCCGCTCATGCTTTCCGGCAGCATACCGAGAAAATTGCCAATACCGCAGGCTGGCTCCAGAATGTTGCCCTGCGTGAAGCCCATCTGCCCCAGGGCGGCATAGATGCCGCGGATAACCACAGGCGGCGTGTAGAACGCCGTCAGCGTGGATTCGCGGGCGGCGGCGTATTCGGCATCGGTAAGCAGTTCTTTCAGTTCAGCGTAACGAGGATTTTTCTCGTCAAAGAAGTCCGCCAGACCGCCCCAGCCCACATACTGTGCCAGCACCGCCTGTTCCTCCGCTGTGGCGGCTCGGCTCTCTGCCTCCACCGCTTTCAGGGTACGGATGGCATCCAGATTGCGCTGAAAACGCTCCAGCGGCGCGCCCTCTCCGATGTGGTCATCGGTGATGCGGTAGTTCCGGCCATCCGCGTCCAGCGGATAGGCAAGCGCGTTTTGCTTTTTCTTTTTCGGCGGGGTGAGTACCGCAGGCGGCTCGTCCGTCTGCGGTGCAGCGGTTTCCCGCACCATGTCCGGCTGCTCCATGTGAGCGCGGACATAGTCGAGGGATTCCTTTCGGAAGATGGGAAAGCCCGTCCCGCCTTCAAAGGTCACATCCCGCAGCGATACATTTTGCGTATGATCGTCTACGCTGTCCACTTCAAACTGCCGTCCATCTATGGTCAGGCGTGTGCCGATGGAGAGCGGTTCGGGGACTTCCGGTTCCATGGGCATTACGGGCTCCGGTGGCGTTGGCATGGTTTCCTCGGAGGGTGTCGCAGCTTCCCGCACCAACGCCGCTGTCGGCTCATTGGGTACGGTCGGTGTCAGTTGCCCATCGTGCCGGTGATTGAACAGGCTGAACTCACCGTTTACATAGGCATAAAGTTGAAAATGAGTTTCATGGACAAATTCATAGTGGCGGTCATCTTTTTGCATTTCACCCAACCGGGCATTCAATGCGTCCATGAGCCACATTGCAGTGGACTTATCCTGCAATTCTTCTTCAATCAGCGGTACCGCCTGATAATAATCCATGCCCATGTAATAGGGACGCGGAACATTGTCCGGTGCATTGTACAGACTGGAGTAAATGGCCCGCGCCAACTGCCCACGCTCATATTCCGGGATCTTTGCGATGGCATCCTCGCCGGGGAATCGTTTCTGCGCAATCAGGCGCTCATACTCCTTGACCACATTGGGGATGGTCAGATGGACGGTATCATATTTCTTGGAATGGTAGTCCCGTTCGTAGTCCAGCCCCTTGTAAGTCTTGGTGTATCCATACCCGGCGCGGGCTCCGCCGCTGTACTCGCCAAAGCTGCCCTTGATGAACTTCTGACGTTCCTCCGGCGTGTGGGGATAGCAGAAGTGGGAATAGATCGCCAGCCGACTTTCGACGCCCTCCCGCAAAAAATAATGGTCGATCTCGTCTTGTGTGATGAACATTTTGCATTGCCGCAGGAAGCTGGGCTGAGCATCAAAGTGTCGTTCCTCGTATAGCAGGTCGTTGAGGATGATGCCGATGCGGTGGGTGTTATACGCTGAAAGACGGTAACGCAGAATGGATGGATCATCATAATAAGCGTCGAGAAAAGCGTGGTATTCCTGCGCCAGCATTTGTAGGCCACCATCCGTCTTTGCGAACGCGACCATGTCCTCGTCCAGTTCCGGGTAGCCCTTGTGCTGGTCGTGGATGGCCAAAGTCTGCGGGAGCAGCCCCATGTCCCGGCCTTCCTTGGTCAGGTCACGGGCTGTCATCAGGAGGGCGTCCATTGCTTCGTGCAGCACCTTGTCAGGGGCCTGTGTCAGTTCGGCGGCGGAGAGATAGATCCCGGCCCGTAGCAGCCCCAAAATGCGGCCCGCCGCCAGTCCCCATGAGACCACGGTTTTGCTGTATCCGGTGCGGACGCTGTCGCCTTGGGCGAGGTGGATGCCGTCCTCCAGAAACCAAACGGCATATTTGCGGCCTTCGTACTCGATGCCGCGCCCATTTTCTGTGCCAAACTCCCGACGCAGAAACGCTATATTTTCCTGTTCAGAATGCTCCCGCATATAGAACATCGCAATGCGTTCGGCGCTGCCGGGTTCGTTTCCGGCTGTGTAAAGCGCCTGGTCGATGACCTCCTGCGGCACCGTGCGGGCCGGGGCCAGAATGCCAGAGGGCGCGTCTGCTGGAGCCTCGTACACCGGGGCGTCGCCGCCCATGTCGAATAGGGCAAGCTGCTCCGCGACGATTGGGGCATTTTGCAGGCCCAGCTTGATTTTGTACTCGCCGCGCTCGATCAGGCCCTCGGTCATCTCGGTGATGACCGACCATGAAAAAACGGACTCTGAGGTGCGGGAGAGGTAGCTGCCCTCCCACATCAAAAGTCCGTCTTTCTCGGCGTGGTAGCCTGTCCGAACACCGTCGGTCAGGACTTCCACCCATATATCGTTGTAGCTGTTTTTGAGAAATTCCGTCCGTTCTGCAAGATTCTTGTGCGCTTGAAAGTATTCAAAGATCTCCTGCCGCTTGTGCTTGCGCCCGCCGTCATCCAGCAGGTTCGCTTCAATGAGATGCATATCCAGAAAGGCGGGCAGCTCTGCGGTATTTTGCTGTGCGGTGTCATGCTCCAGCGCAAAGGCTGCTGCCTGCTCCTGTGCCTTTTCGTCCGGGTAATCACCGTAGACGCGGAGGCACTGGTGTGTTTCGGCGTCATAGACGGCAGCGCCGTCGTATGCAAAGCCGTCTTCCTCCATCGTACCGGCAACATAGCCCTGCGCCGCAGCCTCCGCTTCTTCCAACGTTTGATAGTCCAGCTTATCGTCAAAGCCGTTTTCAATATGGTGATAGGCTGCGACCTGATAGGGTGCGGCCATCTGCGCGGCGTAGCGGTCAATGGCTTCTGCGGTCAGCCATTCCGGTTTTTCCGGGAGGGCGTCATACAGCTCCCGCATTTTTTTGATCTGCGCGTGGACATTGCCTGTCCACAAATGCTTTTCACTCCGCCCGCCAGCGCCGAGGAAATACTCGCAGTCGGCGCGCAGGCGGTCCAGCAGCGCGTAGTCCCCGCTGCGATCCGCCGAGTCCCCGCCAGCCAGCTTGGGATAGGTCTCGCCCAAAAGTTCCTGATGCAGCCTGGTATGGAATGCGGGCATATCGTAATAGAGCTTGGCAAGCCGCAGATCGCCGCTTTCGCTGACGATGCGCCGGATCGCCTCCGCCCCCTCCAAGAATGCGTTCTCCCGGTCTGAATTGCGGCAGGCGTTTCCAAACGTCGCATCTTTCATCAGGGCGTCGCCCACGGTTTGTTTGTACTGTGCAAACAGCTCCTTTACCGTGGGTTGAGGGGAGTCGGCAGAGGAAAAGGCAGGAAGCTCATCACTTCCTGCCTTTGCGGTTTCTTCTTGATTTAGCTGTAGATCAGGTCGTTCAGCACCAGCTCCTCCGCGCTGTGCCGGAGATTGTTCATCAACCCCATCCAGCGCAGGGGATTGACCGCCTTCAGTTCCTCCGTCACGCCCTCGGTCTGTGCCATCTGCGCCACGGTCTGCTCCACCATCTTCCGCGCGGTCTGCTCGATCTCTGCCAGATGCTCCGTCAGCTTGCCGCTGGTCTTGAGGTTGGTGTAAAGCACTCTGCGGCGCTTCTTCAGGTACTCTCTCCGCAGCTCCGCGTACTTGCCCAGATGCACCTCCGGCGTCTGCGGCATCAGCAGGTTCGGCACCTGAAAGCCATCCTGCATCCTGTAAGTGATCTCCATGCTGTTCGCTCCTTTCATGGGGTGTTTCGTGTTGTTCTGTGCGGTCATCATAACCGATTCTCGTGCGGTTTGCAAAAAATTGATCCCGCTGAGCCTGCATGACCGTTCGGCTGATCTCCCGCAGGCCCATCTCTGCGATGTCGCTGGTGGCGATGCCCAGGGCGTTGATGGTGGGCGGTGTGTTGAATTCGTAGACATGGGCGAACTCATCCGGTGAAAAATAATCGTCCGCGTTCAGCCCCAGCCGGGTCATCAGCATATAGGCCACGCTGACCTCCAGCGCGTCCCGGTAGAACACCTCTAAATTGAGGTCGTCCAGTTCCTCCAGCAGGCTGTCCTCCCGACACTCCCGCAGGTCTTGCAGGTAGTCCGGGAAGTTGTCCGCTACGGCGTTGTGGCAGGCGGAGCGCACCGCGTCCGCAAGATTTTCTTTTTCGGCCAGGTTGCCGAAGGTGGCTTCTAAGGTTTCGATGACCTCCGGCTCAAAGGCCGGGTGCATCGTCCAGATGGGTAGCGGACGGGCAAAACGGGACGCATGGGTGTCGGAAACATCAAAATAGAGCTTCAAGCAGTTTTGCCCGTCATCGCCAAATACGGCGATGCTCTTGGCCCCACGATTGACCCAGCGGCCAAACTGACGGTTCCAGCGCTCCATCTCAAGGACCGCCGTGGCGTCCGGGCGCTGGGCGTAGATCAAAAGCTGCTCATCAAAGGGGCATTTGTAATTGTAGCAGGCGGCGCGGAGAAAGCCCGTCCAGCTTTGATAGCTGCCGGTGACGCTCTGCACGGTCTGGTCATAAAGCTCTGTGATAAGCTGAAATTTAGTAGGCAAGTTGGCACCTCCTATCTCTCCGGCTCTGTTCGCTTTTTCACTTGGAGCCGGTCACTCTTTTGCTGCTCTTTTTGGGCCTTTTCAAACGGTTTCCGCTGGTAACAGTAAATATAAAACTGATAGTCACTTTTAACTGGCGTGCAGCGGAGCATATACACATACTGTTTGGTTTTTACCATGAAGCCACAGGAGGGAAGCAACGCGCCCTTGATGGCGCAGATTCGCTCATACCGGTTGCAGTAGCGGTTCATGCTGTCGAAGTCACGCAGCGGGGAGTCCGGCTGCTCCCGCAGCCAGTTCACGGTGCGGTCGATGTCCGCCTTAAACTCCGGCGTATTCAGCGCGTCTTGCTGGTGGGGCCACCATGTTGTATAAAACTGCTTGCCGCTTCCAAAATCACCCCGCAGGTGTCCCACGCAACCTACGGTCTTGTCCTGTTCCTCACTGCGGGAGAAGTAGAGAGCGTGCAGCACAGGCTCATTGACACTGTAAAAGTCAATGACATCCTTATCGCTGGCGGGATATTTCTCCTGAAATTCCGCAAGGGTACGGCATCCGCCATCTTGAAAGGAAAGGCTGTCGTTCTCCAGTGGAATCCACCCATCAATGGGAAGCTGGAACGGCTCGCGTGTGAGGACGGTGCCATAGAAGTTGACCATGAGGCTTCGGGACAGTTCAATGGGTTCGCCCCAATCCTCATCCCCATGGCGCAGCTCGTAGCGATATACACCCTCCGGCACGGTGGCTCGGTCAATGCGGCATTCTGTAAATAATGCCGGTCGGTCAAAAATCGTGACTTCCTGGTAGGTCACCTTCTGCGCGTCATAGCTCATCTGGCTTCACCTCTCTCTTTTTTCGGCGTGGTGCGCTTTTGTTCATATTCTCTCAGCTTTTCTTTCGCCCAATCCGGTATCTTTTCTGGATTGGCTACGCCAAGAATGTCGGAAGCGTCCCACCGGCATCGTTCACCGGAATACAATTCCTCGAAGTAAACCGCACGCCCGCGTGCGCCGGGTGTGCAGCCAAATCCACTCAGCGCGAAGCCGAGTTGACAGTCTGCTGTGCGGTATTCTGGAGCAAGGCTGGTGGGGCGGAGAACGATCAGCTTGCCTTGCAGAGATTCCTCTGATGGAGGAAGGCAAGCCTCCGCGCCTAAAACGGCATAGGGGACATTTCGGGCCGCACGGAATGCTTTGACTTTTTCGACCTGTGCCTGCAAGCGATTCAAAAAGGTTTCTGCAATTTCCAGATAACTCTTACAGGCAAGTGCTTCGGGATACATTGTTTCTCCGAGAAAATTGTACTGCTGATAGCAGGTCATATAGGTTTCGTCCTTTGGATTGAACCCCATAAGCAGAACGCGCCCACCCATACGAATGGACTGTATGATCTCGTAGTCACCGGCTTTGTCGGGTTCTGCGCTTTTCTGCTCCCTGTACCCAAGCCGCTCCGCTTTATCCCGTAAGATTAGGTCTTTGAGATAGGCACCCTTTTCGGGTTGCTGTTCAAACCATTCCCGCACCTCGGTATCACCGAGGGAGAGTTGGAAGGTAAACCGCATGATTTTGTTGCGGTACTCGTCATTCTTTTCTTTTCGCTTCTGATAGTTCGTCATCGTGCTTCACCCCGATCCTTATGTTTCTTTTTTTGCCGCTTCTGCTCCTTTTCCAATTCTTCCAGCGTTTTCGGTGGTTTGCCATCAAAGGAGATCAGAACATTTTGCTTCGGTGTGCCTTGCAGCATGGTTTCCACCTCGCTGCACTCCTGCTTCTGCTTTTCTGTCATGGTGCTGTCCTTTCCAGAAGATAATAGAAAAACAGAGATCTGAGCATCTTCCGCTGCAAATCTCTGTTCCAATCGTTCTACTGTCCAATTTTGCTTAAATTGTCCCAAAGGGTTATGCCCAAATTGGGCGATAGCCCGCTGATCCATATCGCAGAGCCTTTTCCATAATTCCGGGTGGTGATGCCGCAGCTTCCTCAGTTCGTCGATCCGCTGGAGGGGACAGCACCAACAGGAACAGCGGTGGTAGATCTCATATAATCCGCCCCAATCATAACCACGGTCGTAACATATTTGCAAAGCCTCTGCTTCGGTGATACCCCAGTCCACCAACGGATATTGCTCATTTTTGATCCGCTTCGGCTCATCTGCCGCGATGCCGACATAGTGGAGTGCCTGATACTCCCCCTTGATCCGGTTGACCTCCTTGCTGATAAGATGCGTTTTAAGCTGCCCGGTACACCATCGGACCTTAACGCCGGGCCAGCCGTTTCCGCAAAGCGGAACGCCCAGCCTTTGCCGGTTTTCGATGGAAGATGGCTTTTGCTTTTTTTCCTCGAACATCAGGTACTCAAAGCCTTTTGGGTGCCGCAGCGTAGTGATGTGGATACCACGCTCCCGGTAAAGGTAGTCATCCACCTTGCGGATATGGTCATACATTTCCGGAAATTCCATGCCCGTGTCTGCCCAAAGGACCGTGTTTATGGGCAAACCTTGTTCAATCATCAGCAAGAGCATAGCCGTACTGTCCTTACCGCCTGAGAGGGACGCTGCATGAAAAATCTGCTTGTTGAATGAAATCACCTCCAATTTGCTCATGAAAAAAGCCGCCTGCTTCGGCGGCTGCAATGCAAAACGGCACGGTTTCCCGTGCCGTTTTCATTGAAATCTTCTGTTCCGACAGGCAGAGCAGATCCGCGGTCATTCTATGACTTCACGTTCCATTCGCAAATACTTTTCGCGCAGATACCATGCCTGTTCAGGACTGATGATCCGGTTTACCTCCGCGCTATTGATGTCGCTTTGCAGAGAACAGTAATCGCAATCCCAGAGATAATATTCTTCACCACGATCCAGCTTATCCCATGCGCTGACCATAGCTTGGATTGACTCCTGCAAAAACTCCGGCAAATTCTGTTCCCAATCACAGTGACCATCGGCATTGTTTTTTCTATCGTCTTGCAAAGCCACTTGCGGCACCTCTCTTTTCGTTGATGCCCGTATCATAGCAACACACCAGTCCGATGTCAACAAATGCCCCGGCAGAAGCATTATCGACTCATTTCTTGCTGCCGCTTGCGGTGCCAACCTTCCAACAGCTTGATAATGACATCCTCCATCTGCTTTGGGGTGTAGCTGGAGGGAAAGTATTTTTGTAGACGGTCGTTGCGGATCGTGACCTTGCGTTCCAGCGGCTTTTCCTCCCGCATGATGAGGTCGATGATGTTATTCTCCAGCTTGCCCTCGGCGCTGAGCTGCTTGAGCCGCTGGGCCTGTCCCAGCGACGGGTACACTTCATCGCGCTCCATGACAAGCAGGAGGTAGGTCTGTTCTTTTTCGGACAGGTGGGAGAGGAAATCCGCCGCAGGAACGAACTTGAGCGTTCCCGCGTCCACTGCGTCCAGCAGCGGGGGAATCAGCTTATTTAGGCGCACATAACGCTGTACCTGCTTGCGACTTTCGTCTACCTGATCCGCTAAAAGGTCTATTGAGCTATGTCCTTTTAACTTCTGGCCAACTTGGCCAGAAGTTAAATCTGTCCGTTGCCCCTGCCGTTTCATGGCGTCCAGCTTCAGCTTGTAGGCTTTGGCTTTCTCGCTGGGGAGTAAGTCCTCGCGGTTGATGTTATAATCCACGACCAAAATGTCCGCTTCCTCGTCACTGTAATTGCGGACGATGACGGGGCGGGTATCCAGCCCCACAGCTTTCGCGCAGTAATCGCGCCTGTGGCCGGAAATGATCTCATATCCGCCGCTCTCGCGGGGCCGGACAATCAGCGGCTCCGCGATGCCGATATGTTCAATGCTGTCCATGAGGCGCACCAGATCAGGCGTGGGGCGGTCGATGGTGTACGGCTGGCGGGAGTATGGGAAAACTTCTGCGGCGGGAACGATCTGGATACGCTCCTGTCGGTCGGCTTCACGCTCCGCGTCCGTTTTGAACAGGTCATCGTACCGGGTCAGTTCGATGCCGCTTAATTTGCTTGCCAAGGCTCAACACCTCCCTCGTCAGATTTTCATACGCCAGCGCCGCCTTGCCGCTGCGGTCGTGGTCGTAAATGCTTTTGTTTTCCACGCTGATCTCCGCCGCCTTGATGGAACGGGGAATTTCGCTTGCGAACACATGACCGCCATAGGTCTTGCGGACAAGCGCGTTGATCTCCCGCGCCAGCGTGGTGCGGCTGTCCACCATCGTCAGCACAATGCCGTCCACCTCCAGCTTCGGGTTGAGCTGCCGTTTCACGCGGGTGATGGTTCGCAAAAGCTGCTCCAGCCCCTTTGCGGGGAGATATTGCGCCTGCACAGGAATGATCACGCTGTCCGCCGCAGTCAGGGCGTTGATGGTCAGCATACCGAGGGACGGCATACAGTCGATGAGCGCGTAATCGTAGCGGTCTGCCACGGTGGACAGATATTGCCGCAGCACCGTTTCACGGCTCATGGTGTTGACCAGCGTGACCTCCAGTGCTGACAGCTCGATATTGGCGGGGACAAGGTGGACGCCGGATGAGTGGTGCAGGATACCCTCACCGGGAGCGATGGGCTGCTCCGCGATGATCTTCTCCATCAGCGTGGAGAGTGTGGGGGATAATTCGTCTGGCTGCGGCCAGCCCAACATCTGCGTGAGATTGCCTTGTGCATCGGCGTCGATCAGCAGAACTTTTTTACCTTGCCGAGAAAGACCAATGCCGAGGCTGGCGGCTGTGGTGGTCTTACCCACGCCGCCCTTCTGATTTGCCAGTGCGATTGTTTTCACGGGTTCGATGCTCCTTTCAGTCGTAAAATGGGTTTCAAAAAAGCAGAGCTGTTCGCTCTGCCTATCCGCTGTCATGGAAGTCGTGATTCACTTTGGCGCGGTAGTAGCTGCCGCAGGTAGCTGGGGCGTTGAACAGCATCTCCAGCAGATAGGCTTTGATGTTGCGAATGTCCGCGGTGCTCTCCCGCAGGCAGTCCAGCACATACTCGATGTGGGAGGAATCCAGCTTCAGAAAACGCTCCTTCACTAACGCCGTATAAAGCTGCTTTCCGCCGATCCGCATGAAGCTGTCCTGTGTGCAGAGGACCTCCAGCATGAGGTCCGCGATCTCGTCGATGTCGTCGTAGGGATGCTGCCGGCGCAGGTGGTCGTACTCGATATTTTCCCGAATCTCTTTTCGGTATTCCGCGATCACCTCCTCCGGCTGCGCGCCCGGATGGATAGATGAATCAGTATTACTCAACTCAGTATTATTCTTATCAGTCTTATTACACTCGGTTTTTCCGAGGTCTTGACTTCTGATTTTCCGAGGTCCAGACTTCGGTTTTTCCGAACTCTTGACTTCGACTTTCCAGAACTCCAGACTTCGGTTTTTCCGAA
>ENA-OQQW01000969-OQQW01000969.1-human-gut-metagenome-genome-assembly--contig:-NODE-969-length-17714-cov-8.523586_pt1 | contig 17714 bp, 10 predicted proteins | sample MGYA00243234_ERZ505098 | MGnify/ENA primary metagenome ERZ505098 (study PRJEB26097, sample SAMN02712086) | human gut metagenome | biome: Gut microbiome | host: Homo sapiens | place: Denmark: Copenhagen... | reverse complement strand
AGCTACCGGCTCATAACCGGTCGGTCCGGGGTTCGAGTCCCTGTTGGCGCACCAAAAAAGAAAGTACTCAAACGGGTACTTTCTTTTTATTTTACCGTTATGCGTGAACAGGGACTCGAAGGCGAGCGTTAAGAAAACAGTCCGGCGGACTGTTTTTAGCGAGAGCGTTGATGAATTTTTAGCTTTGAACAAGCCGCAACAAGCGAGGTAGAATAACTTAGATAGATAAAACACCTGTTGGCGCACCAAAAAAGGAAGTACTCAAACGGGTACTTTCTTTTTTTGTTTTTACTCTATCTTTTTCCAACAATACTTTTTCATAAAATCTGCAATTACGGTTATATCTTCACCCTCATAGTATTTTACAAGCAGTCTTTTAAATTCAGGCACTTCCTTTTCAGGAATCACCAGAAATCCGCCACCGTGTGAAATAAGATAGTGATTTGCAAAAATTACAGAGGCACGCTTGTTACCGTCAAGAAATATTTGTGTTTTCATACAATAAAGGCACAACTTAATTGCCGTATTGATAACTTCATCACTTTCTTCTATAATTTCACGGATTTTTTCTTTTACATCCAACTCATTAGGCAACGGTGGAACATATGAAGAACCTCCGATAGTAACCGGAACTCCTCTAATTCTTCCGCCTTCCGCAAAAAATCCTTCATTAACAACTCTTGCTATATGGCTGAGCATATAGTAGTCGGAACGACTTGCTATTACATCACGATCCAAAATAAATTCCCATGCGTGTTTTAAATTCAAAATTTTCTGAACATCTGTTGCAGTCACACCGGAAATTTTACCGTTATCTATGATTTCTTCAGTTTGTGGGAATGATGTAGCAACACCCTCAAGAACAGCCTGATCATATATATTCATTTTCATATTTGCACGGGCAAACGCAATATTGTTTATAACATCAGAAGAAAGTTCATCTTCTGAATATCCCGCATTTGCAAGTTGTTTATCTATACTGCGAAGTTCTTTCCTGATTTCACGGGCTTCTCTGGCATTGCGGAGGAGCAAATTATATAATTCTTCCGTATATGCACCTACATAAGTTGATGTCTGTTTTCCTGCAACACGCTTTCTCACATAAAGATATTTTTCATTACCTCGTTCCTTAATTTCGGGAGTTCCGTCATACGGCATTAAATTTAACCTTGCATTAAGGTCAGCACGGCTTCTTAGTAACTCTTGTATTTCATTGTATTTTGCGGCCATTATAATTCTCCTTTGGGGTACATTCTCTTGTAAAAGTATAATACAATTCTCCCCAACAGTCAATGCACCTTGGGGAACATTTTTGCATTTTAAAGCCTAATTCGTTCCCCAATAATAAATTTCAAACATATTATATCCTACTCAAGTTCTTTTATGAAATCCATTAACACCAACAAATTCCAAAACAACCCTTATCTCACAAACGGATAAGGGTTGTTTTTATTCATTAATTTTACTCTTTTTGAATTCGAGATACTTTATATAGTCAAGCACATCGCCACATTCCTCTTTTGTAAATGACTGCGGAAGAGAAAAAGAGCGAATGTTGCGGTTGAACGAGAGCGGTTCGTCAATCAGACCGATGAGATAGTCAACCGACACATCAAAAAGTTTTGCAATGATTATTTTTGAATTATCGTCGGGGTCACTGCGGTTACATTCGTATGATGATATCGTATAGTGTGACACGCCCAAAAGCTCTGCAAGCTGTGCCTGCGACACGCCGTGGTCTTTGCGAAGTTCCTGTAAGCGTTCACCAATCATAATATCACCTCATATATTTAATAACTTAATTATAAGTATTTTGCGAATTTTTGTTTAAAATTATGAGAAATTTTAGATTTTTAATTGACAAGTGTGAAAATCTGCATTATAATTCTCATATGAGCTGTGAATTTTCACAGTAATTTTAAGGAGGAATTATTTATGTATTGTCAAAAATGCGGCAAACAAATTGCTGACGGAAGTGTATTTTGTCAGCACTGCGGCGCACAAATAGGAAATGTTGTATCAGATAATTTTTCTAATCAAAATTATAATGTACAGCATACCGAAAAGCATGAAGAACCAATAAAAAACAAAGAAGAATTTATTGCCGATTTCCGCGCAAAGCACCCTGAACGAATGGTATATATAGTTATATTTATTATTCTAGAAATTGTTTCAACAATCGTATTTATAATGAATGTATCATCTTATATAGATCATCACCGTGATGAAAATCTCACAGGTATGATGATTGCGGCATTTCTCGAAATAATTGCAATAATTTTTGCATGTGCAATTCAAAAAGTAAACGCATCGGCAAATAAAGCATTTGACAGTTATATTACAAAAGAAAGCCGCGAAAAAACGAAAGTAAGTACAAAATGGCTGTGTCCGAAATGCGGAAATTCAAATCCTGCCAACATAAGATACTGCTCAAACTGTAGTTGTCAAAAGCCGAATTTTGAACCGATTTCAGCTCAAACCGATGTTTGGCAATGTCCAAAGTGTGGAAAGATAAATCAAAATTATGTCGGAACATGCGGTTGCGGCACAAGAAAGCCATAAAGCAACAGGCTGTACAGATTGCGTACAGCCTGTTTTTGTGTGGATATTAAAATGTAGCGGCGAACCGTGTTCTCCCCTTAGTGTGCGTTGCACACGATTGCACGCATTGCGTGCAAAATTGAATGCACAATTTTCATCACATCAAAAATTATGTGAATAAGCAAACAGTATCATCAAGGCGGGCGTCCAATGAACGCCCCTACGGGTTTGCGACATTTACTGAATTTATTTTACATAAATTCTGTGCCTTTACTTGCGTGTTTCCGATTAACTTCGCTATATTTTCTGTTTTTCAATTTTTAACTTAATTTGAATCAATGTCCGTTCTCCGTAATTCTGATTGCAACGGCGGTGACATCGTCCTCACGGTCAGCCTTACGGTGCTTTACCGCCTCGTCAACAACAGCCTTTGCAAGATCCTGGGTACTGCCCTCATTCCATGTGCGAATAAGCTTTTCGAGCCATTTGTCATCGCCCGTAATTACACCGTCTGATACCATAACAATCATATCCCCCGTTGTCAGATTTACCGTGTCGGTTGAAAATTTTATACCGTTTAGAATTCCTGCAGGGAGCGACGGCATTTCACGAACCGTTACCCTGCCGTTTTTCTTTACAAATGTTACGGGTGCGCCTGCCTTTTTGAAGGTGGTTTTGCCGGTGTAGAGGTCAACACTTGTGACATCAACCGTTGAAAGCGATTCGTCCTCACTTTTCACCATGAGGGCGGAGTTCACAATCTGCAAACAGCTGTCGGCTGAAAGTCCCGCCCTTAGCAGTCTTGTCATAACAGACGCCGCCATATTGCCGTCAACGGCAGCTCTGCCGCCCGTACCCATACCGTCACACACGAGCGCATATGTTTTGCCGAAACCGTCATTGAAATAATTTATGCAGTCACCGCAGAGCTTACCGTTGTCGGCGGTGTGCTGGTCGCTTCCGATTTCAACATCAAACACGGGCATTTCGCACATTGCAATACGGATTCTGTTGCCCTCACGGCTGATTGTCGGAAGGTCAAATCTTCTTCCGCAACAGCGTGAAATCTCACGCATAACCTCGCCCTTAGAAAGCTTTTCGGACTTATTCGAGAGCGTAAGTTCCACGCTCATTCTTCCGCCGTTTGACACAAGGCAGATGCACTCCTCAACAATTGCACCGAGGCTTGTGAGGACGCTGATTATCCGTTGTGCAGATTCGTTATCGCACCGCATTGTGTTGCGAAATTCATCAGCCAAATCGTGGAGAATATCGCCGATTCCGGAAAACTGCCCTGCAACAACGCTCCGCACATCGGTAATCCTTTGTTGTGCCTCAAGCGCCGACTGATATTCACGGTAGTTTGCGTTCATTGAACGGGCAATTTCGCCTTTTTTACAGCAGTTTTTTACGAAAGATTTTTCAACATCTCTTTCGCCTATTGTACCGTTCGATTCAAGATACTCTTCAAGCCTTGCAAAATCGTCACGGGTGACACCGCCCTTGTGTTCATAGCAGTACATTTTCAGTCCGCAGGTTTCGCAGACTTCATTTCTTGTACCCTCACAAACAGCGTCAAATGTGGGCGAATAGAGCTTTTTCATCTTTTCGGAAACTTTTGAGACATCGTTTTTCACATTGCCGACTGCCTTTGAGGCAAAGTCGAGTCGCATAACAATATTTTTTCGCAGAGCCTCTCCGAGCGATGTATTTTTGTCGCTTGAAAAGACGGGCGAAATCACATTGCCAACTTCTTTCGGAAGAACCATAAACACCGCACTTGCGGCAAGGCTTTCAACAAGCACACCCGACGGTGTTCCGAACTGCGAACCGAACGCAAGGCACATCACACCGTTTGAGATTACAAAGGCAATCGCACAGCCCAATTTTCCGAGCTGTGAAAAAAGCCCCGCCATAAGTCCTCCGAATGCAAAACCGCCGCAGATGTAGCCGTTCTCTCTTGACGCAATGCTGAAAATCGCTCCTGTTGAAATTCCGCTGATTGCACCGCCCGTAACCGAGCCGTAGCGTGAACAGAGCAAAATGACGAGCATTGCAATAATTCTGCCGAGCGAGATATTCTGCCAAGCAATACTGCCGAAAGCCAGAATCAGGATACACCCCGACATAACCACGCTTGCGGTTTCCTGTTGCGAAAAAACTTCAAAACTTCTGTTATCGCCTGCAAGGTGTAGTGCCGTGCTGATAAAATATGCCGCCGCACCTGCAATTACCGCCTCGGTTACGCAATCGGCAAAGGTTGTCAGCGTACTTGTGCTTACGAAAAGCAACGAAACACCCGTTGCAAAAATCGGAACAAATGCCACAAGCGGAGCAAAAACCTTGCTTTTGGTAACCTTGTCAAGATCACCGAGCAGCCACCGCAGACCGCCTATTGCCGCCACAACGGCAAGGTAACGAAAGCTGTCCGAGGGTTTGAGCAGGACATAGCCGAATGCCGTGCCTAAGAGTGATGACAAAAGATACTTTCTCGGAACTGCCGCCGCAAATGACGCCCCGAACGGTGCAAGGCTTCCGAGAACCGCTCCCCGTGACACCAAAATTCCGCAGAGCAGACAACCTGCGTTTGTGAGCATTTTCCGCATAAAATCGCCCTGAACAGCGTCCTGTCTGCGAGCCAAAGTAGTTTTTGCTTCCATAAAAATCAACATCCCTTTAATGATTTACTTCTTTTTGTATTTTTATTATAGGATATTATGGGTAACAGTTTTGTCTTTTTGTGAATGAGAATTTTTATATTCTTTTGTAGAAACAAAGCTTTGAAAAAACTTAATAAAGTAATTACGCAAAAGATTGTTCAACATTAAAAAAAGCCGTTGTTAAAATTCTGATTTTGCATTATAATGGAGTAAACCAAAGTGAAAGGACAAACAAAATGATTATAATGTCAGTTGACCTCGGAAAAGCACGCACAGGCATTGCCGTATGCGACAAAACCGAGTTTTTAGCGTCGCCATATACAGTTATTTTTGAAAAGTCACCGAAACAGTTGCTTGAAAAGGTGTCAAATACAGCCAAAGAAACAAAAGCCGAGCTTATTGTTGTGGGACTTCCGAAAAATATGGACGGCAGTGAGGGCGAAAGCGCACAGAATGCCAGAGCGTTTGCCGAAAATCTGAGCAATGAAACAGGCATTGAATGCGTTATGCAGGATGAGCGTGGAACAACAATTACGGCTCACAATTTTCTCAACACCACAAATACAAGAGGAAAAAAGCGTAAAAATGTCGTTGACGAGGTTGCCGCCACAATAATTCTTCAGGATTATCTTGACAAAAGAAAATCGGGCTTAAACAAATAAAATCATAAAAGATTTACCCTTCCGATAATTTCGGAGGGTTATTTAATGTACATTTTGAGAATTTTATAACCTAAAATTCAAGCACGCCGCAGTTTTTCTCACTTGAAACTGCGGCGTGCTTTTAAGTTAAATGCTTTAGTACTTTTAAGTACTATAAAATCATTATATCACCCATTTATGATAAAGTCAATAGTACCGATAGATACTATGCAGGGTGATAATATGTATTTTAAAAGACTGCGTGATTTGCGAGAAGATCATGATATGAAACAAAGTGAAGTTGCCGAATATTTAGGAATTCAGCAGACGGTCTATTCACGCTACGAAAGAGGATTTCAGTCAATTCCTGTTGAGCATTTAATTAAACTGGCTGATTTGTACAAAGTTTCCACAGATTACATTCTCGGCAGAAAATAGTTACAAATTAAAAATTAAAGTCGGGAATCCGATGAACGCACCTACAGTTGGATTACACCACAGACAATTACAATTCTACGCTCGGGTGATTTATCCCTCGCACCTATAAAACCGTCTTCACGAACGAAAAAAATACACGGTATGTACCCATTTGGCACATACCGTGGTTTTTTATACATTATATGTTTTCAGTTAAATCAGAAGTCCATAATTTCATCGTCTTCAAGAGCAACGATAACATCGTCTGTATCGTCATTCTCAACGATTTCTGCCTCAGAATTACTCTCAAGCTGAACATCTGCATATCTCTGCATACCTGTACCTGCAGGGATAATCTTACCGAGGATAACATTCTCTTTAAGACCGACGAGCGGATCAACCTTACCCTTGATAGCGGCATCTGTAAGAACTCTTGTTGTTTCCTGGAATGATGCGGCTGAAAGGAAGCTGTCTGTTGCAAGAGCTGCCTTTGTGATACCGAGGAGGAGCTGAGTGAATGTTGCCTCACGAAGACCTTCTTCGCCGTTGGCAATACGCTTTTTAATCTGCTCATTCTCGTAAAGAACTTCGTTCTTGTCATAGGTCTGACCTGACATAAAGCCTGTGTCGCCTGCGTCCTCAACCTTAACCTTACGCATCATCTGACGAACGATAACCTCAATGTGCTTATCGTTGATTTCAACACCCTGTAAACGGTAGGTACTCTGTACTTCCGAAATAAGGTAGTTCATGACTGCCTCGGGTCCGAGAATATCGAGTATATCGTGCGGATTAACAGCACCGTCGGTAATCTTGTCGCCCTTTTTGATGTGGTCGCCGTCAAATACCTTTACACGGAAACCGAAAGGAATGAGGTAAGCTCTTTCTTCGCCTGTTTCCTTGTTAAAGATAACAGCGTGCTTTGCGTTTTTGATTTCTTCAAAACGAACATCACCGTCGATTTCACTGATGATTGCAAGGCTCTTTGGTTTACGAGCCTCGAAAAGCTCTTCAACTCTCGGAAGACCCTGTGTGATATCTTCGGCAGATGCAACACCGCCGGTATGGAATGTTCTCATTGTAAGCTGTGTACCCGGCTCACCGATTGACTGAGCGGCAATAATACCGACAGCCTCACCGACAGTAACAGGCTGACGGTTGGCAAGGTTAGAACCGTAGCACTTACGGCAAGCGCCGTGTTTTGCACGACATTCAAGTACCGAACGAATCTTGATGTGGTCAACACCCGAATTAACGATGATGTCAGCCTCTTTGTCGCCCATCATAACATCCTTTGAAACAAGAACATTACCGTTAGAATCGCAGAAGTCATCAAGGAGATATCTTCCGATAAGACGCTCGTGGAGTCCCTCGATAACATTTGATTCGCCTGCTTTGATGTCAAAGATTTCAAGACCTTCTGTAGTACCGCAGTCCTCTTCACGGATAATAACTTCCTGTGATACATCAACAAGACGGCGGGTAAGGTAACCTGAGTCGGCTGTACGAAGAGCTGTATCGGCAAGACCTTTACGAGCACCACGAGATGAAATAAAGTACTCCAAGATGTTAAGGCCTTCACGGTAGTTAGCTCTGATAGGAATTTCAATTGTTTTACCTGATGTATTGGCGATAAGACCACGCATACCTGCAAGCTGTCTGATCTGGCTCATACTACCACGGGCACCTGAGTCAGCCATCATGAAGATTGGGTTGTAGCGGTCAAGGTTTTTCTGGAGGGCGTCGGTTACATCGTTAGTAGCCTTTTCCCAGATACGAAGAACTTCTTCGTAACGCTCCTCGTTTGAACGAAGACCCATCATAAACTCATCACGAATAACATCAACTTCCTTCTCTGCCTCGGCAATAATCGCCTTCTTCTGAGGAGGAATAACTGCGTCACAAACGGCAACGGTAATAGCACCCTTTGTAGAATACTTATAGCCCTGTGCCTTAATGTGGTCAAGAACAACGCTTGTTCTTACCGGACCGTGAATTTTGATACATTTATCAATAATCTTCTTAAGACCCGATTTACCAACGAGGAAGTCAACCTCAAACTTGAATCTGTTTTCGGGGATACTTCTGTCGATAAAGCCGAGATCCTGAGGAATAGGATTGTTAAAGATAATCTTACCGATTGTTGTGTCTACAATACCGGATTCGATTTTTCCGTCAATTTCAAGCTCACGGCGAACCTTGATTTTTGAGTGAAGCTCAATGACGCCTGTCTGATAAGCCATCATAACCTCATCAACATCACGGAATACCTTTCCTTCGCCTCTCTCACCGTCCTTATCAAGTGTAAGGTAGTAAGAACCGAGGATCATATCCTGTGTAGGAACTGTAACAGGCTGACCGTCAGAAGGCTTGAGAAGGTTGCCTGCTGCGAGCATAAGGAATCTTGCTTCTGCCTGTGCCTCTGCCGAAAGAGGTACATGGACAGCCATCTGGTCGCCGTCAAAGTCAGCATTGTATGCTGTACAAGCGAGCGGATGAAGTTTAAGAGCACGACCTTCAACAAGAACAGGCTCAAATGCCTGAATACCAAGACGGTGAAGTGTTGGAGCACGGTTGAGGAGAACGGGGTGTCCCTTGATTACAACTTCAAGTGCGTCCCAAACATTGTCCTTTGCACGCTCGACAGCTTTTCTTGCTGATTTGATATTCTGCTCTGCTTTAGTTTCAACAAGGCGTTTCATAACGAACGGCTTGAAGAGTTCAAGTGCCATTTCCTTAGGAAGACCGCACTGATACATTTTGAGTTCAGGTCCTACAACGATAACCGAACGGCCTGAGTAGTCAACACGCTTACCGAGAAGGTTCTGACGGAAACGGCCCTGCTTACCTTTAAGCATATCCGAAAGTGACTTGAGGGCACGGTTGTTAGGTCCTGTAACAGGTCTGCCTCGTCTGCCGTTGTCGATGAGTGCGTCAACGGATTCCTGAAGCATTCTCTTCTCGTTGCGGATGATGATTTCAGGTGCGTTAAGCTCAAGGAGCTTTTTAAGTCTGTTGTTACGGTTGATAACTCGGCGATAGAGGTCGTTAAGGTCACTTGTTGCAAAACGACCGCCGTCAAGCTGAACCATAGGACGGATATCCGGCGGAATTACCGGAACAACATCGAGAATCATCCACTCGGGACGGTTGCCCGACATTCTGAAGCTTTCAACAACATCAAGTCTTTTAAGGAGTCTAACTCTCTTCTGACCCGATGCAGTTTCGAGTTCTTCTTTAAGTGAAGCGGAAAGAGCATCAAGGTCAATCTCGGCAAGGAGCTTTTTGATTGCCTCGGCACCCATACCTGCTTCAAAGTCGTTTTCATACTTCTCACGCATATCATTGTACTCACCCTCGGTAAGGCACTGATACTTTGCAAGGTCACGGCAGTCGCCGGGATCTGTTACGATGTACTGTGAGAAATAGAGTACATTCTCCAAAAGCTTGGGAGAAATATCAAGCATAAGGGCAATTCTTGAAGGAATTCCCTTGAAATACCAAATGTGCGACACGGGAGCGGCAAGCTCAATGTGTCCCATACGCTCTCTTCTGACCTTTGAACGGGTTACTTCAACACCGCAACGGTCACAGATTTTACCCTTAAAACGGATTCTCTTGTATTTACCGCAGTGACATTCCCAGTCCTTTGTCGGTCCGAAAATGCGTTCGCAGAACAAGCCGTCTCTTTCAGGCTTGAGAGTACGATAGTTAATTGTCTCGGGCTTTTTAACTTCGCCGTAAGACCATTCTCTCATCTGCTCAGGAGAAGCAAGTCCGATTTTAATTGAGTCAAAAACATTATTATCTATCATTGCATTTCCTCCTTACATATCGTCACTGCCAAAGTCATCGCTGAAATCATCCGATGTATAGCTGTCCTCTTCAACATCGGCAAGTGAATCGTCAAACATATTGCCTTCTTCGCCGCCCTCGTCAAGAGTGTAGCCGTCCATTGATGTCATTACATGGTCTTCTTCAAATTCCGGATTTGTTGCATCAACAATATCCTCGTCCTCATCAAACTTCTGCTTAATGTCAATTTCTTCACCGTCAGAGTTAAGAACACGAACATCAAGTGAAAGTGACTGGAGTTCCTTAATAAGAACTCTGAATGACTCAGGAATACCCGGAGCAGGAATATTCTGACCTTTAACGATAGCCTCGTAGGTCTTAACACGGCCGACAACATCGTCCGACTTAACTGTAAGAATTTCCTGAAGTGTATAAGCAGCACCGTAAGCCTCAAGTGCCCAAACTTCCATCTCACCGAAACGCTGACCGCCGAACTGAGCTTTACCGCCGAGTGGCTGCTGTGTAACGAGAGAGTAAGGACCTGTGCTTCTTGCGTGGATTTTTTCATCAACGAGGTGATGGAGCTTGAGGTAGTACATATAACCTACTGTTACAGGGTTATCGAAACGCTCGCCTGTACGACCGTCAACAAGCCATGTCTTACCGTCCTCGCTGTAACCTGCGTCTTTAAGACACTGGAAAATGTCCTGCTCATGAGCACCGTCAAATACAGGAGTCATAATCTTCCAGCCAAGCGCCTTTGCGGCATAACCGAGGTGAACCTCAAGAACCTGACCGATGTTCATACGAGAAGGTACGCCCAACGGGTTAAGTACGATGTCAAGCGGAGTACCGTCAGGAAGGAACGGCATATCTTCCATTGGGAGAATTCTTGAAACAACACCCTTGTTACCGTGACGACCTGCCATCTTATCGCCTACGCTGATTTTTCTCTTGAGTGCAAGGTAAACTCTTACAACCTTGTTTACACCGGGCTGGAGTTCGTTTCTGCTGTCTGCACGGGTAAACACCTTAACATCAACAACAGTACCGCATTCACCGTGAGGCACACGAAGAGATGTATCTCTGACTTCTCTTGCCTTTTCACCGAAGATTGCACGAAGGAGTCTTTCCTCGGCTGTAAGCTCTGTTTCACCCTTTGGAGTTACTTTACCGACAAGGATATCGCCTGCTTTAACCTCAGAACCGATCTGAATGATACCGTCCTCGTCAAGATACTTGAGAACATCTTCACCTACATTCGGGATATCTCTTGTAATCTCTTCGGATCCGAGCTTTGTATCTCTTGCCTCTGTGTCATATTCTTCAATGTGAATTGATGTATAAACATCATCACGAACGATTTTTTCGTTGATAAGAACAGCATCCTCGTAGTTGTAACCTTCCCATGTCATAAAGCCGATAAGAGCGTTCTTACCGAGAGCAACTTCACCGTTTTCGGTAGCGGGACCGTCTGCGAGAACTTCACCCTTCTTAACTCTCTGTCCTCTTGACACGATAGGACGCTGGTTGATACATGTACCCTGGTTAGAGCGGAGGAACTTGATAACCTCAAAGTCCTGAACTCTGCCCGAGTCATACTGTACACGAATGTTACGGGCGTCAACGCTCATAACGATACCGTCTTCCTCAGCGAGGATACAAACGCCTGAGTCTGTACCTGCCTTGTACTCCATACCTGTACCAACGATAGGAGCTTCACTGCGGAGAAGCGGAACTGCCTGACGCTGCATGTTCGCACCCATGAGAGCACGGTTTGCGTCATCGTTTTCAAGGAACGGAATCATAGCCGTAGCAACAGATACAACCATCTTAGGAGATACATCCATGAAGTCGAATCTTTCGGGAGAATACTCTACGAACTCGTCACGGTAACGACCTACGACTCTTGAATGAACAAATCTGCCGTTTTCATCAAGCGGTTCGTTAGCCTGTGCAACAGCGTAGTTATCCTCAACATCGGCTGTCATATAAACAACCTCGTCGGTTACAACGCCTGTTTGCTTGTCAATTTTACGATAAGGAGCTTCGATAAAGCCGTACTTGTTGATACGGGCAAATGAAGCAAGATATGAGATAAGACCGATGTTAGGACCTTCAGGAGTTTCGATAGGACACATTCGGCCATAGTGTGTGTAGTGTACGTCACGAACCTCAAATCCTGCACGATCTCTTGAAAGACCGCCCGGACCGAGGGCTGAAAGACGACGCTTGTGGGTAAGCTCTGCAAGTGGGTTACCCTGATCCATGAACTGTGAAAGCGGTGAAGAACCGAAGAATTCTTTAATTGCCGCTGTTACGGGACGGATATTGATGAGTGAGTTAGGCGAAAGCGACTCCATATCCTGTGACTGGGTTGTCATTCTCTCTCTTACAACTCTTTCAAGACGGGAGAAACCGATTCTGAACTGGTTCTGAAGAAGTTCGCCTACACAGCGGATTCTTCTGTTGCCGAGGTGGTCGATATCATCTGTATTACCGACACCGTGAGCAACACAGTTGAGGTAGTTGATTGTTGCAAAGATATCATCAACCGTGATGTGGTTAGGAACAAGCTCATCTGCACGGCTTCTGAGCATTTCCTTGAGGTCATCCTCATTCTCGCAGGAATCAAGGATTTCGCAAAGAACATCAAAACGAACATTTTCCTTGATATCACACTCTGCTTCTGCGTCAAAATCAACATAGCAAGCGATGTCAACCATACCGTTTGAAATAACCTTAACGATTGTTTCATCGGCAGCCTTTACATAGGCAATCTTAACACCTGCGTTTTCGATTTCAAAAGCCTTTTCCTTTGTGATTTTTTCATCACGAAGAGCCATAACCTCGCCTGTGCGTGGGTTGGCAATCGGCTCTGCAAGAATCTGACCTTCAAGACGGTTTGCAATACCGAGCTTTTTGTTGTATTTATATCTGCCTACTCTTGACATATCATAACGACCGGGGTCAAAGAACAGGTTGTTTATGTGTGTCTGCGCACTGTCAACTGTCGGAGGCTCAGACGGACGGAGCTTTTTGTAAACCTCGATAAGACCTTCTTCAACATTTGAAGCGGCATCCTTTTCGATAGTAGCTCTCATTCTTTCATCGTCACCGAAATAGTCGAGAATTTCGGCATCCGTGCCAAGACCGAGTGCTCTGATAAATGATGTAACGGGAAGCTTACGGTTCTTATCAATACGAACATAAAAAACATCGTTTACATCGGTTTCATACTCAAGCCATGCACCACGATTCGGGATAACTGTTGTTGAATACAGTTCCTTACCGGTTTTATCGTGATCCATTTTATAGTAAACGCCCGGGCTTCTTACAAGCTGTGAAACGATAACACGCTCAGCACCGTTGATAACGAATGTGCCGCTTGCGGTCATCAGCGGGAAATCGCCCATAAATACATTGCTCTCTTTGATTTCACCCGTTGACTTGTTCAAAAGTCTTGCGGTTACTCTGAGAGCAGCTGAATATGTTGCATCACGAACCTTACACTCAATTACGCTGTAGTTCGGGTGATCAACATCAAGTGTGTAGTCGATAAAATCGAGAACAAGGTTGTCCTGATAATCGGTAATGCCCGAAACATCTTTAAATACTTCTTTAAGACCTTCGTCAAGCAACCATTTGTATGACGCTTTCTGAATGTCGATAAGATTAGGCATATCAATTACTTCATCGATTTTACCAAAACTCATTCTTTCGGTGTTGCCAAGCTTTACGGGTTTGACATTAACCATAGGCGTATCACTCCTTAAAAAATCTATGAAACGGGGCAAGCGGTACTGAAAATCTGCTCATAAAAAGCTCTTGACACAAAAGGATTTTTGTGATAATATCCCCTTGTCGGATAAAGTTTTTTGCTGATTTTCCCGACCTCTTCGGTACATATCCCCATTATGGTACATTTTATTATTCTATATTGAAATAATCAATAAGTCAAGAGAATTTTCGGATTTTTTTCGGATTTTACTGACTTTTTTATATTTTTACAGGTTTTATTTCCCGAAAAGAATTATTTTTCTTTTCGGGCTATTTTTTACACCTCAATGCAACACCCGACACGGTGTATGGTTTTACAAGTAGGGGCGTTCATCGGACGCCCGCAAGTAACAGAACATACATTATGATAAATACAAAGTGTATAGATGTCGCAAAGTCATTGTTCAACTGTAGCGGCGAACACGGTTCGCCAATTGATTTGTGTGCAAACACAAATCAAGCAAAACCAATTTTTTTGGTAAATAGCAAATATAAATTTCATATAACAAACGATTTGTATTAAGTCGAACCGATTTTACAATCGTTTCGATTGGCGAACACTGTTCGCCGCTACAGTATAACAATTGCTTTGTCGAATTTATAAAGTTTGTTTTTAAATATAATTTCTACCGTTACTAACGGGAGAACACGGTTCTCCCCTACATTTAAACAACAGCTTTTACACAAACAAAAACAGTCGGGAAGACATTGCTTTGCATTTTGCAAACTGTCTTCCCGACATTCATTTTCAATTTTCAATTTTCAATTTTTAATTACTTGCCCTTCCCCATATCATCATATCTGTCCAGAAACGAAACTTTATTATCGCCTTGTTTATATGAAATAATCGTATCGAGGTTGACATTTTCAACGCTATGGAAAATGTTGCTTTCAATCTGGGGATTGATTTTCTTCAGATTTGCGATAAGCTGTTTGATTTCCTGTCGTTTTGAGCCTGTGTTGCTGTTTGGCGAACAGGTTGTGCAAGTGTCCGTAAAACGGCACGCACATTGAATGAAATTCAGCTTGTTGTAATCTCGCCAATGCTTGATTTCAGCCTCACGAACGAGGTAGAGAGGGCGGATAAGTTCCATTCCCTCATAGTTTGTGCTGTGGAGTTTCGGCATCATCGTCTGAACCTGACCGCCGTAGAGCATACCCATAAGAATAGTTTCTATAACATCGTCATAGTGATGACCGAGTGCGATTTTGTTACAGCCGAGCTGCTTTGCCTTTTTGTAGAGATAACCTCTCCTCATTCTTGCACAAAGGTAGCAGGGATATTTGTCAACATTGTAAACAGAATTAAAAATATCTGTTTCAAAAACAGTTATCGGAATGTTCAGCCTGCGGGCGTTGCTCTCGATTACATCACGATTTTCAACGCTGTAGCCCGGGTCCATTACAAGAAAAACAAGCTCAAACGGAAATTTATTGTGTCTTTTCAACTCCTGAAAAAGCTTTGCCATCAGCATTGAATCCTTGCCCCCCGAAATGCAGACGGCAATTTTATCGTTCGGCTCAACAAGCTTGTACTCGATTATCGCCGCAGTAAATCTGCTCCAAATCGTCTTGCTGAACTTTTTGCGGATGCTTTTTTCAACATCGGTTGCATAGTCCTCATTCTCGAATTGACTTCTCAACCAACTGTAATAACCGCCCTCAAGATTCACGGCATTGAATCCGTCATCACGCAGATTTTCTGCAAGCTCGTCACTTATCTGACCGCTTTTGCAACAGAGGACAACAAGCTTGTCTTTTGGCAAAAGTGAATTGTCCTCTTTGATTTTTGCAAGCGGAATATTCTTTGCACCGTCAATGTGACCGTATTCAAACGAAATTTCATCTCGGATATCGACAAGAGTATATTCCTCGTCAAGCTTTCTCACCTGGTCTATTGTAATCTGATTGTTTTCCGATTTAAACATTCATAACCCTTCAATCTCTGTTTTTGCTGTTTTTTATTGCAACAATTGTTATATCGTCAAATTGCTCCGCATTTTCGGTAAAGTCAGTCAAAGCGTCATAAACTCCGTCACACACACCTTTTGCAGTCTGTTCGGCATTTTGACAGGCAGACACAAGTCTTTCGTTGCCGAAAAATTCATTATCCGCATTTGTTGCCTCATTCACACCGTCGGTGTAAAGGCAGATTATATCACCGTTTCCAAATTCAGCGCTGTTCACAACATATCTTGCATCATCAAACACACCGAGCATTATACACGGCTTACATTCTAAAAATTTCGCCTTGCCGTTGCTCACCGTAACAGGCTTGTTATGACCTGCATTTATGTACAAAAAGCTGTCGCTGTTTTTGTCAAAAATCACGGCGAATGCAGTTACAAACATTCCCTCGGGATTTGACGAACAGAGTTCCCTGTTGATTTCTTCAAATGCCCTGTCGGGTTCTGCATTTTCGGTCATTTTTTCGTGGATAAGAGTTTTTGCAAAAGCCATAAACATTGCCGCCGCAACACCCTTGCCCGACACATCACCGACTACTGCACATATTCTGCCGTCAGGCAATGCAAAGCAATCGTAAAAATCGCCGCCTACCTGTCTTGCAGACTCCATTCTTGCCGAAACATCAAAGCAATCGGCAAAGGCAACATTCTTTTCTCTCGCAATTATTCCGTACTGAATCCGCCTTGCAACCTCAAGCTCGGTTTCATTTTTAGCCTTTTCACTAGCAAGGGCGGAATTTTTTTCAACATAAGTTTCTACATCGTGAGCCATATCGTTGAAATAATCAGCCAAAAGCTGAATTTCATCGTCAGAGCCGAGTTTTATCGGCACAAACGCTTTCTTTGTATTTGTGCCGTCAGCCTTGTCGGAAAAGTATCCTCGAATTTTTTCAAAAATCAAAAGTATCGGATTATACATCTTTTTTCTGACAAACCGCATTACAAGCAAGAATACAATTGCCAGCACAACAAACAACGCAAGAACTCGCATTGCAGTATAGAAAATGATTTCCGTATAAATCTGCGTCAGCGAATAGTCCGCACCGATTAATGCAACAGGCTTGCCGTCATTGCCTTGAACTGCTGAAAATGCCGTGTAAAAACTGCCGAAGCTGTCGTTCTGATATTCGTAAGCCGTGACAAGGTTAGGATTTTCCCACGCCTCTTTTTCAGCATCCCACAAGCTGTGGTCAACCTCTGCACCTGCACTTCTCACATTTAAAGCATTCTCGTTTTCGCTGTCATCATCAGCAACAGTCATAACATATGTAACCTTGTTTTCGTCAAAATTCGGAATGTAAATGTACATATATTCAAGGTGATTCGTCTGACAAATCCACCTCAAGGTCTTAACGGCTTTCCGATATTCTTCGGAATCGGGATTATCAAGCAATGCGTTTATATCGCAGCGTTCAAAAGTTTCTGTTGCAACCTTTGACGCACTTTCGGTCAGCTGTCGTGTAAACCGCCTTGTGCGCTGAATGTTTTCAATGCAATTGAGCGTACCCGAAACAATCACCGCCAAAATAAACAGTACAAGTATGTGAAAGAAAAGCCTTTTGAAAATCGACTTTTTGACTTTTATTTTGCCGATTGGTTTTTCGGATTTTTTCATTAACAGTCACCGCTTTCTTTCCACACACTTTTTCATCTTGTATTTTAACACGAATGTATGATAAATGCAAAACATAATAAATGTCATAAAGTAATTGTCAACCCGTAGCGGCGGTCAGTGACCGCCATTTGTTTTGTGTGCAAACACGAAACAATTCGTAGCGGCGAACACGGTTCGCCGCTACAAACAATCCATAATTTTCATCACATCAAAACATTTTAATAAAACAAATAGTTTCATCAATGCGGGCGTCCAATGAACGCCCCTACGGGTTTGCGGCATTTATAAAATTTGTTTT
>ENA-OQQW01000959-OQQW01000959.1-human-gut-metagenome-genome-assembly--contig:-NODE-959-length-17816-cov-7.086651_pt1 | contig 17816 bp, 16 predicted proteins | sample MGYA00243234_ERZ505098 | MGnify/ENA primary metagenome ERZ505098 (study PRJEB26097, sample SAMN02712086) | human gut metagenome | biome: Gut microbiome | host: Homo sapiens | place: Denmark: Copenhagen... | reverse complement strand
GCGCCCGTCAAGGCGAAAAGGACAAAAAGCGCCGAAAAGGCACGCTGTCAGGCGTATTTGCCCTTGTTAACCGATGGTACTGTTGACATATACCCCGATAGGGTATATAATACCCCCATGGGGTATAGAAGGAGGCTTAACAATGCCTGATAAAGAAATGTGTGCATGCTGCGGCAAAACGACAAAGCGCTCGGAGGAAGAGCGCAAGAAACTGATACACAGACTTAACCGTATCGAGGGGCAGATCCGCGGAATTCGCGGAATGCTCGAAAAGGACGCTTACTGCGCGGATATTCTGACCCAATCCGCTGCGGTGAACGCCGCTGTCAATGCCTTTAACAAGGAGCTGCTGGCCAGCCATATACGGGGCTGCGTCGCAAGAGATATCCGCGAGGGCAAGGACGAGGTAATAGACGAGCTTGTTGCGACATTGCAGAAGCTTATGAAATAAAAGAAGGTGTTATAAAAACAATGGAGCAATACACAGTTACCGGCATGAGCTGCGCCGCCTGCTCGGCGAGAGTTGAAAAGGCGGTGTCGGGCGTTAAGGGCGTAAGCTCCTGCTCGGTCAGCCTACTGACAAATTCCATGGGCGTTGAGGGCACGGCCTCCGCCGATGATATAATTGCGGCAGTCCGCGCGGCAGGATACGATGCCTCGCCTAAGGGCAGGCAGGAGCCGAGCGCAAGAAAGTCTGCCGATGAGGATGCGCTTCGGGACAGAGAAACGCCGGTTCTGAAAAAGCGGCTTATAGCGTCGCTCGGCTTTTTGATCGTGCTCATGTATGTTTCCATGGGGCACATGATGTGGGGCTGGCCTCTGCCGGGCTTTTTTGACAGAAACCATGTGGCTATGGGGCTTTTGCAGATGCTGCTTACGATCGTAATAATGGTCATAAACCAGAAGTTTTTCATCAGCGGCTTCAAAAGCCTGTGGCACCGTGCGCCTAATATGGATGCGCTTGTCGCGCTGGGTGCAACGGCGGCCTTCGGCTACAGCACGTTTGCGCTGTTTGCCATGACCGATGCGCAGGTAAGAGGCGATGCGGCGGCAGTTATGAGCTATATGCACGAGTTTTACTTTGAGTCGGCGGCCATGATACTTGCTCTCATCACACTCGGAAAAATGCTTGAGGCGCGCTCAAAGGGCAAGACCACCGATGCGCTCAAAAGCTTAATGAAACTTGCGCCAAAAACCGCAACGGTCGAAAGAAACGGCGCGGAAATGACCGTGCCGATCGAGCAGGTCGCAAAGGACGACGTGTTCCTCGTGCGCCCCGGCGAGAGCATCCCGGTTGACGGTATGGTGATCGACGGCAGCAGTGCCGTCGATGAATCGACGCTCACCGGCGAGAGCATCCCCGTTGACAAAGCTGCCGGCAGTCAGGTCTCGGCCGGAACGATGAATCGCTCGGGCTTTATCCGCTGCAAGGCGACGCGCGTCGGCGAGGATACGACGCTTTCTCAGATCATCCGCATGGTGAGCGACGCTGCCGCAACTAAAGCGCCGATCGCAAAGGTCGCCGACAAGGTCTCGGGCGTATTTGTGCCGGCGGTCATTACGATCGCTGCGATAACCGTTGCCGCATGGCTCATAGCAGGCGAAACTGTGGGCTTTGCGCTGGCGCGCGGCATTTCGGTGCTCGTTATAAGCTGCCCCTGTGCCCTCGGCCTTGCAACGCCGGTCGCCATCATGGTCGGCAACGGAATGGGCGCAAAAAACGGCGTTCTGTTCAAAACGGCGGTATCGCTTGAGGAAACGGGAAAGGCGCAGATCGTTGCGCTTGATAAGACAGGAACCATAACCCGCGGCGAGCCGCGCGTTACGGATCTTATCCCGACAGGCGGCATAAGCGAAACCGAGCTTTTGTCCGCAGCCTATGCGCTCGAGAAAAAAAGCGAGCATCCCTTGGCTCGCGCGATAACTCAAAGGGCAGAGCAGGAGTGTCTCACGGCTTTTGAGGTCGAGCGCTTTGAAGCATTGCCCGGAAACGGACTTACCGCGTCGCTTGACGGAGCGGAGCTTCTCGGCGGCAGCTTCAAATTCATAAGCGGACAGATAGCAGTATCCGATGAAACGGCAAAAAGAGCCGAGCGCCTGTCCGAGGAAGGGAAAACTCCGCTGCTTTTTGCACGCGGCGGAGCGCTTATCGGCATAATCGCCGTTGCCGACGTCATAAAGGACGACAGTCCGCAGGCCATAGAGCAGATGCGGAACATGGGCATACACGTTGTTATGCTCACCGGCGATAACGAGCGCACGGCAAAGGCTATCGGCGCAAAAGCCAGCGTGGACGAGGTCATTGCCGGCGTACTTCCCGACGGCAAGGAGAGCGTCATCCGCAGACTCAAGGAAAAGGGAAAAGTCATCATGGTCGGCGACGGCGTGAACGACGCTCCGGCGCTCACGAGCGCGGATATAGGCATCGCGATCGGAGCGGGAGCCGACGTTGCGATCGACGCGGCGGACGTGGTGCTGATGAAAAGCCGCCTGTCAGATGTTCCGGCGGCGATCCGCCTCAGCCGCGCAACGCTGCGGAACATTCACGAAAATCTGTTCTGGGCATTTATTTATAACACGATCGGCATTCCGCTTGCCGCCGGCGTGTTCATAAGCGTGCTCGGCTGGCAGCTCAACCCGATGTTTGCCGCGGCGGCGATGAGTCTTTCAAGCTTCAGCGTTGTTACCAATGCGCTGCGCCTGAATTTTTTCAAAATGCACGACCCGAGCAGAGATCACAAGCTCCGCAAAAAATTAAAAACAACAAGTGAAAAGGAGACAAAACAAATGGAAAAGACCATTAAGATCGACGGTATGATGTGCAATCATTGCGAGATGCACGTTAAAAAGGCTCTTGAAGCGCTCGACGGCGTAAAGTCGGCTGAGGTCAGCCACACCGCAGGAACCGCAGTGGTAACTCTGGAAAAAGCAGTTGCCGACAGTGCCTTGAAGCAGACCGTTGTCGATCAGGGCTATACCGTGACCGGCATAGAATAATTTTAGGTATGAAAAATCCGCCCCACGGGGCGGATTTTTTATGCCTTATCATCCTTGTGAAATATCGGGTGGTCATAGGGATAATCCTCGTAATTTATAAGTATAACGCGGCATTTCGGGCAGTTTAACGCCGTGACCTCTTTTCCGATGTGCCCATCGGGAAGATACAGCTCATCCTTTGCAAGCCCCGGCAGAGCGGACACAAGCTTTTTCTTTTCGCTCCAGCAAACGCCGTCGCGGCTTTGAATGTATCCTGTCAGCAGCTCACCGCCGCAGTACGGGCATATTTTACTCATGGCGATACCTCCTTGTTTTCTTGTATTATATCAAACCGTACATGCCGCTGCAACCCGGTCAGCTGTAATACTTCACGTCGCTTTGATGCTCCTTTAAAAGCTGCGCGCGGTGGTCGTTATAGTATTGGTCAAACTCATCGGTCATCAGCGCATCGTCAACGCTGCCGTTATAGCCGGTTTCGCTGCAAAAATCCTTTCCGAGCTGAATGCGGAGATTTGTTCTTGATATCTGATCATACGACTGGTCATAAACCTGCGTCCAGTATTCGTCTATGCTCAGCCCTGCGCCGGAGCAATACTCATCGACCTGCTTTTTGACCTCGGGATAATCGTTGTAGCTTGCCTTGAGCGAGCTGAGGTTCTCTTCCATCTCGGCCTTGGTTGCGGCAACGCCGCGGCTTTCCGCCTCCTCGACGAGCATCCGCCCTGTCAGCAGACGATCTGTTATGGCGTCCTTCGTGTAATCGCTTGCCTCGACGTTCGGGCTGCCCCCGGCAAGATTTGCGGCTCTCTTTTGGAAATTTACCATGCCCTGCGTGACCTTGAAGTCCTTGTACTCGGCAAGCACCGTGTCGTCGCTCTGCTTTGAGCTTATGCCCAGTGACTTAAGGAACGATATCTCGTCGCCGAACGAAACAACGCATATCGAGCTTAACGGATATAAGGTCGTCAGGATAAGCCACGAGGACGGCGAGATCGAATTCCTGTGGACGGATAACGAGTGTTTTTTCAATCTGTTTTGCAGCAATGTAAGCCCCGATGAGGCGGAAAAAATATTTTTCGGCATTATCCCCGACGCCGAATTGACCGATACGGTCAAAAACGGGGGAGAGATCAACACGGGAAAATTTGCCGACGATCAAAACTGAATTTTGCGCCCTTTTTCCTCGGCGAAAAAGGGCGTTTTCTGTTGTGCGGAAACGATAATGCTGATATAATTAATCTGAATGTGCCTTGCGGTGCCGCTCGACGCGGCCTAACAAGGAATTCGGTGCAAATCCGAAGCAGTCCCGCTGCCGTGAATGGCGACGAGGGCGCAGACGCCACTGTTTTTATGGGAAGGCGCGCCCGAGAATGACCCATGAGCCGGAAGACTTGCCGCAAAAGCGCATTTGAAATCCAAAGGAGGTGGGATATATGCGCGAGGACGCATGGACGCTCAACATTACCTACGAGTAGGGCGGCTGCGAAAGACGATAAACTAAACTTACTTGGAGGATAACTATGAAGAAAAGATCACTGAGCCTGCTTTTGGCTCTTTTAATGGTGCTGAGCCTCGTTATGCCCGGCACTGCCGCGTTTGCCGACACCGTGTCCGCAGAGACCCCGGCCGACGCTTCCGACACCGTGCTCAAGTGGACAAATAAGCTTGGCACGGACTGGATGAACGCTCCCAGCGTTCCGACTGTTGCCGACGACGGTGTTATCGTCATGGTCGGAACGACCATCAATAAGCTCGGCTTTGAAAACGGCGAGATCATCGCAAGCGGAAATATGAGCTCCTCTCCGAGCTACGGCTATACTCCTGCCGTTGTTAACGGCGACAAGATAATCGCGCCGCTCGGCAAGGGCACGCTCGAGGCGTTCGACGCGAAAACGCTTGAGAGCAAGTGGAGAGTAAGCGACGAGCTGGCCGGTCAGGCTCTTTCGCCCGTTCTCTGCGCCGACGGTAAGGCGTACACCGGCTTCTGGAACGGCGAGGCTAAGGATGCAAACTTCGTCTGCGTCGATACCGCAACCGGAAAGCTGCTGTGGAGCTACACCGTTAAGGGCGGATTCTACTGGGCAGGCGCAGCCGAGGTCGGAAGCTATGTGGTCGTAGCCACCGACGACGGCGAAAACGGAACCAAGGGCACAAGCTCGCTGCTCGTGTTCAAAAAGACCTATGCGGAAAACGAGGAAGTTAAGCCCGTTTCCTCTGTTGAGCTTGCAGGCTGCGGCGATGCGCGCAGCAGCATCACCGTTGACGGCGGCAAGGTGTATTTCACCACCAAGGGCGGCTATCTGTGCAGCGCGTCGGTGAATGCCGAAAGCGGCGCGATAAGCGATCTTAAAACCGTTTCGTTCAACGCTCAGAGCACGTCTACTCCCGTTGTGTTTGGCAACTATGTCTACTTCGGCGCGGGCAGCGGCATATCCGACAGCGGCTCCAAGGGCAGCTTCGTCATTGCCGATAAGAACACCCTTGAGGTCGTAAACCACGTTGACATGCTCGGCTATCCCCAGTGCGAGATGCTCCTGTCAACGGCATATCTCAAGAGCACCGGTTATCTGTATTTCTACAGCACCTACAATATGGATCCCGGCGGCGTTTCGCTCATAAAGGTCAAGGCCGACGATGTCAGCAAGACCGAGCTTACAGAGCTTTACGACGCAAAAGGCTATGAGCAGTACTGCATTGCAAGCCTCGTTGCCGACGATAACGGCAACCTCTATTATAAAAACGACAGCGGCAATATCTTCTGCCTTTCCACTCGCACGAGCGAGGATGTGCTCGTCAGCATTGCCGACAAGGGCAGCGTTGAGCTTAGCTACGCTGCCGTAAACGCATACGATCGCAATAATGACGGCTCGATCGACATCGACGAGGTCATGTACGCCACGCACGAGCAGTATTATGAAGGCGGCGCGGCGGCCGGCTATGCATCCGCAACCGGCGACTACGGCGCATACATCACAAAGCTCTGGGGCGACGAGAGCGGCAACTTCGGCTATTTTGTCGATGACAAGATGGCAATGGGCCTCGGCGACAAGGTCGGCAGGGGCCAGCACGTCTATGCCTACATAAACGCAAACTCCTATCCCAATAACGACGCATATTCCTATTTTGAAACACCGGCCTTCGATTGCGAGACCTATGCCGCAGCTTCCGTAAAGCTCATAGCTCAGAACGGCTATGACGAAAACTGGAGCCCGAAGTTTGAAGGCTATGATAAAGCTCAGCTCAAGGCATACACGGCCGATCTCAAGACCGAGGCAGAGGGCTTCAAGGCAGTATCCAAAGGAAACGGCGAGTACAGCATCAGCTTTGCAAAGGCAGGGGATTACTGCGTTGTCGCTACGGCAGAGAATAACGCAATAATTCCTGCCGTATGCAAGGTAAGCGTAAGGGTTGCAAATGGCTTTGCCGACGTGAAAGAAACGGACTATTACTACGAAGCGACCCTGTGGGGCAGCGCAAATAATATCGTGCGCGGCTTCAGTGCGGACGAGTTTGCGCCCAATGTGCCCTGCACCCGCGCGCAGATAGTAACCTTCCTTTACCGCCTTGCCGGAAGTCCCGAGGTAAGCGGCAGCTGCAAGTTTGCGGATGTCACCGATAAGAATTATATCGATGCTATCACTTGGGCTGCCGAAGAGGGCGTAACAAAGGGCACGACCGAAACCACGTTCTCTCCGAATGCGACCTGCACTCGCGCGCAGGCAGTTACCTTCCTGCACCGCTATATGGACACTCCGAAGGCCGATCAGGCACACGGCTTCACAGACGTCACCAACACCGGCGCATTCTATTACGATGCAGTCATGTGGGCTGCCGATAACGGCGTTACGCTTGGCTTTGCCGACGGAAGCTTCCGTCCCGGCGCAGTGTGCACCCGTGGCGAGATCGTGACATTTATCTACCGTGCGGCAGCATTGAAATGAAAAAAAGATCAATTGCACTTATCCTTCTCGTTCTTATGATATGCAGCCTGCTTGCAGGCTGCATGAAGAACGCGGAAGCCGTAAACTTCGCCGGGGACATTGACCTCGGCGAAGACGGCGTTATAACAAAAGATGTTTTTTCGCAGCTGCGTGACAGCGGCGAGATCGCTTCAATATGCGGAAAAAGCGGCGAGATAAGCTATAAATGGACGGTTCCCGGCACTGAGGTAACGAATCCGCAGGATCTGTGCATGGCTGTGGCGATAACGGAAAAAACCGACGGCAGCGTTGAGATCACGCTAAAAAGCGACAAAAGCTTCGGCTTTCTGCCGACGCTTTCGGTCACACTCAATGATAAGTGGGATGCTCTTTCCGCGAGCGTTTATGATGCAGACGGCAAAAAGCTGTGCGCTGCGTCCGTTACCGGCGGCGATAAAACCACGCTGAGCTTCAAGATCAGCGCGGACGTTTTTTCGTACATCATCCGCGCCGATGAGGTCGAGCCGACACCCGAACCGAGCAATACAGCAAATCTCTCCGACGGAAGCCGAACCGAGAAGGACAAGTACGGTACCGACCCGGTGCCGGCAGGCAAGCCCGAGCCGGTCGAGCCCGACAAATCGAATGTTGATACGACTAAAAAGCTGCACTGCACGATATCGATCGACTGCGCAACGATACTTAATAATCTCTCCGACCTTGACCCGGCAAAGCTCGATGTTCTGCCGACGGACGGAGTGGTGCTCAACGCCGTCACAGTTGAGTTTTCCGAGGGAGAGTCTGTATTCGATGTTTTGCAGCGCGTCTGCCGCGAGAATAATATCCACCTTGAAGCAACGTTCACTCCGGGCTATAACAGCGCTTATGTCGAGGGTATACACAATCTGTATGAGTTTGACTGCGGCGAGCTTTCCGGGTGGATGTACAGCGTCAACGGATGGTTTCCAAACTACGGATGCAGCCGCTATGCGTTGCAGGACGGCGACGTGATCAGGTGGCGCTATACCTGCGACCTCGGCGCGGACGTCGGCGGAAGCATGGTGGCCTGAGCATGAACGACGCATTTTCGCATCTCCACCCGGCGGCAAGCTTTGTCTTTTTCGCCGCCGTGATCACACTGACGATGCTTTACATGCATCCGGTGCTGCTTATAATAAGCCTTACTGCCGCGGCAGGCTATGTCTGCATTCTCAAAGGCGCGCGGCATTTTGGAAAAACGCTTATCTATCTTGTGCCGTTTCTCCTTTTCATGTCGGCGCTCAATGCGCTTTTTAACCACGCAGGTGTGACACCGCTTTTTTATCTTTCAAACGGCAACGCCGTAACGAAAGAGTCTCTGACCTTCGGCTTTTACGCCTCGGTGATGTTCAGCGCGGTGATACTGTGGTTTGAGTGCTTTAACGTTGTTATGACGTCGGATAAGCTCCTGTGCCTGTTCGGCAGACTCAGCCCGTCGGTTTCGCTGCTGCTGTCAATGGCGCTGCGGTTCGTGCCGAAGTTCGGACGAAAAATACGCAGCATCGATGCTGCCCGTGCGCAGATAGGGCAGGGCAGCGCTCAGGGCGGATTTATCCGCCGCGTAAAAAACAGCATGAAGGTTTTGTCGGTCACGCTGACATGGGCGCTTGAAAGCTCGCTTACCGCGGCAAACTCAATGAAAAGCCGCGGCTACGGCGCTGCCCGGCGCACGAGCTTTTCGCTGTACAGATTCACGGCGCGCGACGCTGTGACGATGGTTTTGTGCGCTTTCGCCGCCGGTGTGACGGCAGCATGCGTCGTCAGCGGCGGCATATACGCGCGCTATTTCCCGTCGGTAATAATAAGCGGCTTCGGCGGCATACCGGCGCTCGGGATGGCGGCGTTTGCGCTTCTGTGCTTTTTGCCGCAGCTTTTTGATGCAAAGGAGGCCCTGGTATGGCGGCGTTTGAGATCCGCGATCTGAGCTTTACATATCCAAACGAGAATAAGCCTGCGCTCGACAATATAACGCTGTCGATACCCGAGGGCAGGATCACGCTTATCTGCGGAGCCAGCGGCAGCGGTAAAAGCACGCTCCTGCGCAGGCTCAAGACCTGCCTTGCCGACCACGGCAAGGCCGAGGGCGAGGTGCTGTTTTTCGGCAAAGCGCTCGACGCTGTCGGCCAGGCCGAGCAGGCGCGGAGAATAGGCTTTGTCTTTCAGCACCCGGATGATCAGATAGTCACCGACAAGGTGTTCCACGAGCTTGCCTTCGGACCCGAAAGTCTCGGCTGGGATCAGGCAAGAATGCGCCTTGCGGTTGCCGAAATGGCAAGCTATTTCGGATTGGACGAGCTGTTTGAAAAAAACGTCGCGGAGCTATCCGGAGGTCAGAAGCAGCTGATAAACCTGGCGTCCGCTGCCGTGCTGCGGCCGGATGTGCTCATCTTAGATGAGCCGACAAGTCAGCTCGACCCCATTGCGGCGGCCGACTTTCTCGGCACTCTTCGCAAAATGAGCGAGGATCTCGGCCTGACCGTTATTTTGACCGAGCATCGCCTTGAGGAAGCGCTGCCGATGGCAGACATGCTCGCCGTGCTCGACGAGGGACGGCTCATAGCCTTCGGCGAACCGAAAAAAACGGTAATGCAGGTGAAAAACAGAGCTGTTTTCGAGTCTATGCCGGCTGCTGTGCAGATATTTGCGGCCGTTGACGGCGAGGGCGACGCACCGCTCACCGTGAGCGATGCAAGGGCGTTTATCGCATCGCGCACGCACGCTTCCGTAAAAGCGGCTCAGCCGTCTGCCGAGCCTAACCCGGAGTTGGCGGCGGAGCTGAAAAATTGCTGGTTCAGATATGAAAAAAACGCACCGGATATTCTGCGCGGACTGAGCCTCACACTTAATAAGGGCGAAATTTTCGCGCTCCTCGGCGGCAACGGCTCGGGCAAAAGCACAACTGCCGGTCTGCTGTCGGGAAGGCTAAAACCATATCGCGGCAAGGTAAAGACCTATGGTGCGCGTGTGGCGGCGCTGCCGCAGGATCCGCGCGAGCTTTTCGTTAAGGACACGGTGCTCGACGAGCTAAAAGAGCTTGATCCGGAAGAGGCGCTGCTTTTGCATATCACGGAGCTTTTGGAACTTGAAGGCGTGCTCTCGCGCCACCCGTTTGATATATCCGGCGGCGAGCAGCAGCGCCTTGCACTCGGAAAAGTGCTGCTTACCGCGCCCGACGTGCTGCTTCTTGACGAGCCGACAAAGGGAATGGACGGTGAGTTTAAGCGCCGCTTCGGCGAGCTTCTGTCCCGTCTCAAGGCCGAAGGCAAAACCATATTCCTCGTAAGCCACGACATCGAGTTCTGCGCGCAATGCGCCGATTGCTGCGCCCTGCTGTTTCGCGGTGAAATTGTCTGCCGGAGCGCACCGCGCAAGTTTTTCTCCGGCAATTTCTTTTACACTACGGCGGCTGCCAGGCTCAGCCGCGGCCTGATTGAAAACGCGGTCCTCACCCGGGAGGTGATCGAATGCCTCAGACAGTGAAAAAAAGCCGCGTGACCGTGGCGCTTGCGGTGATCGTACTTTCGGCCGCCGCAATCGCGGTCGAAACATGGCTGTGGAGCAGCCGGAAATACTACCTAACGTCGGTTATCATCATACTGCTTGCAATGCTGCCGTTTTTCGCCCGGTTTGAAGTACGCAGGCCGCAGGTGAGCGAGATAGTGCTGCTTGCGGTCATGACGGCGTTTGCTGTGGCAGGAAGAGTGGCTTTCTATTGGGCACCGCAGTTTAAGCCCGTGTGCGCCATTGTCATACTCACGGCCGTTGCGTTCAATGCCGAGGCCGGATTTATCACCGGCGCCGCGGCAGGGCTTATATCAAATATGTTTTTCGGCCAGGGGCCGTGGACGCCGTGGCAGATGTTCGGCTTTGGCTTGGTGGGCTTTTTTGCCGGCGTTTTGTTCGGCGAAAAAGAAGTGAAAACCATGCCGCTGCTCATATACGGTTTCTTCTCCGTGCTTATTATCTACGGCGTTTTGCTTGACACAGGCTCGCTTCTTATGTACTCGCAGGAGATGAGCTGGAAGGCGCTGCTTGCAATGTACGCCTCCGGATTTACCTTCAATCTTATCCATGCATCGGGAACCGTTGTGTTCCTGCTTTTGCTGCAAAAGCCCGTGCTTTCCAAACTCAGGCGCATTAAAATTAAATACGGAATGCTTCAATAGTGCATTCGACGATAAAATGTGCAGATACAGACAAAACTGTGTCTGCACATTTTAAGCATCAAAATATCTGAAAGCATGCCAAAATTGCATTTTCGCGCTTGCCGATGCAAAATAGCAAACTGGAAGTAAAAAATGCACTGATTTCAGCTCAAAACTTTTAAGAAAATATTTCATTTGACTAAATCCACAAAAAATATGCTCAATTTTTGTGAATTATTAAGTACGATTATCTTGAAATTAACAAGCAGAATTGTTGACGGAAAAATTGCAGGATGCTACAATATAAACAATTGAATGCGTTCATATAATGAACGGAGGTTACCGGCGATGAAAAACGTTAAAGTCCTCATCGGCAACTACGGCAGCGGCAAAAGCGAGCTTGCTTTGAACTTCGCAATGCAGGCCGCCGCACGCGGAGACAGGACAGAACTTATAGACCTTGATATGGTCAACACATATTTCAGACTTACCGAGCGCGGCAAGATGGTCGAGCAGAAGGAGATAAGGCTTGTCTCTCCTAACTATGCATGCTCCGGTATCGAAACGCTCTCGCTTCCGGCGGAGGTCGCTTCGGCATTCGTCCTTGAATGGGACACGGTAGTGTTCGACGTCGGCGGAGATGATGTCGGCGCAACGGCGCTCGGCAGATATCATCAGGATTTCGTCGATCTTGAGCCGGGCTCGCTCGAGGTGCTCAACGTCGTCAATATCCGCAGACCGCTTTCCGGCACGGTAGAGAAGCTCATAAGACTTCAGGAGGGAATGCAGGCACATTCAAGACTCCAGATAACAGGCATGATCAACAACGCAAACCTTGCAACGGAAACAAGCGTCGAGGAGCTGCGCGACGGATACAAGATGCTCAAGGAAGTCTCCGACAGGACGGGTATCCCCGTGGCATATACGACAGGCAAAAAGGATCTGCTTGAACAGTTCCTTTCCGAAGGGCACGATCCGAAGTATATCGGCAAGCCCATCCCCATAGATGTGTACATGCACCGTGATTGGGATTCGTATATTAAATACGGACTGCACACGGTCGATCCGCAGAAAAATTTCAAGCATTGATTTGCGCGACCCCGCTTTATGCGGATTTAAATAAATTAGCAAAAAGCAAAAATAAAGAAAAGAGGTAGCAAAATGGTAAAGGTAACCATCAATGAGAACCTGTGCAAGGGCTGCGGTCTCTGTGCAAGAGCTTGCCCCAAGGGTTGCATTGAACTTTCCAAGGCAAAAATCAACGCAAAAGGCTATCACCCGGCAGAGGTTGTAAAACCTGAAGAGTGCATCGGCTGCGCATCCTGCGCACGCACTTGCCCCGACGTGGTAATCCACATCGAGAAGGATTAAGGAGGAAATTATAATGGCAAAAACTCTTATGAAGGGTAGCGAAGCTATTGCAGAGGCAGCCATCAGAGCTGGCGCTCGTTATTTCTTCGGCTATCCCATCACCCCGCAGACTGAGATTCCTGAATACATGTCCGCTCGTATGTTTGATCCCGACGTAAACGGCTGCTTCCTGCAGGCAGAGTCCGAAGTCGCGGCGATCAACATGATCTACGGCGCAGCCGGCACCGGCGCCCGTGCGATCACTTCCTCCTCCAGCCCCGGTATATCCCTGAAGCAGGAAGGTATCTCCTACTGCGCAGGCGCAATGCTTCCCTGCGTTATCCTGAACGTAATGCGCGGCGGCCCCGGCCTCGGCAACATTCAGGCTTCCCAGGGCGACTACTTCCAGGCTGTCAAGGGCGGCGGCAACGGTGACTACCACCTGCTGACCTACGCACCCTCTTCCGTTCAGGAAGCAGTTGACATCATGATGTTCGCATATGACAAGGCAGAGCAGTACCGTATCCCCGTACTGTTCATCGCAGACGGCATCATCGCTCAGATGATGGAGCCTGTTGAGATGCCCGAGATGGTCGAGTTCAAGATCGATCCCGAGAAGAAGCCTTGGGCCTGCACCGGTTGGAAGCCCGGCGACGATCCCGAGAAGCGCGGCGTCATCAACTCCATCTACATCGACACCGAGTCCCTTTCCGAGCACAACGCAGTCCTGCAGGCAATGTACGCTGAGGTCACCAAGAACGAGAAGATGTGGGAAAACTACAACTGCGAAGGCGCAGAGTACATTATCACCGCATTCGGCACTGTTGCTCGTATCGCAAAGTCTGCTATTGATCAGCTCAAGGCAGAAGGCATCAACGTCGGTCTGGTACGTCCCATCACCGTATGGCCGTTCCCGTACGAGGCTGTTGCAGAAGCAGCCAATGCTGACGGCGTAAAGGCAGTTCTCGACGTAGAACTGAACGAAGGCCAGATGATCGAAGACGTTAAGATCGCTGTCAACGGCGCAAAGCCCATTGATTTCTTCGGCCATTGCGGCTCCCAGATGCCCACCACCGACGAGATCGTTGCAAAGATCAAGAGCATGAAGGAGGGTAAATAAATGTCCGTAGTATTTGAGAGAACTAAACTCCTTACCGATAAGACTTTCCATTACTGCCCCGGCTGCAACCACGGCATTATCCACCGCCTGGTAGCAGAGTCCATTGAGGAGCTCGAAAAGGAAGGCGTTATCGAAGAAGGTAAGGTCATCGGCGTAGCACCTGTCGGCTGCTCCGTATTTGCATATGATTACTTTAACTGCGATATGTACGAAGCCGCACACGGCCGCGCACCCGCAGTTGCAACCGGCGCAAAGCGCGTTGTCGGCAAGGATACCCTCGTATTCACATACCAGGGCGACGGCGACCTCGCTTCCATCGGTACTGCTGAGATCGTCCACGCTGCACACCGCGGCGAGCACATCTGCACCATTTTCGTCAACAATGCCATTTACGGCATGACCGGCGGCCAGATGGCTCCTACCACCCTCGTTGGCCAGAAGACCACCACTTCCCCCAAGGGTCGTGACGAGGCATGGTGCGGCGCACCTATCCGCGTTGCAGAGATGCTCTCGACCATCCCCGGCTCTTACTACATCGAGCGCTGCGCTGTCAACAACAACGCAAACATCATGAAGACCAAGAAGGCCATCAAAAAGGCATTCACCTATCAGATGCAGGGCAAGGGCTTCTGCCTGATAGAGGTTCTTTCCACCTGCCCCACCAACTGGGGTCTCAGCCCGATCGAGGCTATGAAGTGGCTCGAAGAGAATATGATTCCTTACTATCCTCTCGGTGTTAAGAAAGACAAGGAGGCCGAATAATATGAAAAAAGAGTTTATATTCGCCGGTTTCGGCGGTCAGGGCATGCTCCTGATCGGTAAGTTCCTTGCAATGGCTTGCATGCTCGACGGCAAGCATGTCTCCTGGCTGCCTTCCTACGGCCCTGAGATGCGCGGTGGTACCGCAAACTGCTCGGTTATCGTTTCCGACGATCCCGTTGCTTCTCCTCTGGTTGACATGGCAGACGTCGTTGTCGCCATGAACCGTCCTTCTCTGGACAAGTTCGAGGCTCACGTTAAGCCCGGCGGCGTTCTGGTTATCAACAGCTCTCTGATCGACCGCAAGGCAGAGCGCACCGACATCAAGGTCGTCTACTGCGACGCAAACCGCATTGCTGAAAGCGTTGGCAACCCCAAGGGTGCAAACGTTGCTATCCTCGGCGCACTGCTTCAGAAGGCTCCCGTCGTTGACGACGAGAAGATGAGCGAAGCAATCCGCATCGAGCTCGGCGAGCGCAAGGCAAAGTTCCTGCCCGGCAACATGAAGGCTCTTCAGGCCGGCAAGGAAGACGCTGCAAAGCAGTGATCCAAGCTTAATATACAAAACAGGTACGATCGAAAGACCGTACCTGTTTTTTTAACCGAAATCATTTTCGCGCATTTCCCATGCGCAAATAACATTTCTCAACAGCACCGAGTGACACGCTTCGGAGAATTACATAAGTATAATTATTATTACTTTATGTAAACTGCGGAGGATAAAAATGGACATGAAAGGATCAATCGCGGCTATCAAGGACGCGATAACGAAAAGCACGGCCGAGCGCACCTCGCCGGAGGTGATAAGCGCGGCATACGCCGTTGTGTATCTTATCGGAGGCGTACTGCTTGCGTCGGCGCGCCTTCTCGGCGCGGCCGGGCCGTTCGGCATGGCGGCGGTGGCGGCGTCGGGTGCAGGGCTGAACGGCGTTGCAGCCCTCATCGGCGCAGCGATCGGCTACATAATCAGCTGCGGCCTTGCAGGCAGCATACGCTATCTTGCCGCCATCGTACTTGTTTACACGATAAGCTTTGCGTTTCAGGACACAAAGCTTGCGTCAAAAAGCGTGTTCGCGCCTGCAACGGCGGCCGTTTCCGCGCTGTCGACCGGTATACTTTCAAGCTTTACCTCGGTGTTCACTCAGGCACCGGCGGCTGCTGTCGTGCTCATCGAAACCGTATTCTCGTTCGGCGGCTGCTGGTTCTTCCGCGAGGCGATGAGCGGCAGGGAGCGCACGACCGAGTCCGAGGAACTGCGTTATGCCGGAAGCGTGCTTATAACCGCTGCGGTTTTGCTCATGGCTGTGTCGCAGATCGAGATATTCGGTGCAATATCACTTGGGAGGCTTGTTGCGGTCCTTATCGTCATGACCTGCACTCTGCGCTGCGGCATAATGACGGGCTGCACAATCGGAACGGCGTTCGGCATAGCGATGGATCTCACGGCCGGCGGAATGCCGTTTTACACAATGGCCTATGCCTTTGCCGGGCTGCTGTCGGGCATGTTCAACCGCCACGGGAGACTGCTGTTTTTACTATCGTTTATCATAGCAAATGCCGCTGCGGTCGCATGTGCGTGGGCGTTCAGGCAGGAGACGGGCGCGCTGTTCGAGGTGTTCGCAGCGTCGGTCATATTCCTGCTGCTGCCCTCAGGATTTTTAAGCCGGGCAGGCTCCATGGTGCAGCCGGTCATAGGAGGCAGCGGGGAATCGGGCTTGCGCCGATACGTTGCGCGCAAGGTGATGAGCCTGAGCGACGCTTACGGCAGCCTTTACGATATCGTCCGACGCAATGTTGAGGAGCAGTATAACGACGCAGACCCTGCAAAGGTGTTCGACCGCGCGGCAGACAGCGTGTGCCTTAAATGTAAGGAGAAAAACCGCTGCTGGAACCGGGATTACATCGACACACTGTCAGCGCTGAACGACGCAACGCCGAAGATGCTCGAACGCGGCACGCTGGAGATAGGCGATATTCCGCGCCGCTTCACGGAAAAGTGCAAAACGCCGGAAGCCTTTGTAACGGCGGTCAACGCGGAGCTGCGTGCGGCCGCATATCGCCGCCAGTTTGCCGAAACTCTGCGCGAGAGCCGCAATACCGCGTGGGGGCAGTATTCGGACATGGCGGAGATCCTCGGCTCGGTGTCAAAGGAGCTTGCCGGAACAAACGGCGCAGACCACCTTGCCGAGAGACGGCTCATCCGCTATCTGCTGTCGCTGGATATTGATGCGGACGCGGCGGTATACCGAGATGCGCGCGGCAGGCTGCGCGCCGTTATCGAAAGCGGAGCACTCGCGCGCCTTACAAAGCAGGACGATTACCTCGAACGCCTGTCGGGTGTGCTCGGCGTTCGTCTGTGCAGGCTCAAAAGTCAAAACGACAGCGAGGCAAAGCTCGTGCTCATGGAAGCCGAGCCGCTTGCCGTGTCGGTCGGCATTGCGGCGCTTAAGAAAAAAGGTGAGAAGGTCAGCGGCGACAGGGGAACCTATTTCAAGACCGACGCAGGTGTTCTGTGCGTTATCCTATCTGACGGAATGGGCTGCGGCGAGGCAGCGGCAAGCGAAAGCCGCCGCGTGATCGAGATACTCGAGAGCTTCCTGCGTGCAGGCGTTGACCCTGCCGTAGCCATGAAAACGCTTAACTCGGTCATGCTGCTCAAATGCGGCGATAACTGGGGCTTTGCAACGGTCGATCTGATGTGCGTGGACCTTTTCTCCGGCGAAACATGCTTTTATAAATACGGTGCTGCGCCAAGCTACGTCAGTGCAAGCCGCGGCATACGCAGGATAAAGTGCGAAAGCTTCGCTCCGGGCCTAAGCGGAACGGCCGGCGCCGAGCCGGATATCGTGCGCATGCGGCTCAAGCCCGGAAACACTGCCATAATAGCCTCGGACGGCGTCGTCGGAGATGACGACGATGCATGGCTGCGCGATATACTGACCTCCTGCGGCGACGATATGAAGCAGCTTGCGCGCGATGCGCTCAAGGCAGCTGAGCACAGCAGCACATATTCCGACGACATGACAGTCCTTGCCGTGCGCGTCGAAGAGCGCGCTTAGGGTATAAAATAATGCTCAGACGGTTAAACTACAAACAGAAAACCGACAACAGGGAGGCGACAGAGGTGGTAAAGGGAGTCGCAAAGCGCGTGATCGTCGTAAAATCGCCGGATCCGAAGGTGTTCGAGGAGGCAATATTCATCGTCCGCGAGGACTATATGAAAACCGCCGGAGTGACGCGCTCGCAGCTCCTGAGCGAGGCGCGCAGGGCAGCCGGTAGCTACACCGGATCGATGCAGCGCAGTGAAAAAATCCCGACGGCGCTTGTCGCGGCACTGTCAACGCTCATCGGCAGCGGTGCGGCGGCAGCAATAATGTATTTCATAATGTGAAGTAAATTCCACAGCATATTATTGCTGTGGAATTACAGCGTGTCGAAAAAGTCCAGCAACGGCTGGGCTTTTTTGCGTTTATATGATAAAATGGT
>ENA-OQQW01000957-OQQW01000957.1-human-gut-metagenome-genome-assembly--contig:-NODE-957-length-17836-cov-6.008267_pt1 | contig 17836 bp, 16 predicted proteins | sample MGYA00243234_ERZ505098 | MGnify/ENA primary metagenome ERZ505098 (study PRJEB26097, sample SAMN02712086) | human gut metagenome | biome: Gut microbiome | host: Homo sapiens | place: Denmark: Copenhagen... | reverse complement strand
GACACCTCCCCGTTTGGTCTTTCTACTTGCAGTATACCCCAAAGTGTACTGGAATGCAAGTCGGCGTGAAACCACTAAATTCCGAAGTATTTTTCAAAAAACTGCGCAAGCCGCTGGATGATCGTTTTCTTCTTTTCCGTGCGGTTGCCGCCGCCAAAGCGGGAGACGGGCGGCAGGATCTGGTCAACATCCGTGCCGGTCGTTTTGAGCGCACCGTCGCGGAACGCGTTGGCGACGAAGCGCTGCGCTTCTGCGGGCTTCAGCTTTTCTTCTGCGATGATTTGCTCCAGCTCCTGCTGTTTTTGCTGCTGCACATAGCTCTGCCAGTCGCGGTCAACATCCGTTGCGGCGTTGACCGTACTAATAAAGCCGTGGATCAGGTCCTTTTTGCTGCGCAGCTGGATGCTGGAGTCAATCGCCCGGTCGATGGTTCCCAGGATGCTTTTGTCCTTGCAGTTCGATTCATGGTACTTCATGACAAGCATCAAAATGTAGTCGATGTTGATCTCCACCTGCCGGATGAGCTCGATCTCGAAGGTAATATCATCGTTGATGTTTTCTTTGTCCCCATCCGTTTTCGGGCGATACGCCTGATAAAGGTCGAGATAGACGCTCTGGTAATCCTGAAAATCCCGCTCCGGCAGGATTTCATTGCCTGCAAACTGGTCAAACGCGCTTAAGATATTTTTGAGCCGCAGGATATTGCCGTAGAGCTTGATGAAATCCTTTTGCTTCTGCTCGCCAATGATTGGCTGGCCGAGCGGAAACTCGCCTGATAGCTCGTCGATCAAATCGCGGTAACCGGGAACAGCCTTGCCATTTTCCTCATAGCCGTCATAGTACGCATCATAGCCCTTGAGCAGCACAACGCCGCTGGCCTCGCGGTCGCCAAAAAGCGCGATCGCGTCGTCGGTGGCTTTTTGCAGATTGCGGAAGCAGACGATAATGCCGTAGGTTTTAACGGAGTTCAAAATCCGGTTCGTCCGGGAAAACGCCTGAATGAGGCCGTGCATCTTGAGATTTTTGTCCACCCAGAGCGTGTTGAGCGTTGTCGCGTCAAAGCCTGTCAGGAACATATTGACCACGATGAGCAGATCGACCTCCCGCGCCTTGACGCGCTGGGACAGGTCTTTGTAGTAATTCTGGAACTTGTCCGCCGACGTGTCAAAATTGACGTGGAACGTCTGGTTATAGTCCTGAATGGCGGCGTCCAGAAAATCGCGCGCGGTCTTGTCCAGCGCGTCCGTCTCAAAGCCTTCCTCCGGCAGCGCATCTTCGGGATCGTCTTCATTCGCAGCAAAGCTGAAGATCGTCACAATGGTCAGATCGCGGTGCTGCTCGGTAAGCTGGCGTTTGAACTCCGTGTAGTATTTCATCGCCATCGGGATGGAGCTGACGGCAAAGATGGAGTTGAAGCCCGCCATACGCTGACCCTTGAGGGTATAAAAGCTGTTGCGTTTCGTTTTCTGGTCAAAATGCTCCAGCGTGTAGCGGACGATCTCGCGGATGCGCTCCGGCGCGCCCATTGCCTTTTCAATGTCGATGGCCCGAACCTGCGAGTCTTTCACGTCATCCTTTTCCTTGACCGTGTTCACATAGTCGATGCGGAATGGCAGGACGTTCCCATCATTGATCGCGTCCACGATCGTGTAGGTGTGGAGCTTGTCGCCAAACGCCTGCTGCGTGGTGCGAAGGTCTGGATTCTTGCCGGTCCCGGCGTTGACGGAGAAGATCGGCGTGCCGGTGAAGCCAAACAGATGATAGTTCTTGAAGGCCTTCGTAATGGCTTGGTGCATATCTCCGAACTGGCTGCGGTGGCACTCGTCGAAGATGATGACAAAATGCTGCCGGAACGCCGCGTGGCCTTTGTTTTTGCGCACAAAAATGTCGAGTTTCTGGATCGTCGTGATGATGATCCGCGCGTCCGGGTCTTCCATCTGCCGCTGCAAAACGGCGGTGCTGGTGTTGCTGTTCGCTGCGCCCTTTTCAAAGCGGTCGTATTCCTTCATCGTCTGATAATCCAGGTCCTTGCGGTCTACGACGAACAGCACCTTGTCGATATACGGCAGCTTCGACGCCAGCTGTGCGGTCTTGAACGACGTGAGCGTCTTGCCGCTTCCCGTCGTGTGCCAGATGTAGCCGCCCGCCTCGATGCCGCCGTACTGCTTGTAGGTCGTGGAGACTTCGATGCGATTGAGAATTCGCTCCGTTGCCGCGATCTGATACGGGCGCATGACGAGCAGCAGATTTTCCGAGGTAAACACGCAATAGCGCGTCAGGATGCTTAAAAGCGTATGCTTGGCGAAAAATGTCTTTGTGAAGTCTACCAGATCGGCAATGACTTTGTTGTTCCCATCCGCCCAGAAGGAGGTGAACTCAAAGCTGTTGCTGGTCTTTTTGGTTTTATTGCGTCCCTCGCCCTGCTCTTTGATGTGGCTGCTGCGGGTGGTGTTGGAATTGAAGCATCATGGACAAACAGGCAGTTAACATGAACAATCCTCCTCAAACGGTTTGTCGGATGTTAACTCTCTTGCTGCAATTTTACAAGTACATAGATTTCTGATCGGACAATTCTTCTCGGCCATTCAAAAACAAATTTCGATTCCCTGAATGGGAGAAAGGAAGCCATATGAACCAGAAACAATATCACTCGCTGGAAGAATTGCCCCTGATGATGAACATGACAGATGTTGCTGCCGTCCTTGGCATTTCCAGAGCCGGAGCGTACAAGCTCGCCCACAGTGCAGATTTCCCGGCGTTTCAGATCGGCAGACGCATCGTTGTCTCGCGGGAAAACTTCCTCGGCTGGCTGGACCGGCAGTCCACAGAACAAAAATGTGCCTGAGCGCAAAAAGTACTCGCTATTTCACTGTGCTTGTGGTAGTTGTGTGAGCTACCGGAAAAGGAGGAATTTACATGAGCAAAAAGCGAGCCAACGGCGAAGGGAGCATCCGTAAACGGAAAGACGGACGCTGGGAGGGCCGATATACCGCCGGGTATGACAAGGACGGAAAGGTCATCACGAAAAATGTTCTCGGGAAAACGCAGGCTGAAGTAAAAGAGAAGCTGAAAACAGCGATCGAAGAAAGCCAGAAGCTTGACCCGACCCGCACGGGGCAGTACACCGTTCAGACATGGGTGACGTTGTGGTACGAGGTGTTTATCAAGCCGCAGATCCGCCCGAATACGAAGCAGTTCTACCGCAACTGCATGGAAAACCATCTCTTTCCCGCGCTGGGTGACTGCCCGCTGGAAAAGCTGAGCACCATTCAAATTCAGCGCGCGATCAACGAGATGAGCGAGCACGGCAGAAATCACTACTACAGCCACATTCCGCTGAAAGAAACGACGCTCAGCCCACGCATTGTGCAGGGTATCCTCGGAATCCTGCGGAAAAGTCTCGATCAGGCCGTCGCAGAAAAGCTCATTCTGAGCAATCCGGCAGCAAACTGCAAAGCCCCGAAAACGGTACGAAAAGAGATGAAAGTGCTGCCGGAAGAACTGATCGGGCCATATCTGCACGAAGCGAAGCAGCGCGGTGTGTTTGCACCGCTCTATCTGGAACTGACCAGCGGCCTGCGCCGGGGAGAACTGCTGGCCCTGCTCTGGAAAGATCTGAACGTGAAGGAGCGAACACTTTCCGTTACCAAAAGCGTCTGCCGCATCGACCATCAGCTTGTTGTCAGCCAGCCAAAAACGAAAAACTCCCTGCGACTGCTGACACTTCCGGAGAGCACCGTGCAGATTCTGGTGGAAGAACACGAAAAGCACCCGGATAATCCCTATATGTTCCCGTCCCCGAAAACCGGAGAAATGCTCGACCCGGCATCCTTCCGCGCCATGCATGACCGGATTCTGGAAGCCATCGGCGCGGAACATGTGAGATTTCATGACATGAGACACCCGTATGTCAAGCCCACGACAAAAAAATTTATAACTTTTTTTGAAGTTTTTCGGGCAGCCTCATAGCTGCCCATAGCTGTTTCAAATGGGTGTTCACGGTTATACCTCCTTTTCAGATTGCTTTGTTTCTAAGAAATCCTGTGTTGCATATTCAATCTCAATCCGATCTCCTGGAAAGACGTAAACTTTGTTGATAAGCCGGTCAATCAGAGCTTTTGTCAGCATGTTGGCGTTTCCGACTTCCTGAACAATTTCCTGTTGTTTCAGCTTAATCTCATAATCACTTTTTATCTGCTTTGTCTGTGCAGTAATGACAGCATGAACATTTTTGGCTTGTACCAGCTCCGTGTCATAAACCGCTTTTCGTGTTCGATAGGTTTCCAAATCAATCTCTCCGAGTGCATACTGCTCATAAAGATGCCGCTTGCTGTCTTGAATAGAACGGAGTTTTTCTTCATGTTCGGCCTGCTGAACTGTCTGCAAATCCAATTTATCCTTATTGCTATCAATTCCCAATGCCGGACACATTTGAGCCCGAATTGTTTCAAATACAACCTGCTCCAGATCTGCCATCTTTATACGCACACCATGACAAGGAAGCGTTTCAGCCACCTCGGAATGACGGCAATAAAACCACGCACCATTTCGTAGAGACATTGCATGATCGCAGCATCCACAGAACACCTTACCACGGAGCAGATAATCACGCGGCTTTTTATTTGACAGAGAGAAACGCTTAATTGAAGCATTGGCTTTCTCAAATAGATCCACACTTACAATAGCCGGATGATGGTTCGGTATTTTGAACCACTCACTTTCATCCTTTAACTGTGTATGTCGGCTGCCAATTTCTTTTACCTTTCTCTTGCCAATTACATAGGTACCGATATATCTTTGATCTTCTAAAATACGCAGGACCGTTGATGTACTCCAAACGCCGTTTGTTCGGGAAACATTGTAATAGTCCTTGCCTTTAAGTTTGCGATATTCCCCAGGGGTGGGGATATTCATGGCATACAGTTTTCTTGTGATCTCGGCTGCGGTGTTGCCTTCAGACGCCCATTGAAATATCATCTGCACATTCGGGGCAACATCCTCGTCCGGTTCCATACGTCCGTCTGCACTCTTGCGATAGCCGTAAGGACAGATGACACTCTGATATTCCCCACGACGCATCTTTGCGTATTTTGCACTTTTGGTTTTCATGGACATATCCCGGCTATAACACTCGCTAATAAGATACTTGAAAGCAATATCAATCCCTCCGGTATCACCTTTGAAATTAGCTGTGTCAAAATCATCACTGACGGAAATAAAACGGGTGTGGTAAAGAGGAAATACCCGCTCAATAAAATAGCCGGTTTCAATGCTGTTACGTCCAAATCGGGAAAGGTCTTTTACAATAATACAGTTGATCTTTCCGGCCTGAACCATTGTTAAAAGTTCCTGCACCGCCGGACGCTCAAAGTTTGTCCCTGTATGACCGTTGTCAATAAATTCCAAAATCTCACTGTTATCCCATTCCGGCAGAGACATAGCTTTTTCACGAAGAATCAGTTTTTGATTTGGTATGCTCAAACTTTCGGTTTTGAAATCTTCCACAGAAAGACGGATATAAAGGGCAATCACATAGTTGCGCACAGTTCCACCGCCTTTCCCTGAAATTCATTTTTGAAACGGAAGGTTACATGAATATTCCGCTCGTGGTCAATCTCAATTCGTTCAATGAGCCGTTCGATCAGTTCTGCAGTCAGCACATGATCCTGTGCCAGTGTTTTTGCATCCTTTTCCATTGCACGGTATCGGGCAAGCTGGTTGTCCAGGGAGTCCATAGATTTTTCAAATACTTCAATCTCACCAGACAGAGCATTGATAGCATATTCATAATCCGCCTTCAATTCAAAGTATTCATCATTTGTCAAAATACCTTGCACAAAATTTTCATATAGACCACGGATCAGCCGGCGTGTTTTTTCAATTTCCTGCCGTTTGGCCGACATCTGAATTTTCAGCTTATCTTTTTCCTGTTTTTGTCTTGCCTCCAACTGAAAGAGTGGCAGCGACATTCCCAGCGCAACTGTCAGCTCTTTTTCAAGAATAGCCGTAACAGTAGAAATCAGTTCCTTTTCCTGCATCGTTGCGCCTTTGCAGCTATCTTTTTCTATCCGGCTGTTTGTAAGGCAGTGGAACCAATAAGTATCGGGGCCTTTCCGGCGCTCGGCACGTTGCCGGTGAAGGCTTCTGCCACAATCAGCACAGAACACTTTGCCTTTGAAAATGTTTGGCGTGTAGGGGCGTTTTGGAGTTGCTTTGCTTTCTTCACAGATCTGTTTTCTGTATTCCTGAACTGCATTAAACAATTCATAGCTAATGATCGGTTCATGGGTGCATTTGGCAATAATCAGATTATCTTCTCCAGCCTTGACCTGCTGATGATCTACAATCTTTGTTTTTCCTTGCACCAGATCGCCTGTATAGACTTCGCTTTCTAAAATTTTCATCACTGTACGGGTCTGCCATTTGCCGCTTCCAATCAGGCCCGGACTGGTAATCTCGCCAGTGTCCTTTTTATAATGGCTCGGTGCCGGAATCCCCATCTCATTTAGATTGCGGACAATCCGGTTCAGAGACACATGCTCATGTGCCCATTCAAAAATCTGTTTTACCACAGGGGCAGTATTTTCATCAATCAGAAGTTTATGGCAATTATCAGGGTCTTTCCTGTAACCGTAAGGTGCCCGTGCACCAATATAGTCGCCATCTTTCATAGCCTGCCGCGCTTGTGCTTTGATTTTTCGTCCAATGTCCAGAGCATAGGCTTCATTGATCATATTTTTCAAAGGCAGCATGATACCGCCATGAAGATTTCCGGAATCCTCTGTATCAAACTGATCCGTAACAGCAATGAAGCGAACATTATGAGCATGGAAATACTGTTCGATATAATAACCTGTGTCAATAGAATTTCGCCCTAATCGGGAAAGATCCTTAACAATCACACAGTTAATGTGGCCTGCTTCAATATCAGATAGCATTTGCTGAAATCCAGGGCGGTGAAAATTTGTCCCTGTCGCCCCGTTGTCGATATAGGTATCATACACAACGAAGTCCGGTTTATCTGAAAGAAAGTCATTCAGTACCAGCTTTTGATTTTCTACTGAGCAGCCCCGCTTTTTGTTATCCTCCACAGAAAGACGGATATACAGAGCCACATGTACATATAAAGATGGTGCCGGCATAGGCGCTGCCGTCTGTTTTCTGCTTTTTCTTGCCATTTAGCCCACCATCCTTTCTTCATTTTTTGTAGCAATCTGTTCTGCCAAAGAGATTGCTTTCTGATATTCATCCTGGTAATTAAATTCAATATGCAGTTCATCTTTACCCATTACACGTATGCTTCGGATAAGCTGCATGACTGCCCGGCGGTCAATATCCTCCATAGTAGAAAATTTCATAAAATGGTTGATCCAACGGTTTCGTTCGCTTCGGTTTTCCAATACATCTGTAAGTTTATCGTTCCATTCAACGATTGCCTTTTGGAACAGTTCAATATCTGCATTGTATTTTCGCTTATAAGAGAGAAATTCTTCCTTTGTCAGAATTCCACTCACCAGATTTTCATAGAGTTTTGCCTTAAAGCCCTCGGTCTGTGCCACACGCTTTTCATTTACTCTGATCTGTGCGGCATATTCCTGCGCCAATTCCCGGTTGATCCGTTCCTGACTGATACTGGACAGCAGGGCATCCAGAGAAGCAACATTTTCAATATGTCCTTTCAAACTGTCCTGCACACATTCAATCAGATCCGACTCTTTCAGCATGACCGACGATGTGCATCCATTCTTTTTGCCGGTCGGGCAGTAATAATAGTGATACTCTTTATCTTTATAGCGGTTCGTCTTGCGGGTCATACGGCAGCCACAGCAGCCGCAGATCAAAATACCGGAAAACAGGTAAACCTTATCCGATTTGGGAGAAGTCCTTGTGTCAATCCTGCGGAGCCGTTGCACCAGATCAAAATCGTGCTTTTGTATGATCGCTTCATGGGTTCCCTCCACACGAATCCATTCCGAAGAAGGTTTGTCCTCACGCTCTTTTAATTTGAAATGGGGCGTTGTCTGTTTGCCCTGGACCAGTGTTCCGGTGTAAGTTTCATCCTGCAAAATGCGGATGATTGTAGTTGCAGACCATTTGCAATCCTTTCGGTCTGTATAGCCACCTTTTGCATGAGGCATTCCGTGATTGCGCTTATACGCTAAAGGCGAAAGAATTCCTAATCGGTTCAGTTCATCCGCTATATGGGAAGCGCTGAATCCCTCCAGCCGTTTTCTGAAAATATCCCTCACAACATTAGCAGCATATTCGTCCACTTCCAGGCTCTTGTGTTTATCGCCGACTTTCACATAACCATAGATGGTAAAAGCACCTACAAAATCCCCGCTGCGCCGTTTTACTTCCAGGGCGCTCCGTGTCTTAACGGAAATATCCCGACAGTAAGCCTCATTCATAATGTTTTTGACAGAAACCGTGAGATCATCGGCAGCGTCATTTTCCGTGTCCACATTATCGTTAATTGCGATAAAACGCACTCCATAGGCTGGAAATACCCTGCGCATATAACGGCCTGTTTCTATGTACTCACGACCTAAGCGGGAGAGGTCTTTGACAATCACGCAGTTAGCTTCGCCTTGTTCGATCATCCGCATCATTTCCTGAAATGCCGGGCGATCAAACAAAACACCACTATAACCATCGTCAATTTTTTCTGCCACAACCTCAATTTCCGGGTGTCGGGCTATGTAGTCATCGATCAGGCGCCGCTGGTTAGCAACGCTGTCACTTTCTACTGTTTTATCATCCGTATAAGAAAGACGGATGTACTTAATCGCTTTGTAAACCTGCATAAAAAAACACTCCTTTCGTTGCACAGAAAAATCCCCGCAATTCAAGAAGTGTGGTTATGCCATATTCAATTCCTTTTCCGATTCTTATTCTACCATGCTTTTACGGAAAAGTCAGCCCCTTTCTTAAAATTGCAGCTATCGCAAAATACCCTTGATACATTCTTCCAGGGTAGCACCTTCAGCAGAAAAACTGGCTTGTACAGTAAAACGTCCACACTTAAAATGGTATGGATTTTTGATTTGCTGAACAAATTCTGCAATCCGTTCATCACGAGAAAGTTCTTTGTTGACAGAGACATCCCGAATGTCTACCAGCGTACCCACTTCACTGACAATGGTGTTCAATTCCATAGTATCAACTCCCTTCTGAAAACTGTGTTATCAAAACCACATGAATAGGTCGGATCTATGGTTATTACACACATAAATCCGGCCCATTATATCTGATTTCGATTTTGCTGCCGTATTTGCCACGCACCCCGGCAAGTCCTTCTGTTATAAGGACGGGGCTGTTACAGGCTGCGGGTAGCGTCACCGCATCATAGTCCCACATACGCCGCCGCTTTGCCAGAGCAAGCAAACGCCGCAGGAACTCTCCCCAAGTCTTTAGGAAGCTGTGAAGAAGTACCATTATGATCTGTGTCGTTATCGCGTCCGGCCTGCCACAGCCGGTTTCGTAGGTTGCGTTTATCGCTCGGACAGCCTGGATTCATCACCTCCTTAGGCCGCCTGTCACCGCGCCGCCCCATCTGCCGCTCGGAACACAGAATGAAGTACCCGTAACAGCGTATATTCGGTTGTCAAGGAACAAGCAAGGGGCATGGCAGACAAATTGATATTACAGTTAGGGTGGAGGATGTATATGCTTCCTTACCACACCCGTCCAGCTTGTCCCGCCGAATATGTCCCTCTATTATACATTTCATTTTTGATGGTAATTTTCGGGGTCTGTATTCATTTTTTCTAAAATTTTTTTCAAACGCCGAAGTCCACGTTGGATTCCTTCATGTACAGAGCTGACGCCGGTTCCTTCGCTTTTTGCAATATCCGATAAACTCATTCCCAACAGAAAATGTGAAGTGATACGGTTACGCTGTTTTTCCGGCAACGAGGCAAGCGCTTCATATAGTCTAGCGTTTTCTTCCTTCTGTTCAAAAATATCTGCTGGTGTCAAAACAAGCACCATAGCCTCATGTTCCACATTGATGTCATAATCCAAAGAAAAATAGGCTTTATGCCGGTATGTACGCAAAAAATAAGCTGCTTCAGCAAGTTTATATTCCCGGAGAATGTCCGCAACTTCATCCGGCACCTCAACGATCATGTCCTGTGTATAATACGGGTAATAATCCCGAAGATTGATTTTCTTCATAGTAATTTCCTCCAATTTCGATGTTTGAGTTGATGGCAAAAATCGAAATCAGAGGGTGGGCTGCGGCAGCGATAAGGTCTAAGTCTCTTTCTGATTAAAAAAAGGGTACAAAAAAGCGCGCCCGTACAAAGAACAGGCGCGCCAAAGCAGCAGTATGAAATTTCTCCGGGAGGCTGACAGCGAAAATGCTCAAATATTGTCGAAACCAAAAACGCCGCAATCCATACGAGCTGGATTACGACGTATAGGTGACTGAATGTAAAGCAGTTTATCTGCGGATCTGTGTTGCATAGACGCATAGGCATTTCCTCCCATCAAGGAGGAGCCTGAATCGGCTGCTTGATACCTCCTTGGGAGAAAATTATATCGGTTATGTTTCCTGTATCAGTCCGCAGGCATTCGCTTTTTACTCTTTATATTCGCAATTTTCTACATATTCTGCTCTTAGAATATATGCCGCAAAAAGCAAGCCCACAAGGGGAAAACGACACCTTGTGGGCTCATGTTATAGATGTTCAAATTTATAGCCGATTCCGGCGACACTCTCAATGTAGTTTGGAAGATCCGGTTCAAAGCGCAATTTCTTACGCAGCTTACTTATATGATTATGAATGGCTTTTCTCGAATAGAAATCACAATCCTCTTTCCAAACCAAATCGGTAATCAGTTCGTAAGTAAAAACACGTTTGGGATTGGCAATGAGTAATGCCAGTATATCAAACTCCTTACTTGTCAGGTTGATAATCCGTTCCCTAACCCTGACAGTGCGGTGTTCCAGGCATAGATAAAGCTCGCCTTCCTGTATTTCTGTTAGAGGATTTTTCTTTGATGCGGAGGAAGTGTGACAGGAATTGAATACCGTTCCATGACAGACTCCCTGTTCCAAAATATATTGCATCAGAGCATTCTTTTGTTCTTCGTTAAGAAGCAGAAATAACTTTTCTCCGATCTGCTTGCCGGATTCTTCTATATCCAAAACAGCTAATGTCCCATCACATCATCACCTCCATATTATGTCTTAATACCTAAGTGAAAGTTATCTTTGATTTATAATCATCATAAACTACAAATGTTACACAAATGTCCGAGGTGCCTTTGATTTCGACAGAAAAACAGGCTGAATTGTTACAACGCTCGGACATTTCAAAAAATAGTGTTCTACTCAACCGTTTCAATCGAATCCACAATATTCATTTTTGAAATTTTCCGTAGCGGAATTGCTGTTGCCAGCAAGCAAGCTCCTACTGCCAAGAGGGTTGCTTCAAGAATGGGCATGACAGGGATTGCAACAAGCTGGATGGTGTCGCTCGTGGCCGCCTCAATGAAGATCGTACAAACATATCCCAGCACGCTTCCAATCACAGAGGCAATGATTCCGTAATATGCACCTTCCCAAAGGAAAGTTTTATAAAGGCTATCGGCACTCATTCCAATGGCCCGCTGCATACCGATTTCTGTTACTCTGGTGTGAATATTTGTGTAAACGGTATTGATGATATTAAGAATACCAATCAGGCCAACGAAAAGAATCAGCCCCCATGCCAGCATTTGAATTTGTGCAAAGCTCTCTTTTAGTTGCTGGTCGGTTTCTTCATATGACAAGAATGTTGTCCCCGGTATTCTGTTACAAAACGCCTCGATAAATGTATCAAAGTTTTCCCTGTCAGCACCCTCGTTCAGTGTAGGCAAAAACTCTGAATAGGTATCTTTTCCCGTCAGGCGTTCATAGATAGCATCATCAACAATCACTTGAACACCATTTGTGAAACCGCCATTTCCAATACCAAGATAACCGTCATAGCCATCCAAGGTTTTCAAAACATTCAGCTCCATTCCCGCAACACAGATGTTTTCTCCGGCCTCTATATTTGTAAATTCAAGAACATCTTCGCCGTAGCTCATGGGAATAGGATTCCTTACTATACAGGCGTTCCCTGATTTCAGTTGTCCAAGCTGTTCTTCTGGTAATTGATCCCCCATAAAATAATCCCAATATTCATCGTTCAATCCGACAACCTGAAAAGTTTCGCCGGGTTTTAGTTGAAATTCAAGACTGATTCCATCGAGCTGCCCATTTTCATTTTGTTCGTAAAGCGAAAACTGTATAGCAGCTACGCTCTGTACTGCTTTATTTTTCTTTAAGGTATTCAGATCGTCTGCGGTAAATCCAACACTTTCATTTGTGATCTGATAATCTCCTAAATGGTTATCTTGCAGGGCACTTGCAGCGTTCAGTAAAGAGGAAAAACCTTGCAGTGCAATAAAAACCGTGATACTCATAACAAGGGACAAAATTGTAATTGCAGTACGGCCTTTATTTCTCTTTAAGTTCAGACGGGCATAGTATGCTTCAAAATTATGGATTTTCTTTGTTTTACGCTTTCTGCGTCGAATTTTCAGATTTGTTCCAGACATCGCCATAATAGGGGATACCCTTGCGGCTGATCTGGCTGCTGGTAATGCTGCAAACAACGCAAACGCCAAAGTGATTGCTCCGCTTAATATCAGTAAGGTTCCATTCAAAGAACTGTTTTCTGCTATTAGGGTTTTCAATTCGGAAGAATCCTGAACCAAGAACAATTCAGGAGAAACCAGGCCGGTAGCTGTCTCTAAAATCCCTCTGGCACTCAAAAAGCCAAGAAGCATACCAATAGGAATCCCAATCAGACACAATAGGGTTACTTCAATTACAATGATCTGATAAAGTTGTCCTTTTTCGCTTCCAATAGCCCGAAGTGTTCCATATCCCTTTATTCGTTTTGAGACAGATATTTTCAGAATGTTGTAAATCACAAGGCCAGCAGCCAGCAAAATTAAACTGCCCACTAATATCCCTGCGACTGTCATAAAAGAGAATCCCTTATCATTGGCATCCTCGGAATTTGCAGTATAGGAAATTCCCAAAGCGTTCAAATATACAATATTGTAGCTGGTATCAAGCTCATGGATGTTCAATTCCTTATTGAAGTCATCGACAACTGCTTGAAAACTCTTTTTATCGGCAGTCTGAATATCGACATTGTAATAAATATAAGATTCCGGTAGAAGTTGTTCAGCAGTTCCTTCCCCTACAACTCCCGTAACAGTGCCGCTTGTATATCCCAAGTAGTTATTTTTCAATATCCCTGTAAGAACAAATTCTGCTGTATAGGAATAGCTGTCCGCAATGTTGTGGCGAAGATTTTTTTGCAGTGAAAGTGTAATCTTATCTCCAATACCGCCCTCAAAGCCAAGATATTTCAGAATATCTTCCGAAAGAGCTATTTCCATCGGGGCTTCCGGCAGACGACCTTCTTCTACACTGGTACTGGATGGATAGATAGCGGCAGTATCATCCAAATATTCCATCAAACCAAGGGTGAGAGATGGGGAGAGTTCTAAACTTCCCATATAAATAGATTTCCCTACATAGGAAAGACGCTCATCCTGTTCCAGTGCGTGAAGCTGATCTGCATTCATCTGCAAAAAAGTGGCATATCGGTTTCCTCCGATAGCGATGGCCTGCTGTTCCCGCATTGCACTAAGTACGCCAATGGATTGTCCTACAATGGTTGTCATCATAGTAGACAGCACAACGGCAATCAAAATAAGAATAGAAGTGACTTTTTGGGACAGCAGTTCTTTCAATGCTAATGTACGATAAGATTTCATTTCGCTGTCACCTCCGTAAGCACACCATCTACAATCTGAAACTGCCGGTCTGCCATTCGTGCAATACGGCTGTCATGGGTAATGACAACGAGAGCTTTCCCCATCTTTTTCCATACATTTTGAAGCAGTTCCATGACTTCGCCGCCGCTTTTGCTGTCCAGATTTCCCGTAGGCTCATCCGCAAAAATTACATCCGGCTTTGCAATCAAAGCGCGGGCAATGGCTACACGCTGCTGCTGGCCGCCGGATAACTCATGGGGCAGATGTTCCAAGCGGCCCTGAATGCCAAGCAGTTCTGTAAGCTGTTTCAGGTATGCTTCATTCGGTTTTTGCTTATCCAGCAAAAGAGGCATGATAATATTTTCTTTCGCCGTCAGAACCGGAAGCAGATTAAATTGCTGAAAAATAAATCCAATCCGTTTCCGGCGGAATGCCGACAACTCCTTATCGCTGTAACTGTAAATATCTTTACCATCGTAGGTCAGCGAGCCGGAAGATGGCTTATCCAAGCCGGAAAGCAAATGCAGCAGGGTACTTTTTCCGCTTCCCGATGGCCCCATGATAGAAATAAAATCGCTGGATACAATTTCGAGATTTGCACGATCCAAAGCCACCACTCGGTTTTCACCGTCACCATAAATCTTTGATAAATTCTTTGCCTCAATATTCATAAAAAACACTCTCCTTATTTGTGGTATAAGGAGAGTGTAAATGATAAATCTCAAAAATCGCTCAAGGATTACACGAAATAAAAAATAGCCGTTGCGGATGCACCGCCCCCGGCCCGATTTTCCAAAATCAATCGACCACCATGTTTTTCACATAAAATTCTGCTGCTGTAAAGCCCCATTCCAAAATGTGAGGAATTACTACTTGTCGTTTCAAAGGGGGTTGGCCCATTCTGCACGAGAGACAGCGGATAACCAGCACCATCATCTTCTACATTCAAGGTCATAGAATCATTTTGCAGCGTTATTTGAATAGAGATTGCTTTTTCTGCAAATCGCGCCGCATTTCCAATCAGATTTTCCGCTACGGTAAGAAATAGCCCGTGATCTATACAAACTGTTCCGCCTGATGGTACTAAAACAGAAACTTTTTTGGATAGCGCTAACAGTCGTGCTGTTTCCTGCAATTCACTCTGCAAAACTGATAGTCTGATTTCTTTTGGCTTAACAGAGAGTTGTTCCAACTTTTGAACACTGCTCATAGCTTCTACATACTGCTCGATCCGTAAAGTGTAACTTTCCAGCCGGTCTATGGTCTGTTCGTCCTGAATACCTTGCCGCAAAAGTTTTACACTTCCTTTTAATACCGTAATCGGGTTACGCAGATCATGGGAAAATGCGGCATTGAGCCGTTTGCGTTCCTCGGCCTGTTGCCACAACAGCCGATTCGATTTCAGAAGTTCACTCCGCATTTCTTCAAAGGCAGCACATAGTTGTCCCATTTCATCGTTAGACAAAATCGGCAGCGAAAAATCCAGATCATTATTCTGAATCCGCATAATGCCATTTTGCAGGCAGGAAATAGGCTGTTTCAATTTGAGATAATAAAAAAGAAAGACTGAAACAATCAATCCGCCTACTGGAAAAAGAATACAGGAAACCGTCTGCACAATGTTTAGGATAGCCAAAATACGCTGTTGTGACACCGTAGGAGACGGCAGAGGTACAACAGAGCCATCCGACAAGATTTCTACACCGCCTAAAGGATAATGGTTTTCAATGCCTCGGCATAGGAAGATAACTGCCCCAAGCAGGAGAAATGCCACTGCCAAACAGGAGAGGGATAATAGCAGGAAAGATTTCTTTAGTCCCATATTTTTTAGGCGTTCCACCGATAACCACACCCCCAAACCGTTTCAATGTAATTATGCAATGTATGTGCTGCAAATTTAGCGCGTATTTTCCGAATATGCTCCATAATTGTATCGCTGTTTCCGTCCCCATCCAAGCCCCACACAAGCTCATAAATTCGCTCACGGTCAAAAACCTGTCCTGCATTGAGGGATAAAAGTTCTACAATCTCAAACTCCCTCTTAGATAGCGGGATGTTCTGATTATTGATTGTAACTGTTCGGGCAGAATAATCCAGTATCAATTCACCAAAGAAGCGCACTGCCGAATTATTTTGGCGTCGCTGCTCCCGGCGCAGATGTGCGGCAATACGCGCCCCCAATTCATCCAAATCAAAGGGCTTGACGATATAATCATCCGCCCCGGCCTGAAATCCAATGATCTTATCGCTGGATTCAATACGAGCAGTCAAAAAAAGAATGGGACAGGCAATGTGTTCCCGTATCTGCTGGCATACAGTCAGACCATCCATTCCCGGCATATTGATGTCCAATAAAATTAAATCTGGTTTGCAAGCTACTTTTTTGAGCGCTTCTTGTCCGCTATAAGCAGTCAGAATATCATATTGTGTTTGAAAATAACTCTGTATCATATCAACAATACCGCGTTCATCATCAACGATCAGTAATTTAGGATTCAAAATCATGCACCTCCGTTCTTTGTATGATATATGGTAAATCTCAAAAATTTCTCAACACTCTATGAAACCACAGCAGCTAACATTATAAGCACTCAATTCAAAACCAATTCGCTTTTTCTGCTTTGAATTGAGGGGTATCGCCTTCCTGGTATGGATTATAGGTATTGCGATTACACCCAAATTCTTTTAATGCCTTTATTTTATTATCCTCTGTCCACTCAACCAGCGAGATTCCATCAAATTCCTCTATACTTCCATTGTTCATTTCATTTTTGAAATACCACTCCACAATCGTTTGATCTCCCTTATGAAAAAATTGCTTGATTTCCCAAATCACCACCTTGCCACGGGTATTCCATTCCTGAAACCAATGCTTTACTGTTTTTCGGTTGTTATACTGGGGACTCCAGCTTTCTGTATAGATTACATCTTCTGTAAAAATATCATCAATGCCCATATCCTGCTGATTGAGCCACATATCAAACCATAGTCGAATCGTTTTTTCTCGTTCATTCATAATATAAACACCTCACCACTCTATGAAACCACAGCCGTTCCCCTACATTATACGATATTCAGAACAAACATTGAAGATAAATGAATTAAAAATGGCGGCCTTGCTTAACAAAGCCGCCGAATAAAAAAGCTTCATTCCACAAAGAACAGAACCCGCCGGATCAGCTCCGGGATATTGACCGGGGCGGTGATATAGTCGTTCACGCCCTCATGCCGATATTCATATTCCGTGGCAAGGTCGTTGTTCTCGGTGAGGATAAAGAACGGCAGAAGCCGGACAGGGGGATTCTTCATTTGGAACATCCCCGCCACCCGCCGTAGCGTATGAAACAGCTCCATTGCTGTGCCGTCCGGCAGTTCCAGATCGCACAAGATCAGTTCTATTTCCTTATCCTCAAAAATCCGGCGCTTGGCCTCCCCAATCGAGGGAATCAGAATCAGGTCAAAGCCCTTTTGCAGCATAGCCGCCCGCAGCACTTCGGCACTGGTATCTTCCACATGGACAAAGAGCAGCTTGTGAAAAGTCGGGGCCTTTTCGCCGGATAATTGACGGTAGGCATATTCCACCAGCTTATCTTGCAGCAGCAGCCCTTTCATTTTGTCCATGCACAGCGTCGCGCCCCGGCGCTTGGCCTCCTGTTCGTAGTCCTCCTTGTCATGGCAGGACGCCAGAATAAAAGGCAGCTCCTTATCTGTGGCCCGCACCTCGTCCAGAAAGTCCATGCCGGAACCGTCCGGCAGGTCGAGATCACAGCAGACCACCAGCGGCATTTCCTCTTGGATGGCGGCCCGCGCTTCTTTCAGCGTACAAGCCGTTTTTACCGGGTAGCCCCGGTGCTGTAAGTATTTTTGCAGACACCATGTATAGGTGTCGCTGTCGTCGATCAGCAGTATCTTTTTCATGTGTCCTCACCCCCAATATTGATTTACCACAAGCATAAACTACAAATGTTACACAAATGTCCGAGGTGCCTTTGATTTCGACAGAAAA
>ENA-OQQW01000950-OQQW01000950.1-human-gut-metagenome-genome-assembly--contig:-NODE-950-length-18002-cov-12.262105_pt1 | contig 18002 bp, 17 predicted proteins | sample MGYA00243234_ERZ505098 | MGnify/ENA primary metagenome ERZ505098 (study PRJEB26097, sample SAMN02712086) | human gut metagenome | biome: Gut microbiome | host: Homo sapiens | place: Denmark... | reverse complement strand
ACGAGACCACGGTGCGCTGCATCATGCTTTCTGCCAGCGAGGGTCTGGGCAAGGGAATGCCGGTGGAAGCTACCGGCCACGGCCTGACCGCCCCTGTGGGCGAGGGCACACTGGGTCGTATGTTCGACCCGCTGGGCCGCCCCATTGACGGCAAGGGTGCTGTGGACGAGCTGCCGCACTGGCCCATCCACCGCAAGGCACCCGGCTTTGCAGAGCAGAAGCCCGCAACTGAGATCCTGGAGACCGGCATCAAGGTCATCGACCTGCTGGCACCTTACGCCAAGGGCGGCAAGATCGGCCTGTTCGGCGGTGCCGGTGTGGGCAAGACCGTGCTGATCCAGGAACTGATCCATAACGTGGCCACCGAGCACGGCGGCTACTCCATCTTCACCGGCGTAGGCGAGCGCTCCCGCGAGGGCTGCGACCTGTGGGGCGAAATGAACGCCTCCGGCGTGCTGGACAAGACCGCACTGGTCTTTGGCCAGATGAACGAGCCCCCGGGAGCCCGTATGCGCGTGGCCGAGACCGGCCTGACCATGGCAGAGTACTTCCGTGAGGAAACCCACAAGGACGTGCTGCTGTTCATTGATAACATCTTCCGTTTCGTGCAGGCCGGCAGTGAGGTCTCTGCCCTGATGGGCCGTATGCCCTCTGCCGTGGGCTACCAGCCCACGCTGGCCAACGAGCTGGGCGCTCTGCAGGAGCGCATCACCTCCACCAAGGACGGCTCCATCACCTCGGTGCAGGCCGTCTATGTGCCTGCCGACGACCTGACTGACCCCGCCCCCGCCACCACCTTTGCCCATCTGGACGCCACCACTGTGCTGTCCCGTAAGATCGTGGAGCAGGGCATCTACCCGGCTGTGGACCCGCTGGCTTCCACTTCCCGTATTCTGGAAGCGGACATTGTGGGCGAGGAGCACTACCGCGTAGCCCGTAAGGTGCAGTCCATTCTGCAGCGCTATCAGGAGCTGCAGGACATCATTGCCATTCTGGGCATGGACGAGCTGGACGAAAACGACAAGCTGACCGTCATGCGCGCCCGCAAGCTGCAGAAGTTCCTGTCCCAGCCCTTTGCCGTGGCCGAGAACTTTACCGGCCTCAAGGGCAAGTATGTGCCCCTGAAGGATACGGTGCGCAGTTTTGCCGCCATTGTGGACGGCAAGGCCGACGATCTGCCGGAGTGGGCGTTCTTCAACGTAGGTACGCTGGAAGAAGCGCGCGAAAAGGCAGAAAAGAAGCTGGCTGAGGAAAAGGGCGGTGCCGTCTGATGAACAAGTTCATGCTGAGCATCACAGCGTCCAGCGGCGAGTTCTATCAGGGGGACTGCGAGGATCTGACCCTGCCCATCAGCGATGGCATCTACGGCGTACAGGCCGGGCATAACCCGGTGCTGGTGGCGCTGCACATGGGCATCCTCCACTTTGTGGTGGACGGCAAAGCCCGGGATGTGCTGGTGGGCGATGGCATTGCCGAGGTGACCCCCGCCTATGTGATGGTGCTGGTGGACAGCGCCGAGAACCCGGAGGACATCGACAAGAATCGTGCCGAAGCCGCCCGCATCCGCGCCGAGGAACGCTTGCAGCATAAGCAGAGTATGCACGAGTATTACCAGAGCAAGATCGCACTGGATCGTGCCATGCAGCGTTTGCAGACCGCTGCAAAGTATAAGCGCTAAGGCAGCATCCCTTTTACCTTATAGGATAGGAAAAAATCCCCCGTTTGCCCGTGGCAGCAGTGCCCGGGCAGGCGGGGATTTTTTTGTTGGAAGCACTTGACAGCTTGTTTTTAAAGTGATATGATTTTGATATCAGAAAGAAATGCTTCCGACCCTGATAAGGAGGGACTTGTTATGGAAGAGAAAATTTTGAATACCCGCAAAAACGGCATGGCTATGCTGCTGCTCACCCTGCTGGGCTATGTGGCATCCATCGCCCTGTTCATTTACAGCATCACCCTGCTGAATGCAGACCGGATGCTTCTGGGCGTGCCGCTGCTGATCTTGTCCATTGCGTATTGGATTGCAGGCATTTTCCTGTTCTGTGGTCTCAAAGTGTTAAAGCCGCAGGAGGCGCTGGTACTCACCCTGTTTGGTGATTACATCGGCACGTTGAAGGGACAGGGCTTTTACTGGGTAAACCCCTTCTGCACCGCCGTCAACCCCGCCGCCGGCACCCGCCTGAGCCAGAGCGGAGACGTGAACAGCAAGGAAAACAGCGTGGCTGCGCTGTTTGGCAATAACGGCCAGAATGCTCAGATGAGCGTCGAGTCCATGAGCAAGAAGATCTCGCTCAAGATGATGACCCTGAACAACTCCCGCCAGAAGATCAACGATTGTCTGGGCAACCCGGTGGAGATCGGCATTGCAGTCATCTGGCGCGTGACCGATACCGCCAAGGCTGTGTTCAATGTGGATAACTACAAGGAATATCTCTCCCTGCAGTGCGACAGCGCCCTGCGCAACGTGGTGCGGGTGTACCCCTATGATGTTTCTCCCAACGTGGACACCACCGGCGACGGCGTAGCCGATGAGGGCAGCCTGCGCGGCTCCTCTGAGGTGGTGGCTGCCCGCATCCGGGACGAGATCCAGAAGAACGTGTCCGAGGCCGGCATCGAGGTAGTGGAGGCCCGCATTACCTATCTGGCCTATGCGCCGGAAATCGCAGCGGTCATGCTGCAGCGCCAGCAGGCCAGTGCCATCATTGACGCCCGCAAGATGATCGTGGACGGCGCTGTGGGCATGGTGGAAATGGCGCTGGATCGTCTGAACGAGAACAAGGTAGTGGAGCTGGACGATGAACGCAAGGCGGCAATGGTGTCCAATCTGCTGGTGGTGCTGTGCGGCAACCGGGATGCCCAGCCCATCGTGAACAGCGGCAGCCTGTACTGATGGCCGAGCCGAAAAAACAGGTGCCCCTGCGCCTGAACGCCAAGCTCTACGATGCCCTTGCCGCTTGGGCAGAGGATGACTTCCGCTCGGTGAACGGGCAGATCGAATATCTGCTTACCGAGTGCGTGCGTCAGCGCAAAAAGAACGGGAAATATGTCTCCGACCAGCTGGACGTCCCGCCGGAGCTGGATCTCCATTGAAGCACCCGTGACAAACGCAAATTATTAAAACAGGCTGCTGCACAAGACCGGTGCAGCGGCCTTTTGTTTGTTATGAGAAAGCTGCGCTTTCCAAGGAGCAGAGAGGACAAACGAAAAGAGAATTGATATACCAATTTGTTGCATAATGCTCCGGTATTTCGTCGAAAAAGCAATCGATGAACTGGAATTTTGGCGAAAACGCTTCTTTTTTGGATTTTTCCAGAAAATAACTTGCCTAAAAGTTTGCGGCGTGCTAAACTAACAGCGGGGAAATGCTTTACGTAAGCAGACAGGGGGTGAAGCTATGAAAATACTGGTCGTGGATGACGGTCAGCTTGCGATCAATTCGCTGATCCGCATCCTGTGCCGGGTCGCGCCGGACTGTGACTATATCAGTGCCATGACGACCGACGATGCTTTGACGTGGATGCGGCAGGGACCGATGGATGCAGCCTTTCTGAACTTGGAAATGCCGGGGATGAACGGCCTTGCCCTTGCCCGTATGATCCAGAAGCTGCAACCCCGCTGCAACCTCATTGTGGTCACCGAGCACCCGGAGTATGCGCTGGAAGCATTGCAGATCTTTGTCAGCGGCTTTCTGCTCAAGCCCGCCAACGAGTCCGATGTGCGCAATGTGCTGGAAAATCTGCGCTACCCGCCGGAAACGGCGCCTGTGGGCATCAAGATCCAGTGCTTCGGCAACTTCGAGATCTTTGTGGGTGGACGTCCGCTCTCCTTCAAGCGCAGCAAGAGCAAGGAGCTGCTGGCTTACCTTGTGGACCGCAACGGTGCCACCTGCACCAACGGCGAGATGCTGGCTGTCCTGTGGGAGGATAAGCCCGATACCGCTTCGCTGCACAGCCACCTGCGCAATTTGATCTTTGACCTCAGCCATACGCTGGAGGATGCAGGGGTCAACGGGCTGCTGGTACGCGGCCGCAGCACATTGGCGCTGGATACCAGCAAGGTGGACTGCGATTATTATAATTTCCTGCGGGGAGACCGCTCGGCGTTCAATTCCTACCGTGGCGAGTATATGACCCAGTATTCCTGGGCAGAGGTCACCCGCTCGGCGCTGCGCCAGCAGGCCGCAGCTACGCCCAAAAGCGGGTCTATCCCAAGCTATTACGTCCCGCCCACGGGCTTTTAAAACTGCATAAAACACCAAAGGCTGCTGTGCATTGTTGCGCAGCAGCCTTTTTTGACTGACTTTATAACTTGCAGGCCGGGAAAATATGCGTCTCCTTCTGTGAAAATGGGATAATGGAACGCCCGCAGGCGTTCCGTCATCCCGAAATAAATTTTTCAAAACCTTTCCAGTTCCAGCAGATATTCCTTGATATCCAGCCCCTCGGCGTAGCCGGTCAGGCTGCCATCTGCGCCAATGACCCGGTGGCAGGGCACCACGATGCACAGCGGGTTGCGGTGGCAGGCGCTGCCCACGGCGCGGCTTGCCTTGGGGTTGCCCAGCGCCGCCGCCAGCTGACCGTAGGTGCGTACCTCCCCGTAGGGGATCTTGCGCAGCTGCGCCCATACCGCCTGCTGAAAGGCAGTGCCCTTTGCTGCCAGCGGCAGGTCGAACTCCCGGCGCACCCCGGCAAAATATTCGTTCAGCTGCTCCTCAGCTTCTTGTAACAGGGGCGTTTCCACCACCCTGCGGGGCAGCGGTTCCAGCTCCGGCGCACCGTCCGGGCAGAAATGTACCCCGCACAGCGCGTCGTTCTCCTCCTCCAAGCAGATGACTCCAAGGATGCTGTTGATGTACCAGACGTTCAAAACCGGCCTCTTCCTTTCCTGCAAGAATGTGCTATACTGGTACTATCTTAACACAAAAGCTTCCGTGAGGAAAGGGGCGTTTCAACTATGGTCAAGGCACTGGAAGACATCATTGCAAAAAGCAGCAGCATTGTCTTTTTCGGCGGCGCGGGTGTTTCTACAGAAAGCGGCATCCCGGATTTCCGCAGCGTGGACGGGCTGTACCACCAGAAATACGACTACCCGCCCGAAACCATCCTCAGCCATACCTTCTGGGAGGAAAACCCGGAGGAGTTCTACCGTTTTTACCGCGATAAGCTGATCGTAAAGGGTGCAAAGCCCAATGCCGCCCATCTGCGGCTGGCAAAGCTGGAGCAGCAGGGTAAGCTGCGGGCGGTGGTCACCCAGAACATCGACGGTCTGCATCAGGCGGCGGGCAGCAAAACCGTGTACGAACTGCACGGCAGCACCCTGCGCAACTACTGCACCCGCTGCGGCAAGTTCTACGATGTGGATTTTATCGCAAACAGCACCGGCGTGCCCCGCTGTACCGAGTGCGGCGGCATCGTAAAGCCGGACGTGGTGCTCTACGAGGAGGGCTTGGACGAGCAGGTGCTGTCCGGCGCGGTGGATGCCATCCGCCATGCCGATACCCTTATCATTGGCGGTACCAGTCTGGTGGTGTATCCCGCCGCCGGGCTCATCCGGTACTTCCGGGGCGACAATTTGGTGGTCATCAATATGCAGCCCACCGGAGCCGATGCCTCTGCCGACCTGTGCATTGCAAAGCCCATCGGGCAGGTGCTGAGCGAGGACATCTCGCTGGACTGATTTTTGCGCTTCAGGCGCGCTGTTTCGCGCCGGTTCGCACGCAGTTTTCCGTATGCTGATGGAAAGAACATCAGAACGGAGGAACTGCAAATGATCCAGGTATGCGACCCGCCGCGTCAGCGGCAGGTACGGCGGCTTTCCGCCGAGGAATTTTTTACATTGGTGCGCTGCGGCGGGGCGGGGTTTTACCGTCCCTGCTCCGAGGTGCTGCGGATGCTGACCGCAGGCGAGGCGTGGGGCACAGCCGGGGCGGCGCTGCTGGTGCTGCCCCTCACCGCCGATACTGCCGCCGCAGCGGCACTGCGCAGCTGGCTGGGGCGCAGGCAGCTGGAGGGCGGCTGTCTGCTTACCCCGCCGGTGTGTACCGGCACGGAGTTGCCCGCCCGGCTGGTGGAGGTTGCCGCAGCCCGGGCAGACCGGCTGCGCCGCAAGGGCACGGAATGGGCGGTGGTGGAGTGCACCGAAACGGCGGCAGCGCTGTTGCCGCTGTATTTCCGGCAGGGCTTCGGGCTGCGGGCACTGCGCCCGCTGGAAAGCCTTGCGCCCTGTTTTTTGCTGCGCACCGGCTGCGTGCCCGCCCGCACTGCGCCGGTGTGGGTGCCGCTGGAAGATAGGGTACAGCTGGCATTGCTGCTGGCAAAAGGCTATGCCGCGCTGGACAGCCGCCCCTACGGCGGCAGCCTTGCGCTGGCGCTTTATCCGCTGAAAGAAACGGAATAACGTAAACCAGAGAGGGAATGAGAAAGCTATGAAGGCAGTGATCCTTGAAAGCTATGTGATGGAAGAAGGAGACTTGGACTGGTCCGGGGTAAAGGCACTGGTGCCGGACACCACCAGCTATGTGCGCACCGACTACGCCGATATTGCGCCCCGCATCGGGGATGCAGAGCTGGTGCTCATCAACAAGTGCCGCATTGACGAGGCAGTATTGGCGCAGTGCCCGAACCTTAAATGGGTGGGCATCATCGCCACCGGCACGGATAATATCGACCTTGAAGCCTGCCGCCGTCATGGGGTGGCAGTGGCCAACGTGCCGGGGTATTCTACTTACAGCGTGGCGCAGATGACCTTCAGCCTGCTGCTGGCCATCTGCCAGTGCGCCCAGCGGTACGACCGGGCGGTAAAGGACGGGTACTGGCAGCTGGGCATCCCGGCAGAGTATGGTCTGCTGCCGCAGGTGGAGCTGCTGGGCAAGACCTTTGGCATCTACGGCTACGGCAGCATCGGCCGTCAGACCGCACGCATTGCAAAGGCCTTTGGCATGGAGGTGTTGGTGTGTACCCGCACGGTGCGCCCGGAGTACGCCGCCGATGGGGTGGAGTTCGTGGACTTTGACACCCTGCTTGCCCGCAGTGATGTGCTCAGCCTGCACTGTCCGGCCACCCCGGCGACCCGCGGGCTGATGAGCCGGGAAGCCCTTGCAAAAATGAAGCCCGGTGCCATTCTGCTGAACACCGCCCGGGGCGCACTGGTGGACGAAGAAGCCGTAGCCGATGCACTGGAAAGCGGCAAGCTTGCCTTTTACGGTGCCGATGCCTTTGCCACCGAGCCGCTGCCGCCCCAAAGCCGCCTGCGCGGCCTGCCGGGCGCGGTGCTCACCCCGCACATTGCATGGACCACCAAGGAAGCCTTGCAGCGGCTGATGGACATCACCACCGGCAACCTGCGCAGCTTTCTGGCCGGGAAAGGCGAGAATATCGTCAACCCTTGATTTTGGCAGGGCACTGTACTATACTCTTCCATGATTTCAGGCTCTCCCGGCAAAGGAACTGCCGTAAAATAACGTATGCACAAGAGCAGCCGGCAGCTTTGCCGCTGCTCTGAGGGAGGTAAAAATGAGTTACGCCATCGTATTCAGCAGCAGAACGGGCAACACCGCGCTGCTGGCACAGACCCTGCGGGAGCAGCTGCCGCAGGCAGACTGCTGCTATTTCGGCGCACCGGACACTGCCGCATTGGCAGCAGATACCCTGTATGTGGGCTTTTGGACGGACAAGGGCAAGGCGGATGCCGACACACTGGATTTTTTGCAGCAGCTGCGCAGCAAGCGAGTGTTTCTGTTCGGCACCGCAGGCTTTGGCGGCAGTGCACCCTACTTTGAAAAGATCCTTACCGCCACCCGGAAGGCGCTGGATGGCAGCAACACCGTCATCGGTAGCTTTATGTGTCAGGGCAAAATGCCGGTGTCCGTCCGGCAGCGGTACGAGGCCATGAAGGCAAAGCCTTTACACATCCCCAATCTGGACGCCCTGATCGGAAACTTCGACAAGGCGCTCTCCCACCCGGATGCCGCAGATCTCGAGCAGCTGAAACAGGCTGTAAAGTGAGTAAAAAAGAGCGACCGCACATGGTTTTGTGCGGCCGCTCTTTCTGTATAGACTGTATAGGACAAACGCTAGTCGATGGTGGTTTTGGTGCGCCCGATGCCGATGACGGCGGTGGAGATCTTTTTCCAGCTGTCGCAGCCGCACACGCCGTCCACCCGCAGACTGGTGCGCTTCTGATAACCCCGCAGAGCCTGCTCGGTGCGGGCACCAAAGATACCGTCGATGCGACTGCCGGTCTGGTAGCCAAGGGTGGAAAGTGCGTCCTGCAAAACCATGACATAGCAGCCCCGGCTGCCCCGGCGCAGGGTGGGGTAACCAGCGGTGGTACCGCTGCACGCCGGGGTGCCGTAGCGGCGGTCAAAGTGCACCCATGTGGGGGTCTGGCTCAGCGGCTCCACATAGCCCCATGCGCCGGTAGCGCGGGCGGCGTTGTAAATGGCGGTGCGCTGGCGCTGTTCAAGGCTTTGCCCTACGTCAAACGCTACCCCTGCATAGTGCTGGCTGCGGGTGCCGTGACCGCCCTCCCAGATGCGGCGGAAAGCGTACCCCACCGGGATGCCCCTGCCGTATTTGCGGCGGGTCAGGTTCCACGCTTCCATGGCGGCAATGGTGGTCCATAGGGTAGGGCTGGACGATTTTCCCCGGAACTCCCGCAGCCGCAGGGTGGACAGGGTGCTGTAAGGCATGGGATCGTTCTCGTTCAGGTTTGCGTAGGTGTACACCTTGTTTTCGTAGGCGTCGTAGATCAAAAGGCGTGCCATCCCTCATTCCTCCTTCTCGCAGCCGCAGGGGTCGGTGCACTGGGCTTGCAGAGCGTGCCATGTTTCCCGGTACACGATGCCGTTTACCGGCTGCAGCCCCGCCTGCTGCTGGACAGCCCGCACGGCGGCAGCGTCTGCCGCGCCAAAGCGGTTGTTATCGGCCACATAGCCCTCGCCGCAGGAAAGCTGTGCCCGGCGGTTGAGCCAGCGCTCCACCTGTCCAACCTCCTGCCCGGCGCTGCCCTCGGCGATGGCGCGTCCCGGGTAAGCGGTGCTGGGCGGGGTGTCCCGGTCGGGGTTCGGGGCGTGAGCAGCTAGCTGCAAGCTCAGCGCTTCCACCGCCGTCCATGTGTCGGCATCTGCAATGCCGGTCTGCTCCAGCCCTAATAGCTGCTGGGCGCTGCGGGTGGCGGTGGCAGTCTCATCGGTATAACGGTCGGCAAGGGGCGGGGCCTCCACGCTGGAAAAATAATAGGCGATGCGCTGTAAAAGCAGATTGTAGTACAGCACGGTATCACCGCTGCAGCCCACCGTCAGCGGGGTGCCGGGGTAAGGCAGACGCTTTAAGGTGACCACCGGGCCGGAGGAGCGCAGCTGGCTGGCGCGGCCATAGAGAGAGTTCCATGTGGTGCGCCCCACCACGCCGTCCACGGTAAGCCCCGCAAACCGCTGGTACGCCCGCACCGCCCGCTCGGTATCCATGCCAAACTTGCCGTCAATGCTTACCGGCGGGATGCTGCTTTCGTAGGCGCTCATGAGGTAGAGGTAAAATTGCAGTTCCCGCACCGACGTGCCGGCAGAGCCGGTGCGCAGCACGCCCGGGTACTCGCCGGGGCGCAGGGAAGGGGAGAGCAGCCGGTTGGCGATATCGTTGTACACCTCGTACAGCTTTTGCCATGTGGTTTGCCCCACCACGCCGTCTGCCGTCAGCCCGAAGTAGCGCTGGAACCGCCGCACAGCCGCCGCCGTGCCTGCGCCGAATTTTCCGTCCACGGTCACGCTTTCAAGGCTTGTGTATACCGTGCGGGCGATCTTCAGCCAGAACTGCACCAGCCGCACATTCTGCCCGGCAGACCCCTCCCGCAGCGGCGTGCCGGGGTAGGCGTTGGGGGTGCCGTTGTCGGACTGGATGCTCAAAAACTCGTCGTACAGCTCCTTCCAAGTGGTCTGCCCCACTATGCCGTCTACGGTAAGGCCGTATTTGCGCTGGAAAGCACGCACCGCATTGGCGGTGGCAGTGCCGTATACGCCGTCTACCTTTACGGCGGGGATGGCGCTGTCGTACTGCGCCAGCGTGTTCAGCCAGAACTGTACCTGCTCCACCGCGCTGCCGGAAGCACCGGTGCTCAGCACCGTACCGTTCCATGTGCCGTTGGACAGGGTGCCGGTGGAAGTCTCGCCCTCGCTGGTCAGCTCGGCGAGATCTTTTACCGATACATAGATATAGCTGATCTTGTACCATGTCTGCCGCCCCACTACGCCGTCGGCGGTCAGGTTGAACTGCTTCTGGAACGCCCGCACCGTGGCGGCCATCCGGCTGCCGAATACGCCGTCTACCGTCAGCTTTCCAAGGAAGGGATAGTCCTTGGTAATGCGGTTCAGCTGCCTTTGCAGGGTGAACACTGCCGCGCCGCGGCTGCCCTGCCGCAGTGGTGTGCCGGGGTAGCTCTGCGGGATGGAGCGGATATTTTTGGTGCGCACGATCTCGATGCTGCTGCCGTAGTAGTAGCGTAAAATTTGCAGCGCGCTGCGCCCGTTGTTGGCAAGTGTCACCGTGCCCCACTGCTTGAGCCCCGGGCAGGTGACCGACTTGCCGTCGCAGTACTCGGAATAATAGGGGTTCACCGTGCCGCTTTTGCGCAGATAGGTGTTGAAGATATCGTCCGTGATGCGCACCATCACCTCGAACACAGTGCGCCCATGGACGTAGTACTGGTCGTAGCTGGTGGAGTTGGTGATGTTGAAGGTGTAGCCCTTGCTGGGGTACCACTCGGTGTAGATACGGTTCAGCGCCAGCGAGATCTGGCAGTGGATGTTTGCCCGCAGTGCCTGCTCCGGCCACGGGGAACACCATAAACCAACGGACGAAATAAATGCTGCATCGTGTATTTTGTAGCGTATAAAAAGCGGCTGCTGCACAAAATGCTGTGCAGCAGCCGCTTTTTTGGGAGCTGATGAAACGCTTACGCTTCTGTCTCGGGCTCTTCCTCGGGCTCTTCCTCGGGCTTTGCTTCGGAATGCCGCCGACGGAACCAGTCGGCGGGGATGCCGCTCTGGGCAGGGGTAAGGTCCGGCGCGGGGTGACCGTCCGGCAGATGTGCACCAAAGGCCGGGACAAAGAAGAACTTGCGCACGATGAAGATCAGCGCGATGGCGCCTACGCTGAGCAGATTCTCCACGGCGGAATCGTGCCCCACCACCAGATGGCGTGCAATGGCGTAAAGCAGAACCTCAAGGCTGCTGCCGGGGCTGTGCTTGGCCAGCATCTTGATGAACTCGATGCCGATCACGATATCCAGACTGCGCTCCAGAAAGGTGCGGATCTCTGCTTCGTTGCCGTCGAACAGCAGGCCGGGCATCCAGCGGATGAGCGGCACAACACTGAACAGCAGACCGATCAGCACTAAGCCGGACAACAGCACCTCCAGCAGGCTGGAAGCCTGAATAATGCGGTTGCGCAGGGAGGTGCGCCAGTGGCTTTCTACCGGGTGAGAGGGATGTTCCATAGTAAGACCTTCCTTTCGGCATTCTGCTAAACAGGATTCGACAAACTTCTGGTTAGATTGTAGCAGAATGCGGGCAGGCTGTCAATTCATGGAAAAATCAATTCGCCTTGGCGGCAGACTGTGCCGGAACGTACCCGGCCTTCTGGATGCAGGCGATGCCGTCGGCGGTGTCCAGCCAGTCGTACAGACGGCGCTCCGGGCTGTCGGCGGCGGCATCCGGGTGGATGACGGCGTAAAAATCGTTGCAAAGGGGGTAGCTGCCGTCGGCAAGGGTATCGTTGCTGGGGGTCACACCGTCCACCGCCAGCAGACGCAGCCCGGGTTTGGAGTACATCTGGTCGATGTAATAATACACCGAGAAGCCGATGGCGTTGGCACTGTTGTTGTAATCGGCAATGCTGTCCACCAGCTCACCCATGGCGGCGGGAGCCAGCTCAGAGGGCGGGGTCATCAACTCTCCGCCCTGAATGAGCAGCTTTTTGAACAGGGTCTGGCTGCCGGAGTCTTCACCGCGCTGGAAGGCAACGATGGCCTGATCTTTGCCGCCCACATCCTTCCAGTTGGTGATCTTTCCGGCGTAGATGTCCCGCAGCTGCTGCTGAGTAAGTGCCTGCACGGGGTTGTCCTCGTTGACGATGAACACCAGCGCGTCCACTCCAATGGGCTTCTGCTCCAGCTCCACATTGGCCTCCTGCAGCTCTTCCTTTACATAGTCCGGCGCTTCGTACACCACCAGCATCCGGGTGGTGGTGTCGTACGGACCAAAGTTCTCCCATGCGTAGGCGGTGGTGCTTACCGTAATGCTGCTGCGGGCTTCCTCCAAGTCCATGCCGGTGGTATCGGCCAGCATCTGCGCCATCAGCGGGATGCAGGCGGTGCTGCCGTCCAGCGGGGGAAACTCCGCTTCGGTCAGGAACGGCTCAGGCTGCTGCACAGCCGAGGAAGCAGCAGAGGATGCAGGCTGCTCTGCGGCAGAGGAAGCGGTGCTGCCGGAGGGCGCATCCGTGCCCTTGCAGGCGGTCAGCACCCCGGCGACGGAGCAGGCAGCCAGCCCCAGCAGAAAACTGCGGCGGGAAATTTTAGCGTTTTTCATAAGAAAGCCCTCCTAACTCAATAGCCGTAACTCGGTTCATCGTCCGCAGTGGCAGACGAGAAAATGCTCTGGCAGTACAGCCAGTTGCCGCTCGTGTCCATCCAGCCCACATAGAAGCCCCGCTGTGCAGCAAACACATGGTCGGGCAGGGCATTCAGACTGTTGGAATAGTACCCGGTGCAGCTGGAAAGCCCCTGCAGCACCACCTTGCCGTCTGCATCCAGCACATCGTATACGTTGCCGTAGGCGCTGCCCGCAGCGGCGCGGCTGCCGCAGAACATGGGGCTGCCGTCAGGGTCGGTGGTCAGGTAGTCGACGTAACTGTACTTGCCCTGCAGGGCGGTCAGGTCGCTGACAAGCCCCTGCGGGCCGTACAGCCGGGTGGCGGTGGTCTCGTAGCGGTCGTTATCCTGCAATTCCAGCCAGACGTAGCCGGTGCCGCAATTGCTCATCCGTACCCGCTGCTGGTGCTCCACCGGTTTTACGGTGGTGTCGGTCAGCAGCTTGCCGTTGTCCTTGCTGTACACCCGCAGGCTGCCGTCCAGCGCGTAGACGGCTATGGTGTTATCGGTGGTGTTCACATCGTACAGCGGGGTCTTGGTGCCGGTTTCCAGATCATAGAGCTCGTAGCCATGATCCTCGCCGCTGTGCCATGTTACCACATAGCCCGGGAAATATTGGCTGGGCTGCTCGTCAAAGGCGGTAATCAGTCCGCGGTCCTCTGTGGTCATATCCCGCAGTTCGTACCGGCCATCGCCGGTGGAAAAGCTGGCAAGACCGCCCGGGTAGACCTGCAAAAAGCCCGTGTACTGCTCGCCGGTCTGGGTGTTATACAAAATCTGGTCGGTGGTCTCGGCTCCGGTGGCAACGTCCAGCTCCACCCAGTCGCTCAGGGTATCGCTGTCGTAGAAAAGGCGGTATGCCGAGGCGGCATCGGCGCGGTAGACGGGGGTGCTGTCCTTTTCCTGCACAACTACCCAGCGGTTCTGTTGGTAATCCATATCCCAGTCGTAATCGTCCAGCCCTTCCGGGCGGGCGTAGCAGCTGAACACCAGCTTATCGCCGCATAGGGTGCAGCTGTATGCGCCCTCCGGCACCGGCAGCGCTGCGCCGGTGGCAAGGTCGATGACCTGACAGGTGCCGTAGCCGGACTCCGGGACGTAGCCGCCATCGACAAGGCGGCTCTCCTGCAGCACCAGCAGGCCGTTTTGCAGGGTAGCGTTCTGCTCGCCCTCAAAGGACATCACCTCAGTGCCGGTCTTATCGTACAGGGCGGTGCGGCGTCCGCCCCGGCCGGTGGGGTCGGACCAGCTGCGCAGCCAGTAGTCCGCGATGCCGGTGGCACTGTCCTCCACCAGCGAGACGTTCTCGCTGCGGGCAGCCTGATGCAGCGGGGTGCTGCCGCACAGGATGGTGGTGCTGCTCCCCGCGCGGTCATAGCAGTACAATACCCGCAGACGGTCATCGTTCAGCACGGCGGGGTCGTACAGGGGCTTGCCGCTGTCGTCCGTGGGCACGGAAACGGCAGAGCTTGCAGCGCCCGGCACGCCGGTGGCGGGCGGCAGCAGGGCACAGCCGCAGCCCAAGGTAAGGGCAAGGGCTGCGCAGACCGCCCCACAGCCGATACGCAAGACAACACGCTTCATAAAAACCACTCCTTTGCAAAAAACAGGGAGGAAAATTTTTCCGTTCACTCAGAATACGAAACAGCCGCATTTTTCATTGCAGAGCTTGCAGAAAAATGCGGCTAAAAATGGTTACAATTGCATTACAGCTGCGCCGGGGCATGGGACGCTTCTGCCTTGTCCATCTGCTCCAGCTGCCGCAGAAAGGCCAGCAAAAAGGGCAGCGAGATGAAGAAGGTGAGCGCATCCGCAATGGGCTGGCAGAGCTCCACACCCACAAGACCCAGCACCCGGGGCAATACTAAAATCAGCGGGATAAAGCACACGCCCTGCCGACAACAGGCCAGAAAGGTGGCGCGCCCGGCCTTGCCCACGCTCTGGAAGGTCATGTTGGCCACTACGATCACCGGCTGCAAAAGGACGGCAAAGCACTGGTAGCGGAAGGCAGGCAGCGCCACGGCGGTGACTTCCGGGTCGTCCCGGAACAGGCGGATCAAAGTTTCATCGTTCCACCAGCACACCGCGATCAGCGCCACCAGCAGCACAAAGGCGGCTTTCAGGGTAAAGACAGCGGCCTGCCGCACCCGGTGGTACTTGCGTGCGCCGTAGTTGAAGGACGCCACCGGCTGCAAGCCCTGTCCCACGCCGATGGCCACCGAGAGGATGAACATAAAAATGCGGGTCACGATGCTCATGCCCGCCACGGCGGCATCGCCGTAGCTGCGGGCGGCAATGTTCAGCAGCATCCCGCCGATGCTGTTCAGCCCTTGTCGGCCAAAACTGGGCGCGCCGCCTGCAAGGATCTGCAAAAACTCGCGCGGCTCCCGGGTGACGGCGGAAAGCCGGAACTGGCTGACCGTTTTGCCCCGCAGGAACATATACAGCAGAATGCCAAAGCTGATGGTCTGGCTGAGGGCGGTGGCGATACCGGCACCGGCAGTGCCCAGCCCCAGCCCGAACATGAACAGCGGGTCCAGCGCGATGTTCAAAAGCCCGCCGGTGACCAGCCCGACCATGGCAAGGTTCGCCTTGCCCTCATACCGCAGGATGTTGTTCATCACCAGACTGGAGATCATCAGCGGTGCGGCAAGCAGGATGGGGCGGGCGTAGGCGCAGGCGTGGGGCAGAATGGTCTCGGTGCTGCCCAGCAGCATCATGAAGTCCGGCAGGGTGGCAAGACCGACCACCGCCAGCACTACGCCAAAGGCCAGCGCTGTAAAAAAACTGGTGGAAGCAAAGCGGGTGGCGGCGTGGGTATCCTGACTGCCCAAGCGGCGGCTGATGATGGTGCCAGAGCCGTGCCCCAGCATAAAGCCCAGCGCCTGAATAATGGCCATCAGGCTGGAAACGACGCCCACCGCACCGGAAGCACTGGTGGAAATGCGCCCCACAAAAAAGGTATCGGCCAGATTGTAGATGCTGGTGATCAGCATACTTAAAATGGTGGGCGCGGCCAGACTGAGGATCAGCCGGGGGATAGGGGTCTCGGTCATTTTGTGATACTGCACCGCAGTGCGGTCCTGCTGGGTCATGGGCAAATATCCTCCTTCAAAAACGAGAAAGCCGCCCCTTCCAGAGCGGCAGATAAGCTTTGTAAAAACAGTATAACGCAGTTGCGGCAAAATGTCGAGAGGGAGAAAAACGGCCCTTTCTCCCCTGCGAAGGGGCGAAAAAGAAGGCGAAAACAGGGTGGTTTCTATATAAAATGCTAAAGAATTGTCGAATTGCTTGTGAAAAATCACGATATGTGGTATTCTTTATAAGAAGGAATTGGAAAAATCTGTGCATTTTATGATTGGGAGGGATTTGTACATGAAATCCGTAGCACAAACTGTGATCGAAGCCGACCGCTTTTATACCATTGCCGCTCACACCGGCAACGTCATTCAGGCAGTGGAAGGCAGCAAGGACGGCGGCACTGTCCGTCTGGGCAAGTATGACCACAAGCCCGAGCAGGAGTGGAGCTTTGTCCGCGAGGGCGATGGTGTGTACCGCATCCGCAACCGTGCTTCCGGCAAGCTGCTGGATCTGACCATGACCGGCACTGCCAACGGCACTTGGCTGCATCTGTGGGAGGACGTGGGCGGCACGTCCCAGATGTGGAAGGTAGAGCACACCCCGGAGGGAACCGTGCGTCTGCGTTCTTCTTGGGCAGGCGGCAAGTGCGTGGACACCGTGGGCATCGGTGCCGAGGTGGGCGCTGTGCTGCAGATCTGGCAGGAAGTGCCCGGCGGTGGCGACCAGCTGTGGGTCATCTCTGAGGTAAAGGACCGCGTAAAGCGTGCCGCTAAGGCTGAGCAGGCAGCAGCCGCTGCCGAGACGAAGTCCGCACCGGCCAAGGAAGCCGCTCCCGCCAAAAAGCCCGCAGCCCGCAAGCCCCGCACCACCAAGAAGGTGGAGGAGAAGCCCGCTGCTCCCACCGCAAAGGCCGCAGAGCCGGTCAAGGCAGAAAAGCCCGCCGTGAAGAAGGCCGCTAAGGCAAAGGCAGAGCCAGCTGCCCCCGCCGCAGAGGTGAAGGCAGCTCCCGCCGTGGAGACCAAGACCGAGACTGCTGTCCCTGCAACTAAGGCCGCACCTGCTGCGGAAGCTAAGACTGCCCCCGCCGCTGCAAAGCCCAAGGCAAAGCGTGCACCCTGCAAAAAGACCGTAAAGAAGTAAGAGATCATAAAACGCAAAAAAATCGGACAGACCGCAGTCTGTCCGATTTTTTTGCGTTTATAGAAGCTTTTTTATGCAGCAGGGGCGGCAGCATCATCGCTCTGGGCGGCGCTCTGCACGAACTGCACGATGCTCTCGATGGTCTTGCGCAGCTGCACAAGGCTTTCCACGTCAGAGTCCTGCATCCGGGAGGTGGGAGCGGTCACCACGGTCTGGGCGGCAGTCACGGTGCCGGCTAGCTCCGCATGGATATGGTGGGCGGGCACGTCCAGCAGGATGTGCACCTTGGGGGACAGGGTCTTGAGCAGACCCTGCTTTTCGATGCCCAGAATCAGCTGCGGCGCGTCCTCCCCGGCGGTGAGGTTCGGCAGCTGAAGGTAAAGGTAGCCTTCCTTGGCGTTGGCGGGCTGCACGGTTTTAAGCTGCTTGAGATCCAGCTGGAAGTCGTTCACCTGCTGCAAGCTGGTGGCGGCGGGGTCTACCCCCAGCAGGGTAGCCAGCTGGTCTTGGGAGATGTAGCTGCCCAGCGACCAGCCCGGCAGCAGCAGGCTTGCCAGCGGATACTCGGCTACAACCGTGCTGCGCAGCTTGTTGTACAACTGTCCGGCATCGTACAGGGTCTCTTCCTCGCTGATGTACATCCGGGTCAGAGGGGCATCGTTGACGGTGCTGGTGCCCGTCGGGTACAGCGCCAGCTGCACCGCTCGGGGGGTGTACTGGCCGGTCAGGCTGCCGGTAGTGCCGCCGAACTTGTCCAGCAGGGCGTAAAGGGCAGGGGGCTCTGCTTCGGTGGAGGTGATGGTGTAGTCCAGCGCAAAGCTGGCACCGCTCTGGAATGCCTTGATCTTGCGGCTGACGAAGCTGTACAGCACTGCCGCAGCCACCGCGCACACCAGAACCAGACACAGCAGAACGATCAGCGCCGCCCGCAGACCAGTGCGCTTTTTGTGGGAAGATGCCATGGGAAACCTCTCCTTCCGGTAAACGTATTTGCTTCAGCATAACGGAACTGCACGCAAATGTCAAGCGCCGCAAACTGCGGACAAAACAAAAAACCTGAAACATTTCTGTTTCAGGTTTCTGGCGGAAAGATGGGGATTCGAACCCCAGAACGCTTTTGACACGTTACACGATTT
>ENA-OQQW01000948-OQQW01000948.1-human-gut-metagenome-genome-assembly--contig:-NODE-948-length-18017-cov-5.147812_pt1 | contig 18017 bp, 15 predicted proteins | sample MGYA00243234_ERZ505098 | MGnify/ENA primary metagenome ERZ505098 (study PRJEB26097, sample SAMN02712086) | human gut metagenome | biome: Gut microbiome | host: Homo sapiens | place: Denmark: Copenhagen... | reverse complement strand
TGAAGGACGAGATCGCGGGCTACTACGGGCGGAACACACCGCCTCGCCAGCCGCTAACGCAGCGAAAGGAGTTTCGCTCTCTTAAAAACTGGATCATCCGAGAGGCAGAGGATATCTCGTTTTCCCCGTCTGCTGACAGTACGGAGCCGGAGGAAAAGCAATCGGCAGAGAAAACGCCGCCTATCCGTGGCTCCGTTGATGTGCAGCCAGTGGGAGAAGCTGTGTCTGCAAGGCATATTCCGGCAAATGTGGTCATGCGGCTGCTGCATCATATGGGGCAGATATTTAGGACGAGTATGCCGGTCATCCCACCTGCGCTGCGAATCGACTCCAAGCGCCGCAGACGGCTGCAGGAGAAGCGCATGGCCTTGGGACACAAGCGAGATGACCACGAGGACGAGCAGCTCCGCCATGTCAACGAAAACACCATGTAACAGGAGGTATAATGCATGGGTAAATTTGTATATTTCACATCCGCAGAAAAACGGCAGGCCAACGAGGTTGACCTGCCATCTTTTCTGCGTGACCGGGGCGAAAAGCTCCTGCAGGCTGGACGGGAGTACCGGCTGGCCAGCGACCACAGCATCACTGTACGCGCCAACAGGTGGTATGATCATGCTGCGCGGAGGGGCGGCCACGCCATCAGCTTCGTGCGGCAGTTCTATGACAAGACCTTCCCGGAAGCCGTGACCATGCTGCTGGGCCGAGACGGACAGGGCATCATTCCCATCGCAAAGCAGGAGCCGGAGCCGCAGGAGCCAAAACCCTTTGCCCTGCCAAAGCCTTACCTGACTATGCGCAGGATGTATGCCTATCTCACCAAACACAGGTGCATCGACCGGGATGTGGTCACGGCGTTTGTGCAGGAGAAGCTGCTCTATGAGGATGACCCACACCACAACTGCGTGTTTGTAGGGCTGGATGAAAACGGAGAAGCCCGGCACGCACATCTGCGCAGCACCGGCTCCCAAGGCAAAGTATTCCGCATCAATGTGGAGAGCAGCGACATAAAACACAGCTTCCACAAAAACGGGACGGACCGTTCCCTCTATGTCTTTGAAGCACCCATTGATCTACTGTCTCACATTACCCTCTACCCGGCAGGCTGGCTGGAGCACAGCTATGTGGCCTGCTGCGGCACCTCCATCCAGCCTGTGCTGGAGCGCCTGCGGCAGAACCCGAAGCTGGACACGGTGTACCTCTGTTTGGATAATGACGAGGCGGGTGAGGATGCTTGCGACGGTATGCTGGACACCCTGGAGGATATGGGCTACGATGTGGAGCGCCTGCGTCCGGAGGGGAAGGACTGGAACGATGACCTGCGGGCGAAGCGGGGTGGCCATGGGTAATCTATGGATCCTCCTTGCAGCGGGCGGCGTCATGGTGGCGGTCATAGGCTGCCTGACGCTGCTGAATAGCCGCTACACCCTCAACAACATCAAATCCAAAACCGTAGGCGACGGCCAGCATGGCACGGCGCGGTGGGCTACCGATGCGGAGATCCGCAAGGCCTATGCCCTCGTGCCGTTCCAAGCGGCAAGTTGGCGCAAAGGGCTGCACCGCCCGGAAGTGCAGGGGCTGGTGCTGGGCAGCATCAGCCATAAGCGTGGCATCACCGCACTGGTGGATAAGGACGATGTGCATTGCCTTATGATCGGCGCATCCGGCGTGGGCAAAACGGCCTACTTTCTATATCCCAATTTGGAATATGCCTGTGCCAGCGGCATGAGCTTTCTGGCATTGGATACCAAGGGTGACTTGGCTCGCAACTACGGCGCCATTGCGGAAAAATACTACGGCTACCATGTATCCGTGGTGGATCTGCGAAACCCTACCCGCTCGGATGGCTACAACCTCATGACGCTCATCAACCACTATATGGATGCGGCGCAGGCCACAGACAGTCTTGCCGCCCGTGCCAAGGCGGAGAAGTACGCCAAGATCCTGGCCAAGACCATCGTGTCACCGAATGGGGATACGGACTACGGCCAGAACGCCTATTTCTACGATGCCGCAGAGGGACTATTGACTTCCGCGGTGCTCTTGCTGGCGGAGTTTCTGCCGCCGGATAGGAAACAGGAGCGGCGGCACATTGTGTCTGTGTTCAAGCTGGTGCAGGAGCTGCTGGCCCCATCGGGGATACGGGGCAAAAACTGGTTTACCATCCTCATGGAGAAGCTGCCCCCGGAGCACAAGGCCCGGTGGTTTGCCGGGGCGGCGCTGAACACATCCGACCAGGCCATGGCCTCGGTCATGAGCACGGTATTGTCTCGCCTCAACGCCTTTCTGGACTCCGAGCTGGAGCAGGTGCTGTGTTTTGACAGCACCATGAACGCCGAGCGGTTTGCGGCGGAAAAATCCGCTATCTTCCTAATCTTGCCGGAGGAGGATCAGACCAAAAATTTCATGGCAGGCTTGATGATCCAGACGCTGGCACGGGAGCTGTTCGCCGTGGCGGATGAAAACGGCGGACGGCTGCCCAGCCGTGTGGCGTTCTATTGTGATGAGTTTGGCACAATGCCTGCCTTTGACGTGGAGGCACTGTTCAGTGCGGGTCGCTCCCGAGGTATCACACTGGTACCCATCATCCAATCGCTGGCGCAGTTGGAGAAGAATTACGGCAGAGAAGGCGCAGAGATATTGACCGATAACTGCCAGGATACCATCTTCGGCGGCTTCGCCCCCAACAGCCAGACGGCGGAGCAGCTCTCCAAGGCGCTGGGCAGCCGCACGGTATTGTCCGGCTCGATTAGCAGGAGTAAGAATGATCCCAGCCAGAGCTTGCAGATGATGGAGCGGCCCCTCATGACGCCGGACGAACTGAAATCCATCCCCAAGGGCAGCTTTGTGGTCATGAAAACGGGGACGCATCCCATGCAGACGAAACTGCGCCTGTTTCTGGATTGGGGCATTACCTTCGGTGCGCCGTACATTACCCCGGAGCACGCGGCACGACCTGTAACCTATGCCAGCCGACAGGAACTATTCCTCCGCATCGACCGGGCCTACGGAAAGAAGGGCACCCAACCTACGCAGGTGCAGCAAGCACCTGTTGCCGAGCGGAGAAGCCCCTATTCGGCAATGGGACTTTACAATGAGGACGCAAAGACATGAGTTACTTTGGAAGCATCTATGCGGATCAGGAACTATCCCATCGGGCCAAGACGGTCTATATGTACCTCAAGGACCGCTCCAACGCCGACGACACCTGCTGGCCCAGCGTCCGCAGGATCGCTGAGGACTTGAAGCTCTCCCGCCGCACCGTGCAGCGGGCCTTGGCGGACTTGGAGCAACAGAGATTCTTGGAGCGCACGCATCGCCGCCGTCCCAATGGAAGCTTGACCAGCAATTTTTATCGGCTCAAATAGGCAGGAAAAAGCGCACTTCCCGCCAAGGGGGAAGTGCGCTTGGGGGCTGTCATAAGGGTAGCGTCATCATGGCGCATCCAGAAGGACTCACTCTATCGGAGGTATTAAGACAGAGAAAGAACAAACAATAGCTCCTATGATCAGAATCTTCCGCCCTGGAGAAGCATGAGGAGCACCCCGAAAAGCACAAATGCAAGTATCGGGAAAAGAGCTCGGAGGGTATTGCCTACCCTCACTTTTCTCTCGTATGCGGGGCGTCCTCAGCGGACAGGTCGTATTTCTCTTCCGGCGGCAGTTTTTCCTCCTCATCGAATCGATCCCTCCCGGTCAGCCTGCGGATCAGGGGGCGGATGCCCGATATGAAGAACCCGGCCACAGCGACAACCAATCCAATCACAGCGAGAACAATGTCGCTGAAGCTCGGTTCTATAAAGCCGGTCGAGTTTTCCGGTGCATCCGGGTCAAATTTGATCTGGATTGACTTACCCACCGTGACTGAGTTCGCCAAGGGGCCAAACTCGCCTGTATAGTGCGTACCGTCCACCACATACTCATAAGTCCACGTATAGTGGATTCTTGTCCGCTTGTTTCTAAAAAAATTGTTCTTTATGACCGTTTCAGATATGTCGGTAACATTTGCGCTGGTGGTTACCCAGCCGACATGGCGGATTGGCTGGATAAAGTTATCCACCCCCATAATGAGCAGACGGATACCGGCAATCATCATGACAATTCCCATAACGGTTATCAAAAACCGGGAAATGCCATCTGTCAATCGGGGGGAGTTACGCTTCATTGTCATGTGTCCTCTCAATTCTGGCGACCAACTCGTCAATCTCCCCCTCGTACAGTGATTTGTTATAGGGGAGCCTGTGCGTCTGGTGTGCGCGGTCAACGAATTTCAGGTCGTAAAAGTAGTACGTTTTGCGGATTCTTCCTCTGTTGTACCGGGAGCCGATCTTCCGCTGCGACTCGACGAGACGGCAGTCCAGAATGTCGCTGTAGCGGTAGTACCGCCCGTCGAAGGGATTGGTGCGGCAATAAAAACCGTCCTTCTGAATGATTACTTTGTAAAACAACCCAAGAGAAAGAATCTGTGACAGTGACATCAGCTCAAGAATAACGGGAACTGCAATGACTATAGGCGGCAGATTCCACGCCAAAAACAACATCACCATTACGACAAGCATAATCAAGGAGAGAATCGTGGGAATTACCACAAATCCAGCCTCCTTCTTGCCGGTGATGACGATCTCCCAGTCAAGATCATCTTCCCCGCTTTTGTTCCCCATAGACTCGACCCGCTCGATCATATAATCAACTGCATCGATTTGGGAGCCAAGTACGAGGAATCTCATCCGCTTTCCTTCTACCGTTTCAAAGTTGCAGTAGGTCGGCTGGCGTGCGTTTGTCTCCCTGCCGGAACTGAGCCACATATTGCGGATCTCGCTGTAGCGATAGTACCGCCCGTTGCCCGGTGCGGTTTGACAAAAAAAGCCGTCCTTATCCACGAACACCTTAAAAAATAGAACGCTGCATACGGATAAAATGAAGCCAATCGCCATGCAGGCCGTCACAATCAGGCCGCCGATGAAGGCACCATTCCGTGTGGTGTAGAGCCAAACCGTGATCCCGCCAAAGATTGCCAGCATGACCGATGCCATGATGAGCGTAGGCCATCCACCGTTGATTTTGTACTTCCAATTTCTTTCTTTCATCTTATTCTCCATATTGAAGCCATAGCGATTTGTTATATCACAGGGAAGTGGCTAATGCCACTTCCCTGTGATTGATTCAAATAATAGAAAACTGTTTCGAGTATGTTGCCTTAAACCCGGTTTTATCTGTAACGCAGACAACAATGGTATAGTTTCCTGTCTCTGTTGGCGACCACTCAAGATAATCGAATGTTGAATCACTTAAAGTATAGCATGGGGTATCTCCATTGTAAATAGTATACTCCCATACATACGGCTGGTAACCACCTTCCGCCTTAGCTGAGAAAACCAATGCCGTCTCTGGCTCCATGTCTCCAATTACTTCGATATTAGAAATCGTCAGATCATTAGGGACAAACTTTGCTTCTATTGTGCGGTTTGCGAAAGCAGTGAAGGTATATTCATCTGAGATATTATCGAGGCATCTTCCATTTTCATACCAACCTTCAAACATATAACCCTCATTGGGGATTGCAGAAATAGTTACTGTAGAGCCGTAGCTATAACTGCCCGTTCCTCGCACTGTACCACCATTTCCAGAGCTCAGAGAAATTGCGCATTTCGCATGTACAGATACATCTTTTTCGTTATTGCCATAATTGGCCTCGTCCGCATCCGTTTCTATTACCATAGGAGAAGTCCTTATTCGGCAATGGGACTTTACAATGAGGATGCAAAGACATGAGCTACTTTGGAAGCATCTATGCGGATCAGGAATTATCTCATCGGGCCAAGACGGTCTATATGTACCTCAAGGACCGCTCTAACGCCGACGGCACCTGCTGGCCCAGCGTCCGCAGGATCGCGGAGGACTTGAAGCTGTCCCGCCGCACCGTGCAGCGGGCCTTGGCGGACTTGGAACGACACAGATTCTTAGAGCGCACCCATCGCCAGCGTCCCAACGGCAGCTTGACCAGCAATTTTTATCGGCTTAAATAGGCAATCATAGCCACCTATAAACCGATGATTTGACCCGCCCCAAAAGGACCGTTAAAGGCTTGACTTCGCATTACAGTTTTGGGCAGCCGCATTAAGCGGCTGCCCTATTGCTGCATTGCGTATAATTTGCTTGCATCGTGTGAAGTGCTCTGTATTTGCCATGTTTATTGTGCCGCATTAAAAGCCATTTCGTGTACGCGCTCGAGTATACTTGGCCTTTAGTATTCCGTCAAGTAACTTATCATGTGTGTGCGCATACAGTTCATCAGATTGCAGTAAATCTAGACGCTGCACGACACCCTCAACAAATGTTTCTGCTGCAGGCCTATCCGCAAATCCGCTGATTTTTGTTAAGTACTCTAAAGCATCCGCGCCATCAAGACCGAGGCAGTATTCGATACATTCTTTGTCCTGTTGAATGGAAGCAAGCGGAAGGAAGCAGCTAGCCTCCATTCCAACATACGATTTTTCATACATGAGTTTTTCGAGAAATGCTCTATTCTTACTCATATAACTCCGTGTAGTTTCATAGCCGCTTTGCCCAAATATTTCTACATATATTGGCCACAGCAAAACACCTCGCTCTCCGCTTTCCATTTCGAATTTTTTCTGATCTCGCGCTGCGCATGATACATATTGCTTGTAGTATCCAAATTCGAAGTATCTCCGATAAACACGCTTTGGTACAGCAAAAACCGTATCAAAGGAGCACATGATTTGGACAGTTGTTTTTGTTATTTCCCTTGAAGCGTCATCCTCTCTCACCGCAGATACATATGCATTTCGAAGGTCTTCGTCCCTGCCTAATTCATCCCTCATTTGATTTTCCCAAGCAGAATCAAGTACTTTTGTCGCTGCCATAAAACGGATTTTTTCTTCCGTTTCGTTGAGAGAGAGGATTTCCCAAAATGCGCTTTTTACTCTATTCTTTCTTTCAGCTGAAATGTATCTGTAACGAATCATATCAAAATTTAGACCATAAAACATTGCCTTCGCAACCGATGGATGCATTTGAGAAATAAAAAGCAATATTTCATAGGATTCAGTATTTCCTTGACGGTGTTTGCAAAAATAAGAAATGAGCATAGCAATTTCGTTCTCTGTAACTAAGATAGGGGGAATCATCGACATAATATCGCGCTCGAGATTGAACGAATGCTGAAGCCGGTGCAGCTCATCCTCCGTCATTATTGGGCAGCTTTCGTTAAACAAAAATTGATATTGTCGAATAATCTCAATCTTTTCGTCAATAACGGCAGATCTAAGTTTTAAAAAGATTTGAGGACGATCTAAAATCCAGTTGAGGTTTTCACGCAGGATTGTAATAACATCATCTCTTTCAAACGGAACTTTGTTTTTACATAATAATGTTTGTAAAATAAAGTCCATCATGTAACCAGATTCTTCCATTTGCTTTGTTACCGCTATAGTGTAACCAGTATATATCTCCAATGCGGAAATGTTTTTCATTGTTTGTTTTGGCAGGCCTTCTTCCGCTACAAGGTTGACAAGGTGCTGATAGCCTGTCAGTAAGTCGCTTTGGGTCGGCTGGGTGTTTATTTCGCCCATCAATTGGTCTACAATTATTAGCTCAAAAGCTGGAACGATTTTCATGATCTTCTCCTGGTATGTAAGCAGGTTAAAGAGCATTGCGGTATTGCCAAGCCTTTTTGTGGCTGCATCAAGGAATCGCTCCATACCTTCAAATGTATTATCAATAACCTCCTCTTTTTGAAAACGATCAACTACAAAGTCAACTATTTCAATTGAAAAATCATCACTACTTTCGTTGATTACATTAATAATATCCGCCGTTGCTAAGTGCTGTAGTTCATCAAGTGAAACTATTTTGTGAAAGCCAAAAAATAGGGGGGTGTATAGCGTTATTTCTTGAGAAAATTCATTGCAGAGTAGTTTTCTAAACTGCAACAATGCTGTTTCCGAAAACTTCTTTTCCCATACTCTTACAAATTCCTTCGCATGTTCTTCAGAATAAGTTGTTCGTGAAGAATCAAAATGAAGAAGATTCTTCAGCTGCTCAATTGTCTTTTCACTGGCATCAGTCGAATAATCTAATTTTTGAATCCACATGACAACCTTTGGAAATGCGTATTTGAGGCTCTGTATGTAAAGCTCTTCGTTCCTGAAAACGACATCTGGAAGCATTAGCCCCAAATTGCTGCGATTTTCTATAGAGTCCCGAATGATTGTAGACCCGTCTTGAACCACCTTCTGTATTGAGTCTTCCAAAGACTCCAAAGCCTCATCGTAAAGTATTGCATGCTGAACAACCGCTTCGTCGGAAGACAGCACCCAGCCCGACTTTGGATAATTGTAAAAATAGATTCTATAATTATTGTTGATTTGTTTGGATTCTATAAGATCACACACAGTTTTTTTGTAACTTGAACACTTTTTTGATAGAACCTCATTGATTTTCGAATCGTTAAGTTCGCCTTTTAGGTATGCACTTACGAGTTTCTGAAATGCAAGGTCATCCGTCGTATGAAAATCCGCTTCATATTCCGTAGCTATAAAAGCGAATATTGCGCACTTTTCAAATTCGATGGTATCACCAAATTTTTGCCTCAATGATTCATACAACGAAAAAGCAGTATTGAGGCGGTCTTTGATTTCTCTGATGCCGACACGCTTTCCCCGAGTCATCCAACGCATGCCGGGAATATCAATCATCCTGCCCTCGCAATTAAAGCCAAGTGAGTGTAGCGCATTTTTCTTTTGCTGTAACAGTTCTTCTAAAATAGTATTATAATCATCAATATTGATCGTCTGTAGATTGAGCACAAAATCAAAGAGCTTTGCATACAAATGCTCATGTTCGTCTTCTGTACACTCAGCGTCAAAGAGCAATGCTTCTGGTTTTACATTTATTAGAAATGTAACTTTATTTTTATAGACTATGCCTCTACTTGGGTTATTTTCTGGGACATAGTATCTCCGGAGCTCTTTTAAAAAATTTATAACAGCTTCGCCATCGTCTGTTCTATCAAGATCTTCAATCACTACAATGTAATGGTGGCCTTTATTACAGCACTTCAATTCCTTCCAGAATTTCAATTTATAACCCAGCACCTCTGCACGGTATAGTTGCATTATCTCATTGGTATCTATCTTGCGGCCTCCTTCAGATTTGTTCGAGGAAAATACTATTTCCGCTCGTGTAACAATAAGCGCAATAAATACAGCAGAGATAAAAACCATAATCCATTCCCAGGAGGCAGCATTTTCCCCTAAAAAAGGCAACGAAAAATTAAATTTTTTTGGCAGAATGTAGCCAAATAAAAATAAAATAAGTGCCGAAATAGTGTAAAGCCAATAGCGGACTTTATTTATCTGCACTTTTAAGAGTCCGAAGCTCGGATTAAGTAAGCGACTAATATACTGGCCTTTTCGCCTATTAAGCTGTGTGATTAGCTGATATACAAACCCTTTATGAAGTTCCGCCGTATCCCCGTTGACTTGTGCTTCATTGATAGTCGAGGACAGGTGTGACCACATCGAAACCTTAACGACACGCTTTTTAGAATCATTTTTATATTTGTTTTGAAGAAGCCCCGCAATACTAGTTTTACCCGCTCCGAAAGGAGAGGTAAGGGCTATCATCTGTCCTCCGTTCGCAATGGCTGCATCTAGCTTTTCTACATATGTCGAAAAACCTATTACATCATCTGCGCTATCTGTAATCGGGGTATTCATAAATATCATCGAGCACTCACGCTCTTTTTCCTTCTGTTTACACATAAGTTTTCCCTCCCGGCAAGTTGAAAACGGATGTCTAGTTGTTATTGCAATTTGTATTATCGCTAATATTTTTGTTTCCTATTTATCTGGTGGTGAGCTTATCGGTTATCTAATGGCCATGACCACTGGTGTTGCAACAGGAAGTGTCTCGTTATTGTTTTGCTCTTTTACGAATTTTCTCGAACAAATTGATGCAGAGGAACGGCGCAAAGTTAAATAGGCCTCTCGTAAAAAGCGGTGATATTCTAGCGACGCATAACGAGAGTTCACGGCAAAGAAAAGCGTACTTCCCGCCAAGGGGGAAGTACGCTTTCAACCTGTCATAAGGGTAGCGTCACCGTGGCGCATCAAGAAGATCTCACTTTATCGAAGGATATTAAGGCAGAGAAAGAACAAGTATTCATGATAGAAAGTCAAAGCGTAGCAAAGAGCTTTGCCGGAGTAGCAGATCTATCTCTACTAAGTGCCATGTGAACGGCTAATGGGCGCACCAGCGGGCTGCGTTAGCGGATTTCTGCTGCGGATGGCTTTGCCAGTAGCTACTTGGCAGGGAGAATGGTGCAGCAAGTGCCTGTTTGAACTCTTGGCCAGCATAAAAACAACATGCGCAATGCGCAAATATATACTTTTGCTACAGTGTGCGTCTCCCTAAAGTGACATATTTATTCCATCGTGTCAATATGGCTATTTTGCCCCGTATAAATACGCCCATTCTTTCCTTTGTCTTCTGGAACTTCAAATCCAATAAGGGGGGCGTCCAACGGGATCCCTTTGCGCTTCATGGCGCGGATCTGACGATACCCGAAAATCACCATCAGCACGATCATTGCTCCGAGCGTCCATCCATCTGTCAATTCAATACCGAAGACCGCAAAAAGCGCATCAATTGGATCAAACAGAAAACTAATATCCCCAGTAGCAGAGAAAAGCGTCCCGTTGATCAATTTTGAAATGTTTGGTGCAATCTCACTTGCTCCAATAAAAGTGCAGCCAAGGACAAATGCGCTCACACGAATTTTGGTCCAAGCCATAAGGATCAAGCCAACCACTGCACCACCGATAAGCGGGTATAATAGTGCAGAAAGGATGTCCATATCCCCATTTTTTGCTATAACGGTTGTCGCCATAAAAAACAGTTTGCTGCTAACTATGTACCCCAAAATGAAACGGTTCACACCGGCAATGTTATATGCCAAAATGGGAAGTAGAATCATCCCAATAATGGGAAGCAACAGCAAGAGAGTCAGACTGGCATCTATATATTGGGTCAAAAGAATAGCAAAACCAAATCCGAGAAAAATACCCCACCCGATAGAAGCCGTCGTTATCAAGCCTCGCCGCCATTTCAGTGCGCCAAAGCAACAAGCTGCGCCAAGAGTGATATCGTATAAAAACGAGATCACCCGAAAAACAACAGCGTTTCCAAAGAAAAATTCCAATATGTCCATTCCCTCACCTCCTAATTTTCAAATTTCAATGCCTTGTGAATAGGTGCTTTGCTAGGGTTAGTTGTTCCTGCAATAATAGAGCCATGCATTGAGCAAATCATATGGGTTTTGCCCTATTAATTTCTGCCGCGCATTTTACTACATTTTTCGCCATTGTAAAATAAACACCCTATTTGAAAAAATGCAACAGTTCAATTTCATTTGCGTAGATATCCATGTGAATACCCCCAATGAATATTTTCTATAAATAATGCAGTTTGTCCCCTCCCGCTTCTGTATTTCACACGCTTTAATTGGTAATTGCTTTTTCGCGTTGCTCAACTACCAAGTATATCGCAATAGGTAATTCTACTTATGTTCGCGCTGCCTTTCTTTTTGCTGTTGGGCGGGCTTCTGCTGAAGCTATTTCGGCATACACACAGTAAAAAAGGCTCCTGCAGCAGAAAATGACTCGCTGCAGGAGCTTCTTGTCACATCTATGTGCAGAAATAAAAATTTGCTTTTACACGGGAGGAAAAATCGTTTTTTCATTGTGTCTCAACATGATTCGCCCACTCTATTGGATGCACTAAAACAATAAAAAGAAATGATGCTAAGTCTGCGCAAATGGAAATATTTTTAAAAACATGTTGCAATTTCCCTGCTTCATTCGTCTTAACAAATAGAGAGACACATAAACGCCTGGCGAGATGGTCGAATGAAAGAAAGGATGTTGACAAATGAAGAGATTACTTACAGCTATCTTGGCACTGACCATGGCATTCGCACTGGCCGTACCTGCATTTGCGGCACCCCGCGGGAGAGGCTACACCGACGGTTCTGTCAAAGTAAACGGATACAGCTATTCAGTTAGGGTGCAAATCCTCTCTGATTTAAGCCACAATGTATACACCAAGTGTACGACAACAGCAAATGTGCGCCGTGTCCACAATAACGACATTAGGTTTACATACCTTACAGCTCATGATGGATATTTTAAGGGCGGACCCGGTGGCTTTCGTGATACACTACAAAAGCAAATAGGTGAGTCAGTATCGGACGATGTTGAGTTTAAGCTGGACACTGACGACTTTGTCTCGATTATAGGCATGGGCGGTTCTGTTACACTGTATGGCGACACAGCGACTCAGATAACTGCGTCTGTAAACTAATTAAGATCAGATAGATTGGCCATCATTGTGTAAAACCATCCATCTCGCTAGGCGTTTTGTGAAAACAGGAGGTAAGCATGAAAAAAATCTATGTTCTTTTGCTGGTCGTTTTGTGTCTGACCTTTGCGGGCTGCGGGAGCGGAGGCCAGGAGCCTGCTCCGGGGCCTGGGGCAGAGGTGAGCGGGGCGGTGTCGCGAGAGAATCTGCAGTTTGCCCCGGCGGATGTGGGCAAGAATTTCTTTGCTGATTCTCAAGCAGACGGGCTGTACTGCGCCAATAATGGAGTGCTGTCGTACTATGATTTGGAGAGCGGTAGTTCAGCCATTCTGTGTCCCCAGACCGGGTGCAGTCACAGCGGGGAGAACTGCCCTGCCTACCTGGGCAGCTCTCAATACATGGCCATATATCAAGGCACTGTGTACACCATAACCGAAAGCATCGACATGCATACGCTGACAGTGGCGCGCTGTCCGCTGGGGCAGACGGGCCGGACGGAGATAGGCCGGATCACGGCCTCCGAGGGGACACACTTATCCGGGACTTCCGGAACGGTCAGCCACGGGAATATTTTTCTGACGGTGGCGGAGCGGGATGAAGAGGACCAAAACCGATACGCTCTGTGGTGGATCAGCGGGGAGACCGGCGCGGTCACGAAGCTGGAGACCGGGCGCAGCGGAGAATATATTTGTTTTTATGGCGCGTCCACCAGCGTGGCGGCGGCGGAATGCCGCACCTACTCGGGGCAGCCGCCCCAACTTGACAATTATGCAGAATACGAGGAGTACATCGCCGCGTGGGACGCCTTTGAGAAGGCCCACGGGCTGAAGGAGCTTCGGCTGTACGACCTGCACAGCGGCGACTATACGGTGCTGGCGGACAGCCTGGCAGACGGGTATATCTCCCCCACGGAATACGGCGGGTGCATCCAAGATGACCTGCTGCTGTACCAACTGAACAAATCCCTATGGACCTACGACCTGGCTACGGGGGAGAATACCTATCGGCTGACCCAGGCGGACCTGGTCAACTATTCCTTTGAGGACGGGAAGATCCTGACCATCACCCGGGATGCAAATAAGGTCCTGGACTGCTATATCACCCCGCTGGGTGGGGAACCTGCGGAGCTGGCGGGCGCTATGGGCGAGGACTGCATACGGTTCGGATCTGCCTACGAAACGCCGCAGTATTTCGTAGGACTCTTTGACGGCCAACGCGGCTACTACAAAATCAGCAAGGCGGATTTCTTCGCCGGGCGGTATGACAATGTGACGCTGGTGGCTGCGTGGGACTGAGGAGGACGGCTATGGAACTGCGGTTTGAACACATCACCAAGCACTATGGGGCGGTCACCGCCCTGCGGGACATCGACCTGGTGCTGACGGAGGGCATTTACGGCATTTTGGGGCCCAACGGTGCGGGGAAAAGCACGCTGATGAACATTCTGACGGGAAACCTGGAGGCATCCGAGGGGCGGGTGCTGCTGGACGGCGAGGACGCGGTCAAGCTGGGCGAGGGGTTCCGCCGCCGGGTGGGCTACTGCCCGCAGCAGCAGACGCTGTATCCGTCCTTTACGCCCTGGCAGTTTTTGGCCTACATGGCCGCGCTGCACGGTTTGGAGAAGCAAACGGCGGCGCGGCGAGCGGAGGAGCTATTGCACACGCTCGCGCTCTCGGATGTGCAGGACCGGCCTATACGGACCATGTCGGGGGGCATGAAGCAGAGGCTGATGCTGGCCCAAGCGCTACTGCATGAGCCGGACATTCTGGTGCTGGATGAGCCCACGGCGGGGCTGGACCCGCGGCAGCGGATCGCGGTGCGGAATCTGATCGGCGAAATCGCGCTGCACAAGATCGTGCTGCTGTCTACCCATGTGGTACAGGATGTGGAATTCATCGCCCAAGAGCTGCTTTTGCTGGACCGGGGCGTGGCCGTGCGGCAGGGGCCCCCGGCGGCGCTGACGGGCGAGCTGGAGGGCCTGGTTTGGGAGACAGAGATCCCGCCGGAGCGGCTGGGCGAGCTGGAAAAGCAGTTTACCATCTGCGGCGTGAGCCGGGAGGGGACGCAGCTGCGGGTGCGGCTGCTCAGTAAGGAGGTGCCGCCGGGCAGCGCAGCGATGGTTCGACCCGGGCTGGAGGATGTGTACCTGTACTTTTTCAAAGAGGACGCGGCGCTATGAGATTTGAATGGAAGAAGATCGTATCGCAGCGGCGGCTGGGCCTGCTGCTGGTGATTGTGGTGCTTTACAACGCAGCGGCGTTTTATCAGAAATGCACGGAGGCGCCTATGGGCTGGTCTATGGGGCAGGTGCAGGAAAAATTTGCCCAGGCGGACACGGTTCTGCAGGAGGCGGCGGAGCTGGAGGCGGAGCTGGAGGAGCAGCTCTGGAACGGGGGCGGCCTGACAGACGCCGGGGACTATCTCACCGGGAGTGCCTGGTCTGAGCTGCAGTTGGACCGGGCCGTGCTGGAGCGGTTGGACCAGTGCCGGGACTATGAGGCGTACCGGGCGGGGCTGGTGAGCGACGCGCAGGTCAAGCTGAAGCTTGGCCTCATGGGGCCTGCGGGCAGCTTCGCGGTGAAAACCGTGGAGCGGAGCATGGCGACGTACCAGGCGCTGGCGGGGACCACCGTGGTGGCGTCCTTCTCCGGAGGGACGGAGCTTTTCACGGCGTTTCCGCTGACGGACGGGCTTTGCCTGCTGTTTGCGCTGCTGCCCGGGCTGTGGCTGCTGACGGCAGAGCGGGGCAATGGGCTTTTGGCCCTGACGCGCACCACCCGGCGGGGGCGCGGGTGGCTGTATCGGCAGAAATTCGGGGCCATGGCGGCGGTGCTCTCGGTGGGGTTTTTGCTGCTGTACGGCTCCAACGCGGGTATTGCTCTATGGCTGTTCGGGCCGGAGAACTGGGGGAAGTCCTTGCAATCGGTGTATGGGTTCCAGGGATGCGCGTACTCTATCACCGTGGGGGGATTTTTGGCGGCTTTTTTGCTGCTGAAATACCTGTGGGCGCTGTGCTGCGGGGCAATTCTGTTCGCCCTGTGCAGCGGGAGCCGGAGCATCGCCGTGCCCGCCTTCGGGGCGGTGTGCTTTGCGGCGCTGGCGGCGGCCCTGGGGGGCAGCGCCTCCCTGTGGCTGCAAACGGCGAGCCTGACGGGGCTATCCCAGGGACAGCGGTTTTTCCAGGGGCTGCTGTATCTGAATTTGCTGGGGGCACCGGTGCCGCAGCTTGCGGCGGCAGTGGCGGCACTGGCGGCGGGACTGGGCCTGGCCTACGGGGTGGGCCTTTGGGGCTTTTGCCGCACACCGCGCAGGGGCACGGCACAGAGGAAGGTGCTGCGGCGGGCGCACCGGGCGCGGCGGCACAGCCTGACCTGGTACGAGGGCTACAAGCTGTTTATCCCCTGCGGCGGGACAGCGGTGCTGGCGCTGCTGCTGGCGGCCTCGGTGACGCTGACGGTGGAAAAGGGCTTCGTGCAGTCCCGGGAGGAGACGCAGTACCGGGCGTATTCTATGGAGCTCAGCGGCGCGCCGTCGGCGGAAAAGGACGCCTTTTTGGAGGCGGAAGAGCGGCGATTTGCGGACCTAAGCGAGAAGATTACGGCGGCATACGAGCTGTATGGCGACGACGCGGGGGTGAACCCCGCCGTGCAGGAGCTACGCAATGCGTTAGAGGCGCAGCCGTCCTTTGAGAAAGCGAAGATGCAATATGAATCCCTGCGGGAGGGGCAGGTCTACCTCTATCAGACGCCGTACAGCCTGCTGGTGGGTGCGGCCGGAAAGCGGGCCGGGCTGGTGCAGGCGGCACTGTTTTGCCTGACGGTGGCGCTGGCGGCCTCCCGCTGCTTCACGATGGATGCGGACACGGGTGTGGCGCGGCTCCAGCGGACGGCGGGGAAAACCCGGCAGGTTTGGCGGCGGAAGCTGCTGTGGGAGGGGGCGTTTTTGCTGCCTGCGGCTGCGGCGGCGGGGCTGCCCAGGCTTATAAGCGTGGAGCGGCTTTACGGGCCGCTGCTGCTGACGGCCCAGGCCAACAGCGCGGAGGTCCTGGCGTCCCTGGGGGATGCGTGGAGCCTGGCTGGGTATATGCTGGCGGGGGCGGCGCTTCTGTTGCTGGCGGGCGGAGTGACCGTGACCGTTTCCGCCCTGGCCGCCAAGAGAACAGAAAACAACATACTGACCTTCCTGCTCCCACTGCTGGCAGTCCTGCCGATGGTGTATATAGTGAGGATGGTGGCATAAGCGCATGTTTGTTCAATATCAATACAGCGCATATCTTAAAGCAATCTATGAAATAATTTTTGGGAGTATTTTTCCAGCCAATCTTTTGGGGTTTAATTTTTCACATAGTAAAAGATATTGCAAGTCAATAAAAGCCACCCCCGATTCCGCGAGTCAGGGGTGGCTTTCATTATTTATTTCTCGGCCATTTCCATGAGGTCAAAGGCTTTTCTGCGTGCTCTTGTGAGGACCATACGGACGCTGCCGGGCGTGAGGCCCAGGGTCTTGCCGATCTCCTCGTCCGTTTTCTCCAGGATGTAACGAGCCTCCAGCACGAAGCGGCTCCGCTCGTCCAGCTTGTCCCAAATGCCAGCCATCCGTCGCAGGTCTTCCTCGTGAATGAGCCGGGACTCCATGTTATGTGCCATATGCGGCCCGTCCTCGGTGCTGCGCGCTTCATCCATGCTGAACACAGGGTGCCGGGTATGCTTACGCACCTCGTTATATGCCGTGTGCTTGCAGGCGGTGATGATATAATTCACCATGTGCCGCTCATCCAGGGTCTTCAGCTTTTCCAGCTTGTCTATCAGCCGCACCAAAGTGGTCTGCACAACATCCTCCACAGACCAGTGATCGCCCATCACCTGCTTGATGGTATCATACATCAGCCACTGGTACTGGGTGTAGACCCCGGCCATAAACTCACGGTCGCTCTCATCTTCAATGGTTAAAATACATATTGGAAGCATGTCCTTTATTCCTTCTCTTTTTTTAGCGTTTCTATGATGGAGGCCGTGCGCATGTCGTCAAGAATGCGCAGCAGCGCCCGCTGCCTGCCGGGCGTGAGGGTCTGGACATCCGCTATGGTCTGGCTCCATGTTTTTCCCGAAGCCGTCCGTTTCTCCAACACCTCGGGGGACAGGTCACAGGACGAAAGGCCCAGCAGGTAGTCCGTTGTCACGCCGAAATACTGCGCTATCTGCTTCAGCTTGGGAACATCGGGAAAATGTATGTTATTTTCATAGTTGGAGATGGTGCCGGGGGACACAAACAAAACCTTTGCAAGTTCATCCTGCGTCATATTCATGTCCCGTCGCAGCTCCGAAAGCAAATCACCAAACGCCGCCATATTTTTTCTCCCTTATTTTGATGCCACTATTATATTATGGCCAAAGGAAATGCGCCGAAAGGAATAGATTTGCAATAACTTCAATTAAATTATATCATATATTTTAGTTTAACTAAAGTTTTCAACGAAATAACTTGAAGAGCTTTTAGCGGGGCATACTTGTGTTGCATTTTCAACTGAGGGGTGTTTAGTATATAAGCGGGTAGATGTAAAGTGCTTTCTAAAAATGGGAGTTTTAGATCGGAAGAGCACACGTCTGAACTCCAGTCACAGCGCTAGATCTCGTA
>ENA-OQQW01000933-OQQW01000933.1-human-gut-metagenome-genome-assembly--contig:-NODE-933-length-18318-cov-4.472650_pt1 | contig 18318 bp, 14 predicted proteins | sample MGYA00243234_ERZ505098 | MGnify/ENA primary metagenome ERZ505098 (study PRJEB26097, sample SAMN02712086) | human gut metagenome | biome: Gut microbiome | host: Homo sapiens | place: Denmark: Copenhagen... | reverse complement strand
TATTGATACTCCGGGACACAGTGACTTCGGAGGTGAAGTGGAACGTGTATTGAATATGGCGGATGGATGCATTCTGCTTGTGGATGCTTTCGAAGGTCCTATGCCGCAGACACGGTTTGTATTGCAGAAAGCTCTGCAGATTGGTCTGAAACCTATCGTTGTTGTAAATAAGGTGGATAAGCCAAACTGCCGTCCCGAAGAAGTGTACGAGATGGTGTTCGACTTGATGTTCAGCTTGAATGCAACCGAGGACCAGCTGGATTTCCCCGTTATCTACGGTTCTGCCAAGAATAATTGGATGAGTACCGACTGGCAGCAGCCGACTGATAACATTTATCCGCTTCTGGACTGTATCTTGGAGAATATTCCTGCCCCCGAACAGTTGGAAGGTACACCGCAAATGCTGGTTACTTCGCTGGATTATTCTTCGTATACCGGGCGTATTGCTGTGGGCCGCGTGCACCGTGGTACATTGAAAGAAGGCATGAACGTGTCTTTGGCAAAGCGTGACGGGAGTATCGTGAAATCAAAAATCAAGGAACTGCATACATTCGAAGGTATGGGCCGTGTAAAGGTGCAGGAAGTGTCTTCCGGTGACATCTGTGCATTGGTAGGTATCGAAGGATTTGAAATCGGAGATACGGTCTGCGATTACGAAAATCCGGAGGCGTTGCCGCCCATTGCCATTGACGAGCCTACGATGAGTATGCTCTTCACCATCAACGACTCTCCGTTCTTCGGTAAGGAAGGTAAGTTTGTTACTTCCCGCCACATCCACGACCGTTTGATGAAGGAGTTGGATAAGAATCTTGCTCTTCGTGTGCGCAAGAGCGAGGAAGACGGCAAGTGGATTGTTTCCGGCCGTGGCGTGCTTCATCTTTCCGTACTGATTGAGACCATGCGTCGTGAAGGGTATGAGTTGCAGGTAGGGCAACCGCAGGTAATCTTCAAGGAGATTGACGGCGTGAAATGCGAACCTATCGAAGAGCTGACCATCAATGTTCCCGAAGAATATGCCAGCAAGATGATTGATATGGTGACCCGTCGTAAAGGTGAAATGGTAAAGATGGAAAGTGCCGGCGAACGTGTAAATCTTGAGTTCGACATGCCGTCGCGCGGTATCATCGGTCTGCGTACCAACGTGCTGACCGCTTCCGCCGGAGAGGCCATCATGGCGCACCGTTTTAAGGAATATCAACCGTATAAGGGTGAGATTGAACGGCGTACCAACGGTTCTATGATTGCCATGGAGTCCGGTACGGCTTTTGCCTATGCCATTGACAAGTTGCAGGACCGCGGCAAATTCTTCATTTTCCCGCAGGAAGAGGTTTATGCAGGCCAGGTAGTGGGCGAGCATTCCCATGACAACGACTTGGTGATTAATGTAACGAAGTCCAAGAAGCTTACCAATATGCGTGCCAGTGGTTCGGATGACAAGGCACGTCTGATTCCTCCCGTACAGTTCTCTCTTGAGGAGGCACTGGAGTACATCAAGGAGGATGAATATGTGGAAGTTACTCCTAAATCAATGCGTATGCGTAAGGTTATCCTCGATGAGCTTGAGCGTAAACGCGCAAACAAGAACTGATAAACAGAAGAGTTTTAGTTGTTATATATGAAAGGAGTGCCCCGCCGAAAGGTGAGGCACTCCTTTTTATTGTCGTCATTCAAACGATCGCCATGGCTGCCAAGGCCAACGAGGAGCACGCCCACGAGGACGAGGAAGAAGAGCACGAGCATCACCATCATCACTACGATGAGAACGGCGTGTGCAGCTGCGGCCATCACGATGACGATGACGATGACGACGAGGACGAACATGAGCACCATCACCATGACCATGATGAGGAGGAGCACGAGCATCATCACGATGAGGACTAAGCGGAGGAATCCTTTTGTGCAGATCATCCTGTATCCGGCACTGGTACAGGGCGAAGGTGCTGCTGAGAGTATTGTAAAGGGAATCCATGCGCTGGAAGCAGAAAAGGTGGATGTCATGATCGTGGGCCGTGGCGGAGGAAGCATGGAAGATCTCTGGGCATTTAATGAAGAGGCAGTCGCAAGGGCAGTATTTGACTGTTCTGTTCCGGTGATTTCAGCGGTAGGACATGAGACCGATACAACGATTATTGATTTTGTGGCGGATCTGCGGGCACCGACTCCTTCTGCTGCCGCAGAACTGGCGGTGTATGATTTCATGGAGATGAAAAAGAATCTGAAGCTGCGGGAAGAGAAGTTGCTGCATTTTATGCAGTTAATACTGGAACGGAAGAGACAGAAACTGGAGCAGTATTCGCTCAGGATGCGGGCGTATCATCCGCAGCAGCGGTTAAATGAGCAGCGACAGTTCGCCGCAGATGCTGAGAACCGGCTGAGAAGAGAAATGATGCGGAGACTGGAGCAGGAAAAATACCGTCTGGGACTTATGGCAGAACGACTGAAAGGATTATCTCCTCTTGAAAAGCTCAGTCAGGGATATGCTTATGTGGAGAACAGTTCGGGGGCAAATGTCAGGACAGTCAGTAATGTAAAGCAGGGAGAACAGATCACGGTCTATGTGACGGATGGACGGATCCGGGCAGAAGTGACCGGCGTTGAGAAAGAGGAGACATAAGATGGGGACAGAGAAAAAGGAAAATTTGGAAGAAATGTTTGACCGGCTGGATCAGGTAATCGGTACTTTGGAAGGAGAGGATGTTTCACTGGAGGAGGCGTTTGGGTTGTACGATCAGGGAATGAAGCTGATCCGGAGATGCAACCAGACGATCAATGAAGTGGAAAAGAAGATTCTTGTACTGGATGAGAATGGAGAAAAGCATGAATTTTAAAGAAGAGTATACGGACAGAGTAGAAAAAATAGAAAAGATCCTGAAAAAGTATCTTCCTGAAAAAAAAGGATATCAGAGGACGATCATGGAGGCCATGGAGTATAGTCTGATGGCAGGTGGAAAGCGTCTCCGTCCCATGCTGATGTGGGAGAGTTACAGACTGTTTGGCGGAGAAGGAGCTGCAATCGAACCGTTTATGGCTGCCATTGAGATGATCCACACGTATTCCCTGGTGCATGATGATCTGCCGGCAATGGATAATGATGAATACAGACGCGGAAGAAAGACAACGCATATTGTATACGGTGAAGATATGGGAATCCTTGCAGGAGACGCGTTGCTTAATTATGCATTTGAGACTGCCTGCCGGGCTTTTGAAGAGGAGTCGGAGCATGCTTTAAGGATTGGAAAAGCATTGAAGATCCTTGCGGATAAGGCAGGAATTTACGGAATGATCGGTGGACAGGTCGTGGATGTGCAGGAATCAGGAAAAGCTGTATCAGGCGAAGTACTGGATTTTATTTACAGGCTGAAGACCAGTGCATTGATCGAGGCTTCTATGATGGCAGGTGCAGTTCTTGCAGGTGCAGAGGAAGGGCAGGTCAGCAGGATGGAGCAGATCGCAGGAAAGACCGGGTTGGCATTCCAGATCCAGGATGACATTCTGGATGTGACCAGTACGACGGAACTGCTTGGAAAGCCGGTTCACAGTGATGAAAAGAACGAAAAAACGACGTATGTGACCTGGAAAGGGATTGAAAAGGCACATGAGGATGTGGAACGGTTGACGCAGGAGGCGGTGGATCTGCTGCGGAAGTTCCCGGCAAAGGATGATTTCCTTGAAGAATTACTAAAATCTCTGGTATACAGGGAAAAATAAAAGGAGGAATCCTGATGGTACTTGAGAAGATCCATAAGGAAAATGATATAAAAAATCTCAGTCCCGAGGAACTTACTATGCTTGCAGATGAGATCCGACAGTTTCTGATCGAGAAGATCAGTGTGACCGGAGGTCACCTGGCATCGAATCTGGGGGTTGTGGAACTGACGATGGCACTTCATCTTGTCTTTGATCTTCCACAGGATAAGCTGATCTGGGACGTAGGACATCAGGCTTACACGCATAAGTTGCTGACGGGGAGAAAAGCAGGGTTTGATGAACTGAGAAAATACGGGGGAATGAGTGGATTTCCAAAAAGAAAAGAGAGCGAATGTGATGCCTTTGATACAGGGCATAGTTCTACTTCTATTTCCGCAGGACTTGGATATGTGGCGGCAAGAGAACTTCAGGGCGGAACCCACAGTGTGGTTTCGATCATCGGAGACGGTTCTATGACCGGAGGAATGGCATACGAGGCACTGAACAATGCAAGCAGACTGAAAAGTAATTTTATCATTGTCCTCAACGATAATAATATGTCCATTTCTGAAAATGTGGGAGGAATGTCCCAGTATCTCAATGGACTGCGTACGGCACAGGCTTATACAGGGCTGAAGAAAGGTGTGGAAGATACGCTGAAAAAGATCCCAGGAAAGGGAGATCGGATCATTTACCATATGAAAAGGACAAAAAGCGGGATCAAGCAGTTGTTTGTTCCGGGGATGTTTTTTGAAGATATGGGGATCACGTATTTAGGCCCGGTAGACGGACATGATATCCATAAGCTGACAAGGATCTTAAATGAGGCGAAGCGGGTTGACCATGCGGTGCTGGTTCATGTGATGACGAAAAAGGGAAAAGGATATGTACCGGCTGAGGAAAATCCGTCCAGGTTTCATGGGACAGGACCATTTGATATCCCAAGTGGAACAGCGGTAGGGAAAAAGGCGACAGATTCTTATACAGATGTATTTTCAAAAGTACTTGCAGATATCGGAAAGCAGGATGAAAAAGTAGTAGCAATTACTGCGGCGATGGCAGACGGGACGGGACTGGCAAGATTTGCAAAGATGTTCCCGCAGAGATTTTTTGATGTCGGTATTGCAGAGGAGCATGCGATGACCTTTGCGGCAGGACTGGCAGCAGGCGGGATGAAACCGGTCTTTGCGGTATATTCCTCTTTCCTGCAAAGAGCTTTTGACCAGACGATCCATGATGTCTGTCTTCAGAATCTGCCGGTTTTTATAGCCGTGGATCGTGCCGGACTTGTAGGCAGTGACGGAGAGACGCATCAGGGAGTATTTGACCTGTCATTTCTTCTGGAGATTCCGAATCTGACGGTTATGTCACCAAAGAACCGATGGGAAATGGCAGATATGGTCCGTTTTGCTGTTGATTTTCCGTATCCGGTTGCATTGCGGTATCCAAGAGGAGAGGCTTATGAGGGGCTGAAAGAGTTCCGTACCCCGATTCTTTATGGAAAAAGTGAAGTGATCTGCCGTGAAAGCGGGATTGCGATCCTTTTCATAGGACATATGTCAGAACTGGGAGAGTCTGTATGGAAGGCAATGAAAGAAGCAGGATATCGTTGCAGCCTGATCAATGCAAGATTTGCAAAGCCGCTGGATACAGAGATGATCCGTGATCTTTGCAGGGATCATCAACTGATCGTGACGATTGAGGAAAATGTGCTGGCGGGTGGTTTCGGTGAGCAGGTTGTCCAGTACGTGATGCAGAGTGGTGAGAAGACCCGGGTACGGACGATCGGAATTTCCGATGATTATGTGGAGCATGGAAATGTAGAAGTCCTGCGAAAAGAAGTGGGACTGGATCAGGAGACCATTGTGGCACAGATAAAAGAAGATTATCTGATGATAAAGGAAGATTAAAAATGAAAGAACGTTTAGATGTATTACTTGTAAAAAGGAATCTTGCAGAGTCCAGGGAAAAGGCAAAAGCGATCATTATGTCTGGAAATGTATTCGTAGAAGATCAGAGAGAGGACAAGGCAGGAACCACTTTCCCGGAAGATGTAAAGATTGAAGTGAGAGGGCATGTCATGCCGTATGTCAGCAGAGGCGGTCTGAAGCTGGAGAAAGCAATTAAAAATTTTGATGTCAGTGTAGAAGGAAAAGTCTGTACGGATGTGGGATCTTCTACTGGCGGTTTTACGGACTGTATGCTGCAGAACGGAGCTGTAAAGGTGTTTGCAATCGATGTCGGACGGGGGCAGTTGGACTGGAAACTGCGTCAGGATCCAAGGGTAGTCTGCATGGAAAAGACCAATATCCGCTATGTGACACCGGAAGATATCGGAGAACCGGTGGACTTTTCCTCCATTGATGTCTCCTTCATTTCGCTGACAAAAGTGTTAGGGCCGATCCGGGATTATCTGACAGAAGACGGAGAAATCGTAGCTCTGATTAAACCACAGTTTGAAGCAGGGCGTGAAAAGGTCGGGAAAAAAGGAGTCGTGAGAGAAAAAAGCACGCACCATGAAGTAATCGAAAAAGTGACTTCCTATGCAGCGTCTATCGGATTTGATATTCTTGAGATTGAATTTTCACCGATCAAAGGACCGGAGGGAAATATTGAATATTTGGTGCATCTGAAGAAGACGCAGGAACTTCCGGGAAAGATCCTGGCACAGAATCTGGAGACGGTCGTGGACAGTGCATTCGATACGTTGGCAAAATAAGTGGGGATAAAGCATGGATTCATTTTATATCATAACGAATATATTAAAAGATAAAGACTATGCGGTTACGGATAAAATCTGCAATTATATTGAGCAGAAAGGAAAGAAATGGACACTTGCAAAAAAGGATGAAGAGGGTCATATCCTTCCGGGGACAGTGCCGTCCGACGTGGAATGTGGACTGGTACTCGGAGGCGACGGAACGCTGATCCGTGCAATCCGGGATCTGGAAGGTGAAGAACTCCCTTTGCTTGGGATCAACCTCGGGACACTGGGATATCTTGCAGAAGTAGAATTGAAGGATTATCAGTATGCCATCGACAGACTGTGCGGAGAAGAACACGCAGCGATCGAACTGCGGATGATGCTGGAAGGTGTGGCGGGAGATGAAAAAAGAGATCTTGCGGTGAATGATATTGTGCTGACGAGGGAAGGAAATATCAGGATCGTACAGTTTAATGTCTATGTCAATGGAACGCTTTTGAATACTTATCTTGCAGACGGAGTAATTATTTCGACTCCCACCGGAAGTACCGGATATAATCTTTCAGCGGGAGGTCCTGTTGTAGAACCAACGGCAAGTATTATCGTCATTACTCCGATCTGCTCCCATGCGTTGAATACAAGCAGTGTAGTGCTTTCGGCAGAAGATGTGATCGAGGTGGAAGTCTGTCCGGGAAGATACGGCAGACAGGAGGAAGTAGCCTTGTGTTATGACGGTGCAGTCCGGAGAAAGCTGGTATCGGGAGACCGCGTCTGTATCAGGAGAGCGGAGGAGACGGCAAAGCTTATTAAACTGAGCAAAGAAAGCTTCATGAAGACGATGCGTGAAAAAATGAAAGGAAATTAAGAAATGAAAGTAAGCCGACATGCAAAGATTATTGAACTTATCAGCCAATACGACATTGAGACGCAGGAGGAACTGGCAGAATATCTTAATAATGCCGGCTTCAAGGTGACTCAGGCAACGGTATCGAGAGATATCCGGGATCTGAAGCTGACGAAAGTGTCACTCAACGGAGGAAAGCAGAAATACGTGATCCATCGTCAGGATGAAGATGGAATGAGCGAAAAATATATCCGGGTACTAAGAGACGGATATATGTCAATGGATATGGCACAGAATATTCTCGTCATCAAGACGGTATCCGGAATGGCAATGGCAGTTGCAGTTGCGGTGGATGCAATGAAATGGAATGAAGTGGTGGGCTGCATTGCCGGCGATGATACGATTATGTGTGCAATCCGTACAGTAGAAGATACAGTGACAGTCATGGACAAGATCAGAAAGATTGTGTCCAAGAAGGATTAGGTGTTGAATATGTTACAGAATCTGTATGTAAAAAATCTGGCATTGATCGATGAGACGGAAGTGGAGTTTGGTGAGGGACTGAATATACTGACAGGAGAGACAGGAGCAGGAAAGTCTCTCCTGCTGGGTTCAGTCCATCTTGCTCTTGGCGGAAAGTACAGTCCTGATATGCTCAGAAACGGGACAAAGAGCGGACTTGTGGAACTGACTTTTAAGATCGAAGATGAACAGATCAAAAAGCATCTGGAAGAGATGAACCTGTATCCTGAAGACGGGTTTCTGACCCTGAGCAGGCGGCTGATGGAAGGTCGCAGTATCAGCAAGATCAACGGAGAGACTGTGAATACCGGGATATTGAAAGATGTTGCAAGTATGCTGATCGATATCCATGGACAAAGAGATAATCAGACACTGCTCCACAAAAAAAATCACCTGACGCTTCTGGATCTGTATGGAAAAGAAAAGATCGTTCCTTTAAAGAAAAAGATGGCTGAAATGTACCGCAGATGGAATGAACTGAAAAAGAGGACTGAAAGACTGACCATGGATGAGGAAACCAGGAGGAGAGAACTCTCCCTTGCTGAATTTGAAGCACAGGAGATTGAAGAAGCCGGACTGGTTGTGGGAGAAGATGAAGAGCTGGAAGAACTTTACCGGAAAATGACAGAGAGCAGGAAAGTGACAGAAGCAGTAGCTGAGACATACCATTATACAGGGGAGGCCGCTTCCGGGAATGCAAGTGATCTCATCAGCCGTGGAATCCGAAGCCTTCAGGAGGCAGCAGATTTTGATGAAGAGGGGAGCAGACTGTATGAGCAGCTTACACAGCTTGATGGACTGTTGAATGATTTTAACCGGGAGTTATCGGAATATGCAAAAAGTTTTGAGTTTTCAGAGGAAGAATTCCGTGAGACAGAAGATCGTCTGAATCTTTTAAATCATTTAAAGGCAAAATATGGAAGATCTATTGAAGCAGTTCTTGCATATTGTGATGAAAAAAAGCAAAGACTACAGGAACTGGCAGATTATGATACATTCATGCAGAATCTGGAACAAGAACAGCAGGATGCTTTTAACGCAATGAAAAAGATGGCGGAAAAGCTGAGTCAGGTTCGGCAGCGTTCGGCTAAAAAGTTCGCAGAAGAGATCTGTGGTCAGATGAAAGAACTGAATTTTCTTGATTCGAGATTTGAGATCCGGATTTCTGAGGCAGAAAAATACAGTTCAAATGGAAAGGATGAGGCAGAATTTTATCTTTCAGTGAATCCGGGAGAACCGTTGAAACCATTGGGAAGTGTGGCATCTGGCGGTGAGATTTCGCGTGTGATGCTGGCGGTGAAGACAGTACTTGCAGATGAAGAAGATACACCGACACTGATCTTTGATGAGATCGACACAGGAATATCCGGCATTACGGCAGGAAAAGTGGGAGATCGTCTCCGACTGATCGGAAAGAGCAGACAGGTCATCTGTATTACTCACCTGCCGCAGATCGCAGCTACTGCAGATCACCATTTCCTGATCAGAAAAAAAGCAGAAGGAACATCAGTGCGGACAGATGTTGAGATGCTGGATGAAGCTGCATCCGTGGAAGAACTGGCAAGACTTCTCGGTGGAGCGAATGTGACGGAGCGTGTCATGGAAAGTGCAAAAGAATTGAAAGAATTGGCAAAGTGTGAAAGATAATCCCAGTGTGAAAAGCACGACAGGATCACATACTAAAAGCGGATACAGAAGATGTATCCGTTTTTTGTTGGCGAAAGAGGTGTGATCTTATGTGGGATAAAAAATTAAAAAACCAGACGATAAAAAAGAAACTTTCCAGATGGATGACTGTGGTGTGCAGTTTTCTTCTGGCTGTGGGACTGGGCTTTTCCGTCGGAAGTGCGGCGGCAGAATATTTCCCGGAAAGCAGGGAAACCCAGGCACAGACGAAAGCAGTGCAGACGAAAAAAGTATCTGTGGGAGGTATGCCGGCAGGAATTTATATGGAAACGGACGGAGTACTGATTCTTGATACGCAGCAGATAAAAGGAATCGATGGGAAAATGTACGAACCGGCACAGGGAATGGTGAAAAGCGGAGACTATATCAAAGCAGTCAATCAGAAAGAAATTTGTGGAAAAAAAGAACTGCTGAAAGAACTGGAAAAGCTTTCCGGTGAGAAGGTGGAACTGACAGTAAGGAGAGGGGGAAAACTGGTAAAGATCGCTCTGCAGGCAGTGGAGACCGCGGCCGGTGAATATAAGCTGGGAATCTGGGTGAGGGATAATGTACAGGGTCTTGGAACGGTTACATTTCTGACAGAACAGAATGAGTTCGGAGCTTTGGGACATGGGATTCATGATACGGATACAAATGGACTGATGGAAATTTCCGGAGGAAAGCTTTACAGGACAACGATTCAGAATGTGGTAAAAGGAAGCAGTGGAAATCCGGGAACAATGGAAGGAATGATCGTCTATAACCGCTATAATCTGCTTGGAACGATCGAAAAAAATACCGATGCAGGGATTTATGGCAGACTGGATAAAACCGAGGAGCTTTTTGGAAAAAAAGAACTGGTTGAAACTGCGGCAAAAGAGGAAATCGTGACAGGACCGGCAAAGATGAGGTGTTTTCTGGAAGATGAAATCAGGGAATTTGACATTGAAGTGATGAAGGTGGATCAGGAAACTGCAGAGATCAATAAAGGAATGATGATCCGGGTGACGGATGAAGAACTGCTTGAAAAAACCGGAGGAATCATTCAGGGGATGAGCGGCAGTCCGATCCTTCAGAACGGAAAACTGATCGGGGCGGTGACGCACGTATTTGTTATGGATTCGACAAAAGGTTACGGCATTTTTGCGGAAACAATGCTGGAACAGTTGAAATGACGAGAATCGTCGAGAACGCTGTCGAATTACTGCTACAAAATCTGCTTGATTCTGCAAGGCGCAGGGGAATATAATAAGCGAGTGGCGTTTTCAAAAGAAGTTCTCATGACCTGAAGGGGAGAAGAGAATGAATCATTTGAGTGTTGCCATCGCTGACGATAATCAGAAAATCTTAGATCTGCTGGAAAAGGTGATCGGGACGGATCAGGAACTGGATCTGGTCGGAAAGGCGAAAAATGGTGAGGAGATGTGTCGGATCATTAAAGAAAAAAATCCTGATGTGGTTCTTCTCGACCTGATTATGCCGAAAATGGACGGACTGACTGTCATGGATCAGATCAATCAGGATAAAAGTGTCAGTAAACGTCCATATTTTATTGTTATTACAGCGGTGGGACAGGAAAAGATTACAGAAGATGCTTTTAATAAAGGTGCAAATTACTATATTATGAAACCGTTTAATAACAGAATGTTGTTGGAACGGATCAAATTCGTAAGAAAAATGACTCACGGAACAGAACGCAGACCGGAGGAACTGGTGACCGGGCAGACTCCGGGAGGAGAAAATCTGGAGAACAGAGTGACCAATATGCTGCATGAGATCGGGATTCCGGCACATATCAAAGGATATCATTATCTGCGGGATGCGATCATGATGGCAGTGGAAGACATGGATGTCCTGAATGCGATCACGAAGATTCTCTATCCTACCGTTGCTAAAAAATATCAGACGACATCAAGCCGGGTCGAACGGGCAATCCGGCATGCTATCGAGGTGGCATGGAGCCGTGGAAAATTAGATACACTGGATGAACTGTTCGGTTATACAGTCAGTACAGGAAAAGGAAAACCTACAAATTCGGAATTTATCGCATTGATCGCGGATACGATCCAACTGGAATATAAGCATGGAAAATAGGGGATAAATACTGGAAAATACTTTGCATTACAGAAAAAATGCGGTATAATATTTGTAATTCATCGTCGGAAAATGCGGCGTAAGCGAAAAACGGAGGATAGTAATATGAAAAATATTTTATTTGCTTCTTCAGAATGTGTTCCTTTTATTAAGACCGGAGGCCTTGCAGATGTTGTGGGATCGCTCCCGAAGGATTTTGATAAGGAGAAGTATGATGTACGGGTTGTCATTCCGAAATATATGTGCATGAAGCAGGAATGGAAAGAAAAGCTGGAGTATATTACAAACTTTTACATGGATATTGCCGGACAGAGCCAGTATGTGGGGATTTTCAGACTGGTACACGACGGTGTGACGTTTTACTTTATTGATAATGAGCATTATTTTTCGGGATTTGCACCGTATGATGGCGATCCGAAGTGGAATATCGAGAAGTTTGCATTCTTCTCAAAGGCAGTACTGAGTATCCTTCCGGTGATCGGGTTCCGGCCGGAGCTGATCCACTGTCATGACTGGCAGACCGGTCTGATTCCGGTTTATCTGGACAATTTCAGATACCTTGGAGAGTACTACAGAGGCATCAAGACGGTCATGACGATACATAATCTGAAGTTCCAGGGGGTATGGGATACAAAAGCAGTACAGAAAATTACAGGGTTGCCGGATTATTATTTTGCACCGGATAAAATGGAGGCATATAAGGATGCAAACCTTCTGAAAGGCGGTATCGTTTACGCAGATAAAGTGACAACGGTAAGCCGCAGCTATGCAGAAGAGATCAAGACCTCTTTCTATGGTGAGGGACTGGAAGGCCTGATGAATGCCAGAGCCAATGACCTGTGGGGAATTGTCAACGGACTGGATTATAATGACTGGAATCCGGATACAGACTACCGTCTTGCAAAGAACTTTAATATTAGCAATTTCAGGCGGAACAAGCCGGCAAATAAGATGGCATTACAGGAAGAACTGGGACTGGATCAGGACAGCCATGTGATGCTGATCGGAATTGTATCCCGTCTGACAGACCAGAAGGGATTTGACCTGATCGATTATATGATGGATGAGATGTGCCAGGATGCGGTACAGATCGCAGTGCTTGGTACGGGAGACCCGAAGTATGAGAATATGTTCCGCCACTTTGCATGGAAGTATTCAGGAAAGGTTTCTGCGAATATTTTCTATTCGGATGATCTTTCCCACCGGTTCTATGCAGGATGTGATGCATTTCTGATGCCGTCTTTATTTGAACCATGTGGACTGAGCCAGCTGATGAGTCTGCGTTATGGTACACTGCCGATCGTCAGAGAGACAGGAGGACTGAAAGATACTGTTGAGCCTTATAATGAGTTTGAAAAGACAGGAACAGGTTTCAGTTTCACGAATTATAATGCACATGAGATGTTGAATACAGTCCGTTATGCAGAGCGGATTTACTATGATAAAAAGAGAGACTGGAATAAGATCGTAGAACGTGCAATGAGCCAGGACTTCTCATGGCAGAATTCTGCACGACAGTATGAAGAGCTTTACAAGAGCCTGATAGGAGAATAAAAGGAGTTTACAACCAGATGAAGATCATTGACAGATTGAATGAAGACAGAATAAATATATCTTTTGAGGTGTTCCCACCGAAGACGGATGCGGGGTTTGCAAATGTGCAGCGTGCGACGGATGAGATCGCAAAGCTGGATCCATCTTACATCAGTGTGACGTACGGAGCCGGTGGAGGTACAAGTAAGAATACAGCGAAGATCGCATCCCATATCAAGGACGATCTGCACGTACTCAGTCTTGCACATCTGACCTGTGCTTCTTCCACAAAAGAAGAAGTGCGTGAGGTGATCCGGAATTTAAAGGAGCTTGGCATAGAGAATATTCTTGCTCTGCGTGGAGACATCCCGGAGGGAATGAAGTTCCCGGATGGAGACCGTTTCCATTATGCATATGAGCTGGTGGAGGAGATCCGAAAACAGGGAGATTTCTGTATCGGTGCAGCGTGCTATCCGGAAGGTCATGTGGAGAATGAGCATAAGGAAGATGATATCCGCTTTTTAAAACAGAAAGTGGACTGCGGTGTTGATTTCCTTACAACGCAGATGTTCTTCGACAATGATATCCATTATAATTTCCTTTACAGGATCAGGGAAGCCGGGATCACAGTCCCGGTTCTCCCGGGAATCATGCCGATCACAAGTGCGGCTCAGATGAAGAGAAGCCAGGAGCTTTCAGGAACTGTATTTCCAAGAAGATTTCTTGCATTGCTTGACCGTTTCGGAAGTTCACCGGAAGCAATGATGCAGGCGGGAATTGCTTATGCAACGGATCAGATCATTGATCTTCTGGCAAATGGAGTAAAAAATATCCATATTTATTCTATGAACAAACCGGAAGTCGCAACCAAGATCATGAGCAATATTTCTGAAATCATTAAGTGTTAAGAAAGTGAAATACCAGATGAGTGAGATGGACAAAAAGAGACGTGAGGCAATTCGCTATCTGGGGTTCGGACGAAATGCGGCAGACGAAAGGACTTATGAACTGATCGAAGCGTCTTTTGACGATCTGAACAGGGAAGCAAGTCCGAGATTCGTCTACCGCATTTTTGATTTGGATCATAGTGTGGATGGCTTATTGCGGGTCGGGACAATGGAAATACAGAGTAAAAGTCTGTTGAGAAACCTCAAAGGATGCGGACAGGTTGTTCTGTTTGGGGCGACACTGGGAGCCGGGGCGGACAGGCTGATCCGCCGGGTATCTCTTACCGATATGGCAAGGGCGGTTGTACTCCAGGCATGTGCTGCTGCAGAGCTGGAAGAGTATTGTGATGAACAGCAGAAAAAGATCAGCACAGAGCTGGAAAAAAGTGGATTGTATCTTCGGCCAAGGTTCAGCCCTGGATATGGGGACTTCCCGATCGAGTTCCAGGAGCCGATCATGAGGATGTTGGATTGTGCAAAGAAGATTGGTCTTACGATGACAGACAGCTATATGATGAGTCCGACGAAGTCTGTGACTGCGATCATAGGGATCAGCACAGAGAAAGAAAGATGCCCGATCTCAGGCTGTGAAGCCTGTGGAAAAAAGGACTGTGCATACCGCAGGTAAGGCAACAAAAGTAAAAGGATATGAAGGCAGCCGAAAGGCGAAGCCGGGAACAGATACAAAGAAAAGGCAGGAAGGATAAAGACAGATGTTACGAGAACGGCTGGGAAAAGAGTTATTATATTTTGACGGAGGAATGGGAACGCTGTTACAGGAGCGTGGACTGCAGCCGGGAGAACTCCCGGAGACATGGAATCTGCTGCACGCGGAAGAAATCCGTGAGATCCACAGAAAATATATTGAAGCTGGAAGTGACATTGTACTGACGAATACGTTTGGTGCAAACGCATTAAAGTTTCATGATGATGCATATTCTCTGGAAGAGATTGTCAATGCTGCAGTCGGCCATGTAAAGGCTGCAGCAGAACAGGCGGGAAATGGACGGAGAATCTATACTGCACTGGATATCGGTCCGACCGGAAAGCTCTTGAAACCAATGGGAGATTTGGATTTTGAGACTGCTTATGAAGCTTATAAAGAAGTGATGATCTATGGAGAAAAAGCAGGAGCTGACCTGATCCATATCGAGACGATGAGCGATACGTATGAACTGAAGGCTGCGGTTCTTGCAGCAAAAGAAAATACGTCGCTTCCTGTTTTTGCGACCACGATCTTTGATGAAAGAGGAAAGCTTCTGACAGGTGCGGATGTGCCATCAGTAGTGGCATTGCTGGAAGGACTGCGGGTGGACGCATTCGGGATCAACTGCGGAATGGGACCAGAACAGATGATTCCAATTCTGGAACAGATCACAAAATATTCTTCCCTGCCTGTTATTGTAAAGCCAAATGCAGGACTTCCGAAGCAGAAGAACGGGCAGACTTATTATGATGTTTCACCGGAAGAGTTCGCGGAAGTCATGAAGAAAATTGTGGAAATGGGAGCTGTTGTCATCGGTGGATGCTGCGGAACGACGCCGGATCATATCAAAGCGATGGCAGATGCCTGCCGTATGATCCCGATAAAGCCGGTAGAAAAAAAGAACTTTACCATGGTATCGTCCTATGGACAGAGTGTCTTTCTCGGTACGGGATCAAAGATCATCGGTGAGCGTATCAATCCGACCGGAAAGAAGCGGTTTAAGCAGGCACTGAAAGAGCATGACTTGGATTATATCTTAAGAGAGGGGATTACCCAGCAGGATAACGGGGCACATATTCTGGATGTGAATGTGGGACTCCCGGATATTGATGAACCGGCACTGATGAAAGAAGTGGTGCAGGAACTTCAGAGCGTTACAAGTCTTCCGCTTCAGATTGATACCGTTGATGTGGAAGCGATGGAGGGTGCGTTAAGGATTTATAATGGAAAGGCGATGGTCAATTCTGTCAGCGGAAAGCAGGAGTCTATGGACAAAGTATTTCCACTGATCCAGAAATACGGAGGAGTCGTGATCGGACTTGCACTGGATGAGAACGGAATCCCGGCAGATGCCGAGGGAAGAGTGCAGGTTGCAAAGAAGATCATTGCAGAAGCGGCAAAGTATGGGATCGAAAAGAAAGATATCGTCATTGACGCACTGGCAATGACCATTAGTTCTGAACCGGAAGGTGCAAAGATCACGCTGGAGACACTGAGAAGGCTCAGGGATGAAGTTGGAGTCTGCACGGTACTGGGAGTATCTAATATTTCATTCGGACTTCCAAGCCGTCCGATCGTCAATTCCATTTTCTATACCATGGCAATGCAGAATGGATTGAGCGTGGGAATCATCAATCCGGGTTCAGAGGATATGATGAAAGCATGGTATGCATTTCATGCCCTGATGGCTCTGGACAGTAACTGTGAGAAATATATTGCAAGGTATGCACAGCAGCCGGGAACGACTCCGGTACAGGCAGCAGGCGGAAAGCATACGATGACATTGCAGAGTGCGATCGAGAGAGGACTGAAAGAAGAAGCCAGTTCGATCACGGCAGAACTGGCAGAGCAGAAAGATGCACTGGATATCATTAATGAAGAACTGATCCCGGCTCTGAACAATGTAGGTGAGGGATTTGAAAAAGGAACTGTATTCCTTCCACAGCTTCTGATGAGTGCAGAGTCTGCAAAGAGTGCATTTGCAGTACTCAAAGAAAGAATGGATCAGAGCGGGGAAGTACAGGAGAAAAAAGGAAAGGTCATCCTTGCGACAGTCAAGGGAGATATCCACGATATCGGAAAGAATATCGTAAAAGTCCTGCTGGAAAATTACAGTTTTGATGTGATCGATCTCGGAAAAGATGTTCCGCCGGAAAAGGTAGTTGAGACGGTTCTTGAGCAGGATGTCCATTTAGTTGGCCTGAGTGCCCTGATGACAACGACGGTTGTAAGTATGGAAGAGACAATCCGCCAGTTGCGGGAAAAAGCCCCGGATTGCCTGGTGATGGTAGGAGGAGCTGTGCTGAATCAGGAATATGCTGATATGATCGGAGCAGATTTTTATGGAAAAGATGCCATGCAGTCCGTACATTATGCACAGAAGGTATTCAGTTGAGTTATGCACAGAAGGTGTTCAGTCGAGCCACTTTACAAAAGTGGACTGCTATGATATATTTTAAGTTAGGCTTTTTGAGCAAAAGAGGAGGATGATGTATGCAGCCATACGGAGTAAACCAATTAAGGAAAATGTTTTTGGAGTTCTTTGAGAGCAAGGGACATCTTGTGATGAAGAGCTTTTCTTTAGTACCGCATAATGATAAGAGTCTTCTCCTGATCAATTCAGGAATGGCTCCGCTGAAACCATATTTTACAGGACAGGAGATCCCGCCGAGAAGAAGAGTGACAACATGTCAGAAATGTATTCGTACAGGAGATATCGAGAATGTCGGTAAGACAGCACGTCACGGTACATTCTTTGAGATGCTTGGAAACTTCTCTTTTGGAGATTATTTCAAGAATGAAGCAATCGAGTGGTCCTGGGAGTTCCTTACAGAAGTTGTGGGACTTGATCCGAACAGATTATATCCTTCAGTATATGAAGATGATGATGAAGCGTTCGAAATCTGGAATAAGAAGATGGGAATTCCGGCAGAGCGTATCTTCCGTTTTGGCAAGGAAGATAACTTCTGGGAGCACGGTTCAGGTCCATGTGGTCCGTGTTCTGAGATTTACTATGACCGTGGAGAAAAATACGGATGTGGAAAACCGGGATGTACAGTAGGATGTGAGTGTGACCGTTACATGGAGATCTGGAATAACGTATTCAGCCAGTTCAACAATGACGGACACGGCAACTATACAGACCTGATTCAGAAGAACATTGATACAGGTATGGGACTTGAGCGTCTTGCCTGTATCGTACAGGATGTAGATTCCATGTTTGATATTGATACAATGAAAGCACTGAGAGATCATGTATGTAACCTCTCCGGCAAGCAGTACGGAATAGATCATGAGACAGATGTTTCTCTGCGTGTTGTTACAGACCATATTCGTTCCGTAACATTTATGGTTTCTGATGGTATCTTACCTTCTAACAGCGGTCGTGGATATGTTCTCCGCCGTCTGTTAAGACGTGCATGCCGTCACGGAAAGCTGCTCGGAATTGACGGAGCATTCCTTGTAAAGCTTGCAACAACTGTAATTGAAGGTTCCAAGGATGGATATCCGGAGCTGGAAGAGAAGAAAGAGTTTATCTTTAACGTAATTGCGAAAGAAGAAGCGAACTTCAATAAGACGATCGATCAGGGACTTGCGATCCTTGCAGATATGGAAG
>ENA-OQQW01000920-OQQW01000920.1-human-gut-metagenome-genome-assembly--contig:-NODE-920-length-18535-cov-15.726353_pt1 | contig 18535 bp, 15 predicted proteins | sample MGYA00243234_ERZ505098 | MGnify/ENA primary metagenome ERZ505098 (study PRJEB26097, sample SAMN02712086) | human gut metagenome | biome: Gut microbiome | host: Homo sapiens | place: Denmark... | reverse complement strand
TCACGTCGTGGATAAAGCCCATGTCCAGCATCCGGTCCGCCTCGTCCAGCACCACGGTCTGCACCTGACCCAGGGTCACGGTGCGGCGCTTCATGTGGTCGGACAGGCGGCCCGGCGTGGCCACCACGATCTGGGGCCGCCGCTTCAGGGCGTTGATCTGCTTGGCAATGGGCTGTCCGCCGTAGAGGCACACCAGGCGGACCCCCTCATGGCACACGGCGATCTGGCGCATTTCGTCGGTGATCTGCATGGCCAGCTCCCGGGTGGGGGCCAGGATCACCGCCTGCACGTCCTCGCTGTCCGGGTCGATGCGCTCGATGATGGGGATGCCGAAGGCCATGGTCTTGCCGGTGCCGGTGGGGGCCTTGGCGATCACGTCCTTTCCCGCCAGCATGGGGGGGATGCACCCGGCCTGAACGGGGGTGCTGATCTCGTATCCTTTGTTCCGTATGGCGCGCATGGTGGCCTCGGACAGGCCAAAGCTGTCAAAGGGCGCGCCCTGTGTAAATTCCATAGCAGTTTCCTCTTTTTTCTATATAATCAGCCATGTTACATTATAACATACCTGTCAATATGTCCCCATACCGCTCCAGCAGCCACCAGGTGATCCGGGCCGTCAGCCCCCACAGGGGATACGGAAGCCCCTCGTATACCGGCACCTCCATGTGCCCGGCCTGCCAGGGATAGTCCGCCGCCGCGCCCACCTTGTCATAGGGAAAGTCCGCCCCGATCTCCGGCCGCAGGGGGTAGCGGTAGATCGCGGGCGGGTGAGCCCGCAGAAAGGACAGGGGCACCGTGAATGTGTCCCGCACCTCGTCGGGACTGGGGCGCAGAGGCGCCGCCGGATCCAGCTGGGCCAGCACCGGGTACATGAGCCCCTCGGACCGCAGATAAAGAAAGTCCAGGTCCCCCAGAAGCTCGATCCGCTCTGCCGGGATCCCCAGCTCCTCCCGGGTCTCCCGCAGGGCGCACTGCCGGGGCGTCTCTCCGGGCTCCATCCGTCCGCCGGGGAAGCACACCTCCCCGCTGTGGTGGTGCAGCTTCGCCGGGCGCACCTCATACAGAAGGCTCAGCCCCTCCGGCCCCTCCACCAGCGGCACCAGCACGGCAAATTCACCCCGCGCCTGCTGCAAGGACGGCCGGTGCTCTGCCAATTTCCGTCGCAGCGTCTCCTGGTCCATACAAACGCCCCCTTTCCCCCTCACTATACCACGTCCCGGGTCAAAGGAAAAGCAAAACCTAAAAAACAGCCGGAATTCACAAAAAGTTCTTGCAATCGGAAAAATCCGGGGATATAATGTGAAGGTTGAGAGATTTGCTATGCAAAAGCATAGCAAAAAATAGAATGTGCCATTCCCTCGCCCCTTCGGGGCAACCGGGAATGATGCACAAAACTTCATGCACAGAAGAGTTTGCCTGTTTTCGTGGTGCGCCGCACAGTGCATGAATTTTTATACCCAAAAGAAAGGGGTTTTTCCTTTGCAGAACGAAAAACTGAGAAACGTAGCCATTATCGCCCACGTGGACCACGGCAAGACCACCCTGGTGGACCAGATGCTCAAGCAGGGCGGCGTGTACCGCGAGAACCAGGAGACGGTGGAGCGCGTCATGGACTCCAACGACCTGGAGCGTGAGCGCGGCATCACCATTCTGGCCAAGAACACCGCCATCCAGTACGGCGACACCAAGATCAACATCGTGGATACCCCGGGCCACGCCGACTTCGGCGGCGAGGTGGAGCGTATCCTGAAGATGGTCAACGGCGTCATCCTGTTGGTGGACGCCGCCGAGGGCCCTATGCCCCAGACCCGTTTCGTGCTCAGCCGTGCGCTGGAGCTTGGCCATCGTGTTATTGTGGTTATCAACAAGATCGACCGTCCCGACCAGCGTATCCACGAGGTCATCGACGAGGTGCTGGAGCTGTTGCTGGACCTGGACGCCACCGACGAGCAGTTGGACAGCCCTATGCTGTTCTGCTCCGCCCGCAACGGTACCGCCAGCTATTCCCCCGACGTGGTGGGCACGGACCTGAAGCCGCTGTTCGATACCATTCTGGACTACATCCCCGCGCCGGAGGCCGACCTGGACCAGCCCTTCCAGATGCTGGTCAGCTCCATCGACTATAACGAGTTCGTGGGCCGTATCGCCATCGGCCGTATCGAGCGCGGCGTGCTGAAGCAGAACCAGGAGATCGCCGTGTGCAACTACCACGACCCCGACGCCCCGGCCAAGAAGGCCAAGGCGGTCAGTATGTACGAGTTCGCCGGTCTGGGCAAGGTGCCCGTCACCGAGGCCACGGCGGGCAATATCATCGCCCTCAGCGGCATCGGCGATATCACCATTGGCGATACCATCTGCGCACCCGACTGCGTGGAGCCGCTGCCCTTTGTGAAGATCAGCGCCCCCACGGTGGAGATGACCTTCTCCGTCAACGACAGTCCCTTCGCCGGGCGGGAGGGCAAGTTCGTCACCAGCCGCCAGCTGCGTGACCGCCTGTTCCGCGAGACGCTGAAGGACGTGTCCCTCCGCGTCAGCGAGATCGAGGGCGTTATGGACGCCTTCAACGTGGCGGGCCGCGGCGAGATGAGCCTGTCCATCCTCATCGAGACCATGCGCCGCGAGGGCTACGAGTTCCAGGTGTCGCCCCCTCGTGTACTGTACCAGACCATCGACGGCAAAAAGTGCGAGCCTATCGAGCGCCTGGTGGTGGACGTGCCCGCCGAGAGTGTGGGCGCGGTCATCGAGAAGCTGGGCGCCCGCAAGGCGGATATGCAGGAAATGACCCCCATCGGCAGCCGCATGAAGGTGGAGTTTCTGGTGCCCAGCCGCGGTCTGTTCGGCTACCGCAACGAGTTCCTGACGGATACCCGCGGCGAGGGCATTATGGCCAGCGTGTTCGACAGCTACGCCCCCTATAAGGGTGAGCTGATCCGCCGCAATACCGGCTCTCTGGTGGCCAGCGAGACCGGTGAGTCCATCACCTACGGTCTGTTCAACGCGCAGGAGCGCGGCGTGCTGTTCATCGGCCCCAACGTGGGCGTGTACGAGGGCATGGTAGTGGGCATCAGCCCCAAGCAGGAGGACATCGTGGTCAACGTCTGCAAGAAGAAACAGCTGACCAACACCCGTGCCGCCGGCAGCGATGACGCCCTGCGTCTGGTGCCGCCCCGGAAGATGAGCCTGGAGCAGTGCCTGGAATTCCTGGCGGATGACGAGCTGCTGGAGGTCACCCCCAAGAACCTCCGCATCCGCAAGACCATCCTGAACCACGAGCGGCGCATGAAGGCGCAGCACGGGAAGAAAAACTAAATTATGTAAACCAAAAGACCGGCGAAAGCCGGTCTTTTGGTTTATGTGGGGAGGATGTAATGTCTGGCTGCGGCGATTGTAAGCTATGATAGGTGGACTTTACAGGGCGTTTCTGCTATGATGTAGCTACCAAGCGAAAGGAGATACGTCTATGACCTTCGGAGAAAAGCTGCAGGAACTGCGGAAGGCCAGGGGCTGGAGTCAGGAGGAGCTGGCAGGGCAGATCCATGTGTCCCGGCAGGCGCTGTCCAAGTGGGAGAGCGGCGGGGCTGTGCCGGATACGGAGAATATTATCGCGTTGAGCAGGCTGTTCGGCGTGACCACGGACTATCTGCTGCTGGATGAGGTACGGGACACCGGCCAGGCAGCGCCGCGGGCCGCGTGGCCGAAGCCCCGCAGGTATCTGCTGGCCGCCGCGATCGTCGGCGCGGTGGGCGTGGCCGCCGTGCGGTTCATTTGGGCCGCCGTGGCCGCCGCTATGATCGGCGAGTTCACCTCGGTCGATATGGACCTGATCTGGGCGGAGGATATGGTGGGTGCTTCGGTAGCGCCTGTATTGCAGCGATATACGCTGCTGTCTGTGCTGAACACGGTGTTTATGGTGCTGCTGGCGGCAGGCGGCATAGGGGCGATTTTTTATTACCCCATTCTGCGATTGTGGGAAAAGTACGGGAAAAGGGGAGAATGACGGTTTACATAACGTATGCGTTCTGTTTCCGAACCGTTGACTTTTTTGCCGCGGTGTGGTAAAAGAATAGAGACGCGTAGCGCACAGAAGTGCCTGCGAAGCGTATCGCCCTCGGGCGGTGCGCTTTTTATTTTTATGGAGGAAACTGCAATGCCAAAGAACAAAACACAGGGGATCATTTTCGGTATCATCATGTCGTACAGCATGGCTGTCGGCATGGAGATATACAACAACGCTATCCAGCAGGGGGTACATTTGCAGCCGGGAGGGTTTACCAACCTGACCTACGGTATCGTGGGCAAGGCGCTGGTGGAGGCGCTGTTCATGGGGCTCATCGTCATTATCGTGTCGGAGCTGTGGGGCAACCGGCTGGGCGCCCGCTTTGCCGCCAAAGTCAGCGACCCGCAGCGGGATAACCCCTATTTCTGTCGGTTGATGCGGCAGGCGGGCACCGTGTCCGTTATGTGCCCCACCATGAGTCTGGCGGCCACCATTATTTTCAGCATGATCTTAGGCGGTGCGCCGGTGTGGCAGCTGCCCGCCATCTGGGCGGGGACGCTTATCAAGAACTTCCCCATGGCGTTTTTCTGGAATATGTTTGCCGCCGCACCCTTTACCAACTGGGCCTGCGGAAAGCTGTTCGAATAAAAGAGCGCTCCCCCGGCGGGGGAGCGCTCTTGCTTACATTACCGGCACGAACTCCACGTTCAGGTCCACGATCTCGTTGACGCCGTCCAGCCGTGCGCCGTGGTCATACTGCCACACATCGAAGCGGTAGTAGAAGTCCGGATAGTCGCCGGGATCAGCGATCCACAGGGCGATGTTCCCCATAGAGGACAGATCATAGCGGTAGTAGCCCTGCTGGCGGTTCATGTACACCCCGGCCTCATAGCCGCCCTGTTCGATCAAGGCGCAGAAAGTCCGGGCCTGGGAGGTCAGCAGGAATTCGTTGTTGTGCAGTGTGCGGGAGTCCTCCTGCTGTACCGGCTCCCAGTCGTAGTACACCGGCAGGTCCAGGTCGCGGCCATCCAGCAGCTGCAGGGCGTACAGGGCCTCCTGGGCGGCCTCCTGCACGGTGGCGGCCTGGGAGAAGAAATACACGCCCACGTCGATGCCGGCGGCCCTGGCCCCGCTGTAATAGCTGTCGAAGGACCGGTCCGGGTACAGGGAGCCCTTCTCGCCGTAGCCCCGCAGACCCAGGCGCAGATAGGCAAAGTCGATGCCCTGCCGCTTCAGCGCCGCCCAGTCGATGGTGCCCTGGTGGTTAGACACGTCCACGCCCCAGCGGGTGGCGTATTCCGCGCCCAGATAGCGGACGCGGACGCCGTCGCTGCCGTCGTCGTTGGTATCCCGGCGGAAGTCCTCCTGCGCCAGGCCGCTGGCGGGGATACCCTCATGGGGCGTCATCCACACCATGTTAAATCCGTCGTTGATATATACCTGCCCCGCGTGGGGATCGGCCTCCGGCTCCTGCCGGGCGCTGCCGCCCCGCAGGGACAGAACGACCGCCGTCAGCAGTCCGCCAACCACCAGCACCGCCGCGATCAGCAGCAGCACCGGCAGCAGACGCCGCCGCGGCCGGCGGCGGGGCGGGGAAATTCGATCCATAGTTACCTCTCCTTTTCGAAAACGTGTATGTCAAAGGCGATGCGGCAGTCCAGCTGCGTGAGTTTACATAATTTTTCAACGCCGGCCTTCGGCGTTTTCCAGCAGTAGGGCGTCATGCCGAACAGCGCCTGTATGTCCGCCGGGTCCTCCAGATGGATAACGTCCCTTACGTGCCGAATACTCACATACCGGAAGCCCTCGTAGGGTGTCTCCTTCACCTCATTGACATAGGGGTGGTCATAGAGCACCTGCTTCATCTCCCACAGGTGCATTTCTCCGGGCACCACATAGATAAAGTGCCCGCCGGGCCGCAGCACGCGGCGGAATTCCTCGATGGCCAGCGGTGAGAAGCAGTTGATGAGCAGGTCTACGGACCCGTCTGCCGCCGGCAGGCGGTAGGAGGAGGCCACAGCGAACTGCACATTTTTCTCCCGCTTAGCCGCCAGACGCAGTATGGGCTTGGAGATATCGATCCCGGCCATCACCGGCGTCTTCCCGGCCTCACACAGGGCACGATAGATGCCCGCGGTGTAGTAGCCCTCGCCGCAGCCGTTGTCCAGCACCGCCGGGGCATCGCCGGTCAGCTCCACAGCGAGTTGACATAATTCTTCGCATAGCGGGGCGTAGTAGCCCTTTTCCAGAAAGGCGTGCCGCGCCGCGGCCATAGCCTTGTCGTCGCCGGGGGTTTTGGAGTGCTTCCGGTTCACCGGCAGCAGATAGGTATAGCCCTCCCTGGCGATGTCGAAGCAGTGGCCGGCGGGGCAGAGATAGCTGCCCTCCCGCCGCGTCAGCGCGCCGCCGCACAGGGGGCAGACGAACAGACTGTTCATCGCTCACCCTCCGGCAGTGTCACGTCGTGTATCCATTTACGGGACCGGATGCGCCACAGGCAGATGGGACACTTGATAAAGCTCTCCGCCTGTATGGCCAGCGACACGAACCAGGGATCCGCGTCCAGCACCAGCGCCAGCAGGGCCGTCAGCGGCAGCGCCACCAGCCACTGGGGTGCCAGATCCAGCGCCGTGGACCAGAACACATCGCCGCCTGCCCGCAGGATACCGGTGACGGCGGAGATGGAGTAGGCGTGGAAGGGGATGCAGGCGAAGCCCGTCACCGCCAGCGTGGTGGCCAGATGGGCGCTGAGATCGTACAGCTTGAACAGTGGGAAGACCACCGGCTGGAACAGCAGCGGCACCAGCGCCAGGGCGATAACGGCCAGTGCGGCGCCCACCAGTATCGTCACCCAGGACAGCGTCCTGGACAGGTCCATCAGCTCATCGTGGCTCTGTCCCTCACCGATGGCCTTGCCGATCATCACGGCGGTAGCGGCGCCCAGACCAAAGCACACCACCAGGAACAGGCGGTTCAGGTTGCCCATGACGGCGTTGGCCGCCAGAAACTCTACCGAGATGGTCATGTGTCCCAGAATGACGGTGAGCAGGCTGTTGCCCAGCCCCCAGAACAGCTCGTTGGCCATCACCGGCGAGGCGTATTTCACGAACCGGCGCAGCATCTCCCAGCCCGGACGGAAGAGCGCCTTCAGGTCCAGGGGGATGACCCGGCTCCGCAGGGCGCAGAACAGGCACACGGCGAACTCCGCCACGCGGGAGAGCAGTGTGGCGATGGCCGCGCCCTCCACGCCCAGCATGGGAAAGCCGCACTTGCCGAAGATCAGCAGGTAGTTCATGCCGGTATTCAGCACCGTGGACATACCAAACAGCTTCATGCCGAAGCTGGCGTTCTCCACGCTGCGCTGCGCGCTGACGTAGATAGACGAGAGCATATTGAACACATAGGAGAAGCCGATGACCCGCAGATACGGCGCGCCCAGCAGGGACAGATGATGCTTGTTGCTCATCAGGTCCATGATCTGCACCGGCCACAGGAACAGCGCCAGCGCGATGACCAGCGCCAGGGCCACGCCCAGCCCCGCCGCCACGCCGATGGCACGGCTGATGCTGGGCAGGTCCTTTTTGCCCCAGTACTGGCTGATCAGGATGCCTACGCCGGACTGGACGCCGAACACGATGGAGATCAGCAGGAACACCGGCACGTTGGCCGCCGTTACCGCCGCCATCTCATTGTTGCCCAGCTGGCTGACCATCAGCGTGTCAATAAGACCCAGCGAGAACGTGATCAGATTTTGCAGGGCGATAGGGCCGGTCAACCGGAGCAGATACCCGTAAAAGGCCCTGTCGCGCTTAAGAGCTTTGAACATAGTCCACCTCAAAATATCGTTGTGCCCGCGCCGCGGGCGTATATCACAGCATGGGGAAGCGGCTGTCCCGGTGGGCGAGCAGCGCCTGGCACAGGACATCCACGTCCTCCCGTGTATTGTCGGGGGAGAAGGAGATACGGATCACGCCGGCGGCGGTCTTTTTGTCCAGCCCCAGGGCGGACACCACGTGGCTCGCCTTCCCCTGGTGGCAGGCAGAGCCTGCAGAGATGCAGATGCCCTGCGCACCCAGGTCCGTTACGATGTTGGCGCTGGGATACCCTACCAGCGACACCGCCAGAATGTGGGGGGCCGTACCCTCGCCCACGGGGACCACGCCGCCCATGGCCAGCAGCTTCTCCCGGCAATAGGCCTTCAGCCCGGCCATGTGGGCCAGCTTGGCGTCATAATCGGCCAGCCGCAGCTCCACCGCCTTGGCAAAGCCGGCGATCTGGGCCGTGGCCTCGGTGCCGGAGCGCGCGCCGCGCTCCTGTCCGCCGCCGGGCAGCAGGGGGCGGGGGTTCCGCACCCGGGGACCGATGTACAGCGCGCCCACGCCCTTGGGCCCGCCGACCTTGTGGCCGGACAGGCTCATCAGGTCTACGCCCCAGCCTTCCGGGTCGCAGGGGACCTTCAAAAAGCCCTGCACCGCGTCGCAGTGCAGCAGGGCAGGGGAGCCCTTCTCCCGCAGCAGGGCAGCGATGTCCGCCGCGGGAAATACGCAGCCCGTCTCGTTGTTCACCAGCATCACAGACACCAGGGCGGTGTCCTCCCGCAGGGCATCCGCCACCTGTTCGGCGGTGACATTGCCGTCCCGTCCTGGCTTCAGATAGGTGACCTCATACCCCTGCTGGGCCAGCAGCTTGCAGGGCTCCAGAACGGCGCTGTGCTCCACGGCGGTGGTGATGATGTGTCTGCCCCTGCGCCGGTTCTGCCACAGGGCGGCCTGTATGGCCCAGTTGTCGCTCTCCGTGCCGCAGGAGGTGAAGTACAGGCGCTCCGCGGGGCAGCCCAGCGCCCCGGCGATGACGGCCCGCCAGCCCTCCACGGCTTTTTTCATCTCCACCCCTATGGGGTATTGGGAGGAGGGATTGCCAAAGTGCGCCGTCAGCACCTCATACATGGCGTCGGCCACGGCTTTGGGCACCGGCGTGGTGGCGGCGTTATCAAAATAGACCATAGAGAGCCTCCTGTTTCACGAACGGGTCTTGAAAGACACGGTAAAATACAGTATAATAAACCGATCAAAAAGCGGGAGTGAAAAACACCTTCACCCGTGAAACCTTATTATACGATAGAATAGGGGAAAGTGCAAGATGCGTGTTGCCATCTATACCTTGGGCTGCAAGGTGAACCAATACGAGACACAGGCCATGGAGCAGGAGCTGCTGCGCCGCGGTCATACGCTGGTGCCCGCCGAGACAGAGGCCGACGGCTATATCGTCAACACCTGCTCCGTCACCGCCATCAGTGACAAGAAATCCCGGCAGATGATCCGCCGGTGTCATAAGCTGAACTCCAACGCGGTGGTGGCCGCCTGCGGCTGTTATGTGCAGACCCACCCGGAGGTGGTGGCGGCACTGGACGTGGACCTGCTGGCCGGCACCGGCGACCGCATGGCGTTTCTGGACCTGTTCGAGCAGGCAGCCCACGAAAAGGAGCCGGTGAGACTGTTGGACGACGCCCTGCGCCGCCGGGAATTCGAGGTGCTGCCCGCCGGCGGCATGGCCGAGCGCACCCGGGCCATGCTGAAGGTAGAGGACGGCTGTGTGAATTTCTGCACCTACTGCATCATCCCCTACGCCCGCGGCCCGGTGCGCTCCCTGCCGCTGGCGACGGCCGTAGCCCAGACGGAGCAACTGCGGCGCGAGGGCTACCGTGAGCTGGTGCTCACCGGTATCGAGATATCCTCCTGGGGCCACGATCTGAAAAACGGCCAAAGCCTCATCGACCTGCTGGAGGCGGTATCCGCCGCCGCGGGGGATATGCGTCTGCGGCTGGGGAGCCTGGAGCCCCGTACCATCACCGAGGACTTCTGCCGCCGGGCGTCGAAGCTGCCCAACCTGTGCCCCCACTTCCACCTGTCCCTGCAGTCCGGCTGTGACGAGACGCTGCGCCGCATGAACCGGAAGTACGACACGGCACGGTTTTACGAGTCCGTCACACTGCTGCGGCAGTATTTCCACCGGCCCGCCGTCACCACCGACCTGATCTGCGGCTTCCCCGACGAGACGAACCGGGAATTCGAGCAGACCATGGCCTTTATCGAAAAGTGCGCCTTCGCGGATATGCACATTTTCCCCTACTCCGTCCGTCCCGGCACCAAGGCGGCGGAGCTGGTGCAGTTCAGCGCCGCGGTAAAGGAGGAACGGACCCGCCGCGCCGTGGCCGTGGCCCGGACCATGCACCGCGCCTATCTGGAGGGCTGCGTGGGGCAGACCTACCCGGTGCTCTATGAGCAGGAGAAGGACGGCCTCTACACCGGCCATGCCCCCAACTACTGTGAGGTGTGCGTCCGCGCCGAAGATTTACATAATAAAATTATCGATACAAAAATAGTCGGTATAGATGGTGATGTACTGATAGGAGAGTTGACATAACATGAACCACTTTTTCGCCTATATCAACCGTATGCGCTTCATCCAGCGCTGGTCGCTCATGCGGAACAGCTACACGGAGAACATCCAGGAGCACAGCCACCAGACAGCGGTGCTGGCCCACGCGCTGGCGGTGCTGCGCAACGAGCGCTTCGGCGGCCAGGTGGACGTCGGCGCCGTGGCCGTGGCGGCGCTGTATCACGACGCCGGCGAGATCCTCACCGGCGATATGCCCACCCCTATCAAGTATTACAATCCCGGCATCCGCGAGGCCTACAAGGCCGTGGAGCAGGTGGCGGAGGACAAGCTCCTCTCCATGCTGCCGGAGGACCTGCGTCCCGCCTACGAGGACGCCCTCCGTCCCGCGGACCCGGAGATCGAGCAGCTGGTCAAGGCGGCGGATAAGCTCTCCGCCCACATCAAGTGCATCGAGGAGCTGAAGGCCGGCAACACCGAGTTCCGTCAGGCCGCCGCCCAGACCGCCGCCGCCATGGACGCCATGGCCCTGCCGGAGCTGGACTATTTCCGCGAGCATTTCCTGCCCAGCTATTCGCTGACATTAGACGAACTGGAATAGCAAACCGCGTTTCCAGCGCCCTGTCCTCGTCAGGTCTCCTCGACGTATACCCGATACGCCGTCGTCGGCCTGCCATCGACAGGACGCAGGATCCATCGGTTTGCTGCAAACCGCGCCTCCAGCGCCCTGCCATCGTCAGGTCTCCTCGACGTATACCCGATACGCCGTCGTCGTCCTGCCATCGGCAGGACGCAGGATCCATCGGTTTGCTGCAAACCGCGCCTCCCGCGCCCTGTCCTCGTCAAGCCGCCTCGCCGTATACCCGATACGCCGTCGTCGGCCTGCCATCGGCAGGACACGGGATCCATCGGTTTTCGGCAAACCGCGTCTCCCGCGCCAAAACAAAAAACCATCCGAAAGGAGTATATAGTTATGAAAGCGATCGTTACCGTTGTGGGTAAGGACCAGGTGGGCATCATTGCCGGTGTGTGCAACACCCTGGCGGCCAGCCGCATCAACGTCCTGGATATCAGCCAGACCATCATGGAGGGCTACTTCACCATGATGATGGTGGTGGACCTGACCGAGTGTCAGGCGCCCTTCGACGCCCTGCGCGCCGACCTGAAGGCCTACGGCGAGGGCCGCGGCCTGTCCATCCGCATCCAGCGGGAGGACATCTTCGACGCCATGCACAAGCTGTAAGAGGTGGGGAATATGCTGAGTCTGCAAAACATCTTCGACACCATCGCCATGGTGGACAAGCAGCACCTGGACATCCGCACCATCACCATGGGCATCTCCCTGCTGGACTGCGCCGACGAGGACATGGACCGCTGCTGCGGCAAGATCTACGACAAGATCTGCTCCCGCGCCGAAAAGCTGGTCCAAACCGGCTGCGATATCGAGAGCGAGTTCGGCATCCCCATCGTCAACAAGCGCATCTCCGTCACGCCCATCGCCATCGCCGGCGCGGCCTGCAAAAGCGAGGACTTCGTCCCCCTGGCCCTGACGCTGGACCGCGCCGCCAAGACCTGCGGCGTCAACTTCATCGGCGGCTACTCCGCCCTGGTGCAGAAGGGCTTTACCTCCGGCGACCGGAGGCTCATCGCCTCCATTCCCGAGGCGCTGGCCCGCACAGAGCTGGTCTGCTCCAGCGTCAACGTGGGCAGCACCAGGGCCGGCATCAACATGGACGCCGTGGCCCAGATGGGCCGCGTCATCAAGGAGACGGCCCACCTGACCCGCGACCGCGACGGCCTGGGCTGCGCCAAGCTGGTGGTGTTCTGCAACGCCGTGGAGGACAACCCCTTCATGGCCGGTGCCTTCCACGGCGTGGGTGAGGCCGACACCGTCATCAACGTGGGCGTGTCCGGCCCCGGCGTGGTGTACCACGCCCTGCAGGGCTGCAAGGGCCAGCCCTTCGACGTGGTGGCCGAGACTATCAAAAAGACCGCCTTCCAGATCACCCGCATGGGCCAGATGGTGGCCGCCGAGGCCAGCGCCCGTCTTGGCGTGCCCTTCGGCATCGTGGACCTGTCCCTGGCCCCCACCCCGGCGGTGGGCGACAGTGTGGCCCGCATCCTGGAGGAGATGGGCCTGTCCGTCTGCGGCACCCACGGCACCACGGCGGCGCTGGCGCTGCTGAACGACGCCGTGAAGAAGGGCGGCGTCATGGCCAGCGGCCATGTGGGCGGCCTGTCCGGCGCCTTTATCCCCGTCTCCGAGGACGAGGGCATGATCGCCGCGGCCCTGGACGGCACCCTGACCATCGACAAGCTGGAGGCCATGACCTGCGTGTGCTCTGTGGGTCTGGACATGATCGCCGTGCCCGGCAGTACCACGGCGGAGACGATCTCCGCCATCATCGCCGACGAGGCCGCCGTGGGCATGGTCAACAGCAAGACCACCGCCGTCCGCATCATCCCCGTGGAGGGCGCGGACGTGGGCGACACCGTGGAGATGGGCGGCCTGCTGGGCAGCGCGCCCCTGATGCCCGTCCACGAGGCCTCCAGCGCCGACTTCATTGCCCGCGGCGGCCGTATCCCCGCCCCGCTGCAAAGCCTGAAAAACTGATATGATCCGACCTGCGACAAGCTTCGACATTCCCCGGGCGCTGGAGATCTACGCCAGCGCCCGGCAGTTCATGCGCCGCAGCGGCAACACCGTCCAGTGGGTCAACGGCTACCCCTCCGAGGCCCTGCTCCGGTCGGACGTGGCCGTCGGCCGGCTGTTCGTCATGGAGGACGCGGGCGGCGTGTACGCCGTGTTTGCCTTCATCATCGGCGACGACCCCACCTATCAGGTCATCGACGGCGCGTGGCTGGATGACGCGACGCCATACGGCACCCTCCACCGCCTGGGCAGCGACGGTACCCATACCGGCGTGCTGGCCGAGGCCGTGGCCTGGGCGTGGACGCGGTGTCCCCATCTGCGGGCGGACACCCACGAGGATAACCACCCCATGCGCCGCTGCCTGGAACGCGCCGGCTTCGTGTACACCGGCACCATCCACGTCGCCGACGGCACCCCCCGCCGCGCCTACGAGCGCATATGACCCCCGTTAGCCTTCCCCCTGAGGGGGGTTCGCGGTGCTGAATGACGGGCCGATGGCCTGTCAGACCCGCAGACCGACCGACCCGCAGGGAGACAGGTGTCAGCCGTAGGCTGACGGATGAGGTGTAGCCGCGCAGCGGCGTAAAGCCCTCGTCCCGCCGCGCAGGCGGCGTCTTAAACTCCCCGGCGGCGTCAGCCGCCACCAACCAAAGCCGCCCTCCGGGCGGCTTTGGCGCGATTTGATAATCGCCCATTCGGTAGAAGAAAATGGCTCCTACCGTGGCGGAAGCAAGCGGCCGCGCCAGCCTCCGTGCCGGTGAGCGTAGGCACAGTCCTTTTGACCGACAGTGATAACCGGCGTACTTCATTCGCGAGTACATACTTCCAAATTCGTACACTCCGCGGCGCGCCAAGGGATCCTTAAACCGTAGGTTTAAGTGGTTTTCTTTGGTACCTTTCTTTTGACAAAAAACAAGACAAAGAAGGATATTTCCGATGAATAAACTTATGGATTGGATGAAAGGCAAATTCATGAAATATCATATTTCGGATAAGGAATATGATATGATTCAAAAAGATATGCAGGAGGAGAACAGAAACAGTTTGTTGTTCTTCTCCGTGATCACGATATTGTTTCTGATTGTTATGCTTTTAATTTCTTTTTGTTTTCCTGCGTTTGTAAGATATCGGTCAGCTTACATACTACTGATGCTTGTAGAGGGGCTTATATTAGCAGGTGCATATATAAGCAAAAATAAGAATCCGGCAATATTATTTTTTTGTATGTATGCTTTTGAAATCATGCTATATGTATTTGCCGTCATCTTAGGCGTATTCGCTCAGTCACAGGAACAAGCGGTTGCTATTGTTGCATTTTTGCTTACGGTGCCGTTACTTTTTACAGACAAGCCTTTTCGAATGATTTGTGGTATTGGCGTTGGTGTTGTCCTTTTTATCCTCACAGCGATAGAGATCAAAGACAAGTCCGTGCTTTTTATTGACATTGTTGATGTTGTAGTGTTTGGTTTTTTAGGAGCCATCCTGGGCACCTATGCAATGAAAGTGAAATGCCAGAGATTACTGTTTGCCCGTAAGGTTGCGATATTAAGCGAAACAGATATGTTAACAGGTCTGCGAAATCGTAATGCCTATGAGCAAAGGTTACACGATTATGCATCACTGGAAAATTGTGAAATCGCAAGTGTTTATGTAGATGTGAATGGGCTTCATGAAATCAATAATACAAAAGGACATGCCGCGGGAGATCAGATGCTCCGCTATGTAGGAAGAACCATACAGCATGAATTTGGTGAAATGAATTCATTTCGTATAGGCGGTGATGAGTTTGTCGTTTTGCTTACCGATGAATCGGAAGATAGGATAAGAGCGAAAATTGAGCAAATAAGAAAACAGGTCGAAAAAGAATCTTATCATGTTTCTATAGGATGCTCTGTTGGAAACACATCAGATAAAAATATATCATCCTTGATTGCTGAAGCAGAAAAACGAATGTATGAAGATAAACGATTGTATTATCAGAATAGTGGCATAGATAGAAGAGCAAGAATATAGCTGCGTAAGCCACATTGTCAGCTTTTTTGTGTGGTGTGAGCTATGGATTCCTTCTCGAATATGACTGGAATATTTATGTCCTTGAGTTCTCTGATGTATTTCAGACAGTCCAGAGTGTTTCGGGCAAATCGGCTGATGGACTTGGTGATAATCATGTCGATGTTTCCGGCCTCGCAGTCGTCAATCATACGGTTAAAGTTCTCACGCTTTTTTGTGTTGGTGCCGGAAATACCATCATCGGCGTAGATAACGGCAAATTCCAGTTTGATGAAGTACAAGGCCATCTTCGAGCGCAACGCCGACCGTCTTGTGAACGCCAACACCATTTACGAGGGACAGGTCATTGTCCTGCCCGCGAAGTAAGCACAAGCAATCCACATAACGAAAGCATAAAAAAAGCCCACCTCGAAAAGTCGAGGTGGGCTTTTTTTCGTGTGCGCGGATTTGCTTAACTTAATGACATTGCCCGAAAGGGCTTTCTTTTTTACCCAGATGTACCGCTGAGGTATCAAAAAAGGAAAGTAAATGTATATAGCTTGAACGCAAAGCTTCATAGCTTTCGCGTTCTCCCGCCGTGGACATTTGCGGGGAAAATGTTGCAAATTGCCGTTGTGCAATTTAGCAAACGCCCCCGGCGTGCGAATTCGGAAAAGCAAAAAAACGCAGCAAAAAGTGCGAAAAAGGATTTCTACTGTATTTTTTGGGGAAATGGTACCAATACAAGTGAAAAAGTTGCATAAAAAAATTCTTGTACCTGAAATACCGTGGGATATCGTGGCGAAAAATACATTCTAAACGTATGGTACATCTTCCGCGGCTGGGGAAAAACCGGATGTAAATGCCACAAAATGGGAAGTTTTTTCACAAAAAAGTTGCGGGCAAAATAACGAAAAGAACCGGACACTTTTTCAGGCGTACCCAAAAAAAGTGTGAAAATTTGACGTGCGCGCTGTTTTTCTTTATAATATTTCAGGAACAAAAAAGAAGATTTCGAATTTCACAACAATTCGGAACGGAAAGAGAGAAAAACATGGAAAAATACCTTGTTTTGGCAACCTTTGTAGGGTCTGTCATCGCACTCGTTTTCGCCTTCGTCACCGGCAAAAAAGTGCTGAGTTTTGACGAAGGCACCACGCTTATGAGCAAAATTTCGCAATCTATCCGTGCGGGCGCCAATGCCTACCTGAAGCGGCAATACACCGTTGTAGGTGTGTTTTTTGCCTGTATGATCGTGGTTTTGTGCATTATGGCGGCCTTAAAGTTGCTGACTTGGTTCGTGCCCTTCGCGTTCCTGACCGGCGGCTTCTTCTCCGGCTTGTCTGGCTTCGTGGGTATGCGCATCGCCACCAAGGCCAACTGCCGCACCGCCAACGCCTGCCGCGACGGCCTGAACCGCGGCCTCCGCGTGGCCTTCTCCGCTGGCTCCGTTATGGGCTTTACTGTGGTCGGCCTCGGCCTGCTGGATATCAGCGTGTGGTTTATGCTTCTGCGCTTCGTGTTCAAGCTGGAGGCCGCTGACATCACCAGTGCCATGCTGACCTTCGGCATGGGCGCCAGCTCCATGGCGCTGTTTGCCCGCGTGGGCGGCGGCATCTTCACCAAGGCGGCCGATGTGGGCGCCGACCTGGTGGGCAAGGTTGAGGCCGGTATTCCCGAGGACGATCCCCGCAACCCGGCTGTTATCGCCGATAACGTAGGTGACAACGTGGGCGATGTGGCCGGTATGGGTGCGGACCTGTATGAGAGCTATGTTGGCTCCATCATCTCTGCCTCCGCCTTGGGCGTGGCGGCATTCAGCGATCAGGCCTTCAAGGCCATGGCTATTCCCATGGTCATGGCGGCGGTGGGCATCATCTGCTCCATCATTGGCTCTTTCTTCGTCAAGACCGAGGAGAACGCCGACCAGCGCACGTTGCTGAAAGCACTGTCCCGCGGCACCAACCTGGCGGCTATTCTGATCGCTATTATCTCCTTCTTTCTGGTGTGGGCCCTGCTGGGCATCGAGCACTGGGGACTGTATGTGGCCATTCTCTCCGGTCTGGTGGCCGGCGTGCTGATCGGCAAGGCCACGGAGTATTACACTTCTGATACCTACAAGCCGACCCAGGAGCTGAGCAGCAAGAGTCAGACCGGCTCCGCTACCATCATCATCGGCGGTCTTGGCCTGGGTATGCTTTCCACGGCGGTGCCCATCGTGATCGTGGCGGTGTGCATCCTGTTGGCGTTCTTCCTCTCCGGCGGCGCAGCCAGCACAGGCATGGGCCTGTACGGCATTGCTTTGGCGGCAGTGGGTATGCTGTCCACGCTGGGCATCACCCTGGCCACCGACGCCTACGGCCCCGTGGCCGACAATGCCGGCGGTATCGCTGAGATGGCTGGCTTGGAGCCGGAGGTTCGCAAGCGCACAGACGCGCTGGACTCTTTGGGCAACACCACGGCAGCTACCGGCAAGGGCTTTGCCATCGGCTCAGCCGCGCTGACGGCTCTGGCACTGATGGCTTCCTATATCGAAAAGGTCAAGGAAGTGGGCGCGAATGTCACCTTTGAGGACTTCTCCCTGATGAACCCCGTGGTGCTGGTGGGCCTGTTTATCGGCGCGTGCCTGCCCTTCGTGTTCGCAGCGCTTACCATGAACTCCGTGGGCCGCGCGGCCCAGAGCGTGGTGCTGGAGGTACGCCGCCAGTTCCGCGAGATCACCGGCCTGATGGAGGGCAAGGCAGATCCCGACTACGCGCGCTGCGTGGATCTGTGCACCAAGGCCAGCCTGAAGGAGATGGTGCTGCCCACCGTTATCGCGGTGGTGACGCCCATTGTAGTAGGTATGATCCTGGGTTTCAAGGGTGTGGTCGGTCTGCTGGCCGGTGCCACCGTTACTGGTTTCCTGATGGCTATCTACATGGCCAATGCCGGCGGTGCCTGGGATAACGCCAAGAAGTACATCGAGGCAGGCAACTTCGGCGGCAAGGGCAGTGATTGCCACAAGGCCGGCGTGGTGGGCGACACCGTGGGCGATCCCTTCAAGGACACTGCGGGTCCGGCCATCAACATCCTCATCAAGCTGCTGAGCATGGTGTCCATCGTGTTTGCTGGACTGATCGTGAATTACGCTATTCTGTAACGGGAAAAGGGGAAAGAGAACAAGCAGCACCCCCGGCTTCTCTCTCTCTCAGATGCGCTAAGTAATTGATTTTTTTGAACAGGCAGGCAGTGGCGTGAGCCGCTGCCTGCCGGTTCTTTTCCTGTCTTGATTTTCTGTACCTACGATACCTATGTTTGCACTGCCAGCTGTTGTGCGATCATTCCTAAGTACATAGCAAAACACGGGATGGCGAAGATGCGGTTTCATGATCTTCGCCATAGCTGCGCCAGCTTGCTGCTGGCTAACGGCGTGCCGCTGAAGCACATTCAGGAGTGGTTGGGGCACAGCGACTTTACCACCACGGCGAACATCTACGCCCACTTGGATTACAAGTCCA